>Ga0302310_10003085_pt1 | contig 13135 bp, 10 predicted proteins | sample III_Palsa_N1_2_FD_200451 | JGI IMG/M metagenome (GOLD analysis project Ga0302310, IMG submission 200451) | Peat permafrost microbial communities from Stordalen Mire near Abisko, Sweden - III_Palsa_N1_2 | ecosystem: Environmental > Terrestrial > Soil > Palsa > Peat permafrost | place: Sweden... | reverse complement strand
CCCTGGCTATGTAGCTATCGAATCACGATGGATTTGGTGCTCCCGAGCTTCCCCTGTCACGTGCAGCCCATCCATCACGGCCGCCCGTCGTCCGGCATGCGTTTGCTTTCATCCCTCTATTACTCACCCGATCCGCTGGTCGAAAGACCCGCACGATCAGCGGCTTTGCCGGAAGAGGGATGTGCTCGCCAATGTCACAGCCGCCACCACCCGATCTTGCTTTTTGCAGGCATTGCGCGACTTTATGTTGCTGTGCGTCATGCTTGATTTTGATCAAATCAAAAAATTATGATGACGTCAAGTATTTTAAGTTAGGCTGGGACGAGGATGGCTTTTGCCATCGCCCTGCGTCAGTTTGAGTGTCCGGTGAAAAGCGCCATGCACCGGAGGCGCGGCAATGGGTATGGCTTTAGTGAGCCGGATCCTGGTCTGCGCGATATGCTCCACCGGCAACGTTGGCCGATCAGATTTTGTTTGCTCGCGGGGCGATAGCCCGCCATTTATCATCTTTGAGGATCGCCATGAAAATTATTCCTCTACTGTTCTGCATGACTGCAGCTATCGTGGTCTCCATGCCCGCCATCGCTGAAACCACCACGGATACCGTGCACGCGTCGATCGAGAAAGCGCTCAATGAGAGCGCTGTGGCGTGGACGGCTGGCGATCTGAAAACCTTCATGCAGCTCTACGAAAACTCGCCGACGGTCCGCTACATCAATCCCAAGGGCGTCACCGTTGGTTACGACGCGATCCAGTCGATGTATGCCGCACGTTTTCACAACGGCAATGGCGCCAGCATGGGCCAGCTTTCCCTGCAGTTGATCGATGTGAAAGAAGTCGGGCCGCAATATGCGTTCGTGATCGGCCGCTATTCACTGAAACCTGCCACTGGCGATACGGTATCCGGCATCACCACGCTGCTGTTCCACAAGGTGGGCAAGCAGTGGCTTATCGTTGTTGACCACACCTCCTGACGATGGCCAGTACCGCACCTCAGCGGGACAAATCCAGCGGACTGAGTATCGGCGCGGCAATCCGGGACCGACGCCGTGGACTCGGTCTGACCTTGCAGAACTTCGCCAGCCGATCGGGTTTGTCGATACCGTTTCTGTCGCAGATCGAGCGCAATCTGGCGTCGCCCTCGCTGTTGTCACTGGAAGCCATCGCGCAGGCGCTCGATGTCGATGTCGATTATTTCGTCGGGGTGCCAACGCCGAGCCAGATCGTATGCCGCGCCAACGAGCACGATCGCATCGAACTCGATTCGCCGGTGATCTACGAGCGCCTGAGTGGCCGACACGCCGAACGAAAAATGGAAGCGTTGCGGTTGATCGTGCCGCCCGGTCTGGTAGCGCCCACCATCCATCGTGAGGGCGAAGGCTTCTGGTACATCCTCAGTGGTGAGTTGGAAATGTGCGTTGGCAAAAAGAAGTTTGTCCTACAGGCTGGCGACAGCGCCCACTTCGATCAACGCCACCCCTACAACATGCGCAACGCTGGCAAGGTTGAAGTGCGCATGATCTGGGTAGGTACACCGGCGATCTTCAACGATTGAGAGCCGCTGGTGATTTTGTCGGAAATGCAGTGACCTCCATTGCATTCGGTTTAATTCGAAGTGACGTCAGTAGCTGACTTTTTCGCTTCCGAAGATCCGAAATTTTGAAACCGCCCTTTTCAGCGCTACCGGCTGAAAGCCGCGCACTTTGTGAACCATCGGCATCCTCGACGGTCCGATATTCAGGCGCGCTGGAAGTTTGCTTCAGCTCGCAGGTCCCCTGACAAACTGCGCTGGTGACGCCGCCGGAGAAGATGCTTCCCGGTGCGCACGCGGGCACTCGCCGACCGGTTCTAGGCGCTGGCTGGGCGGTTTACTGGCATCGGGTTCGATATCCGAGAAACTCTGAAACTGAGTGAGGCACCATGAACAACAGCATGTCACGCCTTTCGTCTACCCCATTGCGTGCGCATGGAAGCTATCCGGCTATCCAATGTGCAGCGACTGCAGCAGTACTGCGTTGGGCTGCCCGTATTGATGCTGACGATGCACATGCCCTTAATTGGTTCAGGACCGTGCAAATTCATGAGCTGGGTAATAAAACGGCCGCTGAACTCGTGCGAGATGGCGCTCACGATGAGGTCATCCGATTTCTTGAAGAGATCATTGCAGGCTGCCGTGGTTGATGGTGCATTGAACGGCATAATTCATCGCTGACCATCATCGACACAGCGGGGAGCGAATCGAGTTGCTGGAGTATCAGGGCGCTGAAGCTCGCCGTGAAAGTCCACGGCCGTTCGATTCGGGTTCGATGCCGGGCATAGGACGAATCCGGTCAATTGCAAGGGATGCTGCAACGCACGGAGCTAGACGGCAAAAGCGAGCGTAGGATGGGGACCATCGCGGCCACATAGGGGGTCAGACGTGCCACGTCCCAAACTCGATCCACGTCAATTTGCTCCTGAAATCGCGCCGTTGGCGCTGGCGGAACTGACCGAACTGGTGCGCGAACTCGGTATTGCGCCCGAGCGCTTATGTGCGGATGTAGGCATCAGCAGTGCCGACATGTGCGCCGGCGAGTTGATTTCCAATCGCCAGGTCGGGCGTCTCGTCCGACGTGCCATCCAGCTGACCGGCCGTACCGATCTGGGTCTCGAAGTGGGGCGGCGCCAGAACATCAGTCACTTCGGTCTGCCTGGCTTTGCCATGACCGCGATGCGCACATTCGGCGAGGCCGTCGATATCGGTGTGCGTTATCAAGGACAAAGCGGTGGTCTGATGGACGTCAGCTTTGAACTCAACGACGATCTCGGTGCTCTGATCGGACAGCCGCGCACGAGCGACCCGGTAGTGCAAACGTTCGTGGTCGAAGAACTGTACGCCAGTGTGATGGTGCTGGTCCGTATTCTTCTGGGCAGCGGTTATCGTCCACAGGCTCTTGAATTTGACTATCCTGCACCGCCACATGCCGCACGTTACGCCGAAGTGTTCGGATGCCCGGTGCGCTTCGGACAGCCACGCAACCGTGGTCTTTTTCCGCGCCATTGGTTTGCGCTGCCGTTGGCCAGCCATTCGCCGGTGGCCGCCGCCGAATTGCGCGCCTTGCTGGAAGCGCGCGCATTGAGTCAGCACACGCCTAATACGGTGGCCGCCATCGAACACGTATTGCAGCAGACCGGCAACGTGGCGATGTCGGTCGAAGAGGTTGCGGCGGCACTTGGCCTGAGCTCGCGTACTTTGCGTCGACGCCTAAGCGAGGCCGGCACATCGTTCCGCATATTGAGCGAACGTTTGCGCGCACTGAAGGCGCAACACATGCTGCGGGATGAAGGACTGACGGTGGCAGAGACCAGTGAGCATCTTGGTTTCAGCGATGCGCGCGCGTTCCGGCGAGCTTTCAAGCGTTGGGTAGGTGAAGTGCCGGGGACGATGCGGCGCAACGCAGGCGTGTAACGCGAACACGCGAAAACGTCGCTATCGGATTTGGCCGCTACCGACCCCTGTAGCACCCACAGGAGCTGTGCTGCACTAGCGCTTTAGAGCTTCGAGCCAGCACCTATGTCTGAGAGACCGTCACGGATTGCCGATGAACCCATGCATCCGCAGCCGTTGGCGGCGCCGCGGAAACGCGGCGTGTTGTCCCGTCACTTCACACCCCCAGCGCCACGCACCGGCCTGGATGATGGCCTGCATGGCGCGCAGCCGGCATGGCAGAACTGGTCCGGTGGGCAGCGCGCGCAACCTTCCGCCAAATGGTCACCGCAGGACGAAGATGAGCTACGTCAGGGGGTGCGCGACGCAGCCAGCGTGCGCGTCGTTGGTGCCGGTCATTCGTTCAGCCCGTTGGTGCCGACATCCGGCGCGATCCTGTCGCTGGATCACCTCAGCGGCTTGATCAGCCACGACACGCAGAAACAGCAGGCTCGTTTGTGGGCCGGCACTCGTCTGTTCGACGCCGGCCCTCTGCTGCACGGCATCGGCCAGTCCATGCCGAATCTGGGCGATATCGATCGGCAAAGTCTGGCTGGTGCCCTTTCCACCGCTACGCACGGCACCGGTATCACCTTACCTTGTATCGCTGCCGGCGCCACCGCACTGAGACTGGTGACCGCGCAGGGCGACGTGCTCGAATGCAGTCGTGATCGTGATGGCGACCTTTTTCGCGCGGCCGCGGTGTCGCTGGGCACGCTCGGCGTAATCACCCAGGTCACGCTGCAGAACGTGCCGGCCTATCGTCTGCACGAGCGCGTGCAGTTGCTACCGCTGGATCAATTATTGCCCGAGATGGATACGTGGGTTCGACAACATCGTCACTTCGAACTCCTGGTTTTTCCGTTCAGCCGTCTAGCCATCGTCAAGACGCTCGATCTCACCGAAGAGCCGCCCACAGGCGCAACACAAGGCGCCGACTCCGACGATGCCATGCTGAGATTGAGCTGCGAACTCACCCGCTGGTTGCCAGGCCTGGGGCACCGACTGCAAGCGATGATTGGCCGCTTCATTCAACCCACTGAACGCGTCAACTGGTCACACAAGATCTTTGCATCGGCGCGCAACGTGCGCTTCAACGAGATGGAATACCAGGTACCGCTAGCTACGGGGGCATCCTGTCTGGATGAGGTTTGCAAGGCGGTGAGCAAGAGTAAGATCGGCGTATTCTTTCCGATCGAGTTCCGCTTCGTCGCCGCCGATGACTATTGGCTGAGTCCATTCCAGAGTGCCATCGGCGAAGCGCGCTGTTCAATCTCGGTGCATCAATATCACAAGCAGGATTACCGGCCGTTGTTCGCAGTGGCGGAGCCTGTGCTGCGCCGTCACAACGGCCGCCCGCACTGGGGCAAGTTGCATACCGTCGATAGTGCAGATCTGCATGCTCTGTATCCCGATCTCGAGCGCTTTCTGCGTCTGCGCAATGAACTCGATCCGCGCGGAAAGTTTCTCAATCCGCACTTGCGGCAGTTGTTCGGAATGGCAAAGGCATGAGTCGGGACCGCTCCACCACGTCGGTTGCGCCATCGTCGCCAGATACCATCCGCGACAGCTCGCCGGCGATTCATGCCGGCCCCCACGATAGTTATTTCAGCGGGTTGCAGAACGCGCTGAGTCACGCTGGCATTGCCAGTCCCAGCGTGGTGATCGACCGGGCGCGTTTGCGCCGCAACGCGGTACGCCTGAAGGCGTTGATTGCGTCGAACGCGCAACTTCGCCTGGTCGAGAAATCGCTACCGGTGCCGGCGCTGCTGGACGAGGCCATGAAGCTGACCGAGACCAGCGCACTGATGGTGTTTCATGAGCCACAGCTGCGTCAGGTGGCACAGCGGTTTCCCGACAGCGATCTGCTGATGGGCAAGCCGATGCCTGTGCTTGCCGCGCAGCATTTCTACCGGCACCTGGGTAATACCTCTTTCGATCCCGCACGCCAGCTGCAATGGCTGATCGATACGCCGGCGCGGCTGCAGGAATATCTGGAACTCGCGCGCGGTCTAGACACGAAGTTACGCGTCAATGTCGAGATCGATGTCGGCTTGCATCGCGGTGGCGTGACCGATCCGTCGGCTTTGCGCGTCATGCTTGAACAACTGCATGGCGCGTCAGAGCATCTCGAATTTGCGGGTCTGATGGGCTACGACGCTCACGTTGGCAAATTGCCGGGTCTGGTGCAGAGTCGCGAGACGAGTTTCGGCAAGGCCGTCGATGCGTATCGTTCATTCCAGGCAGTGGCGCGCGCGGAGTTCCCCGAACTGGCGCCGACGCTCTGCTGGAACGGTGCCGGCAGCCCGACCGTTGCCTTGCATCGGCACAACTCGCCGCTCAACGATGTGTCCGCGGGCTCGGCGCTGCTCAAACCGCTCGAGTTCGATATCGACCTGCTGGCGGAATTCGAGCCTGCGGTATTCATCACCACCCCCGTACTCAAGGCGCAGGACGGTACGCGCCTGCCGGGACCGGCGTGGCTGTCGAAGCTGCTGTTCGGCGGACGTGCGCAGCGTGCACGTAGCTACTTCATCTATGGCGGTGGCTGGCCAGCGCAGCCGGCCTCGCCAGTGGGACTGTTACCCAACAAACAGTTTGGTCTCAGCTTCAACCAGTCCATCCTCAACGGCCCGCGCGAACATGCGCTCGCGGTCAACGACACCGTATTCTTTCGCCCGTATCAGTCCGAAGGTACGTTGCTGCACTACGGTCCGGTACGTGTGATCGAGGATGGTCGTGTCGTCGATGAGTGGCTGCCATTCGGAGAAATCTGATGTCGTCCGCATCGAGCATGTCGCGCAGTACAACGATGGCTGCCGCGGCCGGCTCGTTCCTGTTGCTGGACAGCCTTCGCATCTGGCTACCTTCCTTCACCACAATCTATGGTTCGGCCGGAACGACACCGGACAGTGTTTTCGTGGTGTTTTGTCTGGCCTGGATCGTGCCGCTGGTGTTGGCCGTGCCGCTCGCAATGCCCCGCTGGGGGCGTTGGCTGCCACTGATCGCTGCCGCTGTCGAGGTTGCCGCACACATCCTGCTGCAGGCTGGTGCCAGCGACGCATGGCAATTGTATGCAAGCTGCGTGGCGTCATCCGCAGGCATGGCCTGGCTGGTGGCCATCGCCGTGCGCGGCTGGGCGCAACGAGACGCGGCCATCGGTTTCGCGATCGCGTTGGCCGCGACGACGCTGATGAACTTGGCGACGGGCACGGTCGACGTGACTTGGCAACCGGCGTGGTCCGGTTGGCCGATCCTGTCGATGGCTGCGGTGCTGTTGCTCGGTGGGTGCTGGGCGTGCCGTGATGTGACGGGTAAAGGCGGTGCGGCCTTGTGGATGGCGGCGATGCCGGCGCTGATTCTCGCCGGCCTGATCAGCACGACGATCGGCCGCACCTGGGCTGGTATCTATTGGCCACCGACGTGGTGGGGCGGCGCACTGGTAGGTGTGGGGGCTGCGGCCGGCGTATGGGCAGCGTGGCGCGGTGGCCTGATACGCGGACCTTGGCTGACTGCCGTGTTGATCATGGTTGTTACCGCATTCGCGGATCTATCACGTCATGGCGAAGCATTTCCGATCTGGATCGCATGGCCACAAGCTTTGTTGGCATTCGTCATTCCGGCAACGCTCGCGCATGCCGCGCAAGCGCGCGTTGCTGGCAGCGCATGGCGAGGGATAGCCGCTTATGTCGGGCTGCTGGTGAGCGTGCTGTTATTGATCGCTTACTACGTTGCATTCGATATGGTCATTCCGATTCCACGCCCCGTCTTCGTGTTGGTGATCGCGGCAATGATGGGCATCGCTGCATTGAGCCGCCGCTCGGCGAACCTGGTGGTACCACCGCGTACGCTGACCATCGGTATCGCGACCTTGGCCGTGCTGTGTTTCGCCACGGCATTCATAGCGGCTTCCATGGGACCCGAACAGACCGATGTGCCCGCCCGCCTGCCGCTCAGGATTCTGACGTACAACATCCGCAGTGGCATTTCCAATGGCGGTCGCTTCAACCCGGATACGCTGGCCAAGGTCATTCGTGCCAATAACCCGGACGTGGTGATGTTGCAGGAAGTCGATCGCGGCTTCCTGCTCACTGGCGGTCACGACTCGCTCGCCTTGTTGCAGCGGCGATTGCACATGTACGCCTACTACAGCCCCGCTAGCGAGCCGCTGTTCGGCGACGCGATCCTCAGCAAATGGCCGCTGCAAGACGTTCAGCCCATGACCCTGCCCACGCCCGGTGTGGCCACGCGTCCAGGCGCGCTCAGCGGCGTCTTGAAGCTCGGCGACGGCCGCGATTTGACCTTGGTCGTCACGCATATGCAAGAGAGCACTGCAGGTGTACCAGCCAGCGAGGTCGTCGATCTGACCCATCAGATATCCCGACTTTCCAATGTCGGCCACCGGCCGCTGATACTCACCGGTGACTTCAACCTGGAGCCCAGTGATGCACGCCTGCAGCCGCTTTTGGCTGTGCTGAGGGACGGTCTGGTACTAGCGCGACCGTTGTTCACCTGGCCATCCGACAAGCCAACGATGCAACTGGATTACATCTTCCTGTCGAAGGGGCTGCAGGTCTCCGCCATTTCTGTTCCGCAGACCACGGCTTCCGATCACCGGCCGGTAGTGGCCACATTCGACTGGCAGCGATAAGGCGTGGAAATGCCTTCAAACCACGCTGACCATTGGCCGGCATTGCTCATCTGAAACTGAGTGTGTCGTTGATCAAGAGACTGCTGCTGCGGAGGATGTTCGAGTCTGACATCGACAAGTACTACGGTCGTGAAGCGATACGGCATCGAGGTAACAGGCTTGTTGCACATGTCGTGCCGGGTAGGGGGTTCCGGGTATTTGGCAATTCACAGAACGGCGCTTACGCGGACTGTTTTTGACGCGGCCCTCCTATGACAGCGAGAGCCCCCTGTACGACCAGCAGTGCGATCAGCAGACAACAACCCAGCGTCCACTGCCCGGCATCGGCGATCGGCTCGAGCGCGGCGATAATGGCAGCGGCGCCAGCGTTACCCATCAAGAAAAACAGGCTGACTGCGGTGCCTGCATGCTCCTCACCAGTGGTGTTCACCACGGCCTGGATCAGCAACGGCAGCGGCGCCAACAGGGTCGCGCCGAGTACGATACCGGCAAGACCCAGCACGATCGGTGAGCCGCTGCTGAACAGCACCACGGTGACACCGATTGAGCCCAGCGCGGCAATCAGCATCAGCATGCGCAGGCTCAGCAGACGCGAAACGCGTTCGATCAACGCCATGCATATGATGCCGCTGACCAGCATGCAGAGCGCGACGATGCCGGCCGTCTGCGGATCAATCCCATGCCGATGCAGAATCGATTCCAGCCAGGTGGAAATGGCATTGAAATAGCCATTGGCGAGAAAGAAATACGCGGTCAATACCAGGAACGTCGGTGCGCGCAGCATCGCCAGCATCGCCGATCGCCATGATGGCCGAGGGCCTGGCGTGGTGGCAGCCTCGCGCGGATCGGCCGGCACCCATAGCCAGGTCAGCAGTGCCAGCGCACCCAACACAAGCACATCAAGCCACAACGTCTGATACCCGATCATCGGCACCAGCACAAAGGCCACGCCAAGGCCTGCGAACATCGCCATGCTGGAGATCTCGGTCGCACGCAGCCGTTCGTCTTCGTCGAACCAAACCGCGGCCAACCGGGCGACCAACGCCAACACCAATGGCTGCAGCACCGAGAACATCACCTGCCCCGCCAGCAGAAACCCGTAGCTCGGCCCTAGAATGCGCAGCAACGCAGCCAATGCCATCCCTACCGCGCTGATGCGTAGTGACGTGCGCACTGGCACGCGATCGAGCAACATACCCGCCGGCAATGCCAGCGGTATGAACAGCAGGGGGAATACCAGCGATAGCGTACCGATGGCGCTCTGCGACACCCCGTAATGGATGGCGATCTCACTCGTAATCGGCGCAAAGCGCAGCCATTCGAACTGCATCAACGCCTGCAGTGCGGCATAGACCGTGAGAACGCGATAACGCATTGGAATCATCTTGGTTCTACCCCTGTCGCTGGCGTCGGTTGCGCTCATGTACGTCGCCGATCAATGCACAGTCGAACACACCATCGGAGAACGCCAAAGGGCAAATCGGGCCAAAACGCGAGCGTAAGCTTACTTGCTGTCGCGGATGATCTGTTATTGCCTCGCCTGGCATGCCGCTGGTATTGATCATTGATTACCAAGACCAAAATCAGCACACGACATGGCATACGAATACCGCATCCAGAATGTGCTGAAACCGGTATTTCCGTTTGTATTCAAATGAAAGAGGTTTGCTTAAATCGATGCGGCCGAATATCGGGTGAAGCAGTCGAGCCATCGCCTATCGGCTGGATTCAGCACCTAATTTATTCGCTGTCGGATGAAAGTGCCGATGTCGCGGATAGCCTCATTCGCTTCTTTAAAAAGGGGAGCAAAGGCTTGCCAGACGTGCCACATCCCCGGCCATACGCGCAACGACACGTCCACTCCAGCGGCTTGGGCACGCTGTGCCAGCAAGCGAGAATCATCCAATAGGATTTCGTCGTCGCCTACCTGGATCATCAGCGCCGGCAGTCCATGGAGATCGGCATGGATCGGTGACATATAGGGATGCGCCAACAGCAGGTCGCCGGCGTACATGGCGGCGCTGCGGTGCAGTCTTTCCGTGGTGGGAAAAAAGATGTCGCGGCTGGCGCGGCTGGTGACTGACGGGTTTGCAAGTTCCAGATCGGTCCAGGGCGATAGACAGATGACGGCAGCGGGCAACGGCATGCCTTCGTCGCGCAGCCGCAGGCTCAAGGCCAGTGCCAGGCCACCTCCAGCGGAATCGCCAGCCAGCGCAATCCTTCCTGGCGCAATGCCTTGATCGCTGATCAGCTCGCGATAGGCGGCTACGGCATCATCAAGTGCGGCAGGAAACGGATGCTCAGGCGCCAAGCGATAATCCAGCAGTAATACCGACGCCGCGCTGGCCACGGCGATGCGCATGGCCAATGCACGGTGCGTATTGCACGAGCACAGCACATAGGCTCCTCCGTGCAAATACAGGATGACCCGATCGTTCGTCGAGCCGGTCGGCCGCAACCATTCTGCGTAGCGGCCGCCTGCACGAGTAGCCTGTTTCGTTACTCCTTTGGGTAACTCGCGCTTTCTGGCCATGGCTTCATAGCGCGCGCGTATCGCTTCCACGGATGCGTTTGGATCAGTCCGTTCGATCATTTTCTTCACGGTGTAGCGAACGATTCGGCTCTTAAGTGATGTCATGTCGGCCCAAGGTCAAAAAAGTAAGGCAGCCCCCACACCCTAGAAGCACGCCGTGTTGATGTATGGCGGTTTAGGGAACGTTGCGGATCTGGCGCACCAGCACACCGCCCAGCAGGGTAAATATTGCGGTGATCAGATATAACGCGGGATAGCCACCCAGCTGCGTCACCAGGATCGCCGCGATAGCCGGCGCCGCTACCTGCGGGGCGGAGTTGGCGATGTTGATGATGCCGAGATCCTTGCCGCGGTCGGTCGCCAGCGGCAGCACCTGGGTGATCAATGCCTGGTCAACCGCGACGTAGATGCCATAGCCGAGCCCGAGTACTGCCGAAGCCGCCAGCACCAGCGGCCAGGTGGGTGATGGCATCAGCATCAGCGCCGCAACCGTCATCACCACGCTGGACAGGATCACATGGATCTTGCGGCGCCCGCTGCGGTCGGAGAGCGCACCTCCCGCAAAGGCTCCGACCAGTACGCCAGCCGTGTAGACCGCCACCACGATCAGCAAACCGTCTTCCGCCGCCTTGCCCGGAAACAGTCGCTCGTAGTGCAATCGATCGCGCAGGAAATACAGCATGTACAAGGTGCCGATCGCGTTGCCGAGATTGATCAGAAAACGCGTCGCCCAGGCCCAGGCGAAATCCGGATATTCACGCGGACTGATCCAGAAGCCACGCAGGAATGCGCGCCCGTCCCATCTCGGGCGCTGGTCGTGTCGCAACGGGATATCGCGCACCAGTCCCACAAACGGCAGCGCGCACAGCATCAGTACCACAGCGACCAGCAGATAGCCCTGCGCGATGCCATGTGCCAGCTGGGTTACCAGCAAGGCACCGACCACCACGCCCAGTGGCTGGGTCACACCCACCCAGGCGCTGCATACCGCACGCTGCGTCACCGGCACTTGGTCCGGCACTTCGGCGGTCAAGGCGGCGAGCATCGCATTGAGCGCGAACTGCGCCACGCACCACCACAGCGTGATGCCCAGCAGGGTGCCTTGTCGGCCCAGCATCACCATGGCCAATGCACCGACCAGCGCACCACCGATATTCCACGGGTGACGGCGGCCGAAGCGTGAGATGGTACGGTCCGACCAGGCACCGAATAGCGGATTGGCGAACAGCGATACCAGCGCGCCGATGCCGGTCACCCAGCCTAATGCAGACTCCTTGTGTGTCGGTGCGAGAACTTCCATCTGCTGTGCCAGCAGGATCTGGATCGGCGCAAAAAAGGCCATCCATACGCCAAGATTCGACAGCGCCATGCTGGTGAAAAACCGCGCGCGTACCGGTATGAGAGGTTCGTCCAACGCACTGCCGGAAGACCTGGCATCGAATCCGTGTGTGGCGTTTTTATTCATCGATTGGCTGCGATCACATGGCGATACCAGTCGAACGAAGCCTTGGGGGTGCGCTGTTGGGTCGAATAATCGACATGCACCAGCCCGAAGCGTGGCCGATAGCCTTCGGCCCACTCGAAGTTGTCGAGCAATGACCAGACGAAATAGCCGCGTACGTCGACGCCTGCCTCCATCGCCTGGCGCAGTGCATGCAGATGTGCCTGCAGGTAGGCAATACGGCGCGGATCATCGATGCGGCCTTGCGCATCGACTGTGTCGGGAAATGCCGCGCCGTTTTCGGTGATGAAGATCGGCGGTAACTTGGTGCGATAACGCTTGCGCAGATACAGCAATAACTCGCCGAAGCCATCGGCATCCACCGGCCAGCCCATCTCGGTGCGCTCCAGGTGCGTAGGTGGCTCGGCCGCTTCAATCGGCACGGCGCCACCCTTCGGTCCACTGCGGACGTACTGCGGGTTATAAAAATTGATGCCGAGGAAATCCAGCGGTTGCGCGATGGTCGCCAAATCGCCAGCGCGCAATGCCGACCGGTCTATGCCAAGTAGGCGTAGCTCCAGCGGATAACGGCCAAACAGTAACGGATCGGTATGCATCCGCAGGTGCAGGATTTCCAGCAGGTGTGCCGCCAATCGATCCTTGACGCGGCCAGAGGCCGGTCGCGCACGCGCCATGCTTTGCGCGATACCGATCTGCGCCGCTGCCGGCAGTGTCGCTCGCAAGGCCTGCACCGCCTTGCCGTGCGATAGCAGCAAGTGATGCACCACCGGGAAGATATCCAACCCCAACTGCTGCCCCGGTGCGTGCGTACCGATGGCATGGCCGAGCACGGTGTGCTCGAAGGTTTCGTTGTGGGTGATCCAGCGCGACACGCGATCACCCAAACGCTCAGCGACGATTCGCGTGAATTCGGCGAAACGATCGGCAGTGTCGCGGTTGAACCAGCCCCCGGCGCCTTGCAGGGCTTGCGGCAGATCCCAATGGAACAAGGTCGGCGTTGGACTGATGCCTTTCGCCAGCAGC
>Ga0302310_10003075_pt1 | contig 13148 bp, 2 predicted proteins | sample III_Palsa_N1_2_FD_200451 | JGI IMG/M metagenome (GOLD analysis project Ga0302310, IMG submission 200451) | Peat permafrost microbial communities from Stordalen Mire near Abisko, Sweden - III_Palsa_N1_2 | ecosystem: Environmental > Terrestrial > Soil > Palsa > Peat permafrost | place: Sweden... | reverse complement strand
GGGGACCTGGCGCCGCTGGTTTATAACGCGACGATCAACCGAGATGGGATTGAGGGTTCGTGGAGCGAACACGATGTTCGCTTTTCATCCGGTTTACTGCATTCGGGGAGCAATGAGATCACTTTGCACGTTCCAGGCGGAAGTGTGATGGCGGGGGTTATCTACGACTACCTGCGGCTTGAGGTGGATGAGACGGCGACGAAGCCGTAAAGGGTTACAAGGGAGGATTTTTGCTGCTTATCGGAATATAGAACGTTTTCCTGGAAACGGGCCGCAGCAGATATAACCAATACAAAAACTATTTTTCTCTTGACATTACAATCTCAAATTCCTTACCGTCTTGCCTGCACCGAACCTTGCAATTCAGCGAAACGCTAAATGAAAAAGCAGGCAGACGTGTGGGCGGAAATCAGATGTTGAACCGAGGTCTCGGCAAGATGATGTTTGGCAGCGTGCAGACTAGAAACAACTATTGCGTGATGGGCAGGCTTGGGCGGCTGCTACTTGTGTTTGCCCTGTTGTGGATGGGTGGGGCGCTGCACGCCTGGGGCCAGGCAGATACCGGACGCATTAGCGGCGTCGTAAAGGATTCCTCCGGCGCTGTGATTCCCAATGCGACGGTGGTGGCAACCCGCGTGGAGACCGGAGAGAACACTACCGCAAAGACGGATAGCGGGGGCGTCTATACGTTTGCGTCGCTGATTGCGGGCACCTACAACGTTACAGTGACGGCGCAGGGCTTCAGCAGCACGGCGAACCAAGGCTATGTGCTTTCCGATGGGTCGGCGGTGACTTCGAACTTTGACCTGAAGCCTTCCGGACATAATGAAGAGATTACCGTGGTGACGGCGACGGTGGACCAGGTGAACACGCAGACCGGCGAGGTCTCGCATGTGATCGACGGCGACACGGTGCGCGACCTGGCGTTGAATGGACGCAACTACCTTGACCTGCTGGGGACGCTGCCCGGTTCGGTGCAGGCCGGGCTTGGCGACGCTATCTCCACGACGACCAGCATGACCACCACGAACATCAATCTGAACGGCGCACGCGCTACCGCCAACGGTCTTTACATTGATGGGTTTCTCAACAAGGACATCGGCTCGAACGCGGCGCAGTTCAACAACGTTGGCATCGACTTCATCGACCACGTGAAGGTGCAGACCTCCTCGTTTTCGGCTCAGTATGGGCAGGCCGCAGGGCCGACGATCAATGTGGTCTCACGATCGGGCACCAACCGCATCCATGGGACGCTATTCGAGTTCATCCGCAACAGTGCGGTGGACGCGACAAACTACTTCTCGCGGAACTCGATAACATATGCGCCGATACACGCTCATCTGCGCTACAACGACTTCGGCGGCGCCGTGGGTGGGCCGATCATTATTCCGCATGTATTCGATGGGCATGACAAGCTCTTCTTCTTCATCGGCGCAGAGTGGAAACTGATTGCGCAGCAGGACCAGCCGGCTGTGCAGACGCTGCCGCTACAGGCACAGGTAAACGGGATATTCGGCACCCCAGGCGCTTGCGCGTTTACCAACTTCACGATCTTCGTCAACAGCCAGCCGGTGACGCAGCACCTGCCGCAATCTACCTGCGATATGTCGCCGTACATTACGGCGTTTGGCCGCGGTTTCCAGAACGAGATGAACTATGTGATCTCGCAGGCGACGTCCTACCAGGGTACGGCCTGCAATGTCGCGCTCGGTGACTGCACCAATAATGGAAACACAATCTTCGAGCTGCCCCAACCGTATCGCATTCACGAGTACGTGGCACGTGTGGACTGGACGATCAGCCGGCGACAGACCGCGTATGGCCGCTGGTTCGACGATACGCACACGACGACCAATCCCATCGGCGACGGAGCGACACCTGTGACGCCGTATCACGATGAAGCGCCAGCCAACAACGTGCTGCTATCGCACAGCCTCGTGGTGTCGCAACAGGCGGTCAATGAGATCAGCTTCGGCGCGCTTTTCTCGTCGATCAACTTCCAGCCATACGGCACTTCGTGGCTGCGCTCAAGCTACGACTACAACTATCAGCCGTACTACGTGAATGCTTCCAAGGTTGGTATCCCGGGCATCAATCTTTATGGCTTTTCGGCACTGGATTCGGACTCTTACATGAACCGCTATCATCCCAGCTATTTCCAGCTGCAAGATATTTATACGCTCGTTATTGCGCGGCAGACGCTGAAGTTCGGGGCGTTGATCGGTCGTAACCGGGCCGATACCAATGGCAAAGCGAACTTCACGGGAGCGGCATCCTTTACCCCAACGGCCAGCACCAATACAACGGGCAATCCGATCGCGGATGCCCTGCTGGGGAACTTCCAAACTTATTCAGAGGCGCCGACTGATACCTTCGGGCAGTTTCGCCTTACGTCTTATGCGGCGTATGTGGACGACATCTGGCGCGCCGCTTCCAAGCTGTCGCTCAACTTCGGTGTGCGGTTCGAACACCTGACACCGTGGACGGCGGCACAGGATAATTTGTCGGACTTCTATCCGAACCTTTACCAGCCCAACCAGGCTGTCTATGTGAATACGCTCGGAGTTATCACGCCCGGCCTTGGCAATGTAAATAATGGCCTGCGGCGCGCGGGAACCGGGGTCCCAGCGGATCAAGCCTCCCACGTACCCACGGCGTTGCTGCCGAATACGCTAGCTGTGCCTACGAGCGGTCAACGTGGTTTCTACAGCAGCCAGTATGTCTTTATGCCGCGCGTCGGCTTTGCGTATGACCTCAATGGCAACGGTCAGACAGCCTTTCGTGGCGGAGCTGGTCTCTTCTACGACACACCGCAGGCCAATGCCAACTTCTCCACGCTCATTTTGCCTCCCTATGAGCCGAATGTGAACATCGAAAACGGCAACATGGACAACATTGCGTCGTATGCGTCAAATCAGTATCCCTTTGCTGCGATGTACACGCTGGATCCCAAGTTCCAACGCACCTATGTGTATCAGTACAACTTCGGCATTCAGCAGCAGATGGCCAAGGATTTCTTCCTGCAGATCAATTATGTAGGTGCGGAAGGGCGCCACCTACTACGCCACCCGGACATCAACGGCGTCGATCCAACAGTGGAAGACTGCGTTGTCGCGGCATTCGACGCAGCTAAGCAGGCGGTCCCTGTTCTGGACTGGATGCGTCAGTACACTTCGGCGACCTTGCCGACGAATGCGGCAACCGCTGGTGGTGTAACGGTGCCGCTAAAGGGGTCAACCGCCTGTGCTGCCTTGCCGCCTGCCAACAGCAATGGCTATGGTGGCTACGCGGGTTACGATGCGATCTATCAGTGGCGCTCGGACGTCGATTACAACTACAACGCGCTACAGGCCAACCTGAATCGTCGCGTCGGCAAGGGACGCTTTACGCTGACCTATACGTTCTCCAAGGCGCTTTCAACCGGCAGCGCGGACGGTGACGTCGACCATATCGAACTGTACTCGAAGAAATACAATTATGGGCCAACCAGCTTCGACCGGCGCAACGTCGTTACTTCGACCTATATTGTGCAGGTCGGTCCGCTGCAAGGACACAACCTGGTAATGCGCGAAGCGTTGGCCTCATGGATGCTTACTGGAACGGCGCGGTATCAGGGCGGCACATTGAACACAGTGAGTGGTACAGATGAACTCGGTGTGTCCAGCCGCGCCAACTACTGCGGCTATCCGGTTCTCTACAAGCACACCGCAGCTAACTGGTTTTATACCTCCACGCCGTCGAGCGCAACCATTGCCGGGGCTGGACTTGAGAACTTCACAGCTCCCACGGTTTACACACCGACGAGCACGACAGCTGCATGGAAAGGTGTCCCTTCTGCCTCGCCCTGCCAGGGCAACTATATCGTCGGTGTGGGTGATGCTCCTGTTGGCAATGTGCTCGGGCCCAACCTCTACGATGTCGACATCTCCATGCGCAAGACCTTTGAGCTGACACCTCGCTATCGGCTGACCGTTAACTTTGACTCGTTCAACGTTCTTAATCACCCGAACTTCAGCGTGCCTTACCTGAACATAAACACCGTCACAGTCCCAGAAACATCTGCCCAGGTGCCAATTACGGGAGCCTATTTGGGAATAGGCTCTGCGGGAAGACCACGCAACATCTCTGGCGGAGCACGGCTGTACTTCTGACGAAGTACAGCAACAGGATGAGCAGTCTTCCCAGCAAAGATCCAAGGAGCAACACAGTGGGATTGAACGTAGCGAAGTTTATAGCAGCAAATGGGCCAAGTTCCCCAGCAGCCGGAGTCAATACGATGCAGAAGTCAATGCAACTCACCTGGAAGTTCACCACCGTTATCGTAGCGCTGGCGCTGTTCGCAAATGCACAGCGAGGCGTCTCGCAGGTCAGCGCCACCTCACAGACCGTGATCACCAGTACATTGGGCAACGGCACCGGCGTTGCGGTTGATCCGCTCGGCAATCTCTACGTGACTGACGGCGCCAATGGTCTGCTGGAAGAAATGCAGGGCAGCAATGTTGCACCGGCTACAGTGCTCTCCGGACTTTCATCCCCAGGCGAGATTGCCATTGATACGGCCAGAAATCTCTATATTGCGAATGGCACCTCCAACCAAGTGGTAAAGATTCCGTATCAGAGCGGATCGCTCAATGTGAGTGGTGCAACAAACCTGGGTACGGGCCTTGGAACCGTGACCGGCGTGGCTGTCGATCTCAGCGGAAATGTCTACATCGTCGATTCAACCAACAAGCAGGTGGTGAAGCTTTCCGGTACCACCCAGAGCGTTCTGTACAGTGCACTGACTGCTCCGAAGCAGGTCGCCGTTGATCGCGCTGGAAATTTATACGTAACGGACGCCGGCGCCAATCAGGTTGTGTATCTTCCAACCGGAGGCGGTGCGGCTTCCAGTGTTGGGACAGGGCTGAACGCACCGGTTGGCGTGGCGACCGATGCAGCCAATAACGTCTATATCGCCGATACCGGAAACGGCCGTGTACTGGAGATTCCTTATGTTTCCGGAGCGCCTTCGACCACCGTGCAGAATGTGTTGGCTACCAGTATTGCTTCACCGACGGCGCTTGCGTTGGATTCGCGAGGGACGGTTTATATCGCTTCGGGGACTTCGGTCTACCGCTATACAGCAGGCGCCATTTACTTTGGGCTGATACCGGTCGCGAGCACCAGTCAGACCTTCCCCGTGACACTGAACTTTACGGCTTCCCTTGCGCCGACGACAATTAAGGTCGTCACGACGGGCATTACGGGGCTTGACTACAAGGACGCAGGTGGGGATACCTGCGCCGCGGGCAGTTACTCCGCGGGCAATACTTGTATCGTTAATGTCACCCTCACCCCCGCTGGTGTAGGTCCGCGCTATGGGGCGATCGTGCTCTACGACACGAATAATAAGGTGCTTGCCAGGGTGTTTCTCGGAGGAGGTGGACTTGGCCCCCTGATGACCATCGATCCGGGAACGCTGACCACCGTAACACCTACGGTAAACGCAACGACCGGGACGACCATCACCACGCCGCGCGGCATCACAACCGACGCTGGCGGTAACATCTTCCTCGCCGAGTATGGCTACAGCACAGCGCCAACCCGCATTCTCGAGATCCCAGCGGGACAGACGACCGCAAACGTCATTGCCACGGTCGCGAACAACGGAGTTGCCATCAATGGCGCCGGAGATTTGATTGTGGCTACAGGCGGCGGAACAGTAATTTTGTATCCGTTCGAGAATGGCACGTGGAACACGACCGACGTCATCACTATTGGCTCCGGATACTCACGTGCCCGCATCGCAAAGACTGACGTCGGCGGCAACATCTTCTGGTGCGATGCCAGCACCAACATTCTTTATAAGCAGAACATCCCCGCAGCGATTGCGGCGACAGCCCCTACTTCGACAGCTTTATCCACCTACGGTTCGTCCTGTGTTGGCACAGCCGTTGATCTGTATGGAAACATCGCTGCCGCCGATAGCACAACCGGCAAGGTACTGTACATCCCGGTCAGTGGCATAGCGCCCTACGAGACCGGCAGTGGCTTTACCTCTGCGTGGGGTGTCACGTTCGACGCCTCCGGCAGCGTGTGGATTAGTGCCTCCGGCGCAAGCGTGCTTGGACGCATCCCCAATGAAAACGGAACCCTCGTGGGGGCTGATCAGACTCTCTCAACGACGGGTGCGACCAAGGACTTCGATATCTGGATGGATGACAGTACCGGTACCCTCTACACTACGCAGGATACTGGCAATACGGTTACCACTTTCTCTTACATCAACCGTCTGCAGTCGACGTTGACTTACGCCACAGCGGAACCGATCGGCACAACGACCGCGGCGCAGTCGGTTATCCTGAGCGACTCCGGCAATGAGCCGCCCACCTACACCAATGGCGGTACCATCGATCTATACGACACGGCTGACTTCATCGCCTCGACTCCAGCTTCGCCAGCCTGCAACTTCAGTATTCCGCTGGTCGCCGGCTTCACCTGCAACCTCTCCTATGAGTTTTCTCCGCAGTCCAGCGGCACGCGGAACGAGACGATTGAGATCAGCTCCAATGCGCCGAAGAACGGGGTGATCAACCTTACCGGCACCTCTTCGACTACAGTCTCCGGGACGGTGACGCTCGCATTGGCACTCACCACACCCTCCAGCGGCTCCCCTGCTCCGGGTCAATCACTGGTTATTACAGGGACGGCAAAGCCTTCTGGAACTACGGCTGCAACGGGTCCTTTGACTTTCTCGATCGACGGCACCCCGATGGGGTCAGCCAGCATATCTTCTAACGTGGCAACATTCTCTATCCCCGCCGGGCTTGCGCTTGGCAGCCATACGATTGGCGTCACCTATGCGGGTGATAAGAACTATGCACCGATTACGACCGCTGTCACCTTCAGCGTCACGGTTGTGGCAGCGACCTCGAGCGTCACGCTGGTCTCCTCCGGCACGGATGTAGCTGTGAGCCAGAGCCTGACCTTGACCGCTACGGTGCCTACGATCACCGGACTGAAGACTCCTACTGGCACTATCGCCTTCAAGGACACGACCACCAATGTTACGTTGGGCACCGGGACACTCAATGCCAACGGCATCGCCACGCTGAGCACCTCTTTCACGACGGCGGGCGCTAACGCGATCCAGGCCGTCTACTCCGGCGATAGCGTCTATGGCAGCTCAACCTCCTCAAGCATTACGGTGACAGTCGGCAATTACACGGCCACGACGACCACACTGAATGTCACGCCCACGCAACCTTCCAGCGGCTATAACTTTGGCACCACACTTACCGCCAGCGTCATTGTGGCTCCACAATCTGGTACAGGAACGCCTACCGGCAGCATCGACCTGCTACTGGATGGTTCTCCGGTCTCTGTCGGCAACGCGCTTACCAACGGCACTACAAGCGTCACGCTGTCTTCGATCAGCGCCGGAACACATGTACTGACGGCGTACTATTCCGGCGACAACACATACTCCACCAGCGCTTCGGCAAACTTCAACTTCTCCGTCATCAAGGCCACCACTGCGACTACGCTGGCTGTCAGTTCGACCGCAAACTACGCCAGTGTGCCAGTCACCCTCACAGCGACCGTCAGCAATGTGAACGTGTCCTCTGCCACCCCTTCGGGTAATGTCATCTTCTACTCCGGCAAGGCTTCTCTTGGAACGGTTGCACTCACGGGCAACACCGCGGTGCTGACAACCACGCTATTGCCGGCCGGCACGGATAGCATTACCGCTGTTTACCAGGGCGATAGCAACGACATCACGAGCACGTCCGCTGCCATGACCGATGTAGTGACGATCGTGCCCACTACCATTACGCTCTCCGCTGCGCCGAGTGTACTCATCTCGGGCGGCACAAGTACGCTGACGGCTACTGTCGTTGGGAGCCCCGTTACCGGAAGCTTTGGTGGTACGGTTACCTTCTCCAGCGGCTCAACCATACTCAGCACAGCGACGATTTCGTCCAGCGGGATCGCCACCTACACCACGGCTGCCCTGACCGCACCCGTAACTACCTATACGGCCAGCTATTCGGGCAACAGTGTGTATGCGGCCAGCTCCACGGCTTCCGCCATATCGGTGTATACGACCGATGCTAACGGCGCCGGTGTAATTGCAACGACATCGCTCGGCACGGGACTTTCCAGTGCTGTTGGCACTACTGTCGATATCTCGGGAAACCTTTATGTCAGCGACGCTGCCAAGGGTCTGGTTGCACTGGTTGCCGGTGGAGCGGGTGCGCAGACTATGGTCGCATCTGGGCTGACCTCCCCTGCGGGCCTGGCAACCGACGGCAGCGGTGATCTCTTCATTGCTAATGGCACCGCCGGTCATGTCACGGAATATCTTTCTCAGAATGGCGTGCTGGCGACTTCCACAGCGAAGCAACTCGGTACCGGTCTTGGTGCGCTTACAGGCGTTGCGGTCGACTCCTCAGGGAACGTCTATGCTGCCGATGCCACCAACAAGCAAGTTGTCAAGATTACGTCGTCGGGCACGCAGACTGTGCTGAGTAGCACGCTGATCAATCCACAACAGGTTGCCGTCGATGCTCTGGGCGATGTTTATGTCGCCGACGGTACCGGAAACCGCGTGGTGTACATCCCCGTGAGCGGAGCCGCTACTACTATTGGCACAGGGCTGGTGAACCCGACCGGGGTCACTGTTGATGTCTACAACAACGTCTATATCTCTGACACCGGCAACAATCGCGTCATCAAGATTCCCTTCACCGGCGGGGCACCAGTTACCACCAGCCAGGTCACGCTGATCCCCTCCGTCACCGCACCCGGGCAGCTGGCGATTGATCGCCATCTGGCGCTGTTTATCGGACAGGCCACGAACATCTATAAGTGGGAGGCCGATGCTGCGAGCTTTGGGGTGCTAACGCCGGGTGTCACCTCGCCCGTCTACACGCTGACTTTCACCTTTGCGACGGCAATTACGCCCGCGGCCATCAACGTGTTGACCAATGGCCTCACCGGCGGCGAGTACAACGCGGCTAGTGGGTCTACCTGCGCAGCCGGAACAGCTTATGCGGCAGGTCAGAGTTGCACGATCAACATCACGTTTACCCCGGTAACAGCCGGTGTTCGCCAGGGTGCCGTGACCTTCACGGCCACCAGCGGGCAACCGCTGCTGACTGCTTATCTCGGCGGCGTGCTCTACGCGCCGGCTTTGAATTTCGATATCGGCGCTGAGAACAAGATAAGCGTTACCTCAAACACCGTGGCTGGAGAAGCGCTTTCCACGATCCGTGGCGTGGCCATCGATGCCTCCAGCAATATTTACTTCTGCGACTATACGAATAGCCGGATCATCCAGACCAATCTCAGCGGCACCGTTGGGACTGTCCTCTATAACGGCGTCAGTTGCGGTTCTGTTGCGGTGGACGGCGCAGGCAATGTCATCGTTGATGATATGGGCAACAGCCGCATGTTGCTGCTACCCAACGAGAACGGCGTCGTCAACGGCAAAGATGCGTACGTGGTCGCATCCGGATTCAGCGGGCCTCGCGGAATGGGGCTGGATGGCTTCGGGAACATCTACGTTGCAGACACCACCAACGTGCGGGTAGTCGTTGCGCCGATTGGCGGCTCGAGCACTGCGCAGTACGTACCCACTTTCAGCAATCTCAAGGCGCCATATGACGTCGCCGTCGACTGGCAAGGCAATATCGCCGTGGCGGATTCCACACTCGCGCAGGTTGCATATCTGCCGGCCAATGGCAGCGCGGCGACTACCGTTGGACCGCCGCTCTGCGGGGCATACGCGATCGCGATGGATGGCGGCGGCGGCATCTATGCCACTGAGATCTCCGAGAACTGCACCACGGGCACGGTAACTCCCGGCGAGGATGTTGTTCGCATAGCTCCCGGCTCTACTTTTTACGAAGAGCCACTCGGCCATGCCGCCACTGCTGAGGCTGTTTTCGTCGATCCGCAGGGCAACCTTTATACCTCCTACGGCGCGAACATTGTCGTCATGAACCGCGTCACCGCCGCACCACTGAGCTTTGCATCCACGGTCGGCACAGCCAGCGCCGCCCAAGAGGCCGTCCTGACGAATGGTGGGCCCGCTCCAGCCACCTTCACCAACGCTCAAGGCACCTTCTACCTCAATTCCGGGGACTTCACTCTAGCCGCCGGAACTACCTCACCCTGCAACTTTGCCGCGACCCTCTCTGCGGGTGCGGGTTGCGAATTTGGCATCGTCTTTGATCCAGTGCAGAGCGGAACTCGCAATGCGGACTTCACCCCGGCGTCTAATGCCATCAACCAGGCGCTGCTACCACTCACCGGCACTGCCATAGGCGGCACGACCACCGCAACGACATTGACGCTAGCCTTAACCAGCCCGGCGAACGGCAAACCTCTGCCTTACACCCCACTGACGCTCACGACTTCCCTCTCCGGCGGCAGTGGCACACCCACTGGGACAATCACGCTTTCTATCGACGGCGTCTTCATCGGGCAGCAGAAAGCAGCGGCGACGCTAAACTTCGTTATCAGTGGCGGCCTGAGCCCTGGCTTCCATAGCGCCGTTGCCACTTACTCCGGCGACTCCGCCAATACTTCGTCCACTGTAACTTTGACCGTCAGCGCTGCTGGTGCAACACCTTCGAGTACCACGCTTAGTATCTCGCCCAGCACCATCGCCGTGCTGACTCCTTACAACTACACAACCTGCACGCTTTCGGGTGCGCAGGCATACTACACCTGCACCCCGGTAACGCTGACGGCTGTCGTTACCGGGACAGCCGGAGGCTCCGTGCCGACGACGAACGTGGAGTTTTTCAATGGCGCGACGCTGCTCGGAACATCCGCGCTCAATGCCGCCGGCGTAGCGACTTTCGTCTACACAGGCAGCTTCGCGCAGGGGACGCAGAGCCTCACGGCCGAGTACATTGGCAACCTCACCTATGCGGCGTCGATCTCGCCTGCGGCTCAACTGATGGCGGTCTACCCGGGAGACTACACGCTTTCGCTTACCCCTAATACTGTGACACTCGTGGCTGGTAAAACGGCTTCCATCGCGATCACTGCGACTCCTGTGAATAACGGGACCAACGCTTTCTATAACGGACAGGTCGGCCTGACCTGCTCTGGTTTGCCCATCTACGCTACCTGCGCCGTCTCTCCAAACACGCTCTACCTGGATGGAACCGGTACCGCCGTGAGCGGCACGCTGAGCATCATCACGCAGGCTGGCTTTGCCAAAAACAGCGATCCATTTACCCAGTCGGCGATCCGGCTCTGCATGTTGCCAGCGGTATCTTTGATGCTTCTTCTGGGCGCAGGGTCTCTGCGGCGGCGGCGGCGCCTTATGCGCGCCGTGATCGCAAGCAACCTCATGTATGTACTGGCGCTGGCAGGTCTGCTGTCTTCGCTTGTCGCCTGCGGCAGTCATGCTCCGCTCGCTCCTACGCCGGGAACGTATGCTGTGACCGTTTCGGGTACAGGTACAGGCGGGGAAAACCACAACGTGACGATTCAGGTGACCATCCAGCAATGATCAACCAATCGGCACAACAAGAAGAAATATGCCTTTCAATCAAGCAGTAAACAACAGGAGAATTGTCATGCTCTACAAGCAGGCTGTCCAAACTCGAACCTTCGGATCACTGATGCTAATGTTTGCAGGAACGATCCTTCTCAGTGGCTGCGCGCTTAACAGTGGTATCGGCAGTTCCTCCGGCACAGCGAATAGTCCCACAACTCACGCGGGCAGCTTCGCGGGCATCGTTCACGGTGGCCAGCAGCCTGTCACCGGCAGCACTGTCATTCTCTGGGCGGCCGGCACCACCGGCGCTTATGGGATGGGCGCAACCAAGATTGCGTCCACAACCACAGCCTCAGATGGCAGCTTCACTTTCGATAACGGCAGCGGCGTGTCGCCATGCACGACCGGCCAATATCTTTACCTGACATCTACCGGCGGTAATTCGGGCGGAGGGATCAACAACTCGATCGCGCTGATGGCCGCCATTCCGCAACCCTGTAGCGCCACTACGGGTGCTACGTCTGTCTTTATCGATGAGGTCACCACCATCGCTGCCGTCACCGCCTTACAGCAGTTCATGAGCATCAATACCGCGGTCACAGCTCCCTACACCGGGTCAGGTACCGTGCCCTGGACGATCGGCGCACCTTCTACGAACACTACTGGCCTCGCCAATGCGTTCTTACAGACAGCTAACCTGGCTAGCATCACTACCGGCTCAACAGGCGAAAGCTTTCCCTCCAACACAGTTGGCGGCACACTCTACACCACCACCATCAATCCTGATTCTCAGAAGATCAACGGCCTCGCCAACATTCTTGCCACCTGTATCAATGACACTACTGGCAATCTGTGCACTGGTGCCGCAGGCGTGCTCACGCTAACAACGATCACTAACGGCGGCACGACTCCCACCTACACCATTCCCGTGGACACCATCCAGGCTGCCTACAATATGGCTACACTGCCTAATCCAGCACTCTACTCCGGATCAAGGTACTGGAACAATTCCACGAGTTCGGTAACGTATCTATCTACCCTTTGGTCGAACATTGCGGCTACCGCGCCCTTCCAGCCCTACTACGCAACCACGCCTGTCGATACGACGATAGGCATCGCCTGGAAGACGCAAAACCCCAGTAATGGTGCAATCGGCACCGTCTATGCTGCCAGTGTTGCCATCGACGGTAAAGGTGATATCTGGACCGGTGGCGGCAGCGGCACCGTCGGAAATTACATCAATCAGTTTAACCAGTCAGGCCAGCTACTCCTAGACGTCTCGACGGCGAGCATTCCCAGCTACACGCTCTCCTACTACGCCGACTCCGCAACGGCTGCGACGGCGGCCACCACCGCGAACTCCAGCTACGCTCTTGGCTACGGACGTCCCTTCTCCCTCGCCGTCGACACCAACAATAACGCCTGGTTCGATGCCTATGGCGCCACGTCCCCTGGCACCCTTACCTCCGCGAGCTTGATCAGCGGTCTGACAGTGCAGGTATCTCAGACTGGTACAGCAACCGGGTATCTCACCGGCTCTTCCGCCGGCGCGCTCTCCATCGACGGCAGCAACAATCTATTCATGAGCGACATCCCCACCTCGGGTCGCTATTACCTTAGCGGCGTTCCTGCAGCCACCTCATATCAG
>Ga0302310_10003072_pt1 | contig 13149 bp, 12 predicted proteins | sample III_Palsa_N1_2_FD_200451 | JGI IMG/M metagenome (GOLD analysis project Ga0302310, IMG submission 200451) | Peat permafrost microbial communities from Stordalen Mire near Abisko, Sweden - III_Palsa_N1_2 | ecosystem: Environmental > Terrestrial > Soil > Palsa > Peat permafrost | place: Sweden... | reverse complement strand
GTGTGCGCGAACGCGAGCCGTCAGCTGGGAGGCGACCAGCGGCTTGGTGACGAAATCGGCCGCACCCTTGCCCAAGGCGACCACCTGCAACGCCGTCGAATCGTGGCTCGTCGCGAAGATGACCGGCACGCGCGCCAGCGCCGGATCCGCCTTCAGCTGCTCGAAGACATCGAGCCCTGTCATGCCCGGCATCTCGATGTCCAGCAGGATGAGGTCCGGCGTCGACTCGCGGGCCAGCCGAAGTGCCACCTCACCCGACGTGGCGAACCGTTGATCGCGGAACTGCGCCAGCATGCGACTCATGACCTGGATCGCCGACGGGTCGTCGTCGACCAGCAGCAGGCGGACTTCACGGGGTAGCATCAATCGACCTTTCGGCGCCGGGAGGCTGCTTCACCCCTGAACGTTTCACCGTACCACGCATATGAAGAACGCAGGCGTTTGTTTCGCTGCCGGTCGCGTCGCCGTACAGAACTCCCCTCAGGTCGCCCCGAGGAACGCTGCCGAGCAGCTCCGCTGCGGTCTTGTTCAGAAAGAAAGATGCAACGGGAGCGCGATCGTGAAGACGCATCCTGTTCCGGGAACATCTCGAACGGAGAGCGTGCCGAAGTCCGCTTCGACGCTGTGCCGGGCGATGGCCAGGCCGAGACCCAATCCCGTCCTGTCGGCGCTGCGCTGGGTGAAGGGCGTGAACATCGATTCGAGCGTGCCATGGGGCAGGCCGCCACAATGGTCGTGCACCTCGATGTGCGCCTTGCCGTCGAGGGCGAAGGCCTGAAGCGTGATTGCCGTGTGGCGGTGCGTGAACTTGAACGCGTTCTGGAGAAGATTGGCCAGCGCCCCGTGCAGCATGGGCCGATTGCCGCGGACGGTCATGCCCTGCGGCACGGGACGCACCAGGAGTCCGCAGCCCGCGGCATCCGCTTCGAGGCGCGCGGCACTCTCGGCATCTTCGATGAACGACGCGATGGAGAAGACCTGCCGTTCCGACAGCGTTCCCTGGCGGACCTCATCCACTGCCCGGTCGATGAGGAGGCCCAGGGATGCAAGGCTGCGTTTGAGTACCGCGCCGGTCGCACCGGCAACGCTCAGGTTCCCGAATTCCAGCGCGCTCACCGCCACGTTCGCGGTCGACAGCGCGTTCCGGAGCTCGTGCACCAGGAAGCCGACGCGCTCTTTCGCCTCGTTCGCGTGGGTCGTCAACATCCGGGCGTCGCGCTGGGAAATGAACTCCATCACCGCATCCGCGATGGCGTTGTCGAGGCAGCGATTCAACGTGCGGAACTCGTCGACGGCAAAGGGGGCGTCGCGTTCGAACGCCAGGTCCGTGATGGCCTGGCAGAGGTCTCCATAGTCGTGGACGACCTGATCGACCGTATATCCCAAACCGAGGAGGCTGGCGCCATGTGCGGTGGCGCTCACACCAATTTCGGAGCGCGCAAGCGTGTCGCCACCCGAGGCTCCGGAAATGCCGACGCTCTGCTCGTGTTCGCCGGCCTCCTCGGCCTGCAAGGTTCGAATGAGCTGGTCCAGGAACATCGGCACGCCGTTCGCCAGCTGTCTCTCGCTCGCCGATCTCTGGGGCCTTGCCGCGACTTTTGCCTTGCACCTCGCGACCAGGTCGGCGCGGTTGTTTGTCAGAAATGCATGCATCATCATCAGTGGTACCCGTGCGGTTCGCCGTCTGGTCCTTGAACGACGGAAGCGCAAGACATCGCAGATGGTTCGAAGCAAACTATCTGTTCTCGAGCGCCGCGTCTGTTCGGTAGTGAACAGAGTCGACCATGGACTCCTCGGCCGCGAGCAACTCGATCGACCCATGCAGCAAGAATCGACTGGGCTGCTCAGAACAACAAGGGAATGTGTGGGCGGCCTCAGATCTGAAGTGCAACACCTCATAGCGTAAGGTGTTCACATGCAAGAACAGACGAAGTACCAGCAGCTCCAGCCAGAGGATCGAATGACGATTGCGAGCATGACTCAACAGGGCTGCGGCGTGCGAGCAATGGCCCGTGCACTGGGCCGCTCGGCGTCAACCATCAGCCGCGAGATCAGTCGCAATTCCGGTGTGGTGCTCTACGGTTCGCATACGGCCCAGCAGCAGTGCGTAGCTCGCCGCCGGGCCGGTCGTGCGGAGACCAAGCTCGATGTGCGGGGCGTACGCTGGGGCGTCGTCGTGGAGTTTCTCAAGGCGAGGTGGTCGCCCCAGCAGATCGCGAGTACCCTGGCGTTCGTGTTCCCAGACGATCCCGACCTGCAGGTCTCGCACGAGACCATCTACACCGCCATCTACGCCCAGCCGCGGGGTGAACTGCGTCGGCAACTCATCGCCTGCCTGCGCCACGGACGCAGCACGCGCATGCCACGAACGCGAGGCGTCGATCGACGCGGCCAGATCCCCGACATGGTCAGCATTCACGTGCGCCCGCCCGAGGTGGACGACAGGATCATGCCCGGGCATTGGGAGGGTGACTTCATCAAGGGCGCGGGCAACAAGTCATCGGTCGGCGTACTCGTCGAACGCTCGAGCCGTCTGGTGCTGCTGGCCAAGATGGACGATGCCACCGCAGCATCAGCGCTGGCCGGCTTCTCTCAAAAGCTGAATTCGATTGCCGAGCCGATGCGCCAGAGTCTGACCTACGACCAGGGCAAGGAGCTGACACGCCACAAGGATCTGACGGCTCGAACGGGCGTCGCGGTGTACTTCTGTGACCCGCACAGCCCGTGGCAGCGCGGCACCTGCGAGAACACGAACGGCCTGCTGCGCCAGTACCTGCCCAAGGGCACGGACCTGAGCGCCTACAGCCAAGAACAGCTCGACGCTATCGCCGACAGCCTGAACACCAGGCCTCGCGCCACACACGGCTTCCAATCGCCGCTGGTCGTCTTCGCTCGGATGCTCGCGTTGACCCATCCCGCGTCAACCTCAACTCACTGATTCAAGTCCGTTGCACTTGGGACTTGAAACCGCCAAGGAAATCGACCATGATCACCAAAAGCGCACGCATTACGGGGCCTGTTCCCTACAAGGCGGCAGACGGTCACCCGCACCACATCCCGCTTGGACCTTGCCTGATCGAACGACTCGATGACCGACTGATCGACATCATCTGGGGACGCGACGGGCAGCGTTCGGCAGCATTGCCGCTGGAAGACGTCGAATCCGCTGAGCAGCAAGGCAACCTGGTACTGCTCGACTGACCAGAAGGGGCGATCTTGTCTTGCTCGGAGACCGCCGCTTATGTTCGCAGACGAACAGAGGGCCGCCCTGCAACACGGCAACATCAGTGCACGGCCCTCGGGCCAACTGTCAATCAAACGGCAGGACCTACGTTGATCATTTTCCTCGATACCGAATTCACCGATCTCGTCATAGAGCCGCAGTTGCTGTCGGTCGGCATGGTTTCGTCGTCCGGAGCGGCCTCCGAGTTCTACGCGGAAGTCACCGACCGTCGTCGAATCCATGCTGCGTCCTGGTTCGCATTGGACGTCGTTCTGCCCCAATTCGGGAAGATCGCGCACGCCTCGTGCTCGTATGCCACGCTCGGCGCACGACCGGGTGTCTTCATCGAAAGGGTCGTCGCATCGCTGGATTCGGATCGAGGCATCGAGATCGCCTTCAGCTATGACCTGGACTGGGAACTGGTCGAGCGAGCCATGAGAGACGGCGGCTGCGCGCCGCGGGGGGTCACGATGCGCAAGCTGAAGCCGCGAAACGTCTATGAAATTGTCGGGTTCGGTGCCGGCGAACGCGCGGCCGAGGCGTACTTTTCAGCGGCGAGCGATGCGCCCATATCCCGGCACCATTCGCTTTGCGACGCCAGAGCACTTCGAGTCGCCTACGAGGCGGTGATCCAACCTCGTGAGGCGCTGGAGTTTGGCGCATTGGCGCGGTCGGACGGTTGACCTCCTCGAAGGTGCCTGTGATGGAGCAAGCCCACGCGGAACGATGCGATCCTTGCCTGCGACCAGCCTCCCGCGAGGGCGATACCCCATCGTTGCGTACGGTTGAGATCGACTCCGCTCCTGTCAGATTCGGAGGAATGTTCGCTATCGCACGGACAGACGCGCTGTGTTGTCCTACCGTTGATCCATGAAAGCACCGAATCGTTCCGGCGAGGGCTCGGGCCAGGGCGACGGTGGAAAGACTTTCGGCCAACTGTCGGTCGCTCCCGCAACGGGGCGGTTGATGTCTGTGCACGACGCGGCGACACAGCCAGCACCGACAACGCGCGCGATCGCAGATGCTGCCGTCGCCGCGTGGAAAGCTGTTGCGGAGGCCTTGGTGCCGATCATCGGCCAGTCGTCGGTGACGGTTTTGTATCGGCGTTGTCTTGTCTCCGTTGGAGCAACCCGCACCTGGCTGCCAGCCGTCACAGCCGCTGACCCGCCGCAGAACGACTGGACGGTGCTGCACGCGTCGGTCTCGCGTCAAACCGCCATTGAAGCCTCCGAGGCCTGCAATGCGCTCTTCGCGGCGTTCCGCGACTTGTTGGGTTCACTGATCGGTCCGTCACTTACTGAGCAGCTGCTGCAACCTGTTTCAGCCCTCCCCTCAACCGGCCGCGCCGAACAGGACACTCTCCCATGAAGACAGAAAAAGCGACCATCCGACGCCTTGCAACCGGCGTCCCAGGCCTCGACGTCGTGTTGGGCGGGGGACTGCCGGAGTTCTCGTTCAATCTCCTCGCAGGCGCTCCGGGGAGCGGCAAGACGACCCTGGCACACCAGGTCATGTTCGCGCTCGCCACCGTCGAACAGCCGGCGTTGTATTTCACGGTGCTGGGCGAGCCGCCACTCAAGATGCTGCGGTACCAACAGCAATTCAACTTCTTCGATAGCCGCAAGATCAACAAGTCGGTGAGGTTCATCAACCTGAGCGACGAGACTGCCGCGGGCGATCTTCAGAAGGTGCTGACACGCATCGCGAGCGAGGTCGTGGAACACCGTCCGAGCTTCGTGTTCGTCGATTCCTTCAGATCTGTCATCGTCGCCAGCAAGGGAGCCGAAGCTTCCTCGCTCAGTCTTCAGCAGTTCGTACAACAACTGGGCATGATGATGACGGGCTGGCAGGCGACCACGTTCCTGATCGGCGAATACACCAGCGATCACGATCCGGATTCCGTCTTCACCGTGGCGGACGGCCTGATCTGGTTGCGCCAGAGCACCCAGCGCAACTCGGTCGTCCGGAAGATGGAGGTGAGCAAGATGCGCGGGCAGCACACGCTGGCCGGCCTGCACACGTTTCGGATGGATGCCGACGGCCTGCACGTCTTCGCCCCGATGCAGGTCACGCAGGCCGATGCCGCCGGTGCATCGCCTCTCGAGAATCGCGTGACGATGGGTGTTCCTGGTCTCGACGACATGATGGGCGGAGGATTGCCACGCGGCTACTCGATCCTGATCGCGGGACCCTCAGGCTCGGGCAAGAGCATCCTGGCGGCGGAATTCCTGGTGGAAGGGGCACGACTGGGCGAAACCGGCATCATCGCCGCGTTCGAGCAGCGGCCGACCCTCTCGCGTGGCCGCGCCCTCGCCGACCTGATCGCCTCCGGTCGCGTCAAAGTCGTGGACACACGATCCGAATCCCTCTCCGTCGATGAGATCGCCATGATGCTGGTGGAGGAGATCCGCCAGTCGAAGGCGACGCGCCTGGTCATCGACTCGCTCTCCGGCTTCGAGCTGGCGCTGGCGCCGACATTCCGCGATGACTACCGGGAGTCGCTGTCCCGCCTGGTATCGGCGCTCGCGTCCACGGGAGTGACGGTACTGATGACTTCGGAGCTGGAAGACCGTTTCACCGACCTGCGTTTCAGCCCTTACGGAACAGCCTTCCTGACCGATGCAATCATCGTGCAACGGTATATCGAGATCGACGGTCGACTCCAGCGCGCCATGGCCGTTGTCAAGGTGCGGGCGAGCAATCATTCGGATGAGCTGCGCCGCTTCCACATCGACGACGAAGGCATACGCCTCGACGGTTCGATGGCGGACTATGAAGGACTGTTGAGCGGTCGTCCGACTGTTCAGGATCCGGCGGTCGCACCAAAGCGCTCCGCCGGCAAGTGACGGATTACGGCCGCGCCGGAGCATTGCATGCCGGCGTCGCACTGGATTCACAGGCGGCCGATGCGGCAGATGAGCTCAAGGCCATCCTGGCAGAGATCGAAGAAGCACGCGCACAACTGCGCGATGTGAACCGGGCGTTGGATGAAGCACGGGCGCTATTGGGCGGCACCCCCGCAGCAAGGCTTCTGGAAGCCAACGAGCAGTTGCTCCACGCGGCGCTTCGCGCGCGCGACGCAGCCGACACTGCACGCGGCGATCTGGACGAGTTGGCTGAATTCAGCGGACGTGATGCACTGACGGGCTTGCCCACGCGCGCGCGATTCCTTGATCGCCTGGAGGCGGCCGTGGCGGCGGCTCGACGAGGCCATCAGTGCCTGTCGGTCCTGTTCATCGACCTCGACGACTTCAAGCGGATCAACGACACGCGCGGCCACGCAGCGGGAGACAGCGTCCTGCAGTGGGTTGGTGCCAGGCTGTCGGAGAGCGTGCGGGAATCCGACGCGGCGAGCCGGTTCGGAGGCGACGAGTTCGTCTTGCTCCTGACGAACGTCTCGAATCGAGCTGCCGTTGCCCTGCTCGCCACGAAGATTCGCTCTTCGTTGGCAATGCCCGGTTCCGTGGACGCGGCGGGGAAGACCGTCGAACCAACGACGATCTCCGCCAGCATCGGGATCGCCATGTTTCCCGAGGATGCGACCGATCCAGCGCAACTCATCGTCGCCGCCGACACGGCCATGTATGAGGCGAAGCGGCTCGCTCACGGCAGTGTCGGGACTCGACCGCCGTCCGACGACGTAGCGACGCCGTCCTGAGCCGGACTGGCCAATCTTGATCGCAGTCGTCGCGGTCGACGACTGCGATCCAAGAGTTCGCTCAGAACGAGAGCGTCATCTTGTCGATCACATTGCGCACACCCGGGCTCGACCAGGCAGAGTCGGTCGCGAGATCGCGTTCTGACCAGCTGTGAACCTTGCCCGTCAGCGTGACGTCTGTGCCCGTGACCTCGACGAGGATCTCCTCGCTGTCCCGCACCGCACTGCGCTTGATCGCCGCGTCGATGTCGGCTTTCACGATGCTGGCCTTCGGCTTGTGCTTGATGCCGATCTGGTCGCTGACGCCGGTCACCCCCATCAGGGCTCGCACCGCGTCCGACGCTGCCTGCTTCTGGTACTGCCAGTCGACTTCGCCGCTGAGCGTGATCCAGCCGCCCTCCACCTGAACCTTGACGGCGCCGGAGTCGACGGAGGTCGTCCAGTCGAGGACGTTCCTCGCCGACTGGCCGATGTCGCTGTCCGTACGCCGCGCCGAGCTCGCGAGCTTGACCTTCATCTCGATGGCCAGGGCCTTCACGCCCCTGACCCGCTGGGCAGCGCGTTCCGCGTACCACTTTTCAGAATACGTGCCGACCTCGCCGGCGAGCGTCACGATGCCGTCCTTGACCTCGACACCGATCTGGGTGGCATGGATGGCCGGCTCCCAGTCGAGTTGGGCGATCACGTCTTGCCGGAGTTGTGCATCCGTCTTCATGTCAGTCTTTCGTAGTGAAGACGCGATGCTCCGCCGGCGTTGGAGCACGGTCTGTGCGGCACCACGCAGACCGCGAAGGTCGGCCGGAGCCAGAGCTGCCCGGTGTCCAGCAGGACGCGCCGCCCGATCTGTCTGATACCGAACAGACCGCAGCCAAGGTCGAAGGTAAAACAGCGCACGATGGCCGGAGTTCGCTCGCGACCTTGGAAGAAACCGCGGCCGCTCCGCCTGGGCGTCATCTTCGGCACGCTCGACCTGACGCGGCGGCCTCAAGGTCAACAATGCCGAATCTCACCCATCCAAGACAAAACCATTTGCTGGCCTCCCTGCCCGAAGACGTCTTCGGGCGCTGGTTGCCCTGGCTGGAGCCCGTCGACTTGCCTCTGGGGCTGGTGCTCTACGAGGCCGGGTCGACGCTCTCCCACGTCTACTTCCCGACAACAGCGATCGTCTCGCTTCTCTACGTCCTCGAGGACGGTGGATCCGCAGAGATCGCTGTCGTCGGCTTCGAGGGCATCGTCGGGATCTCGCTGTTCATGGGCGGTGAATCGACGCCGAACCGGGGCGTCGTCCAGAGCGCAGGTCGCGGCTTCCGGCTGAAGGCGTCCATGCTCAAGACCGAATTCAACCTGCCTCCGGTGTTCCACCTGCTGCTGCGATACACCCAGGCGCTGATCACCCAGATGTCGCAGACCGCCGTCTGCAACCGCCACCACTCGCTCGACCAGCAGTTGTGCAGATGGCTGCTCCTCAGCCTGGATCGTCTCCACGGCGCGCAGTTGAACATGACGCAAGAACTCATTGCCAACATGCTGGGCGTGCGGCGGGAAGGCGTCACCGAGGGCGCACTCAAGCTTCAGAAAGCAGGGCTGATCCGCTACGCGCGCGGAAAGATCGTCGTGCTCGACCGGCCCGGGATCGAGAAGCGTGCGTGCGAATGCTACGCGGTCGTGAAGAAGGAATACGACCGATTACTTCCCCCCAAGACTGCCACGTGACCGGTGCTCAGCGACGCGTGGGCACGCGTCGCCATCAGCTTCGCCACTGGTGGATTCTGTAAATCGAACTTTGCGCCGCTATGTGCGCAGACGAACAGAGAAACTTCCGCCGCAGGCCAATGATCACCACGTCGATAGCGCGACGTTTGCGGCTTCGATCGGACGGCAGCTATCGGCGTGCCAAAGCCTCCTGCGCTCGTGCCACATCTCTCGAGGGTTGGCTACCCTTCACAACCGAGGACGATTTCGATGCTGATCGAGCCGACGACGGTTTCGCTTCGCAACACCTTCCAGCGCAATGCCGTGGAACTGATCCTGTCGACTCGGCAGCGCGATCCTCATTCGCTGGTCCAGGTTCTCAGGGAGGTGCAGGCACTTCACACGTGGCTGTCACGGGAGACGCTGGCGTATGTCGCGCGGGAACTCGGGCTGACCCTGGCACACGTGGAAGGCGTGGCCACGTTCTATCGCTTTCTGCACACGGCACCGGTCGGCGAATACCGGATCCTCTTCAGCGACAACATCACGGATCGCATGCTGGGCAGCGCGGACTTGATGGCCCAGCTCTGCAAGGTGCTGGGCGTCGAACGCGGCCAGATGCGCGCGGACGGTCGAGTCAGCGTCGACTTCTGCTCCTGCACGGGGCTGTGCGACCAGGGGCCAGCCTTGCTGGTCAACCACGCGCAGATCGTCACCGGCCTGGATGCAGCGCGCGTCGAGGAGATGGCCAAGCTGATCGAAGCGCACGTGCCTGCCACCGAATGGCCGTCGGAATGGTCCCGGGTCAACGACAACATCGGACGTGCCGACGTCCTGCTGGCCGAACGGTCGCAACCCGGCGCGGCGATCTCAGCGGCGCTGGCTCTCGGAGTCGCCGGGTTCATGCGGGAGATGCGGTTGTCCAACCTGCGCGGACGCGGAGGCGCCGGATTCGTCACCGCGAAGAAGTGGGAACTCTGTGCCAGCGCGGCCGGCGCGGCGCACTACCTCGTCTGCAATGCGGACGAAGGCGAGCCCGGCACCTTCAAGGATCGGCTGCTCCTGTCCCACGACCCGGACATGGTGTTCGAGGGCATGACGCTGGGGGCGCTCGCCATCGGCGCGCGCCACGGCCTGATGTATCTGCGCGGCGAATACCGCTATCTGCTGGATCCTTTGTGCGCGGTGCTGGATCGCCGTCGGGGCCAACGGCTACTTGGCAAATCCATCCAGGGCCACGACGGCTTCGATTTCGACATCGACATCCACGTCGGCGCTGGCGCCTACGTCTGCGGCGAGGAGTCCTCGCTGATCGAGTCGCTGGAGGGCAAGCGTGGCACCCCCCGCATCCGACCGCCCTTCCCCGCGGAGCATGGCTACCTTGGACAACCGACAGCGGTGGACAACGTTGAGACCCTGTGCGCCGCCACCCACGTCGCTCTGCGTGGCGGCGCGTGGTGGGCTGCCATCGGCACGCCGAAATCGACGGGCACCAGCCTGCATTCGGTGTCGGGCGACTGCGACCATCCTGGCGTCTACGAGTACCCGATGGGCACGAGCGTCGACCGCATCCTCGAAGATTGCGGCGCGCGCGACACCCAGGCCGTGCAGGTCGGTGGCCCGTCGGGCAAGTGCCTCTCGGCCATGGAGTTCGGTCGCCGCATCGGCTTCGAGGACGTGCCCTCGGCCGGCGCCTTCATGGTGTTCGACCGCTCGCGCGACATGTTCGAGGTGGCGCACAACTACGCGGGATTCTTCGCTGAGGAGAGCTGCGGCTTCTGCACGCCGTGCCGGGTCGGGACGGCACTGGTGCTCAAGGGCATGGACAAGCTCGCCTCGGGGCGCGGCTCGCGGCGCGACGTCGACCTGCTGTCCGGCATAGACACCCTGATGCACGACACGACCCACTGCGGCCTGGGCGGTTCCGCCTGCAACGCGTTGCACGACACCATCATCAAGTTTCGGCCGGCTTACGAGCGGCGCCTGAAGTCGCTGCATTTCGAACCAGCGTTCGACCTCGACGCTGAATTGGCCACGTCGCGACGCTTGACGGGCCGCAATGACCCCGCGGCGCATCTGGAGCCTGCCCAATGAGCACGCCAGACCCGGTCGCGCCGACCGCCCCTGCGTTTTCGCTGGACGGCATCGATGTTCCCTTCACCGCGGGCGAGACCATCCTGGAGGCGTCGCGGCGCGCCGGACGCTACATCCCTCACCTGTGCTGGCATCCGGACTTTCATCCCCAAGGATCGTGCCGCGTCTGTACCGTGAAGGTCAAAGGCCGCACGGGTGCCGCTTGCACGCTGCAGGCCGCCCCGGGCGCCGTGGTCGAGAGCAACACGGACGAGTTGAACGGCCAGCGCAAGACCTTGCTGCAGATGCTGTTCGTGGAGGGCAACCACTTCTGTCCCTCGTGCGAGAAGAGCGGCAATTGCCTCCTGCAGGCGACGGCCTACGAGATGGGGATGCAGGACGTCTTGTTCGAGGAGTTCTACCCGCGCCGGCCGATCGACGCGAGCCATCCGGACATCCTGCTCGACTTCAACCGCTGCATCCTGTGCGAACTGTGCGTTCGCGCGAGCGACGTCGTCGATGGCAAGAACATCTTCGCCATCGCCGGCCACGGCATCGGCACGCACCTCGTGGTCAACAGCGAAAGCGGAAAACTGGGCGACACCGACATGGCGCTCGCGGATCGTGCGGCCAGCATCTGCCCCGTGGGCGTGATCCTGCCCAAGCGCCGCGGCTTCGTGATCCCGATCGGCGAGCGCCGCTATGACCCGCATAGCGCGGCCGACACGGCCACGCAGGAGGCGTCATGAGCGCAATCCTGGCGGACGCCGCACACGAACCGCGCAAGCTCAAGGTGGCCACCGTCTCTCTGGCCGGCTGTTTCGGCTGCCACACGTCGTTCCTCGACATCGACGAACGCCTGCTGGAGCTGATCGAGCATATCGAGTTCGACCGCTCGCCGCTGACCGACATCAAGGAGATCGGTGCCTGCGACATCGGCCTGATCGAAGGCGGCCTCTGCAATTCCGAGAACGTCCTGGTGTTGCGTGCGTTTCGCGCCCACTGCAAGACGCTCGTGGCCATGGGCGCCTGCGCGATCAACGGGGGCTTGCCCGCCGAACGCAACCGCTTCGACGTGGGCGTCCTCCTCGAGGAGGTCTATCACCACCGCGAGGGATTGAGCGCCGACAGCGCGATCCCGAACGACCCGGAGCTTCCGCTGCTGCTGCAACAGGTACGGCCGATCCATGCCGTCGTGCATGTCGACTACTTCCTGCCAGGCTGCCCGCCCTCCGCCGACGCGTTCTGGAGCTTCCTGAACGACCTGATGGCCGGGCGCACGCCGCACCTGGGCCATGCCCTGATGCACTACGACTGATTGCCGCGACCGCCATGACTTTCGATCTCGAGACTGCCGCTACCCCGCAGGGCTTGCGCCGCGTCGCCATCGACCCGGTATCGCGCGTCGAAGGACATGGCAAGGTGACGATCCTGCTGGACGAGCACCACCACGTCCAGCAGGTTCGCCTGCACATCGTCGAATTCCGAGGGTTCGAGAAGTTCATCGAGGGCCGACCTTACTGGGAAGTCCCGGTCATGGTGCAGCGCCTGTGCGGCATCTGCCCGGTGTCGCACCAGCTCGCGGCCTCGAAGGCGCTCGACCGGGTGATCGGTGCGCAACCCGTCACCCGCAGTGCCGAGAAGATCCGCCGCCTGATGCATTACGGCCAGGTCATGCAGTCGCATGCCCTGCACTTCTTCTACCTCGCCTCGCCCGACCTGCTGTTCGGCTTCGACTCGGACGTGAACCTGCGCAACATCGTCGGTGTCGCGCAGGCGCATCCGGACATCGCCAGGAAGGGCATCCTGCTGCGCAAGTTCGGACAGGAACTGATCCGGATCACCTCGGGCAAGCGCATCCACGGCACCGGCTCGGTGCCCGGCGGCATGAACAAGCATGTCAGCCAGGCCGACCGGGACCTGCTGCGTCCCCAGGCGCGACAGATGATTGCCTGGGCGCAGGAGGGCGTCGACCTCGTCAAGCGGCTGCATGCCCAGAATCCGGCCGTCTACGACACCTTCGGCAGCTTCCGCTCGAACATGCTGTCGCTGGTGCGCGCGGACGGGGCGATGGATCTCTACGACGGCGTTCTGCGAGCGCGTGACGCCGACGGCAAAGTGTTCCTCGACGGCGCCAGCGACCAGGACTACCTGTCGCTGATCGAGGAAGAGGTGCGGCCGTGGACGTACATGAAGTTCCCGCACTTGCGCAGCCTCGGACGCGAGAACGGCTGGTACCGCGTCGGGCCGCTGGCGCGCGTGCAGAACTGCGATTTCATCCCGAGCCCGCTGGCCGAGATCGAGCGCAAGGAGTTTGTGGACTACGGCCGAGGCGCGCCAGTGCACGCCACGCTGGCGTACCACTGGGCCCGCATGATCGAAGTGCTGCACACGACGGAGGTCATCGAGAGCCTGCTCGACGACCCCGACATCCTCGACGGCGCGCTGATGTCCGAGGGCGAGCGACGACGCTCGGGCGTCGGCGTCATCGAAGCGCCGCGCG
>Ga0302310_10003071_pt1 | contig 13150 bp, 11 predicted proteins | sample III_Palsa_N1_2_FD_200451 | JGI IMG/M metagenome (GOLD analysis project Ga0302310, IMG submission 200451) | Peat permafrost microbial communities from Stordalen Mire near Abisko, Sweden - III_Palsa_N1_2 | ecosystem: Environmental > Terrestrial > Soil > Palsa > Peat permafrost | place: Sweden... | reverse complement strand
TTTTGCAAGGCCCCCTTCGTTATAGTCGTTACTTGCGGCGCGGGTCGCGGCTGTCATTTCCCGCCGTTTTCGGGCCGCTGTCCTCGGTACCAACTCCCGCCGTCGCGTTCGGTTTCACCAACGCCGGCCCGCCCGACGTCATTAATGTAATTCTTCTCACACACTTGGTGGCTTGACCAACAAAATTTGACTACCGCGTAGTCAAACCCCCGCATCATCCGCAGCGGATTAATAATAAACACTTGAATTCAAATCATATATCAATAAAGAAATAGTTATATTTTATGCAAATCGAGGACACTAGTCTTAGCAAGGAAATCAATCTGATGCGATCTCCGCGCTTGCCAGCAGAATAGCAGGAAACACCAGGATCGGCATCAGGACCAGCCGCCTATATCATAAATTCTAGCCCGCGTCCCTCAATTTATTCCCACCAAAACCGGCACCAGACGCTGGCGTCACTGCTCCACTTCGAGCGCGAGCACGGGATCCGCGACGAATTGTTCGAGTCGCGTATGCAGAAGCTTCACCTCCGATTCGCGCTTGAGCGCGGTCGCGAGCTTTAGCGCGATCAGCAGCAGGTCGAGCGATTGTGGATATCGCGATATTCCGGCGGTCGCCACACCGAGTGCCTGGGCGTGCTGCCCCGACAGCAGCAGCATCTGGGTGCGGATCATGGTGCCGCCTTCCGAGGGGGCTTCCGCCAGCTCGGACTCGAGATCCTGCAGCGCGCGCCCGAAGGCGGGCCGCGAGGAGTCGAAGCGGGCGTTCGATGGATAGTCGTTGCAGCCGCGCTGGATCAGGATGACGTTGCGGAAGAAGTGCACGCCGCTGACGACGTCGCCCCATTTGGTGTCGAGCGGGGTGCCCCCCATCGCGGCCACCTCGTCGGCGTGCATGGCGCGGATCAGGTTGCCGACCCGGGTGATGATGGTGTTGGTTCCGCCGGGATTGCCGCCGTAGGCCGGCCAGAACGCGGTCTGCACGTCTTCAACCGCATAGACCCCGTCGGCCGCGAGCAACGGAAACAGAAACTCGAACGTCGCCAGCACATGGCTTACGATGTGGGATCCGTCGTCGATTACGATGTCGAACGGGCCGTAATCGTTCGAGAGCCGTTCCAGCACTTCGGTATCGTCCTGCGAGCCCTGGACGATGCGGACCCGTGGCCCCAGGTCGAGCTGCTTCTCGGCGATATCGAGGCCGATGATCTCCGCATTGGGGAAATACTCGGCCCACATCCGCAAGGACCGGCCGCCCAATTGTTTGGCCTTGTAGCCGCCGACCCCGATTTCGAGGACACGAAGCTGGTCGAAGCGCCGGTGGCACAGCATCCGGTGATAATCCGGCGTGTAGCAATGCGCCCCCCATTTGTCAGTGCCGCACGCGATCGCGATGCGCGATAAGGGGTCAAGTCCGGCTTCGGTCATAGATCTGATGGCTCCAGGCACTTGATGCGAAGTGAATACGTGGCACAGCTCTCTAATTCAGCCATCCTAAATTCGAGTTATCACCTATCATGGCCATCTCCAATCACGGTTTTACGAGTCGCATGGCCAAACCGATCCATCGTTTCGTTTGTCAATCCTGTGGTGCAGTGGCGCCACGCTGGGTAGGTCGGTGCGAGGCGTGTGGCGAATGGAACACGCTGGTCGAGGAGACCATCGAAGCCAGTCCCTATACCGGCAAGGCTGCGGCCGGCGGTGGCACGAACCGTTCCGCCGCTTTGCGGGCAATCGAATATGTCGGGCTTGGCGGGCATTCGGCACCGCCGCCGCGCGCCGAGGTTGGCATTAACGAGCTCGACCGGGTATTGGGCGGCGGCTTCGTGCGGGGGTCGGTGGTGTTGGTCGGCGGCGATCCGGGGATCGGCAAGTCGACCCTGCTACTCCAGGCGGCAGCCTCACTTGCGGCCGGAAAGCAGGGCGCCGACACTCGCGTGCTCTACGTCTCGGGCGAGGAATCGATCGATCAGGTGCGGCTGCGCGCCCGCCGGCTAGGCCTCGCCCAGGCGCCGATCGGGCTCGCCGCCGCGATCAACGTGCGCGACATCGTGAAATCGCTGGAAGACATCCCCGATCTTGGCCTGGTGGTGATCGATTCGATCCAGACCATGTGGCTCGACAATATCGAGAGCGCGCCCGGATCAGTGACCCAGGTACGGGCTTCCAGCTTCGAGCTGATCCGGCTGGCCAAATCGCGGCAATTCGCGCTGGTCCTGGTGGGACATGTTACCAAGGACGGCGCGATCGCAGGGCCGCGGGTGCTCGAGCACATGGTCGACGCGGTGCTCTATTTTGAAGGCGATCGCGGCCATCAGTTCCGCATCCTGCGCGCGGTGAAGAACCGCTATGGCGCCACCGACGAAATCGGCGTGTTCGAGATGACCGATCAGGGGCTGGCCGAGGTGCCCAATCCGTCGGCGCTGTTCCTGGCCGAACGCCGCGGTCACATTGCGGGCTCCGCAGTGTTCGCCGGGCTCGAGGGCAGCCGACCGGTGCTGATGGAGGTGCAATCCCTGCTGTCGCCCAACCCGGGCGGCACGCCGCGCCGTTCGGTAGTGGGTTGGGACAGCGGACGGCTTGGCATGCTGCTGGCGGTGCTGGAAACCCGCTGCGGGCTCAAGTTGGCGGCCACGGATGTCTATCTTAATTTCGCCGGCGGCTTGCGGGTGTCCGAACCGGCCGCTGATCTCGCGGTCGCCGCCGCGCTCGCCTCGGCCGCGACCAACCGCCCGACCGACGCCGGCGCGGTTTATTTCGGCGAAATCGGGCTTTCGGGGGAGGTGCGCCAGGTCGCCCAGGCCGATCTGCGGCTCAAGGAGGCCGCGAAGCTGGGGTTCGAAAAGGCCTGGTTGCCGCGCCGGGTCGCGCGCGGCAACCGCAAGCCCTTAGCGATCGATGGAATGGAACTCGCGGAAATTGGCCATCTCTCCGATCTCGTTCGCCACTTCACCCTGGCGGCGGAAACGGGCTAGAAGGCCGAGCGGAAAGCATGGGGCGCTTGATGAATCTGGTCGATCTGGGAGTTCTGGTGCTGGTAATGCTTTCGGCGATCCTGGGTTTCAGCAACGGCTTGACGCGCGAAGTGCTGGGCGTCGGCGCCTGGATCGGCGCGGCGCTTATCGCGTTTTCCGGCTTTCATTATGTCCAGCCGCTGGCGCACCGGCTCATTTCCAATCAGAATCTTGCCGACCCGGGCGGTTTCGGTTTGCTGTATTTGGCCGCGCTGGTGGTACTTTGGGTCCTGGCGCGGCTGCTCAGCCGCTTCGTACGAGGCTCGATGCTATCGGGTCTGGATCGCATTCTCGGCATCCTCTTTGGGATTGCGCGGGGTGTCGCGCTGCTCGTGATCGCCTATATCGTGGGCGGGAGCCTGGTCACCGTGGATCGCTGGCCCGACGAAGTTCGCAATGCGCGAACGCTACCCTATATCTACCGCGGCGCGGTATGGGCGGTCGAAATGGAGCCGCCCGGATGGACCCGCCCGCAGCTGCAAGTTCCGCCCAACGCCGCCGCACCGGGCGCTTCGGCATCCGGTACGGTTTAAGAATGGCGGTTTAGGAGTAAAGTAATGACTGATCGCGAGATTCTGTCCGCCGATCAAGATGAGCTGGACCAAGATGCTGACCACCCGCACGAGGAATGCGGCGTGTTCGGGGTGTGGAATTCACCCGATGCGGCGGCGCTCACAGCACTCGGGCTGCATGCGCTGCAGCACCGCGGCCAGGAGGCCACCGGCATCGTCGCGTTCGATGGACAGCGGTTCAACATGCACCGCGGCCTCGGCCTGGTGGGCGACAATTTCAGCGATGCCAAGGTGATCACCGGCCTGCCCGGGCGAAACGCGATCGGCCACAACCGCTACGCTACCACCGGAGACACCGTGCTCCGCAACGTGCAGCCGCTCTACGCCGACTTCGCCTTCGGCGGGCTGGCGGTGGGACACAACGGCAATCTCACCAACGCGGTGGCGCTGCGCCGCGCCCTGGTCAACCGCGGCTGCCTGTTCCAATCCACCACCGACAGCGAAGTCTTCATCCATCTGATCGCGATCAGCCTCTACGCCAACGTGGTCGATCGGCTGATCGACGCGCTGAAACAGGTGATCGGCGCCTATTCGCTGGTGGCACTTTCCAACGAGGCGCTGATCGGCGCACGCGATCCGCTCGGGGTGCGGCCGCTGATCCTGGGTCGGATCGGCAGCGAGGGCGCGCCGACCTGGGTGCTGGCGAGCGAGAGCTGCGCGCTCGACATCGTCGGCGCCGCCTTCGTGCGCGACATCGAGCCCGGCGAGATCGTGGTGATCAACGGCCAGGGGGTGCGCTCGATCCGCCCCTTTGCACCCCAAGCCAGCCGTTTCTGCGTGTTCGAATATATCTATTTCGCCCGCCCGGATTCGGTGGTCGAGGGCACCGCGGTCTACACCAGCCGCAAGGCGATCGGCGCCCAGCTGGCGGTCGAGAGTCCCGCCAGCGCCGATGTGGTGGTGCCGGTGCCCGACAGCGGCGTTCCGGCGGCGATGGGCTACGCAGAACAGGCCAAGATCCCGTTCGAGCTCGGCATCATCCGCAACCACTACGTCGGCCGCACCTTCATTGAACCGACCGATCATATCCGCCACCTGGGCGTGAAGATGAAGCACTCCGCCAACCGGGCGGTGCTGGCGGGCAAGCGCGTGGTGCTGGTCGACGACAGCATCGTGCGCGGCACCACCTCGCGCAAGATCGTCGAAATGGTCCGCGCCGCCGGCGCGACCGAGGTGCATATGCGGATCTCGTCGCCACCCACCAGCCATAGCTGCTTCTACGGCATCGATACGCCGGAGCGCGGCAAGCTGCTCGCCGCGCGCCACGACGTCGAGCAAATGGCTCGCGCGATCGGCGCCGACAGCCTGGCGTTCATTTCGATCGACGGACTTTACAATGCGCTCGGGCAAACCAGCCGCGATCCCAAGGCACCGCACTTTTGCGACGCGTGTTTCACCGGTGATTATCCGATCGCGCTGCCGGATTTCGAGGGGGCGATGGAGCTCTCGCCGACCCTGGGCAACCATTGAAGGTAAGTGGTAGATTCTTCTTTTTGTGAATAACAATAAGCAAAAAACACTTTGTCAATTGGCTTTGAATTGACGCCTTGATCCTATAGGATAAAAGTTTTTTGCTTCTTTTTTTCAAAAAAGAAGACTTTCTTCTTCTTCGGATCGGACGGCATGAAACCACTCGAGAATAGCATCGCCCTGGTCACCGGCGCCAGTCGCGGCATCGGCGCCGCCACCGCAATCGAGCTGGCACGCCTGGGCGCCCACGTAATCCTGACTGCGCGCACCCAGGGCGGGCTAGAGGAGACCGACGATGCCATCCGCGCGCTGGGCGGTAGCGCGACGCTGCTGCCGCTCGACCTTACTGCCGGCGCCCAGATCGATCTGATCGGGCCGACTATCCATTCACGCTTCGGCCGGCTCGACGTGCTGGTGCACAACGCGGGCGTGCTTGGCACGCTCACTCCGATTTCGCATATCACGGACAAGGATTGGCACAATGCCCTTGCGGTCAACGCCACCGCGACATTGCGGGTGATCCGCACCACCGCGCCCCTGCTTGGGCTCGCGCCGGCGGGCCGCGCGGTGTTCGTGACCTCGCACCTGGCGCACGAGCCGCGCGCCTATTGGGGCACCTACGCCGCGACCAAGGCTGTGCTGCAGCAACTCGCCCTGACCTGGGCGGCGGAGTGCGAAACCACGCCACTACGGGTCAACGTTTTCGACCCCGGCGCTACCGCGACCCGGATGCGAGCCCAGGCGATGCCGGGGGAGGATCCCAAAACATTGCCACAACCGCCGGAAGTGGCAGGGAAACTGGCCCGGCTTTGCTTGCCGGAAGAACGCCGCAATGGCGCAATCATTCAGGCGCGGCAATAGGAAAAAACAAGGCTCCTTTTTTGAAAAAAAGAAGCAAAAAACTTTTGAACGGAAGATTGATGCCAATCAAACGCGCAAAGAACCGATCTGCTACCAATTCCCTTGCGCCACCAACCATAGGGGAAAATCCATGGCAATCCATCATGTCCATCAGCACATCGTGCTAGTGACCGCGACGGGGAAAACACTCGACGAGGCAATCGCTAACGGCATCGCCGGCCTAACCGACCCCGAAGGCCACCACGCCCGCCTCACATTCGACAGCTTCGAAGTGCAGAAAATCTCCGGCGCCATCGAACATAAGGCCGGGGGCTATGCCAGCGCCGCGCAGGTCAAAATTCTGCTGCAGGCGGCCGGCTCGCACCATTAGGGCGCGGCGCCGGCCTTTCCAGCCACGTTGACGGTGACGTTTACCGGAAGATAGCCCGGGATCAGCTTTACCAAGAAGCTGTCAGTGCCGACATAGCCGGCGTTCGGCGTGTAGTCGATCCGGGTGAAGGTCGCGACCTTGTGGATGAAAACCACCCCATGCTGCGGCAACACCGGCAGCAGCCCGGCGTCGAACGGCTTATTCACGTGGCTGAGGCGGAGCGCACACCAGCCGCCGTCGTTGGTGAAATCGAGCGTGAGGTTGAGCGGCGCCGTGCCCGCCACGGTCAGGATTTGCGGCGTGCCGCAGGTGCCCGATTCGCCGCCGAGGTCGAACTGTCCTTCGCCTGTGCTCGGCGGCGGCGGTGGCGGCGGTGGGGGTGGCGGCGGCGGTTTCGCGCAGCTCACCAGCAAGCCGCCGACACCAGCCAATGCAACCCAAGCCTTCATCCGCATCTTTTCGTCCTCAAAATCTCGCCCGGCTTTAGCTCCCGGGGGTGGGCCAGGTCAACGTCCGGGGCTTGACGGAGTGGCGGAGGTCTGTCTCGATCGCTCGATGAAGCAGCCACCGCAAAAGCCTCGTCTGAGCGACCGCGCTTTAGCGCAGAAGCAAGAACGCGAAGCCCGTGTTGCCGAGGAGCTTAGGAACAATCTCCGCAAGCGGAAAGACCAATTGCGCGCCCGCGAAGAAGATTCACCGCCCAAAAACTAACAGCTTGGCTTCTTAAAGTATCAGATAGAATAAAGAAGCAAGCCTCGTCAAGAAGAAATTCCTACGCCGATCAGCTTTCGAGTTCGCTATCCCAGTAGAGATAGTCCCGCCAACTCTGATGCAGATAGTTGGGCGGAAACGCTCGCCCGTTCTCCTGCAATTCCCAGGTCGTCGGCTGCGCGGGCGCCATGCGCGGGAACATCCGGCATTCCCGCGGCAGGTGAGAGCCCTTGCGCAGGTTGCAGTCGCCGCACGCAGTGACCACGTTTTCCCAGGTCGTCCGGCCGCCGCGGCTGCGCGGTACGACGTGATCGAAGGTGAGATCCGGCGTGGGATACTGATCGCCGCAATATTGGCAGGCGAAGCTGTCGCGCAGGAAGACGTTGAACCGGGTGAAGGCCGGGCGGCGGCGGGTGGGGATGTAGTCGCGCAGCGCGATCACGCTCGGCAGCCGCATGGTGAACGAGGGCGAGTGGACCTCGCGGTCATATTCGCTCAGAACCGAGACGCGATCGAGGAACACCGCCTTGATCGCGTCCTGCCACGACCAGACCGAAAGCGGAAAGTAGGACAACGGCCTAAAATCCGCATTCAGGACCAGAGCGGGAAAATGCATACCGCCATCAGGCAAAACACGACCCCTTGCCAGCTGCGGCACGCCCGAAGCGACCATTTCAAGGTCGAGTCGCTTGGTATTTCGCGCCGCCGTGAACCGGGAGGGTTATGGACGGTCTTCGGCAGCGAGGCAAGCAAGCTGGCCGTGGTTTCACGGAGGCGTCATCATGGTGTGGCAAAAACCTCACGCAAGAGCTTGGCGCCGGCTCTTATTCCAGCTTCATCAATGCCGTGGCCGACGCCGGGGCAGATCAGCAGCTCGACCTTGCCGCCAGCTTCGGTGATCTTGCGGGCGGCCTCGCGGCTGGATTCGACCGGGACCGCCTGGTCCTCGGTGCCGTGCACCAGCAAGATGCGGGGGGCGGGAGGTGTCGCCAGCACGCCGTAATCGAGCATCCGGCCGGAGTAGGCCATGATCGCGCGCGGCGGGGTGTGGTGGGTGAGCCCGGTGTGCAGCACGGTCATCGCGCCCTGGCTGAAGCCCATCAGGACATAGGCGTCCGCCGGCAGGCCGAGGCGCGCCAGTTCGGCGTCGACGAACGCGCCCAGGGTCTTGGCCGCCGCGGCGACGCCGACCAGATGCTGGGCGCGCGTGCGATTCCACAACGGAAACCATTGGCGGCCGGCGGGAGCTGAGTCGTATGGCTCGGGCCCATTGGGTGCGCGAAACAGGATACGAGGAACGGCGCGACCCCAGGCCGGGGCGAGGTTGATCAGATCTTTGCCGTCCGACCCCACGCCGTGGCAAAGCACCACCAGGCCCGCGGGCGCGCCGCCCGCCATGGGTCCGAAGCTGGGACCGTCGAGTTGGACTTCGGGCATCGATCTCTCCTTGATTTCCCGGTCTCATTATGGGGACGATTGATCCCATGTCCATATCGACCGCCGCCCACAGCACGCGCTTTGCGCCCAGCCCGACCGGGTACCTTCATCTTGGTCACGCCTATTCGGCGTTGTTCGCCGCCCGGAACGCCGCGGATGGGCGATTCTTGCTGCGGCTGGAAGACATCGACCGCGCCCGTTGCCGGCCGGAATATGCCGCCGCGATCCTCGAGGATCTCGAATGGCTGGGATTGCACTGGAATGGGGAAGTGCGAGTGCAGTCCGAGCATTTCGCCGACTATGCGCGGGTACTGCAGGACTTGCGTGCCCGCAGCTTGATCTATCCCTGTTTCTGCACCCGTGCCGAGATCGCGGCATCCGCGGCCGCACCTCACAATCCCGAAGGCGCGCCGATCTATCCCGGCACCTGCCGCGGGCTTGATCGTGACTTGGCGGTCGCGCGTTGCACCGCGGGCGAGCCGCACGCCTGGCGACTGGATATGACGCGGGCGCTCGGGGAGATCGGCGGCGATTTGAACTATCACGAGCTGGGCCATGGCACGATCCGGTGCGAACCCGCCCGCTTTGGCGATGTGGTCCTGGCGCGGAAGGAAATTCCTGCGAGTTATCATCTGTGCGTCACCCACGACGACGCGCTGCAAGGCATCGATCTGGTCACACGCGGAGTCGATTTGCAGCCGGCTACCGACGTGCACCGGGTTTTGCAAACTCTGATGGGTTGGCCGGCGCCGAGCTACGCGCACCACAAATTGATAACCGGTGCGGACGGGAAGCGTTTGGCGAAGCGAGATCTCAGCCACACCCTGCGTGAGTTGCGCGGCAAAGGTGCAACTGCGGGAGATATCTTGGCGCTGTTAGGATGGTAGGGAAGAATCTTCTTTCTGTGAACAAAAAGAAGCAAAAAAACTTGGTCAATTTGGTTTTTGGGATCTGATCGACCTTCGGAGTGTGGTCATGACCTATTGAATGAAAGTTTTTGCTTCTTTTTTCAAAAAGAAGACTTTATTTACTGACAAAAATTAACCTGACAAAAACATTTCCTGTCACCTCATTTGGTACGCTTGCGGACGTGATCTGCTACAGTGGCTTCCGGTGCCTCACGATTTTGGTACCCTATGAAAGGCTCCTTCCCATGAAAACAATTCCTCTGTTCGCCGCCGCGGCAGCGCTAGCGGCGGCCGGCTTAAGCGTACCGGCGCAAGCCCGTGTCGTGATCGGAATCGACGTACCGCTGGTCGCCGTGGCCCCGCCATACGCGCCGCCGGCCTATGTCGAAGCCGTTCCACCGCCGCGGCCGGGTTATTATTGGAACCGCGGTTATCAAAACTGGAACGGCAGCGGCTACACCTGGATCGCCGGCAGTTGGGGCAGACCGGGCCGAGTTTGGGCCCAGCCCGGTTGGGGACGGCAAGGTAACGGTTGGAGATGGCGCCAGGGGCATTGGCGCTGAGAAGAAAATAGTCTTCTTTTTGTGAACAAAAAGAAGCAAAAAAACTTTGTCACTTCGGCATTTCTGCCAATCGATTAAAAGTTTTTTGCTTCTTTTTTTCAAAAAAGAAGTCTTTTTCCTTCGCCTGTTATGATTTCAGCGTTTTTGTAAAACTCTCGGACTACAAAAGAAAAGAGCGGGTTCACCTTCGTGAGCCCGCTCTTCGTAGTTTCAGAAGCCTGATAGATTACTGAGGCGGCCTCTTATCATTATTCGATCCTTGCGGTGCCGGACGTCCTTGAGGAGGAGCGCTCGGGCGCGCGGTAGGCTCGGCCGAACGTTCGGGGGTCGCCGGACGGTAGGCCGGAGGTGCTGCTTCGGTCGTCTCCGGATGATAGGCGGGAGGCGCAGCTTCGGTGGTTTCAGGATGGTACGCCGGCGGGCCTCTTTCCGCCGTTGTGGGGGCCGCGTGCTGCTCGGTGGTCACTTCGTGGCTGCCTTCGCGAGCTTCCTCGCTGGTCGCGCGATTGGCCTCGCGAGCTTCCTCGCTGGTGGCGCGCTTGGCCTCGTTTGCTTCCTCGGTGGTGGCATGGTTGGCTTCGCGTGCTTCCTCGCTGGTGGCACGGTTGGCTTCATTCGCCTCTTCGGCGGTCCCGCGTGCGGCTTCACGGCTCTCCTCGGCTGCGCCACGGGCCGCTACCACGCCCTCGCCGGAGAATTGCCCTGGCCGCGCCACCGCGGCGATCGCCGGGGCACCATGGTTCACGGATGCGCGGAAAGCCGGATTGGAGCGTGCCGCCGTGATGTTCCTGGACTGCAGCGCGGTGGCCGGAATGTGCCGCTCATGCTGGAAGCTCAGCTCTTGCGGGGTCGGGCGAACCATGATGCCGCCTCTGCCGCCGTTGAAGCTGACGCGAGCTGCGTTGTTGTAGTCCACCGGCTGACGATAGATGCCGGCAACGTGCACGTTGCCGAAATTGTTCACCTCGGCATTGTATTCGAACCGTCCGCCGTTCCAGCGGCCGCCGTAGTAGCCGTCGCCGTTGTAACCAAAGCCATAATTGATGCCGCCGTAGAAGCCGACATGCGGGCCCCAATAGCCGGCATTAAACGCGTAGTAGCCATTGTTCCAGCCCCAGTAGCCGGGAGTCCAGAGGTAGCCTACTTCCGGCGGTTGCACCCATGTGCCGGGAACCCAGTAGTAGCCGCCGGTCGGATCATAGGACCAATAGCCGGGGGTCCAGAGGTAACCGGGCTCCGGAAGCGGCGGCTGGTCGTAGACCGGCAAGGGCGGAGGGGCGATCTCGACCTGTGCCACGGCGGGCGCGTAGCCAAGGGAAAAGCCGGGAATCGAGATGCCGATCGAGATTTGCGCTTGCGCCGGGGCTGGCGCTTCCACTACCGCAGCCGCCAGCATGAAAGGAACTAGTCCGTAGAGGGTACGCATGGTGTAGGTCTCCTGGTGCCATTCGATGGCGAGTAGAGATGAAAATCATTAGCGAACGGAATTGATGGTCGGACGCAATAATGGCAAAATTCGGTTCAATCCGTGTCAACAGTTTTTAATCATCAAAGATTATACGGGAAGAGTTGCAAAACACATTGTCACAACAATATCATGGCCCGTCCCAAAATTGTCACAGCTTCGGACCTAAGCCTCTAACTAGCGGATCGCCGCTTCCGAGCTCATTCCGACTTTCCGCCGTTCGCTCGCGGCGACCTCTTGCCGGCTGCGGCTGAATAATGAAAAAAGGGCCCGGCGTTTAGACCGGGCCCGCGAGTTTGGGAGGAAACGTCCGAGCGCAACCTAGCGAAAATCGCAGCGCTGAGCCAGGATCGGAAATTACTCAGATGTGCGGTGACCTAGCGCGATGGCTGTCAAGGACGTATCGTCAGCCAGCTCGACCAGGATCGGTGTTGCGGTGCTACGTACCACCACCAGCGTTCTCCGATTATCTACTGCAATCGCCTTAAAACCCGCTCTCGTCCCATCAGTGGCAGCAGCACCTTCAGCTCCGGCCCCTGCTCTTCCCCGGTGAGCGCCAGGCGCAGCGGATGAAAGAGCGCCCTGCCCTTCCGACCGGTCGCCTGCTTTACCGCCTCGGTCCAGGCGCCCCAGGTACCGGCGTCCCACTCGCCCTGCGGCAGTAGCGCGCGGGCGGTAGCGAGGAATTCCTGTTCGCCCTCCTGGACCGGCGGCACGATCTCGCCACCAACCACGTCCCACCAGGCGCGGGCTTCGTTCAGCAGGTCGAGATTTCCCTTGACCGCTTCCCAAAACACCTCAGTCGCGCCCGCCGGCAGCCGATCCTTCACCTGTGAAAAACTGAGCCCGTGCAGCACGCGGCGGTTCAGCGCCAGCATCTGCCGAGCGTCGAACCGCGCCGGCGATTTTGAGAAATGCGCGAGATCGAAACTTGCCGCCAATTGATCGAGGCTCAAAGGTTCCGGATCGTCCGAGGTGCCGAGCCGTGCCAGGTAGGAGGATACCGCAATCGGCTCAATGCCGTCGTTGCGCAAACCGCGCAAACTTAGACTGCCGATCCGCTTTGACAATTTCCCGCCGTCGCTGTCGAGCAGCAACGGCAAATGACCGAACTGCACCTTGGTCGGAACGCCGGTCAGGGCCTCGAAGATATCGATCTGCACCGCGGTATTGGTGACGTGGTCCTCGCCGCGAATTACGTGCGTAATCCCGGTTTGGATATCATCCACCACCGAGGTGAAGGTATAGAGCGGTGAGCCATCTTCGCGGATCAGCACCGGATCGGAAATTGCGGGCAATTTAACGCTCCGCTTGCCCTGGTGCAAATCGGTCCATTCCACCGCTCGCGATGAAAGCAGGAAGCGCCAGTAAGGCTTTTTGCCGTTAGCCTCGGCCTGCGCACGCTGCTCGGGTGTGAGCTTCAGCATCGCACGGTCATAGACCGGTGCCAGGCCTCGTTTCTGCTTCGCCTCGCGCTTGGCTTTGAGTTCCTCTTCGCTCTCGAAGCAAGGATACAGCCGGCCAGCCGCCTTCAGCCGTTCCGCCGCTTCCTCGTACAGCGCCAGCCGGTCGCTCTGTCTGAACAGCAGCGACCATTCGAACCCGAGCCATTTCAAATCCTGTTCGATCGCCGCGGCATATTCCGGGCGCGAGCGCTCGCGGTCGGTATCGTCGAGCCGCAGCAGGAATTCGCCGCCGTTACGTTTGGCGAACAAATAATTCACCAGCGCCGGCCGAGCGTTCCCCACATGCAAATACCCCGTGGGCGAAGGCGCAA
>Ga0302310_10003068_pt1 | contig 13153 bp, 11 predicted proteins | sample III_Palsa_N1_2_FD_200451 | JGI IMG/M metagenome (GOLD analysis project Ga0302310, IMG submission 200451) | Peat permafrost microbial communities from Stordalen Mire near Abisko, Sweden - III_Palsa_N1_2 | ecosystem: Environmental > Terrestrial > Soil > Palsa > Peat permafrost | place: Sweden... | reverse complement strand
AGGCGATCCTCCAGCGCGCAATGCAGCCGCGGCACCTCGTGCAGGAAGGTGTAGTCGTAAAAGGACAGCCCGTTGGCGACCTCGTCCAGCACCGTGAGCTTGGTCCGGCGCAGCAGATTGGTCTGCCACAGCGTCACCACCGCGCGCCGCAACTGTTCGTCGCCCGCCGCGACCTCTTCCGGCGTCAGCTGGACCCGCTCCCGCCGGTCCAGCAGGGCTGCGATCTCCATCTCGCGGTCGATCGTGCTCTTGCGGCGGACTTCGGTGGGATGCGCGGTCAGAACCGGACTGACCTGTGCGCTGGCGAAAAATTTGCGCAAATCGGCCGCACTGAAGCCGGCGGTACGGGCATGTGACAGCGTTAGCGCCAGCGATCCCGGACCGGGCGATCCTCCGCTCGAGCGGGTGCGCATCTGCCGGATGTTGTTCTGATCCTCGGCGATGTTGGCGAGGTGTGAAAAATAGCTGAAGGCGCGCACGATGCGGACGGTGTCGCTGGTCGACATCCCGTCGAGGATGGCCTCGAGCTCATGCCGTGCCGGTTTGTCGTCATCGCGGTGAAACCGGATCGAGGTCTGACGGATGCGTTCGACCAGGTCGAACACCTCGGCGCCCTCCTGGTCACGCACGGTATCGCCGAGAATGCGTCCAAGCAGCCGGATATCATTCCGCAGCCGGACATCTTCTTCGAGCGCCAGGGCTTCGTCGGCGCGATTGGACCGCGGGTCGGTGTCGGAAGGCATGATCTGGGGGGACATGGTCGAGATGCTCCAGAAACTGCCCGGCTCCCTTGAGTCGCAATTTTTGGGGCCTGGCGCAAGACCAAGAAAAGGGCGGACAGCTGTCCCGGGCGAGGTTCAGCGCCTTCGCGCCGGACCCGGCCTAAATCTTCCGCCCTGCCCTTTCCCAATAGGGAGCGCGCAGCCGGCGCTTGAAAATCTTGCCGGAATCCTCGCGCGGCAGGTCGGCCTGGATTTCCAGGTGTTTCGGCACCTTGTAGCCGGCGAGCGTGGTCTTGAGCTGGGCGCGGATGAAAGCGGTGTCCAGCGCGACGCCTGATTGCGGTTCCACCACCGCCATCACGGCCTCGCCAAACTCATCGTCGGGAATCCCGAAGACGGCGCAGTCACGCACGCCGGGCACCGCATGCAGCGCGGCTTCGATTTCGGCGGGGTAAATATTGACGCCGCCCGAAATCACCATGTCGCGCTTGCGATCGCGGATGAAGACGTAGCCATCCCCGTCGATATAGCCGACGTCGCCCGAGGTGATGAATCCGTCGCGCTCGATCTCGGCCCGCTTTTCCGGCTTGTTGTGATAGGTGAAATCGGGATTGGCTACGGCGCGCGAATAGATTTCACCGATCTCGCCCTGCGGCAGCGGATTGCCATGGTCATCGAGAAAGCGCAATTCGACGCCGTCGAGGATTTTCCCGACCGTACCCGGCTTGTTCAGGGCATCGTCGGAGGTCGCGAAGGTGAGCGCGCCGGATTCGGTGCTGCCATAATATTCCGAAATCACCGGCCCCCACCACTGGATCATCGCACCCTTGACGTCGGCAGGACATGGCGCCGCGGCATGGATCACGTGGCGCAACGACGAAGTGTCGTACTTCTTGCGAATCTGTTCCGGCAGCTTCAGGAGCCGGATGAACATGGTCGGCACCATGAAGACGGTGTCGATCTTTTCGGTCTCGACCAGCCGCAGAAATTCCTCCGCATCGAAGCGCGGCATCAGCACCAGCGCGCCGCCGAGCCGGCCGGCGCGCAGGCCAAACGAATTCGGCGCGGCATGATAGAGCGGCCCCGGCAGCAGCGCCCGCACCCCCGGCTTCAGGCCATAGATCAGCGACCGCGTCCGCTCCGACGCAGCACTTTGCTCCGGCGTCGGTGCTTGGCGCCGGACGCCCTTGGGATGTCCTGTGGTGCCCGAGGTATAGATCATGTTCGCCGGCTGCGGCAGCGCCGGACCTTCGTAAGGGCGCTGCTGCTCAAGCCAGAACTCAAGATCGGTTGCGAAAGCAGGTGTGGCGAGGTGCTCGGGGTCGATCTTGTAATGCGGTGGGATCTCCGGCGGCGTCGGGACGCTGAGGACGGTCACGGCAGCTGATATCGCGTCGCGAAGCGGATGCAGCAGATCGGCGTGTCCGACCAGAACCGACGTTCCGGAATCCTTCAGGATGTAATTGATCTCCTCCGGCTTGAAATGCCAATTGACCGGCACGGCGTAGGCGCCGAGCCGCATCGTGGCATAGGCTGCTTCCAGGAAGGTGATGTCGTTGCGCATGAGAATGCAGACGCAGTCGCCTGGCCTGACGCCAAGCTTCCGCAGACCGCCGGCGATGCGGGCGGCGCGATCGGCGATTTCGGCGTGATCGCGTCGTCGCTGACCGCTGCTGATGCCGAGAAAGAGCGAACCGGAATCCGGCGTTGATATTGCTTGCACCTGCGCACCGCCATCAAACATCGGCGAAGCGCGGGGCGCGCTTGTCGATATTGGCGCGCACCGCCTCGAGCTGATTGGCGCCGCCCATCAGTTTCATCTGCTCGACGGATTCGGCCAACAGCGCCGGACCGGGATCGACGCTTAGATTGTTCAGCAGGCGCTTGGCGGCGCGGATCGCGTCAGGGCTCTTGCCCGCGATCTCGCGCGCGACCTCAAAGGCTGCAGCGCGCGGATCGTCGCAGATCCGCGTCGCGAGACCGTAGCTCAGGGCTTCCTGGGCGGAGAAAATCCGCCCCGTATAGGTCAGCTCGCGCAGGATATCGTCACGCACCAGGCTGGCCAGGATCGGCGTCCCCGCCATATCCGGCACCAGCCCCCACTTGATTTCCATGATCGACATCCGGGCGTCCGGCGCCAGAAACCGCATGTCGGCGCCGAGCGCGAGCTGAAAGCCGCCGCCGAAGGCCACGCCCTGGATCGCGGCGATCACCGGCACCGGCAGCTGCCGCCAGCCCCACACCGCCTGCTGCGGGAAATTGGCCAAGCCGTGGGTGCGTGTCGTCAGGTCGCGGGCTTCGTTGCCCGCTATCCCGTTACCTCCGCTTTGTTTCATGGCCGCGAAACGGCCCATATCGAGGCCGGCGCAAAACGAGCGGCCCTCGCCGGACAATACTACCGCTCGCAGGCCCTTTTCACGGCCCAGGCGGTCGCTGGTCGCGACCAGCGCCTCGAACATCGCGGCATCGAGCGCATTCATCTTGTCCGCCCGCACCAGGCGGACATCGGCGACGCCCTCCGAGATCGATACCGAGACGCGATCATCCATCAGAATCTCCTCCGCTCTTATTCTTGTGGCTACTTTACAGAAAGGCGTAGTCCAGATTTAGTCAATCAACTAATTAACAAGCAATCCTTTCGGGTGGAAACCTGCCATGTTCAACGAACAGCTCCTCGCGGGCCGGCGCATTCTCGTCACCGGCGGCGGCACCGGCCTCGGCAAGTCGATGGCCGCGCGCTTTCTTCAACTCGGCGCCGAAGTCCATATCTGCGGCCGGCGAAAAATCGTCTGCGACGAAACCGCGACCGAACTGATGGACCTGCACGGCGGCCGGGTCACGAGCCACGGCGTCGATATCCGAAACCCGCTCGCGGTCGACGAGATGATCGAGGCGATTTTCACCGACGGCCCGCTCACCGATCTCGTCAACAACGCCGCCGGCAATTTCATCTCGCGCACGCAGGACCTGACACCGCGCGGCTTCGATGCGGTGGCCAATATCGTCATGCACGGCACGTTCTATGTGACGCATGCGGTGGGCCGGCGCTGGATCGCCGGCGGCCATCGCGGCAATGTGGTGTCGATCACCGTCACCTGGGTGCGCAACGGCAGTCCCTATGTGGTGCCCTCCGCCATGAGCAAATCCGCGATCCATGCCATGACCATGTCGCTGGCGACGGAATGGGGACACTACGGCATCCGGCTCAACACCATTGCGCCCGGTGAAATTCCAACCGAAGGCATGAGCAAGCGCATCAAGCCCGGTGACGAGGCCGGTGCGCGCACCATCGCGCAGAACCCGATGGGCCGCGTCGGGAAGATGGAGGAATTGCAGAATCTGGCGGTGTTCCTGATCTCGGGCGGCTGCGACTGGATCAATGGCGAGACCATCGCGATGGATGGCGGCCAGGCATTGGCGACGGGCGGCAACTTCTATCAGCTGCGCGACTGGTCCGACGCCGACTGGACCGCGGCGCGCGACGCGATCAAGGCGCAGAACGAAAAGGACCGGGCCGCCAGGGGGTAGTTTTTCGTCCCGGCGAGCGCCGGAACGGCGTTGCTGTATTGTTTTTGGCGCGAGATGACGCCACACTGCGCCCAACAAAATAAAATCACGGGGGAAACATGTCCGTCTCGGCGGAAGCGGCAAACCTTGCCGACATGGTGCGTGCGCGGGCGAAGAGCCGCGGCAATTCCATCGCGTTCGAGTTCGAGGGACGCCAGACCAGCTTCGGCGAACTCGATATCAAGACCAATCGCGTCGCCAACGCGCTCAGGGCACTCGGCGTCAAGGCCGGCGAGCGCATCGCCTATCTCGGCAAGAACAGCGACATCTATTTCGAACTGCTGCTCGGCGCGATCAAGGCCAATGTGGTGATGGCGCCGGTGAACTGGCGGCTGGCCGGGCCCGAGATCACCTTCATCGTCGGGGATTGCAAGGCACCGGTGCTGTTCGTCGGTCCCGAATTCGTCGAACAGGTCCAGCGCATCCGGGATCAGCTGCCGGGCGTGCGCACCTTCATCGCCACCGAGGGCGGCGCGCCGGGCTGGCGGGATTACGCGGCATGGCGCGACGAACAGGGCGACGACGATCCGAACGTCGAGATCAGCCTGCGCGACATCGCGATCCAGCTTTACACTTCCGGCACCACCGGCAAACCCAAGGGCGCGATGCTGTCGCACGCCAACTTTCTCAATCTGGTGGAGACCGGCAAGGGCGAAAAGCCCGACTGGAACAAATGGACCGAAGACGACGTCTCGCTGGTGGCGATGCCGATCTTCCATATCGGCGGTTCCGGCTGGGGCGTGCTCGGCCTCTATCACGGCGCCAAGGGCGTGATCGCCAGGGAATTCGATCCCAACAAGGTGCTGGACTTCTTCGAGCGCTCCGGGATCACCAAGCTGTTCATGGTCCCGGCCGCGATGCAGTTCGTGGTGCGGCAACCGCGTGCCCGCGAGGTGGATTTTTCGCGGCTGAAATACATGCTCTATGGCGCCTCGCCGATTCCCGCCGCACTGCTGAAGGAATGCATCGAGGTGTTCGGCTGCGGCTTCGTGCAGATGTACGGCATGACCGAGACCACCGGCACCATTGTGGCGCTGGCGCCGGAAGATCACGTCGAGGGGCTGGACCGGATGCGTTCGGCGGGCAAGGCATTGCCGGGCGTTGAGCTGGCGATCCTCGATGCCAATGGCAAGCGGTTGCCGCCCGGCAAAGTCGGCGAGATCGCAACCCGGTCCGGCTCCAACATGGCCGGCTACTGGAATTTGCCCGAGGCCACTGCCCGGACGCTCGGCAGCGACGGCTGGCTGCGCACCGGAGACGCCGGCTACATGGACAGAGACGGCTATCTCTATATCCACGACCGCATCAAGGACATGATCATTTCCGGCGGCGAAAACATCTATCCGGCTGAAGTCGAAAGCGCGATCTGCGATCATCCTGATGTCGCCGAAGTCGCCGTGGTCGGCGTGCCCGACGAGCAGTGGGGCGAAGCGGTCAAGGCGATCGTGGTGATGAAGCCGGGCAAGACGGCGACGGCTTCGGACATCATCGGCTTCACCCGCCAGCGCATCGCCGCCTTCAAGACGCCGAAGACCGTGGATTTCATCGACGCCCTGCCCCGCAATGCCTCCGGCAAGATCCTGCGCCGTCATCTGCGCGATCCCCATTGGGTCGGCAAGGACCGGCAGGTGAATTGAACATTGTCGCACCTCAGCGTCGTCCCCGCGGAATGCGGGGACGACACCTTCGCTGTTATTCAATGCTTCCCCGCCCCCATGTAGCCGAACAGAAAACCCGCGACCTTGCGCTTTTGAATCTCCTCGCTGCCTTCGGTGATGCGGTAGCGGCGGTGATGCCGGTATATGTGCTCGAACGGCTTGTGCCGCGAATAGCCCATGCCGCCATTTACCTGCATGGCGCGGTCGGCGGCCTCGCAACACAGGCGGTTCGCCCAGAAATTGCACATCGAGACCTTGTCGGAGAGCGTGTGCTCGACCTGCGCCTGCGTCAGCCGGTCCATTTCCCATGCGGTCTTGCGAATGAGCAGCCGCAGCATTTCCGCCTGCGTCGCGAGTTCAACCAACGGCCACTGGATCGCCTGGTTTTCGGCCAAGGCCTTGCCGAAGGGTTTGCGCTCGCGCGCGTATTTCACGCTTTCCTCGATGCAATACACCGCGGCGCCAAGCGAACTCGCGGCCTGCCGGATCCGGTTCTCATGCACGAAGCATTGCGCCAGCGACAAGCCGCGGCCGACTTCGCCGAACAGCGCATCGTCGGGCACAAACACGTCCTTGAAACTGACGCGCGGGTGATCGGTCGGCATGTTGAAGGTCCACATATATTCCTCGACCTTCACGCCGGCGCTGTTCGCCGGCACCAGGAAACAGGTGATGCCCCGCGCGTCGCCATCATTGCCGGAGGTGCGCGCGAACAGCGCGCAATGGGTCGCGACATGCATGCCGGTGGTCCACATCTTCTCGCCATCGATCACCCATCCCGAGACCCCGTCGCGGGTCGCCTGCACCGCGCGGGTTTCCATGTGGGTGGCGTCGGAGCCGTGCTCCGGCTCGGTCAGGCCAAAGGTGATGCGATATTTCCCCGTGATCGAGCCCTCGATCATCGCCTTCTGGTCCTCGCGGCCGTAGCGGTCGAGCATGGTCACCAAGGGAAGATTGCCGACGATCGAATGCTCGTTCTGCAGGTCGTTATGCAGGCCAAGTCCCCTGGCGGCGAAATGCTCGCGGATCACGGCCATCCAGAGATTGGAGCCATCCTGGCCGCCGTAGCGTTTTGGGATCGCAAAGCGCAGATGCCCGGCGCTGTCGGCGAGATTTTTCACCCGGCGCAGCAATGCTTCCCACTCGTGCCGCGGCAGTCCGCCATTCTCGAAATCGGTGCGCGCCCATTCGCGGCGATGATCGAAGAAGCGGATATTGTCATCGGCGTCTTCAATCGGCTTGATCTCGCGCGCGATGAATTGGTCGAGCTCGCCGAGATAGGCGACCAGGTCGGCCGGCAAGGCAAAATCCACGGCAATTCTCCCTGATGTGGTTTCTTGTTGTCTTTGTTATTGTAGGCGCGCACAGCGTGGTTGCGCAAATGGATGGCGTCGGATGGCGAGAGCGCGCTAATATCGCGGGACATTCCGCACCACAGAAAAAACGACGGGAGCCAACATGGACTTGAAATTCTCTGAGGTCACGCGCAAGGGCCCGATCACGATCGTGACGCTGTCGCGCCCCGAAGTTTACAACGCGCTGCATACCGACGCGCATTTCGAGCTCAACAAGGTGTTCGACGACTTCGCCGCCGATCCGGAACAATGGGTCGCGATCGTCACCGGCGCCGGCGACAAGGCGTTCTGCGCCGGCAACGATCTGAAATGGCAGGCGGCAGGCGGCAAGCGCGGCTGGGATACCGGTGGCTTTGCCGGGCTGACCTCGCGCTTCGACTGCGACAAGCCGATCATCGCGGCCGTCAACGGCGTCGCGATGGGCGGCGGCTTCGAGATCGCGCTGGCCTGCGACCTCATCATTGCGGCCGAGAATGCGAGGTTTGCGCTGCCCGAGCCGCATGTCGGCCTCGCCGCGCTGGCTGGCGGGTTGCACCGGCTGCCGCGCCAGATCGGTCTCAAGCGCGCCATGGGCATGATCCTCACCGCGCGCCATGTGAGCGCCCGCGAAGGCCATGAGCTCGGTTTCGTCAACGAGGTGGTGCCGCCCGGCGAAGCGCTGGCGGCGGCGGAGCGCTGGGCCGAAACCATCTGCAAGAACAGCCCGATGTCGATCCGCGCCTCCAAGCAGACCATTCAGAAGGGGCTCGCGGTGTCGCTGGAACAGGCGATGGCCGAGCAGCGGGAATACCCCGCGGTCAAGGCGATGGTGGCGTCGCAGGATTATATCGAGGGGCCGAAGGCGTTCTCCGAAAAGCGCCCGCCGAAATGGCTGGGGAAGTAGCGGATACATTGTCCTCAATTTCTTCGTCATTCCAGGGCGTTGCGCAGCAACGAACCCGGAATCTCGAACTCGGATCACATCTCCAGATTCTCCGATGTGCAATTGCACATCTGAGGTCTGCGCCTGTCGGCGCATCCCGGAATGACATTGATGGACAGGCGGCCTAATCCTTTTTTATCTCCTGCTCTCTCTTGTACGCCGCGTAATTCGGCTGATCGACGGCGAGCTTGTCCAGCGTGGTCTGCCACAGATGCGCGGCGAGTCCGGGGGTTTGTAAATCGGCCTCGCCGCTGGCGATGCGGCCGGCCAGGGCGCGATTGAGTTCGGCGAGCGTGCCCTCCTCGCCCAGCAACTGTGCCAGCTGCGCGGCTTCCGCCGCATCGCTGCCCTGCTCCAGCCGGAGCTGGCGCGTCACGAGGTCGAGCGCGTTGATCGCAACCCGCAGCTTGAACGCGTCGTGGCCGCTGATTCCGGGCGCGATTTCGTGGCGCAAAAAATCCGCGACCGCCTGGATCAGTTCTTCCGGTGTCGGCTCGTCCTGCATGGATGACGTCCTCTAGGCCCGCGGCGCCAATAGCCGCAACAAATCGATTTCGGTTTCCGAGGCGCGGCGGCCGATAATCGCGCGCTCGACGGAGTGCTCGGGTCCGCGGCGAAAGCGTTGCATCATGCCGCAGCACATCACGCCCCAGCGCAGCGTTCCCATCACTTCCCAGAACGTCACGCGCCCGGGATCGACGTCGCGGCCGGCCTTCCGATATCCGGCGAACAGTTCCTCGCGCGATCCGAGACCGCCCACCGGTTTGTCGATCTCGCCGAAGCGCCAGGAATTGACGCAGATCCAGCCCAGATCCTCCATGGGATCGCCGATATGCGCGAGTTCCCAGTCCAGCACCGCGCGCAGCCCGTCGGGGCCGATGATGAGATTGCCGTGGCGGAAATCGCCGTGCACCAGCGTCACCTCCCTGGGCGGGCCGGGATCGTGATCGCGCAGCCAGCGCAGCGCCAATTCGAACACCGGCCGCGGCCAGTCGAAACTGCGGTAGTCGCGCTCAAGCTCGGCAATTTCTGTCGCTGCCGTCATGCGGCGAAGTTCCGGCAGGTGCGACAGGGCCAATCCGTGGATCGCCGCCACGGTTTCGCCAAGCTGACGCGCCAGCAGCGGCCGGACCTGCGCGAATCTTTCGTCGCGCAATATCTTGCGCGGGATGGTTTCGCCCTCGACCCGCTGCATGATGAATCCGGTGCCGAGGTCATCCCGCGGCAGCAGCACATGCAGCACCCGGGGCGACGGCACGCCGGCATCATAGGCGCGCTGCATCAGGACCGCCTCGGCATTCAGCCCGGCCGCACGTTCCGGTGCTGCGCCGTAACCCGACGGCGCGCGCCGCAGGATCGCGCCGATCGTGCCCTCGGGATGCACGATATCGAACGACCAGGTTTCCTGGCTGGCGCCGCCGGACAGCCTGATCGCGCCGACGACGCCGGTCGCGCCCAAACACCAGGCGGCGACGCAGCGTCCGAGTTCGACCGCGATCATTTGCCCCTGAATTTCGCCGGACGCTTCTCAAGGAACGCGGTGACGCCCTCCTTGAAATCTTCCGTCGCGCCGGCGGTGCGCTGCGACTCGAATTCCAGGTTGAGCTGGTCTTCAAACGAATTGTCCGGACTGTCCCAATAGAGTTTACGGATCAGCGACAGCGCGACGGTCGGGCCATTCGCCAGCTCATGCGCGAGCTTGATAGTCTCCTCCGCCAACACAGCGTCGTCATAGACCCGGTTGACCAGACCCCATTCCAGCGCCTTTTCGGCCGGAAGCCGCTCGCCCATCAGCGACAATTCGACCGAGCGCGCCTTGCCGATCAGCCGCGGCAGCAGCCAGGTCGACCCGCAATCCGGCACCAGGCCGATGCGGCGGAACGCCTGCAGAAAATAAGACGAGCGCGCGCACAGGATCATGTCGCCCATCAGGGCGAAGCTCATGCCGGCGCCAGCGGCCGCTCCGTTGACCGATGTCACGATCGGGCAATGCAGGTTGCGCAGGCGCCGCAGGAACGGATGGAACGCGGTCTCCAGCGCGGCGCCGGCATTGCTTCTGCCCGGCTTCTGGGTGTTGCGCCCCTGCAGATTGGCGCCGGTACAGAACGCGCGCCCCGCGCCGGTAATCACCAGGCAACGGACCTCGGCCCGCTTGTCCTCGATCGCGTCGAGCGCCTCACCCAAGCTGCCCAGCATGTCGAGCGAGACCGCATTCATCACCTCCTGATGGTCGAGCTTGAGGACGGCGACCGGCCCATCGAAATCAAGCGTGACGTGTTTGAACTGCATCTGTTTCCTCATCGGTTTTGGCCCGCATTGTTGGTTCCGCGGTGCGAAGGTTTCAATCCCGGCACCATATTTGATTTTCCGGGCGGGCTTGTCCATGGTTGGGTTCGCAACACCGGCCATCGGACGCGCGGCCCAACGCGCGCCAAACCATCTGGAAACGCCCCATGAAAATGCCCGAGCATATCTTTGACCTCACCGGCCGCGTCGCCGTCATCACCGGCGGCAATGGCGGCATCGGGCTTGGCATCGCCCAGGCGCTGGCGGCGGCCGGCTGCAGCATCTCGATCTGGGGCCGCAACGCCGACAAGAACAAGAGCGCGGCGGCAACCATGGCCGATTGTACCGGCAGCATCGACACCCGCATCTGCGACGTCAGCGATGCCGGCTCGGTGAAATCGGCGATGGCCGCCACGCTCGAGCGGTTCGGCCGGGTCGATGGCTGCTTTGCCAATGCCGGAATCGGCGGCGGCGGACGGCATGCCTTCATCGACCGCACCGAGGAACAATGGCGCAGCATGTTCGCGACCAACCTCGACGGCGTCTTCCATGTGTTTCAGGCCGCCGCGCGGCACATGACCGAGCGCGCCGCCGCAGGCGATGCGTTCGGCCGCCTGGTCGCGACCTCGAGCCTGGCCTCGCTGTTCGGGACCGCGCGCAACGAGCATTACGCCGCGACCAAGGCCGCGATCAACGCACTGGTGCGGGCGCTGGCGGTCGAACTGGCGCGTCAGGGCGTCACCGCCAACGCCATCCTGCCCGGCTGGATCAAGAGCGAGATGACCGCCGGCATCATGGCCAACGAAAAATTCGTCGCCAATGTGATGCCGCGGATTCCGATGCGCCGGTTCGGCGAGCCGACGGATTTCGGCGGCATCGCCGTCTATCTCATGAGCAAGGCCTCGTCGTATCATACCGCGGATTGCTTCGTGATCGACGGCGGCTATACGGCTTTTTGATGTAGGAACACCACGCCAACCTCCGTCATTGCGAGCGTTAGCGAAGCAATCCATGGTGCAGCAAAGTAAGAGTGGATTGCTTCGTCGCTCCGCTCCTCGCAATGACGTCCGTCGTCGGCAAAAAGCCCCGGACCATGCCGGGGCTTTTGCAGGAAACAGAAAACCAAATCAGTATTTCGCGATCAGCGGACCACCGAAGCGGTAGTTGATCCGCGCGGTGACCATGTCGACGTCCTGGCCAATATTCAGGGCACGATCGATCCCGCCTGCCGGGACCACGTTGTTGCCAAGCCCGGTCGAGATGAAGGTCTTGTTGTTGCTGCCCATGAACAGATGATCATACTCCAGCCCAACCGACCAGTTGGGAGCGAAGCCGACTTCGACACCTGCACCGGCAACGCCACCCAAGCGGGTTTCGCTGGTCTGATCGAAAACAATGCCGCCGTGCAGGCCATCGTACTTGTCCGCCGCAACCGCAGCGCCGCCCTTCACATAGAACAGGGCGTTGTTCCAGGCATAGCCGGCTTGCCCGGTGAAGAGGCCAAGTGCATTAACCTTGCTCTGGTTTGTAACCGATGGGGTGACCAGGCTGGCATTCGAACCCTTCAGGTTGCTCCAGTCGCCCTGCGCTTCCAAACCGAACACGAACGCGGAACTCTGCCAGCGATAACCGTACTGACCGCCGACCACCGCGCCGCTGCCGCTGTTGCAACCTGCGTTGGCAGGGGCCACCGGAATATCGAATAAGCCGTTGGTGTGGGTCCAGCAGCTTCGTTCCTGACCCCAGCCGGCGTTGGCGCCGGCATAGAAACCGCTCCAGTCATAGGCGGCCGCGATCATCGGCGGCGCCTTGGTGTAGTTCCACGCCGGGAGATCGGCCGCGCTGGCCACGCCGCAACCAAAGATTACGCCGATTGCCGCGGTGATCCCGACGGTCAGATTTGAATTTCGCATCATGCCCCTCCGGCCCGAAGGCCGCCCCCCACTGAAAATACGGACAGAAAAATCGCGACATCGACAGTTGCTATCCGCCATGAATTGTCATTGGGGGTCGTGAATCCGGGGTTAATCGGGCCCCGGGGGGCTTCGGCCACCTCGTTTTGAGGTTAATGTTGTAGGAAGTACCGGGCGGGTGACATGGCCTCAGTGACATGGCCTCACCGCCTCACCAACACCGAGCGCCCCATCAAACCGGCGCCAACCAAGAGAGCCTGCCCATGCTTGCGTCCCAGCGCGCGCTGTTCGAGATGCCGCGCCAGATCTGCTACCTGAATTCGGCCTCCTACAGCCCGCTGCCGCTGCGAACCCAGGACGCCGGCCGTGCCGCGGTCGGGCGCAAAGGCACGCCCTGGACGCTCGACGCCGCGTTCGCGCACCAACAACACGAACGCGCCCGGGCTGCGGCGGCGCGATTGATCAACGCTGAGGCCGCCGATATCGCGCTGATCCCCTCGATCAGCTATGGCGTTGCGACCGCGGCCAAGATTCTGACCATCGAACGCGGCACGCGCGTCATCGTGCTGGAAGACGACCATTCCTCGCCGGTACTCGAATGGCACGCGCGGGCGCAAGCCCAGGGTTTTGCGGTCGAGACGGTTCGCCGGCCGCACAATGGCGACTGGAGCGCCGCCGTGCTCTCGGCCATTGAACGATCCGGCGCCGCGCCGATCGGCCTGGCCTCGAT
>Ga0302310_10003066_pt1 | contig 13169 bp, 10 predicted proteins | sample III_Palsa_N1_2_FD_200451 | JGI IMG/M metagenome (GOLD analysis project Ga0302310, IMG submission 200451) | Peat permafrost microbial communities from Stordalen Mire near Abisko, Sweden - III_Palsa_N1_2 | ecosystem: Environmental > Terrestrial > Soil > Palsa > Peat permafrost | place: Sweden... | reverse complement strand
TATCACGGTGACAGCAGTAACCCACAGTGACGTCCACAATCGGCGGCGCGTGCGAGTCCCAACTTCAATCGCCCAATTAACCGTGGTAATTCGCTCGTGCCAGTCATTACAAGGGACTGCTTCGCCCGAGACATTCTGACTCACCATGTGTTCGCGCCAAAGCGACAGTGCGCGTTCCGCCGCATCGACAAATGCGCGGTAGTTCCCTTTGCTGATTGCTACCCTCATATTTTTTTGCTGATCCTGGCTCCAACAGCCAAGTCCGGCCAGATAGCCAGATCGTTCAAAGAGAACGCGGTCTAGATATTGAAACCGGAACAAGACAAAGGCAGCCAATAACCCGAAGGCCGCTGCCACGGATTGCGCAATCGTAGTGAACGTGTAAAAGAGCGTATTTTCCATGGTGGCAAGTCGTTACTGCTCGTGTCTATTGAGGTCTTGCGGCACTCACTTTTGTAACCGCAACATCGTTCTTCGACAAGAGAGTCACGACAATAGGCGAATCTGGCGTAAATGCGGGATATCTGAAGCTTAGATAGAACTGCCGCCGATCAGTCTGCACTCCGGAGGCGACCGTCATCAACACCGCTTGTCCCGCGACGAAAAAACTTCCATCGCTGATGTCGCCGTTGCATGCAATCATGAACGCAGCCGGCTGGATCTGAACGTCGGTTTGCAGGATTAACTGAAGAGCAAATGGGGCGTCGTCTCGCGTCGAGTTTGTTCGGCGCTGTGACCATCGCACATGCTGCACAGAGCTTGGGCCCAATGAAGCCGTTCCGGTACTTGATGGCGCCGTTGCCTCGGAGTTCGATGTAACGGCTTGCTTTCGAACGCTACCCTATGTAGACTTTCGAGTATGGGCGCGCAAAATCGCGACGTGCGTATGTCACTGCAAACGCTGCGGGTCCTCGGAGCGTTTCTTGACGTTCCTACTGAGTCACTGTCCGGCGTGGACGTGCAAAGGCGCAGCGGCTTGGCGTCCGGAACGCTCTATCCCATCCTGCTTCGGCTTGAATCAGCCGGTTGGTTCGTCAGCCGGTGGGAAAATATTGATCCTTCCGCAGTCGGACGCCCCAGAAAGAGATTCTATCGTTTGACCGCCAGTGGTCTGGCTCAAGCGAGCGCGGCTTTCGTTGGCTTGAACCTCGGAAAAGGAGTTCCGGCATGAACGGGTATACCTCTCTTGCTGTGCGCCGGCCCGCGCATCCGCAGACCGTGTGGCAAGGAATGGCTGTCCGTGTGATCCGCATGGCAGCCCACCATACGCCTGGGGTTCTTTGCGAGCGGCTCGAGGAAGAATGGCTGGCATGTCTTCCGGAACTGGGCGGAACACTCGCCCAGCTGCGCTTCGCACTGGGGTGCCTCTGGGCAGCGACAATGATCCATCACGAGCCCGCCACGGTGAGTGCTTCGGTGACCAGTGTGCCGATCGGCGATATCCACCTGAGGAGTGGCGGCCATCGCGGGGGGCCGCGCTGGTCGCCACAGCACAGCACGGCTGCAGACAAGCTCATCTGCAACCTCAATACGACGCCACTGATCGACGTCATGCTGGTCTTGATCGTGACGCTGATCGTTTCACTTCCGAGTATGACCCACGCAGTCAAACTGGAATTGGCGCGCGCGGCCGCTGCTGAGCATCAGGTGCGTCCCGAGATCATCAATCTGGACATCGATTTCGACGGCACCCTGGTGTGGAACGGTGCGACCGTGAGCAACTTGCTGGCGCTCGAAGGTTACTATCAGGCCGCAGCCCAGAAGGCGCCCCTTCCGCAGATCAATCTGCGACCCGATCGCCGCGCGCCCTACGATGTTGTTGCGAAGGTGCTCGCCTCGGCTCAGCGCAACGCGATGACGAATATCGTTTTCGCCAACACCGCTGAATTCGAGTAAGTCTCCCTGGGCGGCCTGAACCGCGTTTCCAAATCGGATTGCCGATCAGTAATCAATGCCCTTGACGTACTCGCTCGGCGGAACTTCCTGGAACCGGTCGGGATTGGCTTTGACCAATGCATCGGCAAGATCGTTGGATACCGTTCCGTGGCCGTTCAGGTCCGAGTCATGGATGACAGTGCGGTCGAGCAGGCCGTTATCGAATGCCTGAAATTGCCGATCTTGCGCATCCTGGCGCCGGCTCATATTGGCCACCGTACTCTGCGTAAACGCCTGGACGGCCTGCGTGTCGGCGTGGATTTCCGCCAATTGCACCGCCGAGTTGGTCTTGTAGCTGTGGAAGATGGCAGTAACAGTGGCCTGATTTTGCGCCGCGAGCTGCTGCGGGAAACTGATCATGTAAAGCGTGATCAGGTAGCCGCCCAGAGTGTTTTTTTGGGCGATGCCGACGTCGATCAAGGCTCGAGTTGGGCTTTGACCGTCGATCCCGCCTACGTTGGCCACCACCGAGGATTCCTGGGGGCTCAGCTGTTTCGAATCGACGATCTCAATGGACGGCACGGCCTTGTGCTGCTTCTGCATCAGCTGCGTGACGGCCGATTTAAAGGTACTCGCCGCATCGGTGCCGTAAGGGATGATGACGAAGCCGGCAGCACCAACCCCTCGCCTCAGGTTCTGCGAGCGTGGATCGTTAGGATCAAGGGCCGAGATCTGCCAATCAAAATGCAGGCCGGCCGGCGGCGGCCCTTGGGCAATGACTTCCCCGGCGTGTGCGGCTGTCAGGGTCCAGCCATCGGGCAAGCCGATACTGCCCGATCCGTCGGGGAACGGCGTTTGGTGCAGGGCCGCTGCCGGGGCCGTTGCCCCCTGGGCCGGCGGGGCCACCGCCACTGCCGGTCCTGAGCCGGAGGGCGCACTCGAAGCGGCCGCAGCCGCAGTGGACGCGGGCGCGGGTGCAGCCGCCGCGACCTCGCCCGAACCGCTGCCCGGGCCCGAAAGACCCGTGCCCACTTGCAAGCGCTTCAGCATGGGACCCACGGTGGAGCGAAAACGACCGGCCTGGTCACTCAACAAAGCACCCTTGCCAGGTCCCGAAGGCGATACGGCCACCATTGCCAGTGCAGCAATGTCTTGAGTGCCCTGAGTGGTCGATTTCACGGTAAAGGTCACGGCAAGCGAGTTGCCATCCGAGCCGCGCATGACACGATCGATCTGAGGCCGTGCACCGAAACGGCTGTGGGCATACTGCAGCACCTTGCCCATCGCCCCCTGCAAGGTGTGTTGCGCCGGCATGATCGCGTACGCGATGGTGCCGCCACCGGGATTATCGATCAGCGTAACGCCGCCGTTCGATTGCGCTGTTGCGGCGTAGGGCCACGCAAACAACAGAACGATCAAAGTCAGGTGCTGGCGATGCATGCGGAGTGGCCTCTCCATCGTGATAGGCAGAGCATACCTTTCCCGACTCCGAAATCTCACTCTGACGGGGTGACTCTGCACAAAGAATCTTCCGGAGGCCTCCCATCGCAAGATCCGATGATTCGTACCGGCTTCTTGAGTTCGGTGCTAGGTACGACGCTCGCCTACGTGCGAGTCGATAAACGCCGCCAGCTGCGAGCGGGACATGGCGCCGACCTTGCTCGCAACCACTTCGCCGGCCTTGAAGAGCATGAGCGTCGGAATACCGCGCACGTGGTAGCGCGCGGCCAGCGCCGGATTCGCATCGACATCGACTTTCGCTACATCCAGACGGTCCGCATAGTGTTCGGCCGACTCTTCCAACGCGGGCGCCATCATCTTGCAGGGGCCGCACCACTCCGCCGAGTAATCCACCAGCACCGGTCGCGTGGACCGCAGTACCTCGTTGGCGAACGTAGCCTCAGTGATCTGCTTGAATTTGCTGCTCATGACATCTCCTTTTCGAGCTCGGCCAGCATTGTATTGTTCGTATTACCGTCCATAAATGGGCTATTATCTAACTCAGTATTCTGATTTATGAATAATAGTTGTGGACAAACTGCAAGCCATGCGCGTATTTGCCCGGGTCGTGGAGACCGGTGCCCTCACGCGGGCCGCGGACAGTCTGCAAATCCCTAAGGCGACGGTGACCACCCTGATTCAGCAGCTCGAGGCCGATCTTGGGGTCAAACTGCTCAATCGCACGACCCGCAGCATGAGTGTCACGGCCGACGGCGCGGCCTATTACCCGCGCTGCGTATCGATCCTGGCCGAGGTTCGCGAAACCGAAGCATCCCTGAGCCATCGGCATGCCGTACCTAGCGGACAGCTGCGTGTTGATGTACCCACGCTGATGGCGCGCCTGGTCATCGTGCCCGCGCTGCCGGGTTTCTTTGCCCGCTATCCCAACATTGAACTGCAGCTGCGCTGTAGCGAACGCCGCGCGGATCTGATCGAAGAAGGCGTGGACTGCGCGGTGTGGAGCGGCGAACTCGAAGACTCCTCACTGATCGCGCGCCGCATTGGTCAGCTTTATGTGGGCACGTGCGCGGCCCCGGCTTACATCGCAGCCAATGGCCAGCCGCACCATCCTGATGATCTGAAGCTGCAGCGCTGCATCCAGCAGTTCTCACCGCGCACGGGCAAGACTCTCGACTGGGTGTTTGCCAAGAATGGGGAGCGCATTCAGGCCGCCCAGCACGGCAACCTGGCACTCGATGATCAGAACAGCTACGTCGCTGCCGCCGAAGCAGGCCTGGGCATTGCGCAGATTCCGGCCTTCGTGCTCAAGGAGGCCATGGATCGCGGCACGCTGGAACTGGTGCTGGCCGATTGGGTGCCCGAGCCCGTGCCGCTGCATGTGGTCTATCCCGAGAATCGCCACCTCTCGGCAAAAATTCGTGTGTTCGTTGATTGGGTTGCCGAGCTGTTCGCCGAGCACGATGGCATTCAACTGCGATCGAGTCTGCGCACTCGCGCCTGAGCGCGCGAACCCGGTACCGGCGCATGGACGAGTGCAATGCTGAGCCACACAGCAATGCTGAAATACAGCGACATCCAGGCCACCTCGCTCCTCCAGTCGAGCCAGCGATAAGAGACAACCCGATGTCGGTAGGTATCGTGCACGCCCTGGAGGAGGCTCATGTATTGGCGACCACTGGCGCCATCGGCCAGCCAGCGGGACCAGTACATCGGGACATCGTGCATGAACATGAATGCCACGTAGGCCACACCCACCGCGCACCAACCGACCAGCCAGGGCCGATAGCTACGCTCACAGCGGGGCCAGACTGCCAGCATGCTGGCTACCAGCAGCAACGCGGACAGACCCCAGAGGGACTCCTCGGCGACGTGCCCAAGATTGGAAGTGGTCAGGACCGAGTACCACGAGCAGGTCTCGGCCACTGCAATGAGTGGTAGCAGCGCCCGTGAGGCGTTCCTGGCGAATTGGCTTCCGGTCATCCTGGAGGTTTCGCGCAGCATCAGCGCCCACTGGCCAACAAAGCACAGTTCCGCACAGGTTGCGACCGTACGGCCGACGATCACGCTCGACAGCCAGCTATCAACCAGACAGAAGCGCGGAACATCGAAGACCGGAAACGCGGATCGAAACGCGCAGCCAAACACATAGACGGCAGACAGCAACAGCTGCAGGCGTCGTGCGTTATAGACCCTGGCCGGAAGCGCGCCCTGGCGACGGTTGAGTGCCACAAGGGAGATTGACCACGCCGCGATATTGAAAATGGCCACCGTGCAAAGCAGCGACCACCACGAATTGACCGTCACGGACATCACGCTGTCATCTTGACATGCTATGTGCGCCACGCCAATTCAGGCGCGGAGGATTTGCGACTGCTGCAACGCCCCCAGCAGCAGCGGCGGACTTGGCGGCGCGGCGCTACATAATCGAGAGCGCCTGTTCGCTGGAGAACCCAGCGATCAGATAAATCCAAGCGTGCTCGGGCTGAATGCTGCCAGGTTAGGCAATACCGTCGCCAGCGCCGTCGAATCAGCACCCATCCAGCTCGCAAGCGTCGCGGCAAACTGATCGACGGCGATCGTTGGAATCCAGCGCCCGAGATCGCTGGCATCATCCGGCCCTGAGAGCTCCTGGGTGGGCATCGTGCCGTAGATGCTGCCGCCATTGACCGCATCGCCGATGACCAGCGGATGACTCCCCCACGCGTGATCCGTGCCGCCGCCGGTATTGGGCAGGAAGTTGCGGGAGAAATCCGAGAGCGTAAAGGATGTAACGCTCGAGCCTGCCCCAATGTCCGCCATCGCGCCGTGAAAAGCGCTCAGTCCAGCGTCGAGTTCGGCGAGCAGCGTCTGCTGCTGATTCAGCTGGTCCGTGTGCGTATCGAAGGAGCCCAGGGTTGCCAGAAACACCTGGCGGCTCGCGCCGAGGGTGTTCCGCGCCTCGATGACCTTTGCGATGGCCAGCATCTGCAGCGCGAAATTGCTGGTGAGGCCCGAAAAGCGCGCGGCTAGCGTCGCATCGGTGGTCGTCAGTATCGGATTCAAGATGGCGCTGCTGCTCAGTGCGCTGGTCATGATCGCTTGCGCGGCTTGATCGAGATTGATGCTCTGATCGACCCCCAACAACTGCTGCAGCGCTGACAGACGGGCCGTGTCCGCGGTATCACCAGAGTAGCCACTCAAGGCGAACGGTCCGCTGGCGGGTATCACCAGCGCCTGCGAGGCAGCGCCTGTCACAAACAGATTGTTGCCGCCGGTCGAAATCATCGGCGGCACGCTGGAGCCGGTGTTCAGCGAGGCGAGCTGATCCGAGAGTCTTCCGCCCCAACCGCTGTTCGATGAGGAGGTACTCGAGATCGAGGCCTGCCACTGGTGTTGCTGATCGATGTGCGAGAAAAGACTCTGCGGCTTGACCGTAGTGGTCAAGAGGTACTGGGCTTTGGTCAGCGGCTGCACCAGCGTACCGACATTCGCCACGATGGCCATGTTGCCTGAGGCCCAGAGTGACTGCAGGCCAGGCAGTGCCGGGTGCAGGCCGTACAGCGGCGCTCCTCCAGACACCTCAAGCGGCAAGAGCTCGGCCTGGGGTAGCGCCAGGTAGCTGCGGATCTGCGCATAGTTGGCGTAGCCGGCCGCATCGAGCGGCACGATCATGTTGTTGGTGTCATTGCCGCCGTACAAAAATATGCACACGAGTGCCTTGTAGTCGCTGGCTGAAGCGGCGTGCGCTGCCAGAGCACCGAGCTGACCCAGGGCCGCGGTGCCCGCCAGCGCGCCGGCGTGGCCAAGAAATGTTCGGCGTTTCATATCAGCGTACCACCTGGTATTGCGCGGAACTTAGGATCAGGTAGCTGCCTGCACGCGCTGCTGCCAGAGGGTCCGTTGAATTCGCCGCCGCGGTATCGGTTGCGCTAAGAATGATGGCGCTTGCATCGTCTGGCAGGCTGCCGTGCATCAAGGTCTGATTCAACTGCGCGATCAATGCCGAATTGCTGCCAGCGTCAGACAGGGCCGTCAGATCGATACTGGTGCCGGTACTGCCGGCGACCGTCGGGTCAGCGGCGGCGCCGCCGCGCATGATCACCGTGTTGATAAAATTGGCGCGGGCGAGCGCGGTAGCGGCGTTCTGGATGCCGAATTCCGGCGCGAGGGTCTGCGTGCCCGGAATCTGATAGCTCGGCGGATAGAAATTGAACACCGTTTCAGGATCGAAGATCGGTTGACCCATCGCAGAGCTGGCGCTGCGCAACAGCACGCCATCGGATTGTCCGCCAAGACTTCGCATCGTATCGGTGATGAACAGTGCCGGTTCGCGCAGGTGCCCGAACAGATTACTGGCCGGCGCCACGCCGCGCGCCTCCGGATCCTCAAGGATGGCTCGCACCACGGCACTCAGATCACCACGCACACCCTGACCATTATTGGCGAATATCGCCGCGATTCGGGACACATAGGCCGCGCTTGGGTTGCTCGTCACCAGATGCTGGATCAGCTGCTTGCTGATGAACGGTGCGACGTTGGGATGATTGAAGATGTTGTCGAGTGCATTGCTCAGATCCTGTTCGGGCGTCTGGCCGGCAGGGACCGTGTAGCCATTGAGCAGTGCCTTGGTACCTGCCTGATGGTGATTGGGAAAAGAAACCATCGTGCCATCGAAGTTGATGGGGTTAGTCCATTGCGAATTCGCGCCAGGCAGCGGTGGATAGGTCCAGCCGGTGAACACGGCCGCGAATCCCTCGATCGTCGGCGGAGCGAAGGTTGGAATCGGCGCACCGGTCGCATCGAGCTGCTGCGAGCCATCTTGATTCAGCTCGACTAATCCGATCGAAAAAAGCTGCAGCACTTCGCGGGCGAAATTCTGGTTGGGTACGGTACCGTTCGCAGGATTGGTTTGGTCACTGTCGGCCATGTCGAGGTAATGGCCCATGGTCGGGCTGAGCGCCACATCCTGCAGCAGCTGCCTGTAGTTACCGAAGGCATCGTTCAGCAGAATATTCTGATAGTCAGCAAGTCCGTAGGCTTCATAGATCTCGACGCTTGAAACCACCATGATCTGCGAGAGTGCAAAAGCAACCCGTTGGCGCAACTGATCAGGGTTGTTGAGTGCGTGCAGGAAGAAATCTCGCTGCACCTGGAAAGGCGAGTACTGATCACGCGCGCAAATGCTGGATGCGTCTGGTGGATTCGAACCATCTCCCATGCAGCCGACCGGCGCGGTGTGGGGCGTGTAGGAATAGCCAGTGTATTGTGTGGCCGGCAGTGCGATCTGTACGCTGATGTAGCTGTCGATGCCGCTCGCCTGCACCTGGGCCACATCGCTCGCCACCACACCAAAGGTCGCCTGATCGAGCAACCGCGCGGCATCAGCTGCAGCAACGCTCGGGACTGTCGGGCCGCCACCAGCCGCACTGCTGCCTCCGCCACCGCAGCCAGTGAGTGTAAGTAAAATGCACATCGCACCAGGTGGCCCGGCGGCTGCTAGGCGCAAAAAAATCCATGCAAGCCGAGAGCACAGGAGGTTCATAGATAAAATTCTTCTTGATGCGTGTCCCTGTGCTGACAACGCTGCGAGCATGGAGTCGTTGACCTCGCATCATTAACCTTACGCAAGCGTAATGTTCGCAAGTGCAGCCGAACTGCGACAGAGCAGCGAACTGGTTTGATCAGCTTGGCGTACAAGGGGTGGCCGCTCGGGCATCAGCGCCCGCTTCGCATTCACGACGCCGCTGCGCTTGGCGGTTCGGCCGAGCCGTGCCGGGCTATCGATCACACTCTGTTAAATGGCACTATCGGACATTGTCGCCCGGGACAGCCCGGATCGGCGACAGGGAGCATAAGTGATGAGCGACGCGCCTCCGTCAACCGGCCTGCAGCACAGCCTCAAGCAGCGGCACATGACCATGATCGCCTTCGGCGGCGTTATTGGCGCCGGCCTCTTTGTCGGCAGCGGAGTCGTGATCCAGGCCGCAGGGCCGGCCGCAGTCCTTTCGTTTCTCATTACCGGAACACTCGTGGTCCTGGTCATGCGCATGCTGGGCGAGATGGCTGCCGCGTTGCCGGCAGTAGGTTCCTTTTATGAGTACGCGCGCCTGGCCTGGAATGACCGTCCACAACTGGGGGAACTGGCCGGGTTCCTGTGCGGGTGGATGTACTGGTATTTCTGGGTCATCGTCGTGGCCCTGGAGGCGGTCGCCGGCGCCGCTCTGGTCCAGCACTGGCTGCCTGACCTGCCCGGCTGGCTGATCAGCCTGGTCCTGTTGCTGTCGCTGACCATCACGAACATCGTCTCGGTAAAATCCTTTGGCGAGTTCGAGTTCTGGTTCGCTGCGATCAAGGTGGTCTCGATCGTGCTGTTCCTGGTGCTGGCCAGCTGCTTCGTGCTGGGGTTGTGGCCGGGCGTGGCGCACAGCGTTGGCAATGTCACGGCTTACGGTGGCTTTGCGCCCAACGGGCTGCTGCCGATTGCCACGGGCGCAGTTGCGGCCACCGGCTTCTACTTCGGCGCCGAGATTGTGACGATTGCGGCCGCCGAGGCGGCCGAACCGGCCAAGGCAGTAGCGCGAGCGACGAACTCCGTGATCTCGCGCGTGCTGCTGTTTTACGTGGGCTCGATCCTGCTGGTCGTGTGCCTGGTGCCGTGGAACTCTGCGGGCATAACAACCCCCTATGTCAGCGCGCTGAAAGTCATGCACATCCCCTACGCGGCGCCAATCATGAATGCCGTGATCCTCACCGCAGTGCTCTCGGCCTTGAATTCAGGTCTCTATGCCTCATCGCGCATGCTATTCGCGCTGACTCGGCGCGGCGATGCCCCGCAGGGGATGGCGCGGCTGAGCCGCAATGGCGTGCCGGTACGGGCCATCCTGCTGGGCACGGTGTTTGGCTATGGTGCTGTCATCATGTCGTACGTGTCACCGGACACGGTGTTCGCATTCCTGGTGAATTCCTACGGCACGGTGGCGATCTTTGTCTATGTGCTGATTGCCCTCTCGCAGCTGAAGCTGCGGGCGCGGCTGGAGCGCGAGGATCCGGCACGTCTGCGGCTACGCATGTGGGCCTATCCGTATCTGACTTACCTCGCGATCGCGGGCATGCTGGCAATAGTGCTCGCGATGGCGTTCATCCCGGATCAGCGCGTACCGCTGCTGTTCGGAGTGATCAGTCTCGGCATCCTGCTGCTGGCCTATGCGGTTCGCGCCCGTTTCGGCCGCAAACTTGAATTGTCCTCGATCAGCGCTGAAGCGCACGAGTTCGCGCAGCTCTAGTGAGCGGCTGCTAGACGGGTCGATCGCCGTTGACGGTCGCGCGGTGCATCAGCCGCCGCTCGGGCAGGTAGTCTGCAACCGCGTAGTGCTGCGTAATGCGATTGTCCCAGAAGGCCACATCATCGACCTGCCAGTGCCAGCGCAGGATGAATTCGGGTCGGCCCGCGTGCGCATACAGGAACGCGAGCAGCGCTTCGCTCTCGCGCGCACTGAGCTCATGAATCCGGGTCGTGAAGCCCTCGTTGACGAACAGCGCCTTGCGCCCCGAGACCGGATGCGTGCGGATCACCGGATGCGTCACCGGCGGGTGCTTGGCCACGGCCCGATCATAGCGGGCCTTGAAGGCCGGATCCGAACCCCAGCGGCCGGCCGGAAATGACTTGACCACCGAATGCTCCGCGGTCAGCCCCTCGAGCAGGCGCTTCATGGGATCGGACAGCGCCTCGTAGGCGGCAAGATTGCTCGACCAGAGCGTATCTCCGCCGACGCTTGGCAGGATCTTGGCGGCCAGAATGCCAGCCAGCGGCGGGGTCGGGCTGAAGGTCACATCGGTATGCCAGTTGTCATTGTCCGGCAGGAAATCGGCATGGGTGTCGATCACCATGATTTCCGGCAGATCCGGGAGTTCCGGGTAGATCGGGTGCACATGCAGCGTGCCAAAGCGCTTGGCAAATCTGACCTGTTGCTGCGGCGTGATCGCCTGATTGCGGAAGAACAGGATGTGATGTTTGACCATCAGCGCGTTCAGCCGCTCGATGGTTTCCGCTGGCAGCTCTTCGGCAAGCGAGAGACCTTCGACGACGGCGCCGAGCGCGGGAGTCAGCTGGGATACGGTAATGCTCATGAAAATCGGCTGCTTTATATAGATGGTGAATTAAGAAAAACTCGCCACACGCGACCGCATGGCATTAGCGCCAAGCGCGCACTGCGTTGTAGCCCAAGGATCGCGCTCTTTCAAGCATGCTCGAGCTTGTAGGGCGGGAAACGCGCCATCGCTTCCAGATCTCCAAGATCCTGATCGTTGCGCACATAGAGGCGGCTGGCATCGCGCAGCGGCTGGAAGTCCCACGGCACGTAGCGACCCCGGCGCAAGGCATCGTTCACCAGGTGCCGGCGCTGCTGGCTCGCGAGCACTTCGGCATGGATCGCCGGCAGGTTCCAGCGTTGCTGCACTTCGGCACGCAGTGCCTGCGCACGCGCGGCGTGCTGCGCTTCACCGGCCAGGTTATGGATCTCATCCGGATCAGCGGCGAGATCATAAAGCTGATCCGGATCGACCGGTGAGTGCACGAACTTGTAGCGCCCGCGTTTGATCATCACCAGCGGTGCGATCGCTCCTTCAGCCAGATACTCGCCGATCACGGTGTCATCCGCTGCGGCCGCGCCGCCGGTCAGCTGCGGCACGAGACTCTTGCCATCAAGTGCCGTGGCGTAGCCCTGCGGGGCAACGCCGGCGAGATCACAGAGGGTTGGCAGGACATCGACCAGCGAAGCCGAGGGCGCCACGCGCGCGGCTCTGTAACGTTGCGGCGCATGCACGATCAGCGGGATACGGCAGGCCGGTTCGAAGAAATTCATTTTGTACCAGAGCCCGCGCTCCCCAAGCATATCGCCGTGGTCCGCGAGCAGCAGCACGATCGTGTCCCTGGCATAACCGGCCTCAGAGAGCGTGCCCATCAGGGTTCCGATCTGATCATCGACGTAGGAAACGGCGCCGTAATAGGCGCGACGTGCTGCCCGGGTCTGGGTTTCACTGACCGGCAGCAGATCGAGGCCGCACACATGACGCAGGCGGCGCGCGTGCGGATCGAGCTGCTCGATCGGCATCGTGACCCGGGGCATGTCGATGTCAACCCCTTCGTAACGATCCCAGTAGCGCTGCGGGACCACGTAGGGATCATGCGGATGGGTCATCGATGCGACCAGGCAGAAGGGCCGCTTGTCCTTGCTACGCGCCATGTCGAATAATTTCTGTCGTGCGCTGTGGACCACATCATCATCAAAGTCGATCTGGTTGGTGCGCGTGCACGGGCCCGCCTGGGTCACCGAGTCCATCGTGTGGTACCAGCTCGGCCGCTGCTCAAACCGCGTCCAGTCAGGCGTCCAGCCAAAGTCGGCCGGATAGATGTCGGTGGTCAGGCGCTCCTCGAAGCCATGCAGCTGATCAGCGCCGCAGAAGTGCATCTTGCCGCTCAGTACCGTCTGGTAGCCGCCGCGGCGCAGGTAGTGGGCGAAGGTTGGCACCTGCGCCGGCAATTCAGCCGCGTTGTCATAGGCTCCGATCGCCGAGACCTGGCGTCCGGCCAGGAACGAAAAGCGCGAGGGTGCGCACAGCGGGCTGTTGCAGTAGAAGGAGTCGAACACGACCCCGCTGGCGGCTAAGCCATCGATGTGCGGCGTCTTCGACACACGATTGCCATAGGCCGACAACGCTCGCGCGCTCAGCTGGTCTGCCATCAGGATCAGGATATTGGGTTGCATTGACAGAGGAGCCTCCTGAGGCCATCAGCACATGACAGCACTGGACCGCGCCGCAAGTTACCGTGCCGGAGGGCGGTGCGGCAACTCTGA
>Ga0302310_10003065_pt1 | contig 13171 bp, 10 predicted proteins | sample III_Palsa_N1_2_FD_200451 | JGI IMG/M metagenome (GOLD analysis project Ga0302310, IMG submission 200451) | Peat permafrost microbial communities from Stordalen Mire near Abisko, Sweden - III_Palsa_N1_2 | ecosystem: Environmental > Terrestrial > Soil > Palsa > Peat permafrost | place: Sweden... | reverse complement strand
ACGCACGCCGAGTTGGCGTCCCAGCGCTCCCGCGTTCTGGTCCTCGTCTTTCACCGCGGCGGCAGTGGAACGCGGCGCCACGTCAATCCCTTGAATCTTCGAAAGCTTGGTGGTGATTTCGTCCGTCATTCCGTCGCTGAAATAGACGCTGTCCGCATCCGTGCTCAGATTCTTCAACGGAAGTACGGCCACCGATGGCTTCACCGCTACCGCCGTCGCGTCAGACGCGGAATGCTTCTGATACCAAAACGCGCCAGCCGTTAGCAACAATGCCACCAGCGCCCCGCCCGCATACATTCCCCAGCGATTGGATTTCGACGAAAACCCCGCCGAAGCCTCGACAACTTCTCTCGGCACCACCACTCGCGACGATTCCGTTTCCCTTTTCAGACGCCGCAAGTCCGCGCCCATGTCCGCAGCCGACTGGTAACGCATCTTGCGGTCTTTTTCGAGCGCTTTGTTCACCACCTGCTCGAACCCAGCGGGCAGCGCGGGATTCAAACGCAGCGGCGGGACCGGCGGGCGGTTCAGGATGGCTTCGAAAATCACGCCGCTGGTGGTTCCGGAAAATGCCATGGCGCCAGTGCCCATCTCATACAACACCGAACCCAGCGAGAAGAGATCTGTGCGCTTGTCGAGATCGCCGCCGCGAACTTGCTCCGGCGACATGTAAGTAACGGTGCCAATCGACGTGCCCGGGCTGGTAAGCAACTGCTCGTCAGCCGCGCCTCGTCCGGACTGCGTTGCGCCTTCCGCCACTTTCTGCCCGACGGGCGCGAGCTTGGCCAGGCCAAAGTCGAGAATTTTTGCGTGGCCGCGAGAGGTGACGAAAAGATTGGCGGGTTTGATGTCGCGATGAATGATTCCGGCGGAGTGAGCGGCGTCGAGCCCCTCGGCAATTTGCGTGCTCCAATCGAGCAGCGATTCGATTTCCAGCGGGCGCCCTGCGATGTGGTGCTTGAGCGTCTGGCCATCGAGAAATTCCATGGCGATGAAGCGGCGGCCCTCGTATTCATCAATTTCATAGATGGTGCAAATGTTGGGATGGTTCAGTGCTGAAGCGGCTTGTGCTTCGCGCTGGAATCTTTCGAGCGCCAGATCGTCCTTGGCAAGATCTTCCGGCAGGAACTTCAGCGCGACAAAACGGCGAAGTTTGATGTCCTCGGCCTTGTAAACGACGCCCATCCCGCCACCGCCGAGCTTTTCCACAATGCGGTAATGCGAGATGGTTTGGCCGATAAAGGAAGAAGGCTCCGCCATGTGGCGCACAGTTTAAGTTGCACGAGGATGCAAGTCAACGCGAGGGAGGACGCTGCACAACAGGCTCACCTGTTTGAGCGGATGGTTGCGCGAACATTTTGTTCGAGGTATTCAGAGAGGTGCTGCTTGATGGCGCGAAGGGGTTCGTCGCTATTTTGCAGACGGCTGATCAACAAGGCGCCTTCGAGCGAGCCGATGATTAAGTGGGATAATTTTAACGGGTCGATGCGGTGATTGATCTGCTGTTTCTTGATTCCTTCAGTCGTGATCTTGGACAGGCGCACGGTCCAGTTCTGCAATGCCTTTTTGGCTCGCGCTCGCAGGACCACGTTTCCATCGTCAGCTTCGATTGCAGTGTTCATGAGCGGGCAGCCGCCGGGCACCAATCCCGCACGCAACTCGACGAAATTGTCGATCATCTTCTTCAAACGGTTCACGCAGTCCGGAACTTCCGCGACGCCGTCCAGCCTTCCGGTGACGGCTCTTCCCCAGGAATAGTCGAAGGCCTCGGTGGCTAGTTCTTCTTTGCTCGAGAAATGACGGTAGATTCCGCCTTTCTGCAGGCCCGTGGCTTCCATCAGGTCCGAAAGTGAAGTGCCCTCATAGCCCTTTTGATTAAACAGCGGGGCAGATTTCCGGACGATGTCGTTCCTAGTTTGCTCTCCCTTGGTCACATCCAGCTCCATCGACCTGCCGAGTCCCCCGGCTGGTCTTTTACGAGAAACCATTATACCCTATTTGAGACCGAATGGTCTCTTTTTGCATCTAAAAGGGCCAGAGCATTCATGAGCGAGACGCTTACACCGACCGCCTCCCTGAATCTTTCCCTCCCCAAAGTGGGCATCAATCCGTGGTTTATCGCTATTACCGTGACACTGGCGACGTTCATGGAACTTCTGGACACGGCGATTGCCAACGTCGCTCTCCCTCATATCGCGGGCGGGCTCGCCGTCAGTACGGATGAAAGCACTTGGGTTCTGACCAGCTACCTCGTGTCGAACGCCGTTGTTTTACCGCTCTCCGCGTGGCTGAGCCGACTCTTCGGGCGCAAGCGCTACTACATGATTTGCGTGACGCTCTTCACTGTCAGTTCCCTGCTGTGCGGCTTCGCCCCCAGCCTGGGGGCGTTGATTTTTTTTCGTGTATTGCAGGGAGTCGGCGGAGGAGGACTGGCTCCGGTGGAACAAGCCATACTTGTAGACACGTTTCCAGCCGCTAAACGGGCGGCAGCCTTCGCACTCTATAGCATGGCGATTGTGACGGCGCCGGCGATCGGCCCGCCGTTGGGCGGTTGGATCACGGACCATTGGAGCTGGCGATGGGTTTTCTTCATCAACATTCCGATAGGCATCATTTCGTTGATCCTGACCAGCCGTGTGGTGTCTGATCCGCCGGCGTTCAAGCGCGAGGTGGAGGCAGCGCGCAAGGACGGAAAGTTGAAGATCGATGGATGGGGAATTTTCTCAGTGGCCATGGCCTTCGCCTGCCTGGAGGTCGTTCTGGATCGCGGGCAAACCGAGGACTGGTTCGAAAGCCACTTCATCGTGATTTTCTTCAGCATCGCGATGGTGGCGCTTCTGTTTACCATAGTGTGGGAGTGGCGCCATCCGGATCCGGTAGTGGAGATCCGTCTTTTGGCCGACAGAAATTTCGCGCTAGCCAATATTTTCTATTTCATGTTCGGATTTACGCTTTATGGATCCACCGTGCTTATTCCCCAGATGATGCAGCGGCTCTACGGCTACTCGGCGACGGATGCCGGGCTGGTCCTTGGACCCGGGGCGTTTGTAATCGTACTTCTCGCGCCCGTGGTGGTAAGAATTCTTCCGAAACTTGGGGTGAAACGTCTGATCGGTTTTGGATTTTTTGTTTTCGGCATGGCCATGTGGCTTTTCGCCAGCTATACATTGACCACCGATTACCGTCATGAAGCTTTGGCGCGAGCGCTGCAAGGGCTGGGAATCGCCACGCTGTTCGTGCCTGTGAGCCAGCTTGCGTATTCCAATTTGCCAATCAACAAGAACAACAAGGCTTCCAGCCTTACCAATCTCTTCCGCAATCAAGGCGGAAGTTTTGGGATAGCTTTCGTCACTACGGTACTGGCGCGCCGAACGCAGTTTCATCAGAGCGTGTTGGTGGCGCACGCAAGTCTCTTTGACCAGCACTACCGGCAGTTTCTCACTAAGCTCACCCATTATTTCTCCACGCACGGTTTCTCCCATGCGGATGCGGCTGTGCACGCTCAGGCGAAGGCCTTTGACCTGCTTCAAAGGCAAGCTTCGTTTTTGGCGTTCAACGATTGCTTTACCGCGCTGGGGTGGTTTGTGCTGATGGGAGTTCCGCTGGTCTTCTTCATTCGGAAATTCAAGCCGGGTGGGGGCCCGGGCGGGCATTAAGCTCCGGATTAATTTGATGGAGAGCTGCGCTTACTGTAGAAAAAATCTTATCGCTCGGATCACCGTCGCGGGTTGTTCAGCTACGACCCAGTGGCTTCCCTCCGGTACGCGCTCAATCTTCAACGTCTTCACGTACTGGTCCAGGCCATCCAGATTCCCTCGCAGAAGCGCGGTGTCCTTCAGACCCCAGATCACTAGGGTGGGCACGGTAATGACAGGATTCTTCGGTATTGTGAAAGGGGGCGCATCGGCTTTTTCTCCGCCCACAGGTGAGCTTAATTTCGCGGCGCGATAGTAATTTAATCCGCCGGTCAGTCCTCTTCTCCAGGTTTCCAAGTATTTCTGGCGATCTTCATCGCTCGCCCATGTTGCCAGGACGCCGTGTTGAAGCAGGGCAAAATCGTTCTGACTGAGCGTTGCCTCCGCCACCGGGGACGTGAAAAGGTTGAAGTACGCCGAAGCTTTCTGCTGGTTGGGATTGTTCGCCAGCTCCCGCGCGAAAACCACCGGGTGCGGCGCATTGACGATCACCACCTTCTCCAGCATTTCCGGATACTCCGCAGCGAACGCCCAGGCAATCACGCCGCCCCAATCGTGGCCAACGAGCACGAATTTTTTTGCGCCCAACTTCTCCGCCAGAGCTCGGATATCTTCGACGAGAATCGGAACGTGGTAGGCGTCCACTGACTCAGGGATAGACGAAAGGTTATAGCCGCGCATGTCCACTGCGACCGCATGGTGGTCCTTGGCAAATTCAGGCAGCAGATCTTTCCAGGCGTACCAAAATTCGGGAAACCCATGCAGAAACAGAATCAGCGGCCCTTTGCCCTGTTCCACGTAGTGCAGGCGGACGCCGTTGACCTCGGCATACGCGTCCTGCGCAGCCGCTGCTGCGGTACCGTGTCCTGGTTGCATTTGTCCTCCGTGTGGGCGGCGTTTAGCGCCAAGACCAGCATCAAAACGTGCAAATAGTAAGCAGACCGTCGCGGCGCGCTCGAGTTGAAGTCTGCCTAAATCGGGCTGAACGCCCAGAATACTAACACAGGAAAATTCCAGAGTGACTGCTGACAACGAAGAGCTTGAGGAGCAGCCTCTCTCCTACTGCAGAAAGTTTTGGAACCTCCTACCCCTCTCAGACTGAATTACAATTAGTCCGCCAGGGCACCTCCGGAGAGCTTGCGATTAGCGCTCACTGAGGGATTTCGGGAACAAGGTTGACACAAAGGAGAATTTGACATGCAGAAGTTTAGACTGGGGTTTGCAGGGTTGTACGTCTTCGCGTTGCTGCTGCTGTCGGTGACAGTCCTACGGGCTGCGCAAAAGGATGCCGGTTTTGCCGGCTCGTGGGAAATGACGACGACAGGCGGTGGGCAAGGCGGCGGTCAAGATGGCGAACAAGCCGGAGGAGGCGGAAACCGCGGTGGGCGAGGTGGCGCGCAGTCGCTGACAATCACGCAAGACGGCGACAAATTCAAAGTGAGCCACAAAACGCGGCATGGCGAGAATGCCTATGATGCCATCGTCACGGGCAACACGATTTCCTGGACAGAGGAGCGCCAAGGTCCCGACGGCAACACGCGAAAGATCGCGTACAAAGCAACGTTGACCGCCGACACGATGACCGGCACGATGGGTGGCGGGAAGTTCAGCCGTGAGTTCACGGCCAAGCGATCGGCACAAAACTAGTCCATTCCTCACGCGGCGCGATTTGGCGTTGTAAGGCGTGTTGGGGCCTTTCCACAAAGGTGGGCGTGTGTTATTTTCCCCACTCGTTCGTTGAGGCTCAAATGATCCGTACTTACCTCGGCCACGCGCCACAAATCGCTGCAACTGCTTACATCGATCCGCAAGCGGTGGTCATCGGTGACGTCGTCATCGGCGAGCATTCCAGCGTGTGGCCCTGCGCCGTCCTGCGCGGGGACGTGAATTTCATGCGCATCGGGGCGCGCACGAATATTCAAGACGGCTCCGTGCTGCACGTGATGCGCGACACGAATCCTCTGATTCTGGGCGACAACGTCACGGTGGGCCACGCGGTCGTCCTGCATGGGTGCACGATCGAATCGCGGTGCTTGATCGGCATGGGCAGCATCATCCTCAACGGCGCAAGAATCGGCACTGGAAGCATTATCGCCGCTGGGACGCTTGTGCCGGAACGCACGATCGTGCCGCCGGGTAGCCTCTTCATGGGACAGCCGGGGAAACTGCGGCGCACGCTCATCCCCGAGGACCTCGAATCGATTGACCGCTACGCGCAGCGCTACGTCGAATACAAAGAAACCTACAAGTCGGAAAGTGGCTAGTGGCAAGTGGCTAGCAAATCGAGAAGCGAGTCGGCTGACTAGCGTCCGATGATTCGGTTCGTACTATTTGCGACTCGCGGTAGAATAGTCGGATGCACGAAGGACGAAAATCTAGTCCGTTGAACCGAGCGGACTCCGGGTTTTCTAGTCACTCGCCACTGGTTACTAGCCACTTTCTGCCATGACGGAAAAACGCCAATTTAAGGCAATCAAGGGCACCCGCGATATCTTGCCGCCGGACTCCACTTTGTGGAATTGGTTCGAGCATACTGCCCGCGATGTCTTCGAATCCTACAATTTCCGCGATATTCGTTTGCCAGTCATTGAAGAGGCACAACTGTTCGCACGATCTGTTGGAATAGATACAGATATCGTTTCCAAGGAAATGTTTACGTTTCAAGACAGGCCGTTTGGGTTAGAAGGGCCTAAGAATTTCAATGACCTCGATCGTTACATCAAGGAGATCGAGGAACTGTTGAGCAGTGGACAAATTCCAAACGACGAAGACAATCGCACTACCTTGGGTCTGCTAAAAGAGACAACAGCAGATCTGGATCTCGTGCTTAAAGACAAGAAAATCAGCTCTCTTTCTGGTGAATTTTTTCAGCTGTTCTACCACATCGACAGTCTGAGGCTTGGCGACGAGCTAGTCCTTCGGCCGGAGGCGACGGCGAGTGTGGCGCGGGCGTACATCGAGAATGGGATGCAAACGCTGCCGGGGAACACAAAGCTGTATTACATGGGGCCAATGTTTCGGCGCGAGCGGCCGCAGAAGGGACGCTACCGGCAGTTCTATCAAATCGGCGCGGAAGTTCTGGGGCAATCCGACGCGCCTGCTATTGACGCTGAAGTGCTCGAGATGCTCGTGGTGTTTTTCAAACGCGTGGGGCTGACGCGGACGACGCTGTACATCAATTCGATCGGCTGCAAAGAATGCCGGCCGCAATACGTCGAGCTGCTGCGAGAAAAGCTGCGCGAAGTGAAAGACCAGCTTGGCCCGGACAGCCAGCGGCGCATCGAGACCAATCCGCTGCGCGTTCTTGATTCGAAATTGCCGCAGGAGCAACCCATCATCGCGAAGCTGCCGCGCATTTCCGACCACCTTTGCGCCGAATGCCGCGAGCATTTCACGAAGCTGAAAGAAGAATTAGGCTTGCGCGGCATCGTTTACGAGGAGAACTGGCGGCTCGTTCGCGGCCTGGATTACTACACGCGCACGACTTTCGAAGTCACGGCGGAAGGGCTCGGCTCGCAGAACGCGGTGTGCGGCGGCGGGCGCTACGACGGCCTGGTCGAACTGCTCGGCGGGCCGCCAACGAAAGGCATCGGCTTTGCCATCGGCAGCGACCGCGCAATTTTGTCGATACAAGAGGGCGGGAAATTGCCGCATCTGCCCGGGCTTGCGGTCTTCGTCGCATGGATGGGACAGGCTGCGTACCCTACGGCAGTAAACATCACGCGAAAACTTCGCACTGCCGGGCTGGCCGTCGAGGTGCCGCCGGAAGAAATGAAATTCAAGAAATCGCTGGGCCTGGCGGATAAACTCGGCGCGAGCTACGCGCTGATTATCGGCGAAGACGAAGTCGCATCGAACACTTTCACCCTGAAGCGGCTGGCTGATTCGGAGCAGAAAAAACTTTCCGAATTGGAGTTGCTCGAATATCTTGAATCGGAGAGAAGAGGCAGCCGCTAGCTAGTGAGCGGTTCGTGGAGAGAAAACTTCGTGCTTGAATCGCTCGGAAACTTGAAACGCACAATCTATTGTGGCGATCTGCGCGCGGCTGACGCCGACAAAGACGTCGTGCTGATGGGCTGGGTCCACCGGCGCCGCGATCTGGGCCAACTGATTTTCATCGACCTGCGCGACCGCGCCGGAATCGCGCAGATTGTTTTCAACAAAGAGCTGGATCCCGAAGCGCATGCGAAGGCGGAGCAACTGCGCTCGGAATTTGTGGTCGCGGTGGAAGGGCGCGTGCTGCGGCGGCAAAAGGCGAACCCGGAAATTGCGACGGGCGAAGTGGAAGTGATGTCCACGCGGCTGCATATCCTGAACAACTCGAAGACGCCGCCGTTTCAGATCGAAGAAGAAGTAACGGCGAGCGAAGAAACGCGCTTGCGCTACCGCTATCTGGATTTAAGGCGGCCGAAACCGCATAGCAATCTTGAGCTGCGGCATCGCGTGATACTGGAGATTCGCAAGGCGCTGGACGAACTGGGCTTTTTCGAAATTGAGACGCCGATGCTGACACGTTCGACTCCGGAAGGCGCGCGCGACTGCCTGGTGCCGAGCCGCATCCATCACGGAAAGTTTTACGCGCTGCCGCAATCGCCGCAAATCTTCAAGCAAATATTGATGATTTCCGGGATGGACCGTTATTTTCAAATCGTGCGCTGCTTTCGAGACGAAGATTTTCGCGCCGACCGCCAGCTTGAATTCACGCAGCTCGACCTTGAAATGTCGTTCCCGCGCCAGCAGGATATTTTTGAAGTGATCGAACGCGCGATGGAACGCAGCTGCGCGGTCGTGGATGTGCAAGTGAAAGGGCCATTCCGGCATCTGGATTACAAGGATGCGCTGCGGCGCTACGGGTCGGACAAGCCGGACTTGCGTTTTGGAATGGAATTGCAAAATGTGACGCAATTCTTCGAGACGGGGCGAGAAAAACTGCAAATTGAAGGCAACGTGCAGGCAGTGGTCGCGCCGGGCGCGGCTTCCTGGTCGCGCAAACAGCTTGATGAACTGGGCGAGTTCGCGAAGGCGTCCGGAGCGCGCGGTGTTTACACTGTAAAAGTCGCAGCCGAAGGAATCACTTCGCCGCTTGAAAAGACTCTGGGGCTGGAAACGTTGAAGAAGCTCGCCGAGGCTTTAGGCACAAAGTCGGGCGATTTGATCGTGGCCGCGGCAGCTAAGGAACAAATCGAGCACAACGACACTTCGCTGAACGTCGCAGGTCAAATTCGTCTGTACCTCGGAGACAAACTCAATCTGATCGACCGCAGCAAATGGGAATTCGTGTGGATCACCGGCTTCGCGCTCTTCGAATGGAGCGCGACGGATAAGCGCTGGGTGAGCGCGCAGCATCCGTTTACCGGAATCTTTGAGGAAGACCTCGACAAGCTCGAAACTGCGCCGTGGGAGTGCCGGTCGAAGGGATACGATCTTGTTTTGAACGGCAACGAACTCGGTTCCGGAAGTATTCGAATTCATCGCCAGGATGTACAGGCGCGTATGTTCAAAGCGCTCGGACTGACCGACGAGCAAGCGCGACAACGCTTCGGGTTCTTTCTCGACGCGCTCACGTATGGCACTCCGCCACACGGCGGCATCGCGCTGGGGATCGATCGCGTGGTCATGCTTCTCGCCGGCGAGAAATCAATTCGCGAGGTCATTGCTTTCCCCAAGACCACCGCCGCCGTCGATTTGATGGCGGATTCACCGTCGGAAGTGGGCACCGACCAACTCGACGAATTGGGAATTGCAATCAAGCGAGCGGAAGAGTGAATTTCGATCCGAGCCAGAGCGTGATTTCCTATCGGGCGCTCGTGCTGATACCGATTGCCGCGGCAATGGGCGTGACTCTCTTGATCCGAAGCATGCGCAGGCTGAGGCTGAGAGCGCAGTTCATGGTGCTGGTGATCCTGGGCGTCGCGATCGGGTTCATTTTTTTGATTACAGTACAGATGCCTGGATTTCCGGAGTGGGTCGGCGTTTCGCTTTTTTCTGTTCTGTTCATCGCCAGTTTCTTCGGCACGCGCATTTTTCTGCGGAGCGTTGCCCAAGAGGCGAAGGAAGAAGATGAACAGGTGCGCAGAGAGGGTCTGGGCAATCCGGCAGATTCGGGATTTCCGAACATAAAGCCCACGAAACACACCCTATGAGCCGGATACGCATACTCGCGGAAAATGTGGCGAACAAGATCGCGGCGGGCGAGGTGGTGGAACGGCCCGCGTCGGTCGTGAAGGAACTTCTCGAAAACGCGCTGGACGCGGGAGCGCGGTCGATTCGCATTGAGACGGAATCGGGCGGTAAGCGCATGATTCGAGTGATTGACGACGGCACGGGAATGAACCACGACGACGCCCTGCTGGCGTTCGAGCGGCACGCTACTTCGAAATTGCGCACCGCGGATGATTTGCTTTCTATTTCGACGCTGGGATTTCGCGGCGAAGCTCTGCCATCGATTGCCTCCATTTCACGTCTGCTGCTTGAAACGCGCTCGGCTGAAGACGAACAAGGGACGCGGGTGGAGTTTGCAGGCGGAAAACTGATCAGCGTGAAGCCGGCAGGGCTTCCCGCGGGCACTTCCATCAGCGTGGCGGACATTTTTTATTGCGTGCCGGCGCGGCGGAAATTTTTGAAGTCCGAGACCACCGAGTTGGGACATATTGCTTCGCTGGTTACGCACTACGCGCTGGCGCATCCCGATTGCCAATTCCTGCTGAAAACGCCGACGCAGGAAATTCTGAATTGCACGCCGGTGGAAAAACTATCCGAGCGCGTCTATCAGATCTTTGGACGGCAGGCGCTCGACGAGTTGACGGAGATTACGCCGACCGAAGGGCCCGTGCGCAGCGCCATTACCGAGCCGCCGCTCGAAGCGGAGGAGCGGGCCGCTACGCTTCGCGTGACCGGGTTCACTTCGCGGCCGGAAGTGCAGCGCACGAACCGCAACGGGATCTATATTTTTGTGAACCGACGGCTGGTCCGCGACCGGTTGCTGCTGCATGCGATCGGCGAGGCATACCGCAACATTATGCCGCCCGGAGTTTTTCCTTGCGTGCTGTTATTTCTGGAACTGCCATACGAGGAAGTGGACGTGAACGTCCATCCGGCGAAAATTGAGGTGCGCTTTCGGCATCCGCAATTCGTACACGATTTCACTCGCGACGCGTTGCGACTGGCGCTCTCGCATGCGCGGCCGATTGCGGGATTTCCGGCAGCACGCGCAGCGGCGGCGGCAGGTAAACAGAGCGGCGGCGGTTTATCGTCCTCGTCGTCCTCGGGAAGCATGCAAGGTTACGCGCCTATGCCGGACGCGAAGACATTTCCCGGGCCGCCGCGCGCGGAGATTCCGACTGCGCTCGGCATTGCGAGCGGAGTGGGCGAGGCATTTGAGCTTTCCGGAGCGCCTGACAGACCGGTAGCTCAGCGCTTGCAGTTTGGAACCGGCAACGGCAGTGATTTTTCAGATCCGGCGCGGGAGACGCTGGGCGAGTCGGGGGCCTCTGTGGCTCCGGCAAGCGCTCCGGGCACGCTGCCGAGTCCCGACCAGATTGTTGACCTGAAGCCGCTGGGGCAGGTGAACAGCAGCTTCATCGTGGCGGTAAACAGCGAAGGCTTGTGGATCATCGACCAGCACGTGGCGCACGAGCGCGTTCTTTTCGAGCAACACTTGCGCGCGCGGCGCGAAGGAGAACTGGGCGGCCAGCGGATGCTGGTGCCGCTCATCGTGGAGTTGAATCCGCGCCAACTGGTTATTTTTGAGCAGATCGGAGACGAGCTACGCGCGAACGGATTCGAAGCTGAGTTGATGGGAGCGAGAAGCGTCGCAATTCAGGCTGCGCCAGCAGGCATTACGAGCGGCGATGCGGAAAAATTGCTGTGCGAAATTCTCGATGGGATTGCGCGCGAGAATCAGGCGATTTCTATCGACTCGCTGCAAGCGAAGATCGCTGCTTCCACCTCGTGCCATGCGGCGATCAAAGTGAACACTCCGCTGGACCACACGAAGATGGAATGGCTCCTCGGCGAGTTGGCGAAAACCGAGTACCCCATGAGCTGCCCGCATGGGCGTCCGATCGTGCTGCGCTATTCCGTGCGCGAGATTGAAAGAGCATTTAAACGAATTTGAGTTCGCCCCATTTGACATGAGCGCACCGCTGAAAAAATTGATTATCGCGATAGACGGGCCCGTGGGTTCGGGCAAGAGCACCCTGGCGCGACGCGTGGCGGAAATGCTGGGATATGTGTATGTGGATACGGGAGCGATGTATCGAGCGCTTGCGCTGAAAGCGGTGCGGCAGAAGATTGCGCCAGACGCGGCGGACGCACTTGTGGCGCTGGCGCATGACACTCGCATTGATCTGCGCGCGGAGGAAGGCGGCCAGCGAGTGTTTCTGGATGGCGAAGATGTGACCATGGAGATTCGCACGCCGGAAGTTTCGCAGGCGGCGTCAAAGATTGCGGTGAATCCGGGAGTACGGCAGGTGCTGGTGGCCGAGCAGCGGCGCGCGGGACAGCAAGGCGGAGTGGTGATGGAAGGCCGCGACATCGGGAGCGTGGTTTTTCCCGACGCGGGGCTGAAGATCTTCCTTACCGCTTCGCCGGAAGTGCGCGCGGAACGCCGATGGCGCGAGCACGAACAGAAAGGCGACGCCATCGACCTGAAAACAACGCTGGAGGAAATCCGGGAACGCGACCGGCGCGACCTCGAGCGAGCTACTTCCCCGCTGGTGCGCGCTCGGGACGCCGTGGTGGTGGATAGCACGGCAATGGAGCCGGAGGAAGTCGCCCGGCTGGTGGTGATGTTGGCAAACGGCAACGCGACTGCGAGCAAAGCGACCTAGCAGGCTTTTCCGCTACAGGATCTGAACTACCGGGGCGCCGGCGGATTCGTTGACGACTTCGAGGCGCGCGACGACGTTGCGAGCCATGGCGTAAATGCTCTTGCTGCCGGGGGCGTCTTCGCCTAGCGATGCGACGGGCTTGCCGGTGTCTCCCCCGATACGAATCTGCGGATCGATTTCAATCTCACCGAGGAACGGCACACCGAAAGATTTCGCCATGTGCTGGCCTTCACCGTGGCCGAAAACATCAATGCGCCCGTTGCAATGCGGGCAGTTGAAGTAGCTCATGTTCTCGACCACGCCGAGAATTTCCACGTTTACCTGGCGGAACATTTCGATGGCTTTGCGAACGTCGGCCAGCGCAACGATGGATGGCGTAGTGACCACGACGGCACCGCTGACCGAAACGCTCTGAATCAGAGTCAGCTGAACGTCGCCCGTGCCCGGCGGCAAATCCACGATGAGGTAGTCGAGTTCGCCCCATTGCGTGCTGCGCAGAAACTGTTGAATCACGCTGTGGAGCATGGGGCCGCGCCAGACGAGCGGTTTGTCGCCGGGATTGAGCAAGCCCATGGAAATCATTTTCAAGCCGTAGGCTTCGACGGGGATGATGGTGCGCTCGTCAACGGCGCGCGGCTGTTCGTT
>Ga0302310_10003064_pt1 | contig 13171 bp, 11 predicted proteins | sample III_Palsa_N1_2_FD_200451 | JGI IMG/M metagenome (GOLD analysis project Ga0302310, IMG submission 200451) | Peat permafrost microbial communities from Stordalen Mire near Abisko, Sweden - III_Palsa_N1_2 | ecosystem: Environmental > Terrestrial > Soil > Palsa > Peat permafrost | place: Sweden... | reverse complement strand
GCGCGCCACCTTTTAGGCGCTGCGCGCCACCTTTCAACGGGGCCGCTGCGGCCCCGACCGATAGCGCCCACGGGGCGTGGGCGGAAAAAAGAAGGCGGCTTTTACGGCGTTTGCCGAAAATACGGTAATTTCACTGCTTGTTCGGCGAAGTTTTCGCTTTGCGGGGCGTTTTCGCGATTCAGGGTGGTAGAGGCCACCGTGGCGAACCCCGTGCCAACGTCCGGTCCCGGCGCGAAAAAATCCCACCGATCGTGACTCCTGCGCTCTGGTTCATAAAAAACCCCTAAGAGGTTGATTCAAAACAGAGTCGATGCGCGAGCTGTCCGCCCACCGGCGGACTGTGACCTAAGTCACTGTTGTCCCAAGTTTTTTTTAACTTAAGGCGTTGACAGTGCAGCGCTGCGCTCCCTATAGTGGTGCCCGGTGGGAAAAAGTGGGAGAGAATGGGTTTCAGGACCCATTATGCGATGTTCAGGGGCGCCAACAAACTAACTCTCGATGCCAAAGGCCGGATGGTGATGCCCACCCGGTATCGCGAGCGGCTGCAGGAACGTTGCGGTGGGAAATTGGTGGTCACGGTCGACAAGGACCAGTGCCTCCTGATTTATCCCTTTCCCGATTGGGAAGAGGTGGAGCGCAAGTTGATGCGGCTGCCCTCCCTCAACGTCCAAGCAAGGCAGTTGCAGCGTTTGATGGTCGGTAATGCGGCGGAACTCGAGCTCGACGGTCACGGGCGGATTCTTCTACCCCCCACGCTGCGTGAATTCGGCTTGCTGACCCGCGACGCGGTGTTGGTCGGCCAGGGAGTGAAATTCGAATTGTGGGACGAGGCACGGTGGAACGAGCGTCGCGATGCATGGCTGGCAAGCGACGAGCCCACCGGCCAACTGCCGATCGACCTCGAAAACTTGTCGCTGTAAGCGGTTTGCGATGAGTGAGACGGCAGTGGAACACACGCCGGTACTGTTACCTCAAGTACTGGCCGCATTGAATATTCGGGCGGGCGGCGTCTACATGGACGCCACCTTTGGGCGGGGCGGACATGCTGGAGCGATATTGGAGAAGCTCGTCGCTGAGGGTCGTTTGGTATGTCTCGACCGCGACCCCGTGGCCGTAGCCGAAGCGCGTAAGCGCTTTGCCGGTGATGCGCGAGTGGCTGTCTACCTCGCGCCGTTCTCGGCGCTCGCGACCTGCGCGGACCAGGTGTCGCCCGGTCTCAAGTTCGACGGCATCCTGTTCGACCTGGGCGTGTCCTCGCCGCAACTCGATGACGCCGAGCGCGGCTTCAGCTTCATGCGCGACGGACCTCTGGATATGCGCATGAGTCAGGAAGGCCCGAGCGCGGCCGACGTGGTCAATGGTGCGTCGGAAGCCGAGCTCATCCGAATTTTTCGCGAATTCGGCGAAGAGCGGCATGCGCCGCGCATTGCGCGCGCCATCGTCGCCGACCGCCAGTCCAAGCCCTTCGAGCGCACGCTGGAACTTGCCGAAATGATCGCCCGCGTGGCGCGCAGCACCGAGCGCCACAAGCACCCCGCCACCCGCGTTTTTCAGGCGCTGCGCATTCACGTCAACGGCGAACTCGATGAGCTCGAGAGGGCGCTGCAGCTGGCCTTCGAGCGCCTGGCGCCGCAGGGACGGCTGGCGGTGATTAGTTTTCACTCCCTCGAAGATCGCATGGTGAAGCAGTTCATGCGCAAGCACGCCTCCACCGATCCGGTGTACGCGGGGCTGCCTTTCGTGCCGGCCCATGCGGCGCCGAAGCTCAAGTTGGTGGGGAAATCGGTCGAGGCCGACGACAAGGAAATCGCGGGCAACCCGCGGGCACGCAGCGCGCGCTTGCGCGTGGCCGAACGTTTGAATGAAGGACTCGCCGCATGAAAATTCGCCAGTTGATGCCCCTTGCTCTGCCCGTGCTGTGGCTCGCCGTGTTGGGCTCCTCGGTGCAAGTGATTTATGCGCGGCACAAGGCGCGCGACCTTTTCGTGCACCTGGAGAAGCTCAACGCCGAACGTGATTCGCTCGAAATAGAGTGGGGTCGCCTGCAGCTCGAACAGAGCTATTGGTCGTCGCACGCCTTCGTCGAGCGCGTAGCGAATGCCAAGCTGCAAATGAATCTGCCGCAAACCCGGGATGTGAGGATCGTGCGTCCGTGAAGCCGCGCTTCAGCCCCAGCCCTCGCACCAGCGAAAACGAAGCACAGGCGAAGACCTATCGCTGGCGTTCCTATGTCGTGCTCGGCCTGGTGGTGGCGGGTGCCATTGGTCTTGCCGCGCGCGCGGTGGAGCTGCAGCTCGTGGATCACGGCTTCCTGGCGAAGCAGGGTGATGATCGCTCCATGCGGGTGGTGAAAATAGCCGCCCATCGCGGCGCGATCACCGACCGCTCCGGCGAGCCCATGGCCATCAGCACGCCGGTGGACAGCATCTGGGTCAATCCGCAAGAACTCAACGACAACATCGATCAGCTGCCGAAGCTGGCACGCGCTCTGCAGCAAGATCCGCAAATTCTCGCCCGCCGTATCACCAGCAACTTGGACCGCGAATTCCTGTACCTGGTACGGCACATGCCGCCCGAGGATGCCGCGCGCATCAAGGCGCTGGGCATCCCCGGGGTGAACCTGCAGCGTGAATATCGGCGCTACTATCCCGCGGGTGAAGTGGCCGGTCACGTGGTCGGATTCACCACCATCGACGACACGGGCCAAGAGGGGCTGGAACTCGGCTATGACCAGTTGCTGAACGGCGAGGATGGTGCGAAGCGCGTCATTCAGGATCTGTATGGGCGCTACGTCGAGAACATCGAAAGCATTCGCGCGCCGCGGCCGGGCCGAGACTTGGTCACCAGCATCGATTTGCGCATTCAGTATCTCGCTTATCGCGAATTGAAAGTCGCGATGCAGCAGTATCAGGCGCGCGCGGGCTCCGTGATCGTGGTCGATGTCGACACCGGCGAGGTGTTGGCCATGGTGAACCAGCCGTCGTACAACCCCAACGATCGCGAGCAGTTGAAGCCGGAGCTGTACCGCAATCGCGCCGCCACCGACATGTTGGAGCCTGGTTCCAGCGTAAAACCCTTCATCATGGCGGCGGCCCTGGCCTCCGGTCAGTACCGTCCTGACAGTGTGGTCGACACCTCGCCGGGATTCCTCAAGGTCGGTAACAAGGTCGAGGAGGATGAGCACAACTTCGGCGTCATCGACATCGGCACCATTCTTGCGAAGTCGAGCAACGTCGGCACGGCGAAAATCGCGCTGTCGCTGAAGCCGGAGCAAATCTGGGACACGCTCACGGCCCTGGGGTTGGGTCATGTCACCGGCAGCGATTTTCCCGGCGAATCGGCCGGCATGCTGTCGAACTACACGCACTGGCGTCCCATCGGAATCGCGACGTTATCGCATGGCTACGGTCTGTCGGTGACACCGCTGCAGTTGGCGCATGCCTACGCCACCATCGGCGCGGGCGGTGTGGCGCGGCCCATTACCTTCGAGCGCGTCTCAGGGTTCGTGCCGGGCAAGCAAGCGATCGACGCCAAAGTCGCGCACGAGCTGGTGCAGCTGATGGAAAACGTGATCGAGAAGGGCGGCACCGCGACGCGCGCCGCCGTCGTCGGCTACAAAATCTCGGGCAAGACGGGCACCGCGTTCAAGTCCATTGCCGGCGGCTACTCCACCGATAGAATCAGCGCGGTGTTCGCCGGATTGGTGCCGGCGTCGCACCCGAAACTCGCGACCGTGGTGGTGATCGACGAACCAAGCCGGGATGTGGGACAGATGGGCCTTCTGGCGCAAGGCGGCACGGTGGCGGCGCCGGTGTTCTCGAATGTGATGTCGGGCGCATTGCGTCTCATGGACGTGCCGCCGGATGATTTGCAGAACGTGCCTGCGGCGACCTTGGTGCAGGCGAACGACACCCCATGAGCGTACCCGTTACCGGCGTGTCTCTTCTCTGGCTGCTGGATGGCATTGCCACGCTGCCGGCGGACGAGGCGGCGGGATGGTCGGTGCGCGTCGGCGATCTCACCTTGGACAGTCGCGACGTGCACGCGGGCAGTCTGTTCTTTGCCTTGAGCGGCCGACGCGCCCACGGCATGCATTTCGCGGCCGAAGCCGCGGGACGCGGCGCCAGCGCGGTGCTGTGGGATCCCGAGGAGAGGCCGCTGCCGGATGCGAACACGAGCGACGCCGTGCGCAGCGCGAATCCGTCGACCTTCGTGGCCGCGGTGCCGGGGCTCAAGCGTATGGTGGGCCGGATCGCCGATCGCTTCTTCGGCTGGCCGTCGTCGCAGATGCGCATCGTGGGTATTACCGGCACCAATGGCAAAACCACCAGCGCCTACCTGCTGACGCAATGTTTGCAGCGCCTGAAGTCCGACGCGGCCTACATCGGTACCATCGGCTGGGGACGCATCGATGCGTTGCAGCCGCTCGCGCATACCACGCCGGACGTCATTACCGTGCATCGGCAACTCGCCAAGTTGCGAGCGCAGGGCGTGCGCGACGTGGCGATGGAAGTGTCCTCGCACGCCCTCGATCAAGGCCGCGTGGATGGCGTGCGCTTTCATTCGGCTGCATTTACGAATTTGACCCGCGATCACCTGGACTACCACCCGTCCATGCAGGCCTATGGTGAGGCGAAGGCCCGTCTGTTCGCGATTCCGGAATTGCAGCATGTGATCATTAATATAGGCGATGCCTTCGGCCGCGAGCTCGCACTGCGCTACAGCGGGCGCGCGCCGCTTACCGCGGTGTGGGTGGGCGACGGGGAGTCCGGTTGGCTGGCCGATCGCTCGCTGCATGCCGCTGGGTTGGTGCTGGATCTCAGCGGCATCTCCATGGCGTTGGAGGGCAGCTTCGGGACGGCCCGGTTGACCACGAAATTGATGGGTCGCTTCAACGCCGAGAACGCGGTGATCGTGGTGGCCTGTCTGCTGGCGTTGGGCGCCACCTTGCCCGAGGCCGCGGCGGCGTTGGCCGACTGCGCGGCGCCTCCGGGACGCATGGAAGTGATTGCCGCGCGGGGCGCCGACAAGCCCTTGGCCGTGGTCGACTACGCGCATACGCCGGACGCGCTGTCCAAGTCCTTAAGCGCGCTGCGCGAACATTGCCGCGGCACGCTGTGGTGCGTCTTCGGGTGTGGGGGTGATCGCGATCCGGGAAAGCGTCCCATGATGGGAGCCGTTGCCGACGACCTCGCGGATCGCATCATTGTCACCGACGACAATCCGCGGTCAGAAAACCCCGACGCCATTACCAGCGGCATCACGCTCGGCATCAAATCGCATGCGGCCCGGGTCATTCATGATCGCGGCGAGGCCATCGGTGCGGCGCTCAACGAGGCGGTAGCCAGCGACATCGTCTTGATCGCGGGCAAGGGCCACGAGGACTATCAGATTTATGGCGACGTGCGGCGCAATTTCAGCGACCGTCACGAGGCGCAGCGTCACATGGGGGCGGCGGCATGAAGGCGCGCCTGTTCATGTTGGGGGTGCTGCGATGAAACGCACCTTGCGCGATGCGGCGGAGGCCGTCGGCGGTCAGCTGCTGGGCGATGACGCACGCTACGGGGCCGTGTCGACCGATAGTCGTACGCTGGTTGCCGGGGCACTGTTCGTCGGATTGCGTGGACCGAATTTCGACGGCGCGGCTTTCGCGGCCGCCGCGGCCGAGCGCGGAGCGGTGGGTGCCGTGGTCGACCGGGAGCTGCCGCTTGCCCTGCCGCAAATCGTGGTACCCGACACCTTGGCGGCTCTGCAGCGGCTGGCAACGGGCTGGCGCAATGAATTCAACATACCCCTCGTGGCGGTTGCGGGCAGCAACGGCAAGACCACGGCCAAGGAAATGACTGCGGCCATCTTGATGCGCATGGGCGCGTGCATGGCGACGCAGGGCAATTTGAACAATCACATCGGCGTGCCGCTGACCTTGCTGCGCCTCGAGTCCGCGCATCGCAGCGCCGTGGTGGAAATGGGCGCGAATCGCATTGGCGACGTGGCCGAGCTGGTCAAGCTGGCGCGGCCCACCGTGGGCCTCATTACCAACGCCGGTGCGGAACACCTCGAAGGTTTTGGTGATCTGGACGGCGTGGCCAAGGGCGAGGGCGAGATGGTGTCGGGCCTCGAGCCGTCGGCCACCGCCATCATCAATGCTGACGACACCTATGAGGAATACTGGCGCGGAGTGGCGAGCGCCGAGCGGGTGCTCACCTTCGGGGTGCGCGCTGTCGAAGCGGATTTCAAGGCCGTGAACGCCGCGCAGGCCATCGATCAAGGCGAATTCGCCACGCGCTTCGATCTCATCTGCCCCTTGGGTAAGCGCGGGATCCTCTTGAAGGCGGGCGGCGCGCACAACATTCTGAACGCGTTGGCGGCCGCGGCCGCTGCGAGCGCCGCCGGTGCCACGCTCGATGAGATCGAGGCGGGTCTCGCGGACTTCAGGCCGGTGTCCGGCCGGCTGCAGCTGAAGGCGGGTTTGCGCGACAGTTGGATTATCGACGATTCCTATAACGCCAATCCCAGTTCGGTGCGTGCGGGGTTGGATGTGCTGCGTGAGTTGTCCGGCGCCACCTGGCTGGTGCTGGCCGACATGGCCGAGCTCGGCGAGCACACGGCCGACAGCCATGCGCTCATGGGTAGCTATGCCCGCGAGTGCGGAGTGAAGCGTCTGTTCGCCATGGGTACGCAAAGTTCGCACGCGGTCGAGACTTTCGGCGCGGGCGGGGAATGGTTCTCCGACATCGATGCGTTGATTCGCCGCCTGCAGGCCGAACTCGCGCCGGGAGTGACGGTGCTGGTCAAGGGTTCGCGCGTGAACCGCTTGGAACGCGTGGTGCGGGCGCTCATCGGCGGCGGAGCTTAAGCGTATGTTGTTGTATCTCACCGAATATCTGGCGAAGTTTTACTCGGGATTCCATGTATTCCAGTACCTGACCCTGCGCGCCATCATGGCCGCCATGACCGCGCTGATCATGGCGCTCGCCGTCGGGCCGCGCATGATCGAAGGCTTGAGGCGCTATCAGATCGGTCAACGCGTGCGTACCGATGGCCCGCAGTCGCACCTGCAGAAGTCTGGCACCCCCACCATGGGCGGCGTGCTGATCTTGGTGGCCATGGTGGTCGCCACCTTGTTGTGGGCGGACCTGTCCAGCCGCTTCATCTGGATACTGATCGCCAGCACGTTGGCCTTCGGCGCCATCGGCTTCTATGACGATTACTTGAAACTGGTGGTGGGCAACTCCAAGGGTTTGGCCGCGCGCTATAAATATCTGGCGCAATCCCTGGTGGCGTTGGTGGCAGCCTATGCCTTGCACAGCCTGCACCAGACCGCGGCGGAGACCACGTTGTATGTGCCGTTCTTCAAGACCGTGGCCGTGCCCATGACCACGGTGGGATTCGTGACCTACGCTTACTTCGTGATCGTGGGCAGCAGCAACGGCGTGAATCTCACCGATGGCCTCGATGGTCTCGCGATCATGCCCGCCGTCATGGTGGCGACCGCGCTCGGCGTGTTCGCCTACGCCACGGGCAATATCAAGTTCGCGACGTACTTACAAATTCCTTACATCAACGGCGTGGGCGAAGTACTGATTTTTTGCACCACGCTGACGGGCGCCGGTCTCGGCTTTCTGTGGTTCAACGCCTATCCCGCGGAAGTATTCATGGGCGATGTGGGTGCCTTGGCCATCGGCGCCGCGCTGGGCACCGTTGCGGTGATCGTGCGGCAGGAAATCGTCCTATTCGTGATGGGCGGCGTGTTCGTCATGGAAACGCTGTCCGTGGTGCTGCAAGTGGGGTCGTTCAAGCTCCGGGGCAAACGTATTTTTCGCATGGCGCCGTTACATCATCATTTTGAACTCAAGGGGTGGGCTGAGCCCAAGGTCATCGTGCGCTTTTGGATCATCAGCTTCGTTCTCGTCCTGGCGGGTCTCGCGACCTTGAAGATTCGCTGATGACAAGCGTCGTCGTAGGACTCGGCAAAACCGGCGCATCCTGTCTACGCTACCTGGCGCGGCACGGCGTGCCGGCGGCCGCCACCGATTCGCGGCGCTCGCCGCCGGGACTCCATGAGTTGGGCGATCTGGCGCGCACGCTGGACATTCGTCTGGGTGGCTTCGATTTGTCCTTGCTCGACGGCGCTTCTCAGTTGTTGATGTCTCCCGGCGTGTCGTTGGACGAGCCCATCGCGCGCGAAGCGCGGTCCCGCGGCATCGAAGTGGTGGGCGACATCGAGCTGTTCGCGCGCGCGGTTCGCGCGCCGGTGGTCGGCATTACCGGCACCAACGGCAAGAGCACCGTGACCAGCCTGGTCGCCAGCATGGCCATCGCCGCGGGGCGCCGTGTGCTCGCCGGCGGCAATCTCGGCGTGCCGGCGCTCGATCTCTTGGATCAGCCGACGCCGGATTTGTACGTGCTCGAACTGTCGAGTTTCCAACTGGAGACCACATCGTCGCTCGAACTCGAGGCGGCGGTCGTGTTGAATGTCACCTCCGATCACATGGATCGGTATGCGTCCCTCGAGGCGTACGCCCGTGCGAAGGCAAGGATTTTCGCGCGCGCGGCGGTCGTGGTGCTGAACGCCGACGATGCGCTGGTGACCGCCATGCGCGGTGCGGCGACGGTACGTGGTGCGGCGGTGACCCCCACCGTGACCTTTTCGATCCAGCGCAGCGATGCCGACTATGCGCTGCTGCACCAGGGCACGCAGACCTTCCTTTGCCGGCGCGGCGAGGCGGTGTTGGATATCGCGGCCATGAAAATCGCCGGTTTGCACAATGCGGCTAATGCCTTGGCCGCTCTGGCCATGGGCGATGCCATCGGGCTGCCGCTCCCGGCGATGCTGGGCGCGCTGGAGGCGTTCCCGGGTCTGCCGCACCGCTCCGCCTGGGTGGCGGATATCGCGGGCGTACGGTATGTCGACGATTCGAAAGGTACCAATGTGGGTGCGACCATCGCCGCCGTGGAAGGCATTCCGGGGCGGCTGGTGATGATTGCCGGCGGCCAGGGCAAGGGTCAGGATTTCGCGCCGTTGGCGGCTGCCTTCAAGAATAAAGTGCACCACGCCGTGTTGATCGGCGTTGACGCGCCGGCGGTGAAGCGCGCAATCGAAGGCGTGTGCTCGGTGGAACTCGTGGGCTCCATGGCGGATGCGGTGGCTGCCGCGGCGCGCGCCGCACAGCCGGAAGATACGGTGCTGTTGTCGCCGGCTTGCGCGAGCCTCGACATGTTCCGCGACTACGGGCATCGCGGCGATGAATTTGCCGCGGCGGTACGGGCGCTCGAGAGGAAGTCATGAACGCGACCACCATGGGGTATGGCGTGCGCGCCCGGGAGCGAATGCCCTTCGCCTGGGACGGCGTTACGTTGGGGCTGGTGGCGGCACTGCTCTTGGTGGGCATCATCATGGTGACGTCCGCGTCGATGTCCGTGGCCGCGAAGGAATTCGGCAATCCGTTTTACTTCCTCGAACGGCAGTTCCTGTTCGGGCTGTGCGGAGTACTGGTGGCATGGGTGGTCACTCGGGTACCGGCGGAACTGTGGGAAAAACATAGTCTTGCTCTGCTGTTGTTGGGCCTTGCGTTGCTCTTGCTGGTGCTCATTCCGGGCCTGGGCGCGAAGATCAATGGCGCGCGCCGCTGGATGCGCATCGGACCCATGAATTTCCAGGTGTCGGAGCTCGCCAAAGTGCTGGTGCTCACGTGGGTGTGCAGCTATTGCGTGCGCAAGCGCGCTGAGCTCGAAACCACCTTCCCCGGCTTGCTCAAGCCCGTCGGTCTGTTGGGCGTGGCCGGCGTGCTGCTGTTGGCGGAGCCCGACTTCGGGGCAACCACGGTGTTGTTCGCCACCGGCTTCGCGGTGCTGTTCGTCGCCGGCGCGCGGCTGCGCTACGTGCTGTTCTTGGTGTCGACGGTGGCCGCGGCGTTCGCCGTTCTGGCATTGACATCGGCCTACCGCTTGAAGCGACTGACGGTGTTCCTGCATCCCTGGGACGATCCCTTCAACGGGGGTTTTCAGTTGACGCAATCGCTGATTGCCATCGGCCGCGGCGGCTGGTTCGGCGTCGGACTCGGCAGCAGCATTCAAAAGCTCTTCTATTTGCCGGAGGCGCATACCGATTTCGTGTTCGCGGTGCTGGCCGAGGAGCTGGGATTGGTGGGCGTCATCGGCGTCATCGGTTTGTTCGTGGCGCTGGTGTGGCGTGCCCTGCAGATTTCGCGCATGGCATCGCAGGCCGGGCTGAAGTTTCAGTCGTACGTCGCTCTGGCGTTCGGGATGTGGCTGGGCCTGCAGGCCATTGTGAACATCGGCGTGAACATGGGTGTGCTGCCCACCAAGGGTCTGACCTTGCCGCTGCTGAGCTACGGCCGGAGCAGTTTGATCGTGAGCCTGGGCTGGTTGGGTGTGCTGCTGCGCATTTATCACGAAGTGAAATGCACCTCGCGCTCCGCCGTGATGCGCATGCCGGGAGGACCTCGATGAACAGCGCAGCGCCGTTGAACGCCGGGGCGCCGCTGAACGCAGGAGTGCCCCTGAACGCCGCGCCGGTGCTCATCATGGCCGGCGGCACGGGCGGCCATATTTTTCCGGCGCTGGCCGTGGCAAAGGAGCTGCGTCAGCGCGGCGTCAAGGTCGTGTGGCTCGGCGTGCCCGGCAGCATGGAGGCGCGGCTGGTGCCGGCCAACGGGTTTCCCATCGAGTGGGTGCGGGTGGGCGGCATCCGCGGCAAGGGGTTGGCTACGTTGGCCATGGCGCCGCTGCGCATTGTCAATGCGGTGGTGCAGGCGTTGAAGGTGCTGCGTCGTGTGCGGCCACGCGCGGTCTTGGGCGCCGGCGGCTATGTCAGCGGCCCGGGCGGCATCGCGGCGCGGCTGCTCGGCATCCCGCTGTTGATTCACGAACAGAACGCCATGCCGGGTATGACCAATCGTTGGCTGGCTCGCGTCGCCACGGTGGTGCTGCAAGGTTTTCCAGGCAGTTTCGCCGCCTCGGCTCGAGCGCGCACGGTGGGTAACCCGGTGCGCGCCGACATTGCCGCACTGCCTGATCCGGTGGTGCGTTTCGCCGGCCGCAGCGGGCGGGCGCGGCTTCTCGTGTTCGGCGGCAGTCTGGGCGCGCAGCGCTTGAACGCCATGGTGCCGAAGGCCTTGGCGCTGCTGGCCCCCGAGCGTCGTCCGGAGGTCCGTCATCAAGCGGGCGAGCGCGGCATCGACGCCGCGCGGGTCGCTTACGAGCAAGCGCAGGTGGAGGCGGAGGTCACACCCTTCATCGACGACATGGCGGCGGCCTACGCGTGGGCCGATGTGGCGCTGTGCCGCGCCGGCGCGATGACCATCGCGGAGCTGCAGGCGGTCGGCTTGGGTGCGTTGCTGGTGCCCTTTCCCGGCGCCACCGACGATCACCAGACCAAGAACGCCGAGACCTTGGTGGCGCTCGGTGCCGGCCGCATTTTGCAGGAACGCGATATGACGGCGGACTCGCTCTGCGCCTGCATCACCGACTTGACCGCGGAGCGCGCGCGCATGCTCGCCATGGCGTCGGCCGCGCGTGCGGCGCGCGTCGTCAATGCGGCGGAACAAGTGGCGGATCTGTGCGTTGCCGCGGGAGTGCCGGCATGAGCGATACGCTGAGCCAGAGCTTCACAACCCGCGACCGCATGCGCCGCATCCATGTCATCCACTTGGTCGGCATCGGCGGCAGCGGCATGGGCGGTATCGCCGAAGTGCTGGTGAATCTGGGGTACGACGTGCAGGGGTCCGACCTCAAGCACAACGCCGTGACGCAGCGTCTGGCGCGCCTCGGCGCGAAGATTTTCATCGGCCATGCGGCGGAGCATCTGGGTCACGCCGACGTGGTTGTGGTGTCGAGCGCGGTGAACCGCACCAATCCGGAAGTGGCGGCAGCGCTCGCGAATCGCATTCCGGTGGTGCCGCGTGCCGAAATGCTCGGCGAGCTCATGCGCTTTCGATATTCGGTGGCGGTGGCCGGCACGCATGGCAAAACCACCACCACGAGTCTGGTGGCCAGCATATTGGCCGAGGGCGGACTCGATCCGACCTTCGTCATCGGCGGCAGACTGAAGAGTGCGGATAGCAATGCGCGCCTCGGCGCGGGCCGGTTTCTGGTCGCCGAAGCCGATGAGAGCGATGCCTCGTTCATGCATTTGCAGCCCATGATCGCCATTGTCACCAACATCGACAACGATCATCTCGCAACGCATGACGGAGATTTCTCACGGCTCAAGCAGAGCTTCGTGGATTTTCTGCACAACCTGCCATTTTACGGTCTCGCGGTGCTGTGCGCCGATGACGCCAACGTGCAGAGCATTCTCGAGTCGGTGGGCAGGCCCTTCGTGACCTATGGCTTCGGCGAGGGTACCGACGTGCGGGCCGTCAATGTGGTGCGCGATGGGCTGCAGTCGCGCTACGAGGCGCTGCGCCCGGGTCGTGAGCCGCTGGCAGTGACCATCAATTTGCCGGGCCGACACAATGTGCTGAATTCGCTGGCCGCGGTGGCGGTGGCCACGGAGCTCGAGATTGCGGACTCCGCCATTCAAAAGGCGCTGTTGAATTTTCAGGGTATCGACCGGCGGCTGCAGCAGCTGGGCGAGATTCAATGGGCGGGCGGCCGGGCCGCGCTGGTCGACGATTATGGACATCATCCCACCGAGGTGGCGGCCACCCTCGACGCGGTGCGCCAGGGTTGGCCGTCGCGGCGCCTGGTGCTGGCCTTTCAGCCGCATCGCTACACCCGCACGCGGGATTTGTTGGACGATTTCGGCCGAGTACTCGGCGATTGCGATGTGCTGCTGGTGACCGAGGTATACGGCGCGGGCGAGGCGCCCATTGCCGGCGCCGACGGGCGCGCCATTTGCCGCGCGGTGCGTTCGCGCGGCCTCATGGAGCCGGTGTTCGTCGAGCGGGTCGACGAATTGGCCGAGTCGCTGCGCGGCGTGCTGCGCGATGGCGATGTGGTGCTCACCATGGGCGCGGGCAACATCGGCGCCGTGTCTCACGAATTGAAAGCCCGGTTAGCCGCGGGAGATACGCCATGATCGCGGCGGAATTCAGCGCGCGCGTGCGGCACGACGAACCCATGTCCAAGCACACCTCCTGGCATGCGGGCGGGCCGGCGGATTTGTTCTTCACGCCGCGTGATCCCATGGATCTGTCCTCGTTCT
>Ga0302310_10003062_pt1 | contig 13174 bp, 13 predicted proteins | sample III_Palsa_N1_2_FD_200451 | JGI IMG/M metagenome (GOLD analysis project Ga0302310, IMG submission 200451) | Peat permafrost microbial communities from Stordalen Mire near Abisko, Sweden - III_Palsa_N1_2 | ecosystem: Environmental > Terrestrial > Soil > Palsa > Peat permafrost | place: Sweden... | reverse complement strand
GGCTGGCACGCCGTATGGCGAAGGGCCCCAACCGCGCGCCGGGTCGATGGGTCGTTGCGCCGTCCCAGGCCACGCCGGCCACCACCACCTCGGCGCCCGGTCGGGCGGCCAGCGGCGGCGCATTCAAGAAGCCGGGATGGGTGGTCGAGGTGAGAAAGGCGAATTGATGGTCAGACATGCCCGAACTAACTCCGCGCGCCGCGTCTAAGCAGCATCCGCCTCATCACGCCGGCGTTGCCGTTCTTCGGCTTCACGCCGTTCCTCTTCGATGTGACTCAGCACGGCGTTCACGTCGGCAGCGACGGCGCTGCGGGTGAAGCGCCCCGTAAGCACCGTATCGGGCTGCAATTCACTGGCCTCGTACAGCTTCCAGATCTCGCGGGCATATTCCGTTTCCAACAGTTCGGGCGCCGTCTGTCCGAACGTGGCGCGCATGTTGTTCACGTCGCGCTCCAGCATGGCAAACGCATTGTTGTTGCTGGCGGCGTTCACCGCCTGCGGTAGATCGATGATCACCGGCCCATTGGCATCGACCAGCACGTTGAATTCCGACAAATCTCCGTGGATCAGACCCGCGCAGAGCATGCGCACGATTTGCGCAATCATGAAGCCATGCCAGGTGCGCGCCTGTTCGGGAGTGATGGTCACCTCGTTGAGCCGAGGCGCGGGGTCGCCGTGCACATCTCGCACCAATTCCATGAGTAGTACGCCCTCATGAACCAGGTACGGCGCGGGGACGCGTACGCCGGCATTCGCCAAGGTATACAGCGCATCTACTTCGGCGTTCTTCCACTCCTCCTCTTGCACCCGACGCCCATGGCGGCCGCGCCGGCCCATGGCCCGCGCATCACGGCTGTTACGTGTTTTACGGCCCTCTTGGTACTGGGCCAATTTGTGGAAACCGCGCTGCTCGGCTTCTTTGTAAACCTTGGCGCACCGTATCTCGCCACCGCAGGAAACGATGTACACCGATGCTTCCTTACCGCTTTTTAGTTTCCGAACCACCGTGTCGACCATACCGTCGTCGATGAGGGGCTGAAGGCCCTTCGGGATTTTCATTTGCTCTCACCTGATCCATAGCCGTTCCATTGACTGCTCGCAGTGTAAAGGGATTCGGGGCGATTGGCCCACTTCAACTGTTACACTTGGCCAGAAGAGGTCAATCCAATGCAGATTCGGTTCCTGGGGGGCCTTGGGCCTCTCACGCGCAAAGGCATCATCCGCGACGTGCTCGCCGGCATGAGTGTCGCCGCCATCAATATTCCCCAGGTCTTAGGCTACGCACGCATCGCCGGCGCTCCCGTGGTCACGGGCCTGTACACGGTGGTCTTTCCGCTGATTGCGTTCGCGCTCTTCGGCTCCTCGAGGCATTTGATTGTGGCCGCCGACTCCGCGACCGCCGCGATTTTTGCAGGCTCCCTGGCAAGCATGGCAATTCCCGCCAGCGAACACTACATGGCCCTGGTCGGCATGGTCGCCCTGCTGACCGCCGGCTTGTTATTCGTGGCGCGTATCTTTCGGCTGGGATTCCTGGCCGATTTTCTGTCGCGCACCGTGCTCGTCGGCTTCCTCACCGGCGTGGGATTGCAGGTATGCATTGCCATGCTCAGCGACATGACCGGGGTTGGCACGACGTCGCGCTATACCTTGGGCCGCGCCTGGCAGGTCATTCAAGGACTGGCTCAACCCCACCTTCCCACACTCTGCCTCGCGGTCGTCGTGACCGCCGCTGTATTACTCGGAAACCGCTTTGCGCGCCGACTGCCCATCGCCTTGCTTGCGGTACTTGGGACCATCGCGGCGAGCGCTGCCTTCGATTTCGCCCACCAAGGGATTGCCCTGATCGGCCCGGTGCCGGGCGGCCTGCCCCTATTCAAACTGCCGCAGGTAACCTGGGCCGAAATCCTGGCCGTCCTACCCGTATCGGCTTCTTGCTTCGTGATGATTATTGCGCAAAGCGCCGCAACGTCTCGCGGCTTTGCCCTCCGATATCAGGAGTCTGTGGACTCCGACGCCGATATTCTCGGCCTGGCGGCGGCAAACGTTGCGGCCTCCTTGAGCGGCGCCCTGGTGGTCAACGGCAGTCCGACTCAGACCGCCATGGCGGAGCGCATGGGTGCGCGCAGCCAGGTCGCGCAACTCACGCTGGCGGTGGTCGTGATCACGGTGCTGATTTTCTTTACTGCGCCGCTGCAATACCTGCCACGTTGCGTACTGGCTGCCATCGTGTTCACCATCGCAGTGGGCATGATCGACGTTTCTCGCCTGCGATCTATCCGGCGGGAGAGCCCCGGCGAGTTCGCGCTCGCCGTCATAACTGCCGCCACGGTGGTAGCGCTCGGTGTCGAGCAAGGCATTTTACTGGCCATCGCCCTCTCCCTGTTTCGTCATGTCCGGCACAGCTATCGGCCGCATACCATGGTCTTGATGCCCAGCGAGAATGGCACGTGGGTGCCCACGCCTGCGACGCCGGGGTGCACCACCACGGCGGATCTCATTGTCTACCGCTTCGGCGCGGATTTGTTCTACGCCAATGCCAACCGCTTTGCCGACGAGGTACGCGCGCTTGTCCAGTGTGCGCCGTCGCCCATTCGCTGGTTCATCGTCGATTGCGCCGCGATCACCGACCTGGACTATTCCGCGGCGCTTTCCATTCGCGACTTACTCGCCGAACTCGACCGGCAGCACATCGTCGTGGTGTTCGGACGGGTCAATCCCTACCTGAGATCCGACATGGACCGACATTGCATTTCCCCGGTGGTGGGCGAGAGTCGGATTTTTTCCACGCTGCACCAGGCCATTGCTCTGGCGCACGGCGAGGTGCCGAAGGTTGCGGTAGGCGCCTAACGGCGGGACAGAGAGTCTAGCGAAGGGGCGTGCTGCACTCCGCAGTGCTTACACTTCGCCTCCGCGATCGAAAAGTAGGGATTGTCGAAAGCCCGCTCGCCGCAGCGAAAGCAGCGCAGCGACGTGAGACGCAGTGACGTCGACGACCAGAACGCACCCCAGGTGACCACGGCAGCCGATATGGCCATCGCGGAGTCGTCCGTCGGCAAGACCGACGAATACAGCCGCCATAGGGGAATGCCGACCACCAACCAGCCGAGCGATACCAGCAGGGCGTGGTTTCGACGCTGTCGCGCTTCCACCCAGAAACTTTCGGCTTGCATGATGTACACCTGGCTCAAACTTACTCGGAGGCCCATGACAACGGGCGCCCGCCCCATCGCATCAAGCCCTTGTAGACCTTTTTAGCGGGGCTCGAGATGCGCCACGGAGCATATCCCCGGTTTGTTGCAATGCCATTATTGAACATGGCCAGCGCAACATATCCGACGGAGGTCGGGGATGCTGTCGCGGTTTTGTGTTCAATTGTTGCGGTGTGTAAATGCCTGGCCGGCCGCGCCTCGCCGGCCACGCCTCGCCGGCCACGCCTAGCCCGATGACGGTACCGCCGGCCAGGTGGCTAGAAAACGGGCTCCCCCCAAGGGCGATTCCGACACGCTGACTTCGCCGCGGTGCCACTCGACCGCGCGTTTGACGATGGCCAACCCTAAGCCGAATCCCATTTTTCGTGCGCCGGCCCGCTCCAATTGGACGAAAGAGTCGAACACGCGCTCCCGATCTTTCTCCGGAATCCCCGGTCCGTCGTCGTCCACGCTCAATTGATTCACACCGTCGCGCGTTGTGAAGGCCACCAAGATATCCCGCTTCGCGAAGCGAATGGCGTTATACAGTAGGTTCCGCAGTACGGCCTCGATGAGATGCACGTCGCACACGACCTGGTCTGCGCCCGCCTGCACGTCCGAACGCAGACGAATGCCGGGACTCGCGTCGCGCTGCACGGTATCGGCAATCGCAGGGATGAGGGCCATGAAGTTGTGCATGCCGAGGTTCAACGACACATCCGCGCGCTCCAGAATCGCGTAGTCGAGGGTCGCCGTGATCAAATCGTTGATTGCCACGATATCCGCTTTGATGTTGCCGAAGCTCTTCTTGACGTCGTCCATGCTCTGCGCTTGCTGTGCGAGTTCGATTTCGAATTGCATGCGCGACAATGGGGTTCTGATTTCATGCGACACCGCATTGGACATGTCTTTGTGTGACGCTATGAGCCCATCGATACGTACCGCCATTTTTCGAAAGGTTTCGGCCAGCGGGTGAATTTGCGAGTTCGGTTTGATGGTGGGTTCGAAATCCCAATTGCGGTCGCCGAATCTCGACGCGGCACGCTCCAGGACCCGCAGATCTCGGCGCAGGGGCCAAATCCAAATCATGACGACCAAGGCGATCGCAGCGTAGAAAATCGCCGTGAGCACCCAGTCCAAAGCGCTGCGCTGTGCCCGGGCTTCGACGGACTCCAGCGCCAGCACATAGTCGGCATCAAGCTGCTTCAATGTCCACGACTGCCCCGCCGATCCCTGCATATGAGCAATTTTCCCGGCTCGCAGGTTGCTCAAGGTCTCCGCACCGACAATATCGGTGGTCGCGATCAAATCCATATCCAGTCCGAACCGAGTCGCCAGCTCCACGAGCCTGTGCCGCCGTTCATTTGGCGGAGTGCCGCGCAGCTGGTCTTGAACGGCCGTCATGACCGCGGCAGCGGTTTTTTCCTCGGGGAGATCCTGCGTGTTATAGCGTTGCAGCAGCTCGTCCTGCCCCCAACTGACGGCCGCCAATGTCATCACGATCAACAAATACAGGCCAAGGAAGTGGCGCGTCATCTCACCAGGCGCCGGGGACGAATAAGTAGCCCTGCCCCCAAATCGTCTTGATGCGTTCAGAACCTTCGGAATCGTCGCCGAGCTTTTTACGCAAATGCGATATGCGCACATCCAAGATCCGATCGGCACCGTCGTATTCGCGGCGGTATAAATGGCGGAACAGCGACTCGCGCGACTGGATCTCACCGGCGTGAGCGGCCATGAAGGCCAGCAAATCGAACTCGGTACTCGACAAGGCGATCGCTTCGCCGCCCACATTGACGGAGCGGGCAAGCGTGTTGATGGTCAACCGGCCAAACTTCCATATTTTCTGATCGGGAGCCGCCTGGGAGCTGCTACGCCGCAGCAGGGCCCGGATCCGCGCCAGCAGCACTCGGGGCTCGACCGGCTTGATGACATAGTCGTCGGCACCGAGCTCCAATCCCAGGACGTGATCGATATCGTTATTCCGCGCCGTCAAGATCAAAATGGGATTCGGGTATGTGGGCCGCAATTGTTTGCATATGGACAAGCCATCCTCGCCGGGCAACCCGAGATCCAAAATCACCAGGTCTGGGAGAGACTGCTGAACCTGTTCCACCACACGACCGTCGAGATTGGCAATGGTCACTTGGAAACCATTGCTCTCCAGGTAGCGGCTGACCAGATCGGAGAGGCGCAAGTCGTCCTCCACCAAGAAGATTGATGGAACACGCTCCGTATCCTTATCGCGGATCGACCCGCCGGCCATTACCTTACTAGAACACATTCCAAGGCTCTCTGCGTTTATGGCGATAGCGAACCGCCTCTCGAATTACTCGCAGTACTTCCGATGAAAGCACTTGCCTCATGTCCGGATCTCTCAGTTGAAAGGTCAGATCGTCGGCAAACACCAATTCCATGCTGTAGGTACCTTCGGAATACCGCTCCCAGCAGCGTTTTACTTCCGGCTTTTCCAACACAATCAGACAAAGCGACTGCGGAGTCGACGAGCGCCAGCTGGCGAGCACCTGGGTCTGACATTGCTTGTCATTGGCCGAGAGTGTGCAAATTCGCGGACTCAATTGTAGCTGGATGGCATCGGAGGTGGTGGTGGCTAGGCTGTCGGCGCCGGCCAGGACCGCGGCCAACGCCAGGACCAGCCCCCCGCCGGCGCCCTTAAAACGGATAAGTGGCGCCAACAAAGGCCGTGACCACGTAATGATTCGCAACGATGGGACTATCCGCAATGGCCGCTCCTAGCCGCTCATATTCCATGAAGGCGTCGAGACGCCACTTGCCGGCCAATGATCGCCCATATTTGAATTTGAAGAATGGATTTAATGAAGAACCGGCTACGTAAATATTCGGCTCCCCGTAATAATAATTGACGGTGGCCTCGCTTTCCCAAGTAACGCCCACATTGAGCGCCAGCGAGCTGCCTCTCTCTTTTTCCATGAGCGGGATACCCAACGCCGCACGCACCTCATTACCGTGATTTTGCGCGGTGATTTCGTGCAGCACGTCGAGCTGCCCCGTAACGCCTTCGAATTTGAAGGTCCACTCGGGGCCAGCCAGATACGTCACCCGCCGCGCTCGCGACGGAAACTGGACAGCGCCCGGAGTGTCACGCGACACGGGCTTTACCGCGACGAAGGCATCCGACGTGAAGCCGCTGAGGAAAATATTCTGCAGATCGTCGCGGTAAAAAAACACCCGGTCATACCCCGGGCTCGCCACCAGACTCAGCGTGTTTGCGTCGTTGTCGACGAGCGTGACGCCTAGATCCAGGTTGTCGAGGAAAAAATGGCTGCCGTAGTAGCTGACTTGGGGAATGATGGCCAAGGGTATATCGCGGCCGTTTATCAGCGGATTGGTCCGGACTCCCGCGCCCAGTGATACGCTGAAATTCCAATTGCCGACGGCGACGCAGTCCTCCGTGCGCGCTTGGCAATCGGCATCCGGAGTCGCCGCCGCGGCATGCGACAGCGTCGCCATGCTCGCAACGAGAATCCAAACTACGGGTCCACGCATCGGCTCGGCTGACTGCCCACTTCAAGGTAAAGGGCACCAATGATCACAGAACGGTGCACAACCCGCCATCGCCGAGATGTAGCGGTTTGTGAAAATGTGTAGCGTCTGCCGCGCCGTTGGTTAGAGGAAGCTGGAGTAACTCGCGAGCGGATCGGAGCCGCGGCTGGCAACGACCACAATGGGCTCGAGTTCCGTGGCTTGCGCCTCGCCGACGGGCTGCGCGGGAGGCACGATCACAACCAGGCCCTGGCCACTGGCGAGCAATGCCATCGCAAGGTTCATGGCCAGCATCAAGGTCATGGAAAGACCCACCGAGGCCGGAATGCCATCATACGACTCGTCGTCATCGAGTTCTGAATCGTCGGGCGCCGCGGTATTGCGCGTGCGGCAGATTTCGCCGACAAGGCCTCCCACGCAGAGCAAGGCGAACGTCAGCCATGTGCGCTGTATGGCCAGGTCTCCAGGCAAAGCCAAAATCAACCCCAGAGCTAGGGCCCCATAACCAGTGAGCGTCAAACCCACGGCCACCAGGGGATCGGCCTGCAACTGGGGCTCGGAGTGCTCAGGTCCCGATGCGGTGGTCTCCGCGGCCATTTTTCGGGCAACGAACTGCAAAGCGAAATCTATGGACAAGCGCACCAGGGAGCCGGTAGCGGCCAGCGAAAAAATAACCATGATTTCAGGCATGCTGCCTCCTTGGTTGTGCTTATCGGCTAGTGGACACTTTCACATAACCAAGTACTGCGACTTTGCTCTCATCGACAATAATTCGAATTGAAAACTCGCCCATCGCGCGGAGCGCGTCACAGAATATTCGTCGCGAATCACGTTGCACTGAAATTGGGCATAGGGACTTCGCAGGATCCACTACTCACTCAGGGCAGCTGCGCGCGCAGCTCCGCGGTGGATATGTCGTCGATGTGCCGGAAGGCGGGGGCAATCTGGTCGAGATCTTCAGGCATCACGCCAAAATCCTCGAAGAACCCCCTCCAGTTCTGCACTCTCGACCAGATGTCGGCAACGATGGCGGCGGCATCGTCGGCCGTCAACGTGAACAACTCGCGCGCCCCATAGGCATTGTCCAACGTCGCCGCGCGGCCCTGTGCACCCACACCCAAATGCAGTTGCCGCTCCTTACCCAAGCTCGGTTGTGGCATGACATCGTACAGTGGACTGAGACGCCACCCTGGCAGTCGAGGATCCCACACGAAGCCATGGTTGCGAAGATGGTCGTCGCCATTGCTCACGAAAATGTTGTAGACCATGCGCGCGAACAATTCACGATTGTCGAATCGAATCACATCGGGGTGACAGTAGCGCCGGATGGCCTCCGCGATCTGTCCGTACGACGCCGCGGAGGACTCTCCCTCCCGCGCGGCCAGGAGAGTCAGAGCGCTGATAAAGGCCAGACGTTTTTCGACGAGGTCGGGTGCGGGCGCATGCGCCAATAAATCTTCCTGCAGCTCGTCTGCCGAGTCGATGCCGGACGCGGCCCAATACCGATCGAATCTCCTCGACATCAGAATCATCCGGCCGTCGAGGCTGACCAGTTTCATGGGCGGCACGTGCAACCCTGCTTCCGCCGCGAGTTCCAATGTCGCCGCCTCGACGGCCGGCACGCTCACTGTATCGGTGCGGCTGGAAAACTTCGCCAGCCACAGCACTCCCTGCTCGTCGCGCACACTGGCCTTGGGCCGTTTACCTCCCAGCGCCGTGCCCATGTGAAATATCGCCTCTAAGGACTCCGGTACCGGAAGCCCCGCGTCGATTTTCTCCGCCCCATCGGCCAACGTCTCCAGGTCGTTCCAATCGCCACGGCCGCTGCTCGCCGCGTCGCTCAACGTGCGTCGAATGGCGAGCACGCCGGCTCGCTGGCCCCCGGCGTACACCAGGTATCGCGACTCGGGCAGACTGTTGGCCGGCACCCTCAGCCTAGCTTCGATGACTCGCCTGCCCCATGCCTGGGGTGCAGCGTCCCGGATCGCGCCAAAGAAGGCGAGGTCATTGGGCGGGAATAGCACCTTCCCGCGCACCGTAGTTTTGTCCTGCAAACTCAGCGCCACCGGGTCAACTTCCAAATTGTTGCGCCGCTCCAGATAACGCAGGCCATAGGCAAAATTCGAGGCCAAGAGCCGCGGCCCATCCTCAAGAAGCGACAGACGGCCGCAGGGGACCCATTCACCGTCCACATGGGCAAAGACGAAGAGCTTCTGTTCGACTTGAGCCACGGGCGGGTCAGAAGTCCAGATCGTCGAGTTCAGCGCGCGTCATGTCCCGCACCCGTCGTTTCTTTTCCCGGGCACCCAACGTAATGAGCGCCGGGTCGGCTTGCGACAGCAGTTCCAGCAGCGTCTTTCCGGGCGCAATCGCCTCCAGGTAACGCAGAATTTGCCCAATCGCCAACCCCGGATCACCCCTTTCCAGGCGATAAGCTGAATTCCGCGACATGCCCGCGCGCAGGGCCGCTTCGCGCTGCTTCACCCCGCGTGCCAGCCGGAGCCGCGCCAGCAGCGTGCCGAGGTTTTCCGCCTCCCGGGCCAACTCGGGGCTCAACATGGTCGACTGAGCCACCTTCATGAATCTTTAATCACGCTTAAAGGATATAACGCTCGATTTATAGGCCATGGAGCCGATTATGGCAAATTCCATACCAAGTCGTTATCAATATGGCTCACTAATCAATCACTATACATATAATGATTGATTAAACGATCATTACAGCTGCCGAGGGGTGCCTAGTTCGCCTCATATATTGATATCCCCCCTACAGGCTGAGCAGTAGCCCGATATGCCCCGCCGCCGGCATAGGTAAAATGGCCCAAACCCTAAGGCCAGCTCACGCGTGACACCCGGAAGAAACGATCCTTGCCCCTGCGGAAGCGGCAAAAAGCACAAGAAATGCTGCGGCCAACAAGCCGTGCAGCCCGAGACTGCGGCGATTCCGTCCGATGTCGAGGCCCAGTTCACTATGGGCAATGCTCTGCGACAACAGGGGCGCTTCGAGGAAGCAGTGGCGCGTTACGGCGAGGCACTGCGCATCAATCCCACCCATGTCCTCGCCCGGCACAATGAAGGCAGCGCGCTGCTCGCGCTCGGACGCTTCGGCGAGGCAGAGTCGAGCTACCGCCGCGTCCTCGAACTCAATCCGAACATTCCCGAATCGCACAGCAATCTGGGCAATGCGCTGCTTGCCCAACGACGCCCGGAGGAAGCCGTGCAGAGCTACCGCCGCGCGCTGAACCTCAACCCTCAGTTAGCCGTCGCCCACAGCAACCTGGGCGACGCACTCCGCGACCTGGGGCGAGGCGAGGAGGCAGCCGCGAGCTGCCGCAACGCCCTGGCGATCGATCCCAATCACGCGGAGACGCACAACAGCCTGGGCAATGCATTGCTCGACCTGGGACGGCTCGCCGATGCGGCGGCGAGCTACGCACGCGCCCTGAGCATCCATCCCCGCTTCGTCAAGGCGTACGTCAATCTCGCCATTGTGCTGCGTCTAATGGGAAATGCGGCGGAAGCCGAGTCCATGTGCCGCCAGGCTCTCCAAATGGATCCCGCCGCCGCCGCGGCGCTGGCGCTGCTGGCCGAGCTGCGCGCCGACAGCGGGCAATTTGCGGAGGCCGAATCCCTGTTCAAACGCGCGGCCGAGATCGACCCGAATATGCCGGAGGCCTGGGCGGGTATCGCCCACCTGCGAAAAATGACGCCCGGCGATGCGCCGTGGCTTGAACAGGCGGTTCGCATTGCCGACGGCGCGCTTGCGCCCAGGCAAGAGGCCTATTTGCGCTATGCGATCGGCAAGTACTGTGATGATCTCGGGGACTATGACCGCGCGTTCTCCCATTACCTGCGGGCCAACAACCTGACGAAGCTCTACGGTCCCGGGCACGACGGTCGGCAAATGGCGCTCGCTGTCGATCACATCATTCGCTCCTACGATCAGGCGTGGGCAAACAAATCGCGCGAGCACGCGATGCAGTCGTCCCGTCCCGTATTCATTGTCGGGATGCCGCGCTCGGGCACGAGCTTGGCTGAACAGATACTGGCCTCGCACCCATCCGTGTTCGGGGCCGGCGAACTTCCGTTCTGGACCGACGCAGCCACGGCGTCCGGAGCCTCCGCAGCGACTCTTGGCAAGGATTACCTACGGCGTTTGGATGAATTGTCGGCCGACGCCCTCAGGGTAGTCGACAAAATGCCCGCCAATTTCTTGCACCTGGGATTGATCCACGACGCTCTGCCGCACGCGCGCTTCATTCATTTGCAGCGCAATCCCAGGGATACCTGCCTATCCATTTACTTTCAGCACTTCAAGACGGGCCTCGACTATGCCAATGACCTCGAGGACCTGACGAATTACTACTTCGAATACCTGCGGCTAATGGAACACTGGCGCGACGTTCTTCCCCACGTGTTGTTGGACGTTCCGTACGAGGGCCTGGTCGGGACCCAAGAAACTTGGAGCCGCAGAATGCTGGAGTTCATCGGGCTGCCATGGGATCCGGTCTGCCTCGACTTCCATCGCACCGAGCGCCGAGTCATGACCGCCAGCAAGTGGCAAGTTCGCCAAAAAATCAGCAGCGCCTCGGTCGGCCGCTGGCGCCATTATCAGAATTTCATCGGACCTTTAGCCAAGCTGGCCGGCTAGGCGCGGCCGGCTAGGCGTACTCGTCGATAATCGATTTGGGGGGGCGGGGAGAGGCCGGATCGGAATGATCCGCGGCTTTAGGATCGGCTTTGGCGAACGGCTGCTGGGGTGAAGGTTTGCCCGAGTGCCCTTTGTCGTCTTTCCGGTCCGCTATGGGGAGCGCCGGGTACAGTCCGGATTGGCTCAAGCGGTCGACTTCACTCATGGGACACCCCTTCGTTTATTCGTGTGCGGCGGGCGGCGGCTTCGCCGGCGACTCCGATGCTCCCGGCCAGTTCAACTCCTGCGGTCCGATGTGATCCGCGGGCGGCCTGATTTGCGTTGTTTCACTTTTAACCAGGACCGTCTTATCGACGTCTCCCGGTTGCACTCGATATAGTAACCGATTGGTGCCGCTGGCTGAATCCGCCGTATTAACGCCTGGCGCGGCGGCCTGCGGCGTATCCTCGTTGGCCCTGGCCGTCACGGTCTCGCCGGCGCCGACCGCTTCCAAGACCAATACGGCGACGCGCCGATTCGCGTTGCGGCCCTCGACCGAATCATTGCTGCCGCGTGGGTGCATTTCCCCGAAGCCGACAATCTCGAGACGCATCGGATCGATGCCTTCCTTGGTGAATTGATGAACCACGCTCGCGGCACGCGCGGCGGACAGCTCCCAATTCGACGGAAACGCCGCGGTCTTGATGGGCCGGTTATCCGTATGGCCCTCGACGCGAATGGGGTTCGGAAACGGCTTCAATACTTCAGCCAGCTTATCGAGCACGGGCTCGGCCGCCGGAGAGAATTCCGCCGCGCCGCTCGGAAACAGAATGTCGGTATTGATTTCGATTTCCAGCCACATGTTCTCGCGTTTCACCGTCACCAGTTTGGCATCGATCAGTGCCTGCATGGCGTTCTGCACCTGGCGCTCCATGCGTATCAAGGCGCCCGGCATATCTTCGTGCTGGAAGCCTTTCTCGACCTCGGGGTCGCGGGGCGTGAGATCGCCGCCAGGCTTCTGATCTTTGAGCTTCATGAGGGCCGTGGGCGAAACGCCCACCAACGCCTTGTCGCCGCCCTTGCCCGGCTGCTTCGCGCCGACGTTGATGGGCTGCATGCTCTTCGGCGCACCGTGGAAAGCTGCAATCATGGAATCAGACAGGACGCGGAACTTACCTTCGTTGACCGAGGACATGGCGTACATCACGGTGAACAACGCGAACAGCAAGGTCACGAGGTCGCCGTAGGGAATGGCCCAGGCCTCCGCGTTCACATGCTCTTCGTGTTTCTTTTTACGCGCCATGTCTATCAGTGATGGAAATAACCTTGCAGCTTAGCCTCGATGTTACGTGGATTCTCGCCCTGGGCGATGGCGATGATTCCCTCGATGACCATGGTGCGTGTTTGCGTTTGACCGTGCACCACCGACTTTAATTTGTTGGCCATGGGCAGGAACAACAGGTTGGCGAAGGCGATTCCGTAAATGGTGGCGATGAAGGCCGCCGCGATGCCATGGCCCAACTTGGACGGATCGGCAAGGTTCTGCATCACCGCCATCAATCCCATGACGGCACCGATGATGCCGAGCGTCGGCGAGTAAATGCCCATGGCCTCGAATACCTTGGCCGCCTGGTTGTCGAAGTGCTCCATGGTGTCCAGCTCGATTTCCATGCTCGAGCGAATCGCTTCGGGTTCGCCGCCATCCACCAAGGACTGCAGGCCCTTCTTCAGGAACTGGTCCTTCTCACCTTCCACCGCGGACTCGAGGCCGAGCAGCCCCTGTTTGCGCGCGATATTGCTCCACTCCACGATCTTGTCGATCATGGCCTTG
>Ga0302310_10003058_pt1 | contig 13188 bp, 13 predicted proteins | sample III_Palsa_N1_2_FD_200451 | JGI IMG/M metagenome (GOLD analysis project Ga0302310, IMG submission 200451) | Peat permafrost microbial communities from Stordalen Mire near Abisko, Sweden - III_Palsa_N1_2 | ecosystem: Environmental > Terrestrial > Soil > Palsa > Peat permafrost | place: Sweden... | reverse complement strand
GTCACGGACACACTTGGATTTTGCATGGGGCAAGCGACTCCGATGTGGCGGCTCGGGGATGAGTTAACTGCGAGTCCGCTTCGGGACTGTACACCCGATGTGCATCTCACCTTTTCATCGCTGTGCTGAGCGGCCGCTCAGCCGCCATCATTTCAACACAGCGAAATTCAACGGAGTTCCCAAGGCTAAGGCGAATGGTCTGGTTTCAAACGCTCCGACCCAATCCATCCATCCGCACACCCGCACCGGACTTAAATCACCATGGGATCGTTTCCCCTTTCCAGCGCGTGAACGTCCCAGTCGGGCCGTCCGGACCCAGCAGCGCAACGCGCACTGCCTCGCGAGCGCCTTCCTCGACGGTCTCGGTGCCCGAATATCCGTTGAGGTTAGTCTTGGTATAACCCGGTGAGACGGCATTGACCTTGATACCTTCCGGCTCGAGTTCGATGGCCATGGCGACCGTCAACGCGTTGAGCGCCGTCTTGGACGCCGGGTAGACGGGACCGAAGATTCCTCGGTACGGGAAGGCCGGGTTCAGGTTCGTCGCCAACGATCCAACGCCACTCGATACGTTAACGATGCGGGAGCCCGGCGTCTCGCGCAAAAGTGGCAGCATCGCCTGGTACACCGAGAGCACGCCGAACACGTTGGTATCCCACACCGCGCGCATTTCATCGAGAGTGACAGTGCTCGGGCGCGTCGTCTTTGCGTACTCCTCGACGGTCTGACCGGGCTGCTTCTTCGTATTCGAGATGGCCGCGTTCTGGATCAGCACATCGAGGCGGCCAAACTCGTTTTGGACGCGCTCCGCAGCAGAGGTGATCGAAGCCTGGTCGGTCACGTCGAGTTGGAGCGCGAAGGCATCCGCCCCGATCTCCCTGGCCGCAGCTTCGCCCCGTTCGAGGCTGCGCGACCCTACCAACACAGTCAGGCCGCGTGCCAACAGATCCTTTGCGATCTGAAGACCTATTCCTTGATTGGCCCCGGTAACGAGAGCAACGGGTTTATCGTGCATAGCAATCTCCTTGGGGTATTGCGCCGAAGCGCGTAGAAGTCATTCCCGATTGGCCCGATTGGCGCGGCTCGGTCAGCGAACCTCAGCCGCCCACGCTTTGGCATCAGCGCCGGCCGGGATGTGCATGGGGGATGACGGGTCCGTCGCCGCGCGCCACACGGCCTCGGCGACGTCCTCTGCCCGGGTGATGGGTGTAGAGGTGTCCTGTATCTGCGCGAAGACAGCCTTGACGAGACCCGCGTAGGCCTCGTGGTCGAGGCCGTGCATGTAGGCGTGGGCGTTCGCTCCGAACTGCGTGTCGGGCGCACGGCCGGGCAGCACCAGGCGCGTTCGCACGCCGAACTGCTCGAGCTCCAGCGCCAGCGATTCGGTAAATGCGTTCACCGCCGCCTTGCTCGCGCGGTAAGCGGCGATCAGGGGCAGCGCCCTCAGCGTTACGCTCGACGTGACGTTCACTACGACGCCCGCTTTACGCTGCCGAAACTGGGGCAGCACCGCCTGCGTCACTGCGATCGTGCCAAATGTGTTGGTCTCGAAAATCTCGCGCACCGTTGCAATCGGGACCAGTTCCGCCGGGGAAGCCGCGCCGAAGCCCGCGTTATTGACGAGCACGTCGATAGGCCCGGCCGCCTCGACAGCTTGGCGGATGCTCTCCGGATCGGTGACGTCGAGCGCCAGCACGCGCAAGCGCTCTGAAGGCGGCAGAACGTCGGCGCGCGGCGTGCGCATCGTGGCGATGACTTGCCAGTCGCGGGCCAGAAAATAGCGGGCGATCTCGAGGCCGAATCCAGACGAGCAGCCGGTGATCAATACGGTTTTCATGCGAACTCCTATGTGAGCTGGTTTGCGTCTGTCCGTACGATAGACCGACGAGACCGTACTAGCTACAATAGGAAATCCGAATTTCATTTGCAGGAGTCCGGCAATGATCGATCCGTTGGCCGAAGTCGTGACGCTGCTGCAACCGGGCGCCCGGTTTTCCAAACTGGTTCTGGGCGCGAGCCCGTGGCGCGTGAGCCGCTCGGATGCCGGTCAGCCGTTCTATTGCGTGATTCTCGAGGGCGCGTGCCGCATGACGATCGACGGACACGAGCCCATCGAACTGGTCTCGGGTGACTTCGTGCTGATTCCCGCGGCCTACGGCGTGGCGATGTCCAGCCTCGTGCCGCCGCCGCCGGGAATTCAGACGCTGGTGCCGATCGCACTCGGCAACAATGAATTCAGAATTGGGGAGCCGGACGGCCCTGTCGATTCGCGAATGATGGTCGGCCACTGCAGCTTCGGTTCACCCGATGCAACACTGCTGGTCTCGTTGCTACCGCAAATCGTGCATGTCCGCGGCGTAGAGCGGCTGGCCACCCTCGTGCAACTCGTACGAGATGAATCACGCGCGCAGCGGCCTGCGCGCGAGGTCGTGCTGTCACGACTGCTGGAAGTACTGCTTATCGAGGCGCTGCGGTCCACGGCGGAAACAACAGCGTCACCGGGCCTGGTGCGCGGGTTGTCCGATGGCCGCCTCGCGGCTGCGATCCGCGGTATGCACGAACACCTGACACGTGCGTGGACGGTTGCTGAACTCGCGAAAGAGGCCGCACTGTCGCGCTCCACCTTCTTTGAACGCTTCAACCGCGCGGTCGGCGTGGCGCCGATGGAATATTTGCTCACATGGCGCATGGCGCTGGCAAAGGACCTGCTACGCCGTAATGAAGGCCGCGTCGCCGAGGTTGCACAGCGCGTCGGCTACAGCTCCGCCAGCACCTTCAGCGTCGCCTTCACGCGGCACGTCGGGCGGCCACCTTCACAATACGCACGCGAGGAGCAGGCGGCCACCGACGACACGTAAGACGTCGGAGACATGCTGTTTCCGATGGCGCTAAGGCCGGCGAATCGGGTGGCTCAAGGTAACTCACTCAGTGGAGCGCACTTAATACGCTTACTGACCGGACGCATGTGCCCTGAGAAACGCTACATATCCATTCTGGGTCTTGAGGATCTTGTCGGCGCACTTGTCGTAGTCCGAACCTTTCGCACTGTCCGGTCCATACATACCGCGGCACTGTGCAAAGAGCGTAAGCGTTGCGCCCGAACCTTTCGCAGCACGCGTCGCCGAAAAGCTGGCCTTGCCCGAACCGGAAGGCACTTCCGTGTCGATTGCGACTGCGTCCGCCCGCGTGATGGACGTGTCGGAACGTTGCACGATATAGCGCTTTGTAAGCGCCCAAGCGGCGTCGCAGTTCGCGGCGTCGCAATCGACTGCAGCGTTGCGTTGAGCGTCGACAAGGTTGGCTTCGTTGTGGACGAATTTCTGGGCTTGCTCGGCCTGCTTTTCGGGGGATGAGCAAGCCGTGAGTACAAGCGCAACAAGCGCAAAAGCAGCGATCTTTTTCACGAATAAAATTCCCTAGCCAAGTTCGAGCACGATTATAGCTGTGCGCCCGAAGCGGTCACAGGTGCACTCGAAAGGCTCGCGCAAGCATTGGTTAACCACGCATGGCTGTGCCCTGGCCAGAGGCGAGGCTGGGCGGCATCGTTCTCAAGGTGCGAATCATGAGGTCCTTCACACTCTCCACAAGAAGCGAATCGACTGTACCCGAGCACGAAACTACGGCAATGCCAACATGGGGAAGCGGCGGTAGCCTCTCTCCCTCGGGCAGGATCCGCAAATCTGCAGGAACCGCACCTCTGGTCAGCACGGCGACAGCAATGCCCGCCCTCACGATTGCCAGCAGACCATCCTTGCTGACGCTCTCATACGCCACGCGGTAGCTGACATTCCCACAGTCGAGCGCGCGTCGCGCCGCCTGATGGTCGAGCGTTTCAGGTACCGACAAGGCTATTTGAAGGGGTCCATCGCTTGGGGCGCAGAAGTCTTGCGATGCGATCCACACCAGGTCTTCCCAGCGAATCACCCGCTCCAGGTTCCCCTCAGCGGCGAGCGATACCAATGCCACATCGAGACGCCGTGCATCGAGCATTTTCTCGAGCAAGGGCGTAGGCGCACAGACGACTTCCAGCGCGACCCGCGGATGCTGTGCCGCTATTGCGCGCAGCACGGCCGGAAGGAACTCAGTGCAATAGTCCTCAGGGCATCCGAGCCGGATCGAGCCCGTGAGCCCGCGACCGGTCACGTCGACCAACGCCTCGTCGTGGGCTCGGACCAGCCTTCGCGCGTGTGACAACAGCCGATCTCCGCGCGACGTCAGTTCCACGCCGCGTGCGGTACGTACGAGCACGGCGCCATCGACGATCTCTTCGATCCTCTTCAACTGCATGCTGATCGCGGATTGCGTGCGGCCAACTTCCGCCGCCGCACGTGTGAGCGATCCGGCATCTGCTATGGCGACGAACGTCCTGAGCAAATCGAAATCCAGCTGCAACATGATGGCATCAGCTCCTCGAATGGCAGGCATGAGAACTTTTCATTTCCACTCATCGACTTAGTTCGCTTACATTGACCTTCGGCACGCCCGCCTTCCACTCTGGACACAGTCATGTCAGCACAAACCGATCGGGATTTTTGGTCAAACGCTCAGCGGCACCTGATCCGCTACGGGGGTACATTCTCGCCCGTCATAATCGAGCGTGCCAGCGGCAGCCATGTCTATGATTCCACGGGCCGCGCGATACTCGACTTCACCTCTGGCCAGATGAGCGCCATACTTGGCCACTCCCATCCGGAGATCGCCGAAGTTATCGCGGAGAGCGCACGTAATCTCACTCACCTTTTCAGCGGGATGCTCTCGCGTCCGGTAGTGGACCTGGCAACCCGCCTTGCCGGCATCGCACCCGAAGGACTTGAACGTTCGTTGCTGCTCAGCACCGGTGGAGAAGCCAACGAGGCAGCGATCAAGATGGCAAAGCTCGTCACCGGCCGGCACGAGATCGTCAGCTTCGCGCAATCGTGGCACGGCATGACGGGCGGTGCAGCTTCGGCCACTTACAGCGCAGGCCGCAAGGGTTATGGTCCGGCCGCCGTGGGATCCTTTGCCATTCCGGCACCCTATCCGTACCGGCCACGATTCGAACGCAACGGTGTATATGACTGGGCGGCCGAACTCGACTATGCATTTGACCTGATCGACAGGCAGTCAAGCGGTAGCCTCGCGGCGTTTATCGCTGAGCCGATCCTGAGCTCGGGTGGCCTGATTGAACTGCCGCAAGGCTATATGCGCGCGCTGAAAGCGAAGTGTGTCGAGCGCGGAATGCTATTAATCGTGGACGAAGCCCAAACCGGCATGGGCAGAACCGGAACCCTGTTTGCGTGCGAGCACGACGGCGTGGTGCCCGACATCCTGACCTTGTCCAAGACGCTTGGCGCGGGTCTTCCACTGGCGGCCGTGCTGACGACTCAAGCGATCGAGAATGAAGCACACGAACGCGGGTTCCTCTTTTATACGACGCACGTGTCGGATCCGATGCCCGCAGCGGTCGGCCTCAAAGTCGTCGAGATCATAGAGCGGGATGGGCTGGTTAAACGCGCGGGTGTGATGGGTAGCCGTTTGCGCAATGGCCTGGAGGCGCTTCAAAACCGCTTCGAATGTATTGGCGATGTACGCGGACGTGGGTTGATGCTCGGGGTTGAAATCGTCGGCAACCGAACGACGAAAGCTGCGGCCCCGGCTCTTTCCGCTGCAATCACACGTCGCTGCCTTGAACTCGGCTTGCACATGAATATTGTTCAGTTGCCGGGACTTGGCGACGTCTTCCGTCTCGCTCCGCCGCTGACCATTGCCGAGGCCGAGGTGGATAGGGGGCTATCGATCATCGAGCAAGCGATTGGGGAAAGCATGAGCATGTGACGCGTAATGCTGTCGCAGCAGGCAATTGCGTGACGAACGCTTTCCGGTTTGCATCGATAGCAGTGCTCTCATCTCTGTGAGAGCACGGCGAAGGTCAGCCACCCAAGCCGACGCAACAGGCGCGCATCATTGCAACGGGGGTAGACATGTCCGCAATTGGACAAGTATTTCCCTTATGCGGCCTGTCACCAAGGAACAGCCCTTCCGAGATAGTCAAGGTAATGCAAGCCGGAGCGTCCCTCATAAGCCTCGATCGTATTGACCAGGTTCGGAATGCTTTCTTCGATGGTCAAGCGCCCCCCAGGACCGCCCATGTCTGTCTGGACCCATCCAGGCGCCATAAGCAGCAGGGTCCGCGGATATTTTGCGCTGCGAACTGAAAAGGTACGCATAAACATATTCAGTGCGGCCTTGCTCCCCCTGTAGACTTCATAATTCGCGTTCGTGGCATTCGTGATACTGCCCTGCCCCGAAGACATGACACCAATAGTTCCCGTGGGCGGGACAAGGTCTTGAAACGCCTCAATGACTCTCATCGGACTTAGCGAGTTCGTGACCATCACCCGCACAAATTCCTCGGTCGAGACATCTGCTATCGTTTCACGATCGTCGTTTTTGACACCTGCGTTCACAAAAAGCACATCGATACATCGATCGACAAGGCGGGCACGCAGAGCGGCGACCTGCTCCGGAATCGTGATATCGACAGTTTCTACTTCGAGCGCGCCAGCGGAGGCTTCTGCAACATGCCGAAGCTTTTCTGTAGACGCGGGTCGCCCGGTGGCGATGACTCGGTAGCCGCGCTTCAAATACTCCTTGACCATCGCAAGCCCGAGGCCGCGGGAGGCGCCGATAAGGAGAACAGTTTTCTGCGAAGGTATATTTTGCATGGGCATCCCTGGTGAACGAAGCCGCTCTCGAACCTGAAGTAACGAGAACGATCCTCTTGAGTAAATCGAGCAAGCCAAATATAGCGGTGCATGGGGGATGGCGGAAGCCGCACTGCATGCAACTACTATATGCACCAGGCGCCCTATCTCACCTTTGCTTACTACGATTACATGCCAGAACCGGACCTCAATCTCCTTTTCGCGCTCGATGCGTTGCTGACCGAGAAAAACGTGACACGCGCCGCTCGGTTGCTGCATCTAAGTGCCTCCGCAATGAGTCGCACGCTTACTCGCCTTCGTGCTGCGACCGGCGATCCCTTATTGGTGCGGGCCGGGCGCGATATGGTGCTGACTCCATATGCAGAGGAGATTCGTGAGCGAACACAAAATAGTGTTCACGAGGCGCGGTCCTTGCTGCGTCCGTCGCCGGCGGCTCTGGATTTTTCGACGTTGCGGAGGACCCTAACGATTCGTGCCAATGAAGCGTTCGTGGAAGCCTTCGGTGCACCGTTGATTGCTGAAGTCACTGCAATTGCGCCGCTTGTGCGTTTGCACTTTTCGTCGAGAACGGAAAAGAATGCGGAATATCTACGGAACGGCTCCGCCGATCTTGAGATTGGTGTCCTGGAGGAAATGGGGCCTGAAATACGCGTCCGGGCACTGTTCCGAGACCGCTATTTGGGTGTGGTCAGAAAGGGGCACCCCCTCGAAATGAACCGGGAAGTGACTACCGGGCAATACGCAGCATTTGGCCACGTAGCCACTCCGCACGGTCGCCAAATAATGGATCCTCTTGACGCTGCGATCGCACGGTTAGGGTTGGAACAAATGACCATAGCGATCGTGCCAAGCTTTCCGGCCGCGTTGGCGGTGGTTCGGGCGTCAGATTTGGTAGCGCTCCTGCCGGCATCTTTTATAAACGCCCAGCTCGCTGCGCCCGTCGCCGTCCACTCTTTTGAGCTTCCTGTGGCAACCGATGGCTTTACGATTTCCGAAATGTGGCATCCTCGTTTAGAGAATGACCCTGTTCATCGTTGGCTTCGGGAGCTGGTTCTCAGAGTATGTCGTCAGCATGTGCCACTCTGAACGCGCATCGCCGGCTTCAGGGGGAAGCGTTGCCCAGTAGCTAACATAGGCTGCTCGGCCCTATGCAATGCAGCTAACGATCATCTCGCGATGCTCAGCAATCCTGTGCGAATTGCCGCTTCATGCTCCAGCGGCAAAAGCCTGCTGGAACTTCAACCAGAAGATCTCCGCCCATCCCCTCAGTTTTTCGACATAAGCAAGCTTGTCGGGAAAACGATTTATATTCGTGACATGCCAGTCGGAGTCACGGAAAGACAGCGCAGTCGTTGATGACAGTCCATCCAGTTCAGGATCGAACAAATAGGTTGCTTCGAGATAGCCCCATTTTTCCGATCGTGAAAATCGTATAGCGACAAAATCTTGCGGGTAGGTGATTCCCTTGGCCGCCATGTCGCCTGCCGCGGCGCGATCCAGACTTTCAATGCGGGTAGCACGATCTGCCCATTGTTGCCAAGGCGGCGTGAAATAGTTGGACACCGTCCAGCAGGCTTGGTGGTCGAAGGGCGTTATCGAATCAACAAAAACGTAATTCAACCCCGGATTGCCGGCGACGCATCCCCTGATAGCAGGAAATCCGTCGCCCGGTTTGTCCGGTGTTTTCAACGCCAACACTCTTAACCCGCCAACCAGGCGCTTGTGCTCGATCCGCCCCAGGAAGTAGAACATACCCGACGCGTTGCGCACGTGAACGCTGCTGTTCGCAAGCATTGCCCATTGACCCGGTGGAAGCGGCACGTCAAAGCCGTCGACAGCAATGGACCGATTATAAGTACGGCCCATCAACGCCGTGTCGAGACCCGAAGGATCCTTGCTCACCGGACTGCCCGGAACCGACATGGAGATCTGCGCATTGGCCGGGGCAACACTAGCAGTTTGTGGGCGCCCCACATCAACGCGGGCTTGCCGTGCCGACGAGTTTCCGGGCTGCTTTGCAACGGCGGGCGCAGTAGTTGCAACCGTTGGCGGAGCTACTACGCGCGGCGCGACCGGTTCGGCAGGCGGCTGATAGGCCACCTGCTCGGGGAGAGCCGGCGCAGGCGGCTTAGCATTGCGCATCATCGGGGGATATAGCAAAGCGGTCGTCGTAGACAACAAAGCCATGATCAGAGATGCGCGCCACAATGGGGCGCGCATCCACAAAGAACCGAACACTTTTCCTGGACGAGCGGATGCAGCCGAAGTCATAGTTCAGGCTTCGCAACGACACTGCCGTCCACGGAGAACAGCGCTACCTTTGAGTGACCGTGCTGCTTCGCGTCGATCAACGTATCGGCAAGCGACTCTTCAACAGCACGCACCAGGTCTCGCGAGGATGCTCCCGTGCCAAGCTTCTGCTGGCGGCGCATCATGTCGACGAGAATGTCGGGGTCGATCCCACCATCAGCCACGTCGAGTCCGTAGCTCTTGATCATCGCCTCAATTTCGAGCGCGGTCACCCGGGCAATATCGAGTCCTGACAGCGAGCGGAACACAAAGATCCGGTCGATGCGGTTCAGGACTTCAGGAGCAAATCCTTCTTCACGTAACGCGTTGGTCGACGCGCGGCGCAGTTCGTCGGGCTCGTTGGCGTAGGTCAAGCTGAGCGACTGAAGCGCGTCGGTCGCGGCATTGGTGGTAAGGATAAAAATCGCACCGGTCGTCGAAATCTGCTTGCCGTCGGATGCCTCGGTGATAAATCCATCGTTCCATGCCGTGAGGAAATTCTTGTGAATTTCCGGGTGCGCTTTTTCGATTTCATCCAGCAGGACCACCGCATCGGGTGTGTCGCGCAGCGCGGCGGTCAGCTTGCCGTAACTGTTTGAACCGACGTACCCTTTAGAGGTCCCAAACAACTGCGTGGCCGCGTGGGCACCGCTTGAGAACTGCGTCATATCGAAATGAAGCAGCGTGCGTTGCAACTCAATCGCGAGGCATTTGGCAAGGTAGGTCTTCCCGGTTCCCGGGGGACCTGCCAGGATGAATACGCCTACCGGCTTGCCGCGCTGCTTCAGCGCAAGCCGCCGCCGTATCTGCGCCGCGATGTCATCACACACCGCATCCTGGCCGATGACTTTGCTCTTCAGGGCATTCGCCAGCTTCTCAGCGTCTATGATTCTAGGCTCGGGTTCTTGCGCCAGTTTCTGCTCAAGCACGGACCGATTCGTAAGCCTGTCAAGTGCATCCATCAGCCAGCCTCGCTTGGTGAGATCGCGGCTTTCGTTCCGCTGTTTTTCATGGAAAATTCCTGCGAACGTGAGCAGCCAGAAGACGCCGGCAATACATAGAACGCTCCAGCCGTGATCATGTAAAAAGTCGGTACAGCGACCCACCATGGCGCCAAGCTGGCTACTATCAGGATGATGCTGCAACCAGAACTGTATCGCGGCGATCAGCGCCAATGCCAGAAAAGCGACCGGCGCCAGCCGCGTTGCCATTGAATTCAACCAGCGCATCAATTTACCTTGACGTTCAAGTTAAGCACCTGTCCAACGCTCATGATAGGAAGAACGGCCTTTGTCGGACCCGATGCGACGCCAACCGTAATACCGCCGCCGTCGCCATCGCGGATACCTGTCAGGCTGATCTTGCCGCTCAAGGGGACGGGAATCGCAAACGTTACGCCGTGGTTCGCCAGCACCACGGTCCTTGAATACCCTTCGCTATCGATCCGGACGGCGTCGCCATCTTCAACATCGGAATCCCAGAGCGTTATCCAGGCGAGGCGAACCGTTACAGCGTTGCTTGCGGCACTCGCGTACGCCGGTGATATCTGGGGCGCAGGAGGGGGCTCCGCCCGCGCAGCAGGCGCGGTACTGTTGACCTGCGGTGCGGTCTTGGCCGACAAAGCCGGGGAGGCCGCAAGGGCCACATTCGGCGTTGAATGAGCACCGAGTCTGATCAGCAACGCATCTCTTGCGGGCGGCGCGAGATGCATGCTCTCTACCGCCGCGGAGACATCGGCCGGAGAAACGATATCAACGGGAAAGTCCTTAAGCGAATCGAAAGCTTTGATCCGTGCCAGCTGCTCGGCATCGCTAACGTTATCGCTATGAGATTCCGCCAGCAGCGCTGTCCCCGAAGTAAAGACCATCCCGCCCGCGATCAAACCAACCACCAGGACAGAGAGGACCGCCGCTTTCGAAAGAGTCGCCCTCAATCTGTAAGGTTCTTGTAGCTCAGGCGCACTTTGAGAATTGGGTTTAGGAGAAACCATTCGTAGTTTTTGTTTTGTAAAGTTTCTTAATGCAGCTTATGGCCTTCTCAGGCGTCCAATTTAGCTAAGCGAGCGCAGCATATCGTACAACCTAATAAAAGAGGTAGCTCGTTTCATCACGTATAAAAACCTGCTCGGCGTTGTGCGGATGCAGAAGGTTTTAATGAACTCACCGGGCCATATTTTTCCAGATACTCCTTGCTGTAAAGGTTAGGTCGATCGTCCGTTTCATGCCTGCTTTGCTCGAAGGATCAGCGAGGCATCTTCGCCTTGCGTTCGAAAGCGCCTTCTGTAATCCCCCGGAGACAAACCCGTAAGCTTTATGAACACCTTCCGGAATGAGCCGGCATCCTCGTAACCGACTTTCCAGGCGACCTGGTCGAACGACTGTTGGCTCGTTTCGAGCATCTCACGTGCTTTGCCGACCCGAAGATGCTGGCAATACTCTGTCGGGCGAAGACCAGTCGCCTTCTGAAATCGACGAAGAAATGTCCGTTCCTCCAGCCCGGCGCGCTCAGCCATCAAAGCGATGGTGGGATGTCGGGCACCGTCCTGTTGTAACCAGTGCTGCACCTCAAGAATCGTTTTGTCGCCGTGATTGAGCTTCGGAGAGAAGGCGCTGTAGTAGCGTTGCTCTCGTCCCGGCGGATCGACCAAAAGAAAACGAGCAGTCTCCACCATCGCAGCAGAACCGAGCAGACGATCGACTATCCTGAGGCCCAGATCGGCCCATGCCATCAGGCCTCCCGCAGTCAGGATGTCACCATCGTCAATCAGGAGCTTGTCAGCATCCACACGGATGTCGGGAAAGCTCTCAGCGAGAAGCTGTGCCTGCGACCAATGCGTTGTTGCCGAGCGACTCGCTAGCAGTCCGGTCTGAGCGAGAAGAAACGTCCCGACACAAACGGACGCCAACACCGCGCCTCTCGCATGACAGTCGTTCAACCACGTCACGATCGGAGCGAAGGTATCGCCGACGGGCAGTCCCCCGAGCGAGGGAGGAATAATCACGAAATCAGGCGCGCTATCTGCCCATGGCGGGGAAGAGCTGCCAGCATCAAACTGAACGTGGCTTACCCTGAGAATAGGGTGCTCAGCACTGTTTGGGCGCGGATTCGACCGGTGAAACAAGCGCTCAGCAATGTGGAACAGGTCTGTCAGCCCATGAACGGCAGCGAGCTGGCTCCCCGGATATATCAACAACGCTATTTCCACGGGGCCTATTTTCTTTGCCATTGTCAGTTTTGCCTCGTTATTTGTCGGTCCTGCCAATTCGCCAAACAACCGCGCTAGCTTACTCTTGAGTCTTGGAGAACGATCGCGTTTCTCGTTAATACCAGGAGATAGACATGACCCAGCGTGCACTCATCATCGTAGACCTGCAAAACGACTACTTCCCCGGTGGGAAATGGACATTGACGGGCATTGAGGCCGCCGCCGCCAACGCAGCGCGCCTGCTTCAATCAGCGCGTGCTGCCGGGCATCTCGTCGTGCACGTTCGCCACGAGTCACCGAAGAGCGATGCGGCGTTTTTCGTTGCAGGTTCGGAAGGTGCCGCGATCGCTCCGCAAGTGATCAATAAAGAAGGGGAACACGTCGTCCTGAAGCATCAAATCAATGCCTTTCGTGACACCGACCTCAAGAATATTCTCGACCGCAACGACATCGAGGAAGTGGTTATCGCGGGAGCAATGAGCCACATGTGTGTAGACGCGATCACGCGGGCATCGGTCGACTTTGGCTTCAAGGCGACGGTCATACATGATGCCGTTGCTACGCTCGACATGGAATTCGGCGGCGTGAAAGTCCCGGCTGCCCACGTGCATGCGGCCTTCATGGCAGCGCTTGGCTTTGGCTATGCAACCCTGCAGTCCACGGACGAATACATCAACGCTTAGTTCGCGTCAAAAATTGGTCTCGCGTTTTGGGCGGTTTCATTTGAGTGACTCCGCTTACCAAGCACTCACCCGCCGCGCAGATGCGCGATGACCAGATCGGCCACTTGATCCGGTGCTTCGCGGGGCGGAAAGTGCCCCACGCCATCCAGTACCACTCGCCGATACCCCGCCGTGAAACGTGCTTCCATCCCTTCCGATGAAGCCGGTTCGTCGCAGAAATCGGCGCCGCCCTGGATCATCAGCGTGGGTGTCGAGAGCTGGTCGATGGTCGCCAGTTTCTCCCGCAGCGCGGCATACGCCGGATCGG
>Ga0302310_10003049_pt1 | contig 13206 bp, 14 predicted proteins | sample III_Palsa_N1_2_FD_200451 | JGI IMG/M metagenome (GOLD analysis project Ga0302310, IMG submission 200451) | Peat permafrost microbial communities from Stordalen Mire near Abisko, Sweden - III_Palsa_N1_2 | ecosystem: Environmental > Terrestrial > Soil > Palsa > Peat permafrost | place: Sweden... | reverse complement strand
TGATAGGCAGCCGCACGGACGTCCGCCCCGACATTTTGCCCTCGCCTTGCTTCGCATTCAGCACTTGCTCGATGGCCAGTGCGTAATTCAAATTTTCCGAAGGTGACTTGCGCAGCACCACGCCCAGCAGCCGCCCGCGGCGGTCGACCAGCGGACCGCCGCTGTTGCCCGGCGACGCGGCGGCACTGAACCGCAACCAGTTCCACTTACCCTCTTGCTCTTCCGGGCTCTCGGACGTAAATACGCCATCGCGGATCACCACTCCCTCGCCTAATGCGTTACCCACGGCGAATACCACATCGTTGAGCATGGGCTTGGGCCCGGCTTGCAACACTTGCACGTGCCCCGGCGGATCGCGCAGGGAAACGACAGCGAAGTCCTCGTGCTGCGAATATTGCAGCACCTGATATATCGGATACACGTGACCCGCGGCATCGCGAAGCGCGGGAGCTCCATATTGACTGCCGGCGCCCACGCTCAACACATGCCCCGCTGTTACGAAGCGGTTCGGGCCGATGGCGAACGCGGTACCGACCGACCGGTAGAGATCGATTCGCTGCTGGTAGGGGATGAGTTCCAGAGGGAGTGGACGCTCGTAAGTCACTTCACCATCGGGCGGCTTGAGCTGCACCACCTCGAAGGTCGCGGCACGAATATCGCGCTGAGTGCCCACGTCCAGATCCACGGCACCCGCCGTGATGCCCAGCTGTAACACCAGTGTCAACACCGCGATCAACAGCCGCATGCCATTCCCTGGAATCATGAACGCTCCTTATTCGTGGACGGAGCCGTATAATCGGCGAATAACGCGTGCCGAACAATACCTAATTCCGGCAAGGCTATCGCCCCGTCTACTTTAAGCCGGCTTGGTGCACACCATATTGAGGCTGATAGGAACACCCTTGAGGGTCAAGGAGCTAGAGTCGTCGAAGAGCCCGAAGCCGTCCACCTTCCGCATTCCAATGAATCCCGCGACCCTCAGGAGATCGGTGAGAAACTCTTCATTGAGACCAACCAAATGATAGTCGGTCTTATCAACGTGTCCCCCGAAGATCATGCGCATGACCAGAAATCGATCTGCTAGCGACAATTTTTCGCGATCGAGGAACAGCCGTGCAAGCACGTCAAGATCAGGAACGCTGACACACAGCGTACCGCCGGGAGTCATGACCCGCCTCCACTCCTTGAGGGTCAGCAGTAACGTGTCCTTGTAGTCGAAGTGTTCAACCACGTGCGATGCGTAAATTTGCGTGAACGTGTTGTCGCCAAAAGCCCGCATGTCGGCGGCGTCGAACACATGATCCACGTGAGGACCCGGGAGAGCGTCCAGCACTTCCCAACCGTCGACTCTCCCGCGTCCGCCAATATGCAGTCTGCGCAGCGCCATAACCCTTATCTCGCCTTCATTAAAATTGCAGCGCCTGTGGTAACAGCGGACATTCTATAGCATCCACGACCAAGGGGCGCACGTCGAACCGGCCAGAGAATCCTTTGTTCCCGCCCCAGGCTAAAGTGTCCACGAAATAAGGAGTCACCTCATGTCGCGTTTCAATGACATTAGCGCACGGACGCTCGCTCTCACCGAACCCTCTCAACTCCCCGCCATCGACTGGAGCCTGGTCGGGCAGACTGCCCCAACGCTCGTGCAGTTCACCTACGGCGGTGCGGACACCGCACCTCCGAAGGCCGATGCCATAGTGATGACATGGACCAGCGCCGAGTGGGCCGCCATGGACCATGTATTCATTCGCAATGCCGTGGCGGAGTCGCCCTCATCGGCGATGCCCTCCAGCAGCTCTTGGTATCTGTACAGCCGCGGCGCTCCCGCATCGAGTTCCTCCAGCGGCGGGAAACTTTGGGGATATTACCAATTGATCCGCATTAACAGTGTCGCTGGCGGCAGCCGTACCGTGCTGCTCTTCAAGTCGGACGCTCACTTGGCACATTCACCCTATCTCAAAGGGCTTACCAAAGAAGTGCAGGACCTCATCGCGGATGTCAGCCCCAGCCGGATTTATTCCATTGGCACGGCCGGGGGAGCCACTGACCAACAGAATCTTGGGGATGTAGCGATCACCAACGGTGCCACCTGCCAGTTGACGCTGTCGGAAAACGCCCGCTCTACGGATAACGGCAGGACGTTCACCTGCACCACGTTCTTTCCCAATACCACGAATTTACTGCCTCGAGTGCAACAGAAATTATTCTATAAATTGAACCAGGTTGTGACCCTGGCCGAACTGCAAAACATCCTCACCCAAGCAAAGGCGCAATCTCAGAACAAGAGCCTCATCCCGTACACGCTCAATGACCTCATGAACAACCCGATTCAGCCATCCAACCTGGGTGCTCCGAAAGCGGTCGATTTCCAAGGAACTCCACTGCTCACGACGGACACTTACTTCATCGCCAAAGGCAACACTCCCGCCTACGCAGCCCTGGAAATGGATGATGGTGTTGTCGCCGCCGCCGCGGCCGCACTCTCCATACCCTTTGCGTTTATCCGCAACATCTCGGATGCCGTGATAGTCACCACGGATCATGCCGGTCGGCCAATCCCCAGTGACGCGCGTGAAGCTTGGTCGTCCGAGCAATACGATCATTTCGGCGTATATAGCAGTTTCAATGGCGCCTTGGCCGCATGGGCAACGCTGGCCGATTGGTGAGGTCGACCCCATGGCGAAAGTGGGCTCTTCTGGCGATTGGTATCGCGGTAATCGTCACCCTTCCTAGGGAGAAAGCTCCCGATACGACGTGACCCCCCAGCCGTAACCCTTGATACGCCAGCCTCCCGACGCTTTCTCGAGCACGAATGCCCACGCGCCATGTTCCTCGAAGCGGTCGCCATGGGTCAGGCCGGTCCAAGTGGTGGGCAGTGAAAAATAAGCTCGCGTGCCTGCCACCGAAAAATCCTGGGCCTCGCCGAAAGTCACCGCCAGTGATTCCAAGCCATCCTCAGCGAAATGCGCACGCACACCCGTCTCCCAGCGCAACGCCGCATCCGGACCGCAGAACAAGAAGGGCGCGAAGTTCTCGACGATGCATACGCCACGCTCCGCGAAAGCCTGTGCGTGCGCCGCGGGTAACGCCCTCATGAAATCCGTGAGTCGCCGCACCGCTGCCATCATCGCCTCGTCGGGCTGCACCTCCGCATGCGCCCCAAACGAGGCAAGCACCAGCCAGAGGCAGAGCCATATCGCAGTCCCACGCCCCTCGAGCTTCATAGTGAAATTAAAACAGTGAAATTAAAACGATGCAAAACTCATCCCCCGTGTCATTCGCATCATCGTCGGCACGTTCGCACGGATTCGCCTATTTCGCCGGACAACCCGATTACGCGTGGCATAGAATCAATCTTCTTTTAACACGGTGAAATCGCTTTGGAAACAACCGGGCGAACCTCCATGGAGGTGGGCATCAAGGTGTTGGCGGAAAACATTCACACCAGAGCGATTCGCCATGTGAATGGTTGCTTTTTCACGATGGTAGCCGTCGAGGCGAATGGCACACCTGCGGTCGTACAGCCGCTGTCTCCCGGGTCGGAGGAAGAGAAGCGCAGGTTCGGGGCTGCGCAGGAACGGCGCCGCTTTCGCGAACAGCTGCAATCGCAATAGGCGCCGAAGGTCTCCGGCGGGTCAACCCGCGAGCCTCGCGGCTAGGATGCTACCCGCCCGCGCACCGCCTTGAGCGCCGCCACCAATCGCTCGATGACAAGCAGCGCGGCGCGCGACAATTGCCGCTGGGGCGCCACACACAGCGCAAGGGTCAAGGGGCTACTTTCCCGCCCCGAGAGCGGCACGAAGCTGAGTCGACCTTCCTCCACGTCGGAAGCAACGTCAATGAGGCTCATGATCCCAACACCCGCACCGCTGCGCACCAACGAGCGCATCATTTTGATGTCGTTGCAGGTGACGAATTGGCGGTAGTTCACGCGTTGCCGCGCGTAAAGCAGTACAGCACGCTCGCGAACAATGAGCGGCGCGCCAGGAAGTATCTGGGGATACGGCAGGATCTGGCTCAAGCTCAGTCGCGCTTCTGATCGCAAAGGGTGGTTGGTAGGCAACGCGACCCCCACAGGAAAGTCGACGGAGATGCGCTTCTCGAGGGCGGAATTCTCCACAGGCTCGAACAGTATCCCAACATCCACTGCAGCAGCGGCCACCCGGCTCGCAACTTCTCGATTGTCCAGTACCTCGAAATCGAAAGTCAGATGGGGATACTCTTTGGCGATTTTCGCAATGGCCTCAGGAATGATCCCTTCGCTCAGCGCATTGACCAACGCCACACCCACATGTCCGCGTCTTAAACCGCGAAGCTCATCGACGCGCTCAACCGTGCGCGCGTACTCTTTTTGCCATCGGCGAACATCGTCCAACATCAATTCGCCTGCGGCCGTGAGCTTGAGGCCTGCCGGTAGCCGCTCGAATAGCTTGATGTCGAGCGCCCGCTCCGCCTGGATGATCTGGCGATCGATGGCCGAGGCCGACACATGCAGAACTTCCGCGGCTTTTCGCAGGCTTCCCTGGTTCGCGACCTCTTGGAAATAGCGATTGAACCGCGAAAAAGGCAGCATGGCTTCAGTGTTCTCTTTTTTGCAACACATGCATGATAATTCAATTATTGCACGCAACAAGGCCGCCACCTAAGATTTGCGAAATCCCCGACAATCCATTGGAGAAATGTGCAGATGTCCACCGCCCTAGAGCTCCCTCTGCACTGCACCTTCGACGCGGACGACTGGCGAAAACTGGCTCAATATTGGTTCCCCATCGCCGCGTCAGCCGATGTGGGCGAGCAGCCGTTCAAGGCCACTTTGCTGGATGAGCAGCTGGTGGCCTATCGAGTAGGTGGTGAGCTGGTGGTTGCCCGGGACGTGTGCGCGCATCGGGGCGTCCCCCTCTCTCTGGGCAAGGCAGACGGCCAAGGCGTGGTCTGTCCGTACCACGGCTTACGCTATGGATCCGGCGGCGTCTGCAATCTGGTGCCATCCAGCCCCAACGAGCGGATTCCGTCTCGACTGCGATTAATGGTTTACGCGGCCGCCGAACAATACGGTCTCATCTGGGTCTGCCTGTCACCCAAGGCTGACTCAGCGCCAGATGTGCCGAACATGCCGTACTGGGAGGACCCCAACTTTCAACAGATCGTCTGCCCTGGCTTCGATGTGAACGCCTTTGCCGGCCGCCAAGTCGAGGGTTTCATTGATGTCGCCCATTTCGCGTGGATACACACCGGAACTTTTGCCGATGCCCGCAAGCCCGAGGTCCCCACCTACATGCCCGTGGAAACAGAGAAGGGCTTCGTGGTCGACTACCGTAGCGACGTCGGCAACTACCCCATCGGTGTGGATGGCCGGGCGAATCCAGAGTTTGAATGGCTGCGTCACTTCGAAGTTCACCTGCCATTCACAGCCACGCTCACCATTCACTTTCCTGACAACGCCCGGTTGGTGATCATGAACGCGGCTTCTCCCGTGTCGGCTCGCAAAACCCGGCTATTCGCCCCCATCGCGCGCAACTTCGACAAGAATCTCCCCGTGGAGGACGTGCACGCGTTCAATCTCCGCGTGTTTGAGGAGGATCGCCTCATGGTCGAGTCTCAACGGCCGGAGCGTCTCCCCCTCGACTTCGGAACCGAGGCGCACATTCCCGCTGACCGCAGCTCCATGGCGTACCGCCGCGGGCTCAAGCGCATGGAATTTGGTCAGTTTTTCCTGGTCTAGAAACTGCCGCCGGGGGCTACAATAGTGACTCAAGGGCCAGGTCATCATTGGGAAGCTCATTATCGTGCAGTGCTCAAACCCCGCGCCTTCTCGTTCTTCTTCGCGAACCATTTTTCGCAAAATTGCCCTAGCGTCAGCACTCAGCTTGGCAAGTGCGGCGTCCTGGTGCGCTCCTGACTCGGTTTCCTTGCCCGGGGACCGCGCCTTCCCGGAAAGCGTCACCTCAACTCGCGACGGCACTCTATTTGCCGGCAGCCTAGCCACAGGCGGCATCGTCCGCGTCCGTCGGGGCGCGGCGCCTGAAGTTTGGATCAAGCCGGGCGCGTTCGGCACCGCCTCCATATTTGGCGTGTTGGCCGACGAGCATTCAAACACGCTATGGGCCTGCTCCGGAGAGGGTAAGGTCAGCGTGGCGTTCGCAGGCGACAAGAACCTGTGCAATGACATCGCGATCGGCGCCGACGGTTCGGCCTACGTCACCAACACCGCGTCCCCGCAGATCCTCAAGCTCGCCCCGGGAAGCAACAAAATGGAGATCTGGTTCGCCGATCCCTCCCTGCAACCGGCAACGGGGGCCGGCCTCGACGGACTCGCCTTTGGCAACGATGGGAACCTATACGTCGATCGCTACACCCCCGCCGACTTGTATCGGATCGAGGTCAAAAACGGCAAAGCGGGAGCTCTCACCCCCATACATCCTTCTCGCGCACTCGTATTGACCGGTGCGAAACGCCCGTTGGGCGGCAACTCGTTCCTGATTATCGAGGGCGGTGGCCGCCTCGACGTCATGAAAATCACGAACGATTCCGCGAGCTTCGAGACCTTGAAGGATGGCTTGGCGGTCCCGACGGGCGTCACGCGAGTGGGTAGCACGGCGTGGGTGAGCGAAGGTCAGCTAAACCTGTTTTTCGATCCGGCCAACAAAGACAAAAACCTTCGCTTCCCTTCCACTTGTTTGCGGCCCCCATTCCTCGGTAAAACGACTTCAGAGGACTTCACGTGACATACCTCATCGCAGCGCTCCAACCCGCCGACAAAGCGCACTGGCTGAAGCTCTGGGGCGCATACCAGGAATTTTATCGCACCGAGTTGCCGCCCGAGGCGACCGAAGCCACGTGGACTCGCATGCATGACGGGCGCATCGGAGGCCTCGGTGCGCGCGACGACGCCGGCAAATTGGTCGGGATGGTGCATTTTCTGTTCCACGAAGACACCTGGTCGCCCCAATCCGCCTGCTACCTACAGGATTTGTTTGTCGAGCCGGAGGCTCGAGGTCACGGATGCGCGCGTCAGCTCATCGAGGCCGTTGCTGCAGCCGCGAAGTCAGCAGGAGCCAATCCCCCTTATTGGTTGACCCATGAGACCAATGCCACAGCCAGAAAGCTTTACGACCGCCTTGCAAGCAACTTGGGATTCATTCAATACGTGTTTCAGGGGAATTGACGAATGGCAGTTTCAACAGACCTCCCGATCAGGGCCGGTGCGCTGAACGCGCGTGGGATTAGGCGATGCGTGGGTAAGGATGATCCGATCATTGTCGAAGTCGGAGCCAACTGCGGACAAACCACGCTTGAAATGTTGGAGGCAATGCCGCGTGCGACGATTTACGCCTTCGAGCCCGACCCTCGGGCCATAGCCAAATTTCGCAGCGTGATTAAGCATCCGAACGTGCATCTGTACGAATGTGCCATCGGAGCAGAAAACGGGACCATCAGCTTCAATCAAAGTTCAGGCGCCGAAGACCAACCTGGCTATAGCGGAGGTTGGGACCAGTCCGGATCGATTCGCCGCCCCAAAGGCCATCTTACCCAGTATCCTTGGGTCAAATTTGAGGAGCAAATCACCGTTCCTATCATGACCCTTGATACCTGGAGCGAACAGCACAACGTCGCCAAGGCTGACTTTGTTTGGGCCGACGTGCAGGGGGCCGAGAGCGATCTTGTCCAGGGTGGGGCGCGACTCCTGAACGCATCGCGATACTTTTACACCGAATACAGCAACGACGAATGCTACGAAGGTCAAATCTCTTTATCCGGCATCCTTGAAATGCTGCCGAATTTCGAACTTGTTTCGCGCTTTGAGATGGACGTGCTTTTGCGCAATAAGCGCGAGCGGCACGAATCGCTTGGAAGGATCACCTACCCGCAAATTCAGTTATAAGTAATGGCGCCAGAGCGCATTAGCGTATGCTGGTTGCCCAATTCTCGGTGTAGCACGCTATGGAAGATAAACAAGTTAGAGAAGTATTCGACACGGGCCTGAGTAAGATCCGACAGGAAATAAAGAGCCGTCTGGTTCCACATGGCCTATACGGTAGTGTCATTCAGGTCGATATCGAGTCCGCGGACCGCAGCCCAACCGGCTCCACCATCGAGCTGATCGTCAAAGATCGGCACGCGCACAGATCCTTCGATCGGGAGCAAATCGAGGATTGTTACCTAAGAGTGCGTGGCGAGGTGCTGCTGGGCATCATCTCCATGATTGAGGAAGTGTCGGCCTAAAAACTCGTCGCACGCACTTTGCGAAGCGCCTCACCCCCACCAATTTGGGCTTCGAACGCTCTACCAATCCGCGGGCGGATGACTATCGCCAAATTGATGCCAGCGACTGGCGATTCCGATGTCGAAGCCCGACACGAGCGTTACCGATATCGCATTGGCGCTTTTGGACTCAGGATATTTGTCGACAACGATCATGACCGCGGAACGCGCCAATGGCGGCATCGGAGGGGCATTGAAATGGCTTACCCAGAGCCTAATGTACACAACATGCCGCTTATTGCCGTTGAATGTTTCCCATCCGTCCGTCAAGCCGCTTTGAGTGACGCCCGGCAATCGCTCGAGCGCCGTCTGAGCATCGCGCAGGTCCGCTAGCTGCCCGTCCTTGATCGGAAAGTCGATGCTCAGCCAGTAGGCCCCGCCTATGATCGCAACGAATATCAGGGCGATGGCGATTCTGTGACCCAACGCCAGACGTCGGTCAGATAGCGGAACCGCAACCCTATCCGCAGCCGTTCGGACAACGACGGTGCCCGCGATGAAATCATGCAATAGCCGTCGCGCGGGACGATTGAGCAGCAGAAGATAGATGTCACCAAAAATCCCAACGAACAGCACCGACGCTAAGATCACGCCGAGAACGATCAATACTCCCCGCGGCATGCCGTCACCCGAAAAGTAAAGGCCATTGGCAAACCAAGGCACAGCGAAAGCACAATAGCGAATCACCGAATTCGCCGCAGTCAGCGGCGCCCCGTCGAGTCGTTGGACCCGAATTCCGAGCAACCATTTGCCCAAGGTTTGGCCAGAGAGCAGGTGACAAGGAATGTAATAAGCGCCGGCGATGACAACCCCGATCCATCGTCCCGACTGGCCCATCGGTATAAATTTTTCGGCGAAAAAGAGCCCTAAAACCTCTCCGACCACACCTAGCAGAGTGGTATCGATAACAACCGCGAAAATACGTCGCCAGAATCCTGGATATTGCGGTAACAACGGCTGGGCGGGGATTACGCTCTCGACGGGCGCCGGATCAGGTGCCGACCTTGGCTCGATTTCCATGACCATTCCTCCGTGGCTGATGACACGAACGTATCATGCGGCTGTGGCTCCCGTGCGGGCAGATGCGGCATTCGAGTACCAGTCCACATAGTCGAGATGCTTACCTAGACTTGTTTGACCAGCAGAAAGCCGATGCTCTGTAGCGCGCGCGCAAAGGTCAGCAACCGCTCGATATCGACACCAGCGGCGAGTTCCGCTATGCGAAATGTCGCGCGAGCGCACATGGCATCGAGAATTCCGGCCATTGCACCTGAAAAGACAATTTTCCTTCCGTCAAAATCCAGTACCAGGCGGTCATTGCCCTGAGCGACGTGATATCGCTGTTTGCTCGGCGTCTGCAACAGAGAGCCTGCGGTGATGACGCTCACGTCGGCGCGAAATCGGGCCGGGAGACGGCGGCGCCCCGCTTGCACCAAGGAAATGGCTCTATCGAGGAGCACATCGTAATCCACGGAAACGCTCGGAAGCATTTTCGCCAGATGCTGCTTCAATGCGGGCCGCAGTTCGGCTCGGCTCGCGAATCCAGGGGGCAATCCCCTGCGGTATTCCTCAATTGAAAGGCAGGATGGAACAAATTCGCGTGCAATGTCGGCCCAAGTAAGCACATTGATCCCAATGGTCACGTGCGCCGAGTGAGACTCGGATGTGGTCGTGGAGTGCACATAGCCCCGCGGCAGGTACAGGGCATCACCCGCCGCCAGTTCAGTTTCCAGTACCCTGTATCCTGGAGCGTAGCTTGCGGATTGGAAGGACTGGCTGGTATGAGGCAACTTCAACGGCGGCTCGTCTATCATCCACCGTTTCTTACCTGCGATCTGCAGCACAAGCACCTCATGAGTATCGTAATGCGGGGGAAATCCCGCGGTCGCCCCCGGCGTGATGTACGCGTTGGCATGCACCGCGTAATCGATCTCCTCTTCCAACCGGAGGCACAGCGAGCCCAAAGGTCCCCAGGTTCGATGCAATGACGGTAGCGAGACCGTCGCGCCTTTCCCATACTCCAAGGCAATCTTGTTGACGTCGGGCACGCCGTTGAACGTCAGTCGACCCAGAGTGACATCCGTCGTGTAGGCATGAGGCGGGTAGTAAACACCGTCCTTGGCAAGCCTGATCGCCGGATACCTGACGTCCGAGCTAGAGATGATCTCCTCGAGATCGCTATTGGTGAGTAGTCCCTCGTAGAACCTCGTGTTCCCGCGACGAATCACGAGCGGCTTGCATTCCCAATAACCGCCGAAAAAATCCGCGGGGGAAATTGGACCCAGTAAGGAGGCAAGATCATGGTGATTGCGGTGCATGAGCCTATGTCGCCGCCAGGAACTTCCGTTCACGCATCCATTTCGTCACGGCCCATTTTTCACCTTGGATCACCGGCTCGCCGGCATGCAGGGATGCTGCATCGACCTGACCTCGGCCATTGCAGTATTCGAAATACACGGCGTTGCCCCGCTGCGGACAAACCGACAACCCAGCATGGGGAAAAGACGTTTCGCCGCCGCTTGGCACATCGTTCAGGTAGGCGACGAGGCTGCTGATTCGCTGTCCGCTGCGGCGGAGCGACTGTTCATTCGCCGCATTGCGGGGCACAAGGAAATCGAAGTGGGGGGTGCTGTGTGAACCGGGCCCGTAGCGGAGGACCTGCAGACCCTCGCCGTGTTCGATTGGAGAATTCATGATTTGCGAGAACCGAGCATCCAAAACCGCGATCAACGGAGTCTCGCGCAGTGCAAAGAACATTCCTTCGCTGTTTCGATGTTCCGCTACTCGGTTTTCACCAGTAAGCGGATCGACCACTGTCGAAGGCGTCAAGCGCGGGCGTGCCAGCGCAATTAGCTGCGCGCATTCCTCGGCACTCAGCACATTGGCCAGCACCGCAATAAATGGCCGCGACGAGCGCGCAACCACGGAAACGACTCGGTCCGCCGTCGTGATCGAGCTGCCTGCCGGCAGCCGCGGCGGATCATACATATAAGCCGTCGGCACTTCGATTGTGATCGTTTCAGCGGTCAGCGGCACACCGCTGATGCGCGCATCGACGAACGCGCGCACCACGCCCTGCGCGATCGGCAGATCGAAACGCTGCGCAACCATGCCTTCTATCAGCTGCTCGGGCGGGCAGCCGCGATCCAAATTGTGTTCGACCCAATGGCGTAAGCGTTGATCGATTTTAACGTGTGCTGTCATGCGGGCGGACATGTTCGCACTCTTGTTTGACGCTTTTGTGTTGGTAACGCAAATGAGTGCGATCTGAAATCGCGGCGCGCGACAAGCGACAATCGTAAGAAGTGTCGCTGTTACTCAAGAAGTGTTCGTGTTACCCAATGTTCACCTACGTGTAATCAAAACCGGTCCCGACTCCAACATATTGCCGTCGGACAAGTAGCATGGCTCGCGAAATTGCGGAGGGACCCGACTTGCGTGGCTGTGCGCGCTAGGTTCGAAGGCCCCACACAATTTACGCGTTGAGGATTCCATGATTAAGAAATTATTGACTGCTGCGGCGATATGCGCTGCTCTTTCCGGCGGTGCCGCGCATGCGTCCACCTTCGATTTCACCTACGACTTCACCGATGGCCAAGCGATTACCGGCTCTTTCACCGGCACCAGCGCCGACGGCGGCCAATCGGCCACCAACATCAGCAATCTGCAGGTAACCTTCGAGGGTGCTGCCTTCACCGGCGGCGTCAGTCCGACGCTGATTCTGAACAGCTGGAACACCGGCAGCGCGACATTCAACAGCCCCAGCGCGTCGACCACTATCTATGCCAACGGCTCGCTCAACAACTTCGTGATCTCCGATGTCGATGCCTCGGTGAACACCTCGCCCGACTACGAATTCGCCTACATTAACGATGCGACCAACAGCATTTACCAGGCTGTCGGTGCCAATTTCACGCTGGGGACGGTGGACGTAGACACGCCCGCCAACGCCGCCGGCTGGACATTGACCGAAGTCGCACCGGTTCCGCTGCCCGCGGCACTGCCGTTGCTTTTCTCGAGCCTGGGTGGCGTGGGCTTCTTCGGCTTCCGCCGTCGCCGCACCGCTCGTTAATCGAACTCAACTGAAGAGACCTCATTACATGCAATCCGATATCAAGATGCCGCGTCCCACACTGCTCGCGGCCGCGATCGCCAGTACGCTGGCACTATGCTCCACGTCTGCCTTCGCCTCTGTATCCATCGTCAGGGGCGTGGTCGGCGGTGCTCTTTTCACCCCGCCAGTCTTCGCCGACACCGCCGCGGCCTCCTCGCCCGCCAGCACCGCGGCTTCGACATACGCCGGCGCCACGGTCTGCTTCGATCTGAACGGCAACGGCGTTTGCGACGCCGGTGAGCCGGCCACGACCACCAGCGCAACCGGCAGCTTCTCGCTGATCAGCACAACCCTCGCGCCACTGGTCGCCCAGATCAGCACCAGCGCCACGAACAACGGCAGCGCCATCGCGAGCCGCAGCGTGTTCCGCGCCAATGTGGCCCAGATTCAGGCCGCGACCGTCAATCCGCTGCTGGCCGCGTCGGTGAACCTCACCCCGCTGTCCACGGAAGTGGCGCTGGCCATCGAAAACAAGGGCCAGACCTACGCGCAAGCCGTCGCCAACCTGGCCCAGCGCATCGGCGTGTCCACCAGCGACGTGCTGCTGCCGCCGACCCAGGTGACGAACGCCACGGATCTGCCGGCCATCCTCAAGGAATCGGTGATTGCACAGAACCGCCTGACATTAGCCGCCAAGTTCGTCGACCGCGGCGATACCGTCGGTGAGTTGCGCGGCAACTTCGATTGCCCGAATCCCACCGCGGCCGCCCTCATCGCCTCGGCGACGGCCAACACTTCCGATGGCTGCGCGACCGGCGACACCGCCACTGTGGGCACCTTGGCAGCCCAGAACTGGGCTTTCAACCTGGAAGGCATGCCTCAATACGACT
>Ga0302310_10003045_pt1 | contig 13216 bp, 10 predicted proteins | sample III_Palsa_N1_2_FD_200451 | JGI IMG/M metagenome (GOLD analysis project Ga0302310, IMG submission 200451) | Peat permafrost microbial communities from Stordalen Mire near Abisko, Sweden - III_Palsa_N1_2 | ecosystem: Environmental > Terrestrial > Soil > Palsa > Peat permafrost | place: Sweden... | reverse complement strand
CGATCTTCGTCTCGCGGTCCAGCACCCGCTTCTGCACTTGAAGCGAATAGATGCGCCGCTGCACATCCTCGAGCCGCGGAGGCGTCGAGTTCTGTCCCAGCGATAACCGCGCGCACGCCGTATCCAGCACGGACACGGCCTTGTCCGGCAGTTGCCGCCCGGCAATGTAACGATGCGACAAGCGCACCGTAGCCGTGACTGCCTCATCCAGGATGCGCAGGTTGTGATGCTTTTCGAGAGACCCGACAATGCCTCGCAGCATCGTGCAGGCAACTGCCTCTGTCGGCTCTTCCACCTTGACCACCTGGAATCGTCTGGCCAGCGCCGGATCCTTTTCGAAGTACTTTTTGTACTCCGACCAGGTGGTCGCGGCAATGGTGCGCAGTTCGCCGCGCGCCAGCGCAGGCTTCAGCAGATTCGCTGCATCGTTCTGTCCGGCCTGCCCTCCGGCGCCAATCATGGTGTGCGCCTCGTCGATGAAGAGAATGATTTTCTCGGTTGAGGACTTCACTTCGTTGATCAGTCCCTTCAACCGGTTTTCAAACTCTCCCTTGACGCCCGCGCCGGCTTGAAGCAAAGCCAGATCAAGGCTGTGCAGATGCACGCCCTGCAAAGCCGGCGGCACATCGCCGTCAGCAACGCGATTCGCAAAACCCTCCACCACCGCCGTTTTGCCCACGCCGGCCTCACCGGTCAGAATCGGATTGTTCTGCCGCCGCCGCATCAAAATATCGATCATCTGCCGGACTTCCTGGTCGCGCCCCAGCACCGGGTCAATCTTTCCCGCCTTGGCGTTCGCAGTAAGGTTCACCGTGTATTGATCCAGGTGCGGCGTCTTGCCGCCCGACGCTGAGCGTGCGACGTCTCCATCGCCCGGTGCGGATGCTCCATCACCGCCGTCGCCAAGGCTCGTCTGCGTCTCCTTGGAGCTGGCAATAATTTCGTAAAAGCTCGCCCGCAGGCCTTCTGGAGGAATCGACTGCAGCTCCTTGGAGAAATCCTTCACCATCCGGGCCAGGTCTTCATCGCCCAGCAGCGCAAGCAGCGTGAAACCGGTGCGGATCTGCCCCGCGCGGAAGTCGATGCTCGCAACCGTCCACGCCTCTGAAAGCATCTGCACTACTGAAGGGCTGAATGCGGGCGAGCGCGCGTTGCCCGTCTTGAACGAGTCCAGGCTGCGCTCTAATTCCTTCGTCAGCCGGGACCGGTCAATCCCAAAATGCTTCAGGATTGCGGCCACGTCGTTGTCGGTGCCATCCAGCACTTTCAGCAAATAGTGCTCGATCTCAATGTCGTAGTGCGTCCGTGCTACGCACAAACCCGCGGCAGCCTCAAGCGCGCGCCGCGTTGTATCGTTCAGCTTCTCAATCAGACCTTTTAGATTTGTGCTCATAGCCTTCTCTGTCCCCGTTCTGAAAATCTCTCACTGCACTTGTCTCACTGCACCATCTCTCATTGAACCAGGTAAGTTGCGTCCGCTGGATCGCGGTCAAGAGGTTTGGTTTTCAACCAGCTCACCAGCCCCAGTTGCGGCCGCGTGGCTGCGCCCGATCCCAGCTCGCAGGGCGGTGCGTCCTCGCGCGCCAGCACCAGTTGCACTTCAGTCTCATAACTCCCGTTGGAGTAGAACCTCAACCACGCCACAAGCTCATGATATGCAGCCTGTCCTGGCAAAAACCTCAAGTACTGCTCGAAGTGCATCGGGCCAATTGAAACGCGGATCCGCCCGTGATGATCCCACACTTCGTCGCCGGCCACGGTCCCAACACCGAGCCGCTCGCTCGGTCCGCCGAACCCCGTAAAGCATGTCTGATTCTCCACGCTCAACTTCCGCCACGCGCCCGCGAACTGCTGAATGTGGACCTTCACCTCGAAGTAGTCTTCCAGAATCTGCTGCAGAGACGAAGCCGAACGCACATGCCGTCCCAGAAGACCCACGTAGTTCAGATACGCATAATCAGAAAGGCCGCCTCGTGCCCGCAAGCCCTCCGTGCCCAGTCCCAGCAGATCCCGCAACCGCATCGATAGCCGGTCTTCGCCTGACTTTTCGTACTCAATAAAGAACCTGTACTTCTCCCAGCCACGATAGAAAAACGAAATCATGCGATGGTTGAAGATATTAAGAAAATCTTCCATCGCATAATCCTTGTGCCGCGTCCGCGCCAGCAGAAACTCGGTATACGGCGCAGGCATCACCGAGATTGCCGCGCACAGGCCCATGAACTCCACCGTCATGCTGGCCTGGCCATTTTCCTCGCGATGCAAATCGTAAATCTCGCTGGGCGGAAACGCCAGCGAAGTGCGCGCCGAGAAGCGAATCGTCTCCTGCTGCGGCGTAATGAAATAGCCGACCGGCTTCCGTTCAGTCTCCATCTTCTGCAGCATGCGCACCGCCTGAAAGAAATGCACGCGGAACGGCTCTTCGTCCAGCATTTTGCGCACACTGCCGAACGATGATCTGCCGTCTTCTTCCCATTTCCGCTCAGTTACAGCAGGGCTTGGGTCCCCGCTCTCGGTGGCCATTTTCCCAGCGCCTCCTTTCTCAGGGTGCTTCGCCCAGTCAACTGCGAAAAACTGTTCATGGCAGCATAGCTGGCAAGAAAGCGATCGATGACAGCGGCAAACAGATATAATCCGCTCCCCGCGAACTGCTGTTCGTCAAACTCCATCTCCACCTGCATTCCCCGCGCGGGAATCAGCCCATAGGCCGAGTTCACCAGCGCGAATTTGGGCGCGGAGTTCATCTTCAAAATCGATCCAACCTGATTCTCGCTGGCCGCCGAGTCCGTCAGGTTGTGCAGCCGCAGAATCTCCTGCATCGCAGCCCGGCCCTCTTCGTTGAGCGATAGATAATTGAGAGAAAGCAGCGAAATCAAACGCCAGAAATGCCCTTGCCCTCCGGGCGGGTTGATGCTCGCGGTGGGCCGCCGCAACGCAATCACCGTTTTGGCTGCCTCGTGCCCCACTGCCTCGAAGTCGCCGGTCTCTGACCCCGTCTGAATCCGCGATGGCAGATCGAAATTGGTACACAGCGTCCGCACCATCAACACATCCGCCTCGGGTTCGGTGAAACTTCCCGTTAGATCCACCACTGAGATGGACATCGTCGAAGGCTCGCGCTCGCCGAATTCGTTCAGGTGGCGGGTTGCCGTCCAGAACACGAGATCGTCCCGTTTGCGGCTCTGATGGCGGTACGAATGCATCGGTTCCAGAGGCACCGATTGCCTCAGTCTCGGGTTGGTCGCAACCACTTCTTCAATGCTGAAAATCTCCATCGATGCGTAGTTGCGGCTGTCCGGCACTATGGTGTATTCATGCCGCGTCTGGCTCAGCAGTATCGGCTCCGACGCCTGAGCGAATAGATTGATAGCCGGCGTGCATCCCAGCCGGAAGGTCCTTTCATTGATGCCCAGTTCCATTACCTGTTGCCGCTCGGCGCGCTCGAAGAGTGAGAACAGAAAAACGATCTCAGCCTCTTCGCCAAATCCCGCTTCAGCCAGAGGCTCCAGGCCTTCCAGATCGAAGAACAGGAACTTCTCCGGCAGCGCAAAATACTCCTGCAGCAGCCGGTGGCCGTCCATGGAACGGCGCACAAACGGCAACAAACTTTCTTCCGCGTCGAACCCGACCATGCGTAGCCGATCGGGCCCCAGGCTGATCAGCCGCTTCTCATCTTTTGGATCGCGCAATTGAATCTCGATGCACTTCTCCGAGATCAGCTCATAGAGCGAATAAACCACGCTCGCATCCCCTGCCAGATGGAAGCGCAGGCGCTTCAACGGCAGCCCGGAAAAAACCACATCTCTATGGCAGCGAAGCCGTAGACGGACGGCGGCCACTGCCTGCACTCCGACCGTCGCGCGCGGAGGCCGCTGCATCCTTTCCGGCTGCCGCCACTCTGCCGCGGAAACCGAAAAGGGCCAAAGGTCCACGTCATACGCTGTCTGGAAGCGGCAAGCCAACCCATCGACCGTCACCTTCGACACCAGCGCTGTTCCCCTCGGAACCCGCATCCCCGCGGTTTTTTTCCCCTGCGCAGGGTCCGCCTGGCATTCCACAATGGTCATCGACGGAATTGGCTGCAGATAAGCCGGATGGATGATTCGCGTCAGCGATTCGCAGAGCTCTGGAAAATCGTCGTCGATCCTGCGGTGTACCCGCGCAGCCAGAAACGCAAAGCCTTCCAGAAGCCGATTGACATGCGGATCGTCGCAACGATCAGGATCGAGCAGCAGCCTGCCCGCGACCTTGGGATACTTGCGCGCAAAATCCCCGCCCATCTGGCGCAGGAAGGTCAGTTCGCGCTCATAGTACTCAAGCATCTCCTCGCGCATGGCCCTTATTTAACCTCGTACTCGCCGCTGATCATCTCCAGCACTGTGTCGAACTTAATCTCTTCATCCATATTCTCGTAGATAATCTCACCTTCAATATGGAACCGCAGGCTCCGGCTGAGCAGATCTGTGCGCGTAAGAAAAACCCGCGGCTGGTGAATTCTCGGTTCGTAGGTGCGAATACATTTCTCCAGCGCGACCGTCAGCGCATTCTGCTCCTTGCCGTGCGAGCCATCGAAGCTAAGCAGATCAGGCAGCCCGTAATTCAACACCGAAGCAGCCGTTGCCGGATAACCCTCGAGCTCCGGGATGACCGGCTTGCGCGTATTCAAAAGCCACTCCAGATCCCGCTTCATCGAGTCGCGATACATGGTGATGGACGAGGCGCGCGTCTCCGGCCACAGATCGGTCTGCGTCAGCCGGTCCACCAGCGATTGCGTGATCAGGACTTCAGACTTGCCTTTGGCCAACTCGTCCTCCCAAAATCATCGCGTCTTTCGCTATTGCAGAACTGTACCATCCAGCCATTGCTGCGTCTCAGGATTGGCTGCTCCGGTGTCGTCCTCAAGCGTCCAGTATCGCAATTCAGGCCGCACGGCGAGCAGGCTCTTCACGGTCCCAGCAACCGCCTCCGAGATTGCAGTCGCTCCGGTCTCCTGGCCGGCGCGCCAGATGTACCGATGCAGATCGAGCCAGGTCCTGGCGCATTCGCTGGCCAGAATCGGCAGAGTCGCGCGCAGCAGTTCCGCCCACGCACTTCTGCCGGCGAGCACGCGCAGAGACTGCCTGATTTCCGGACTCGGCCCCACTGCATAACCCGGCGCCGGCGTCGGTCCCTGCATGCGCGTCTCACCCAGGCGCAGGCCGGCACACACCAGGTAAGGCACTGGAGACGTGGGGTCCTGTTCGAAGAGAAACTCCGCACTCTCCACCACCAGTGCGTACGCATCTTCCACCCCGCCCAGCGGACCGGCAGTGGCAGATCTGCGCAGCGCCGCCTGTCCTGGCTCTGTGCCCGTTTCCGCCTTGCCATCGGACTCCTGCGCCTCGCCTGCCTCCGCAGCCGGTTTTTCGACTTTCTGAACCGGATCAGGCTCCGTCTTGCGCCGCTCATTCAGCAACAGCTCGACGACTTTATGAACTTCATCGAGCGAGGTGCGAAGTTTATCCAGATTCGGGCTGCTGTCGCGGTAGGTTTCCTGCCCGTATTGATCCAGCCGATCCAGTGCCTCGATCGATTCATTCAAAGCCGCGCTGGCTTGCGCGTACAGACTTTTGGGGCTCGCCGCGAATGCCTGGTCGAACTCCTCAGCTGTCAGCCTGCCATGATCGATGGCGTCTTTCCGAGCTTCAGCCTTGGCATCGTTGTTAGCATCTTTCTCGTAGCCCACCTTTCGGGAATCGAGATAATTCACATAGTCCAGTCCGCTGCGGGTCAGCGGGACTTTGCGAAGAGCGTCTCCAATTAGTTTCGCCGCGGCTTCAATCGAGATCATCCGCAGCTCAAGGTCTTCGCCCTCCTCAATCACCGGATAGAGCGTCGGCCAGAAGGTCTCCTGAAGCGATCGGAAAAGCTCGATGCCCGGCGCAAGAACCTGGAATCCCTCAACCCGAAGTTCCGCCTCCACAAGCCAGCCTGCCAGGCGAAGGTCTTTGCTTCGAGTTGCCAGTGCATCGCCCGCCAGCTTGATCACGGCGCGATGATCGGCCTTCTTTTTCTGCGACCGTCCCCAGTCGCCTTCGGGAATATCGTCTTCGTCTTCCTTGCGCGCTTCCTTGATCTGATCGAAGACCTTGTCGTAGTAAAGGTTCTCGCCCGCTGGATTCTCACCTGCAATCGGCGTAAGCAAATCCTCACGCAGAGGCATCTTGAGACTCCTTCTCCGGCGCAGTCCACACTACGCTGCGAATTTCCAGCAGCGGGACATCGGTCCCGTCCACGTCCATCATCTTGATGCCGTAAGGAAGCTGCCCGTACTTCTCGTCGTCTTCCCAGGCTGACTCGCGGCCCAGTTGCACGGCCTCATCCGCGTGACGGAAGGAAAGCGGGCAAAGGACGGGAAGAAGAACGTCGCCGAGATCCTGCAGGCGAAAGTCGGAGCTGGTTTCCACGCGCGCCTGCGCCCACACCAGATCACGCAGATTGGCCGGCGGCTGAATCTCCAGCTTGCGCAGATAGTGAATTGGAATCCAGGTGTAACTACCTGCCAGGAAGACCTCGAGGTTGGCGCCGATGCGCGGGTCCGCATCACTAAACTCGCTGAACGGCTTGCCGTTCCATTCGCCAGCGTGAACTGCTTCATCTTTTTGGGGGGGTGTCTCGCCGTTGATGAACATGGCCTGCCGGGTACGCTCGGCGTGCAGCGCACTTCGATACAGGAGCGTTCCCGCGGCAGCCTCGGCATTCGCTCCCGCCAGAAGATCCAGCTGCTTCTCAGCCCGGTCAAACTCGCCGGCAAACAACAGAAGCTCAAACAGGAACGTGCGGCGCTTGGCGTCGAGCGGATTGGACCTCAGCTCGTCGCCAAGCGCCTTGATGGCCTCCCGCAGTCTTCCTTCGCGGTAGAGCGCAAGTGGTGTCATCGGCTGCTAGGTAAGCTTGTTCTGTTTGACGTTGTAAGTCGTCGATCCGGTGGTGGTAACAATGCCCTGCTCGTTCTGCTGGCTGTATTCGATCTTAATCTGGTTGTAGCTGAAGGAAATGCTTACGCGTGGAATCTCATCGGTCGCAGAAGCCTGCAAGGAAGTCACATAAAGCTCCTCAAAATCGACCGCCAGAAACGGCTTGCCGGCGGCGCCGGACTTTATCGCCTCCAACCTCCCAGTCTTGATATGCGTGCCCGCGCCAATGGACTTGAACAAAGGTGTGGTCGACTTATCAAGGTACGTCAGGGCGGTGAAGTCCGTTAGGTCGACCTTGCCGGCGCCCGAACCACCCGTACCGGCCACCGAACTGACTTGGGAGGCGCCCCAGGCCCACGACGAAATATGAATCCAATCCTTGTGCTTATCGTCGACCGACTCGCCCGCAATGCCGTCGAGTTTCAAGAAATAATCAACTGCCATGTCGAAATCCTTTCGTGTGCGGCCTGTTTCTCAGGCCGGTTTGGGGGATTTAGAGTTCATTGAGGGACAGAGAAACTACTTGCCCGCTGGTGGGGGTAGATCCGCTACAAGCCTCAAGGACACGGTGAGTTCATCCAACTGGAAGTGAGGACGAAGGAACGCGACCGCACGCAGCGCCCCTGGCTTTCCAGGTACCTCCATTACTTCAATGCGCGCCTCGCGCAAAGGCCTTTCCGCCTTTGCCGCGGGCGACGCATTATCGTCCGCGATCACATAGTTCGCTACCCACTGGTTCAGGAATAGCTCGGCCTGGGAACGGCTCATTGTGCTTCCCAGCTTGTCCCGCATCATGGCCTTCAGGTAATGAGCGAAGCGGGACATGGCCAGCATGTATGGCAACTGCGCGGAGAGACGCGCATTGGCATTGGCCTCCGGCTTGTCGTAGACCTTGGGCTTGTTGGCTGTCTGCACGCTGAAGAAGGCAGCATAGTCCGTCCCCTTGCAATGCACCAGCGGCACAAATCCCTGGTCGGCAAGCTCCTTTTCGCGCCGGTCGGTAATGCTGACTTCCGTTGGACACTTCAACGTAAGATCGCCTTCATCGGTGCGGAAGTTGTGCGTCGCCAGTCCTTCAACAAGACCGCCGTTCTCCACGCCGCGAATCGATGCGCACCAGCCGAACTTCGCAAACGATTGCGTGAGCCGCGCCGCCAATGCATACGCGGCATTGCCCCACAGATACTTCGAGTGGTCTCGGCCGTCGACGCCCTCTTCGTAGGCAAACTCTTCAATCTGCCTCGTATCCTTGCCCCACGGCTCACGCATCAATACGTGCGGCAGGGTGAGAGCCACGTAGCGGGAATCTTCAGAGGCGCGAAAGCTCTTCCACTTCGCGTACTCGGTGCTGTCGAAGACCTTCGACATATCCCGAATCCCTGTTAACTGGCCGAATTCTGTCAGGTTCATCATCTCCGGCGCTGCCGCGGAAAGGAACGGCGCATGCGCCGCCGAGGCAACCTGCGAAACCCGCTCCAGCAATTCCACATCTTCTCCGCTGCGGCCAAACTCGTAATCGCCCACCAGCGCGGCAAACGGAGCTCCGCCAAACACGCCGAACTCCTCTTCATACACTTTTCTGAAGAATTGGCTTTGGTCGAACTCTGGCGCTCGTTGCAGATCCTTCAGAAGATCCTTCTTGGGCACGTTCAAGAGCTTGATCTTGAGCATGTCGTTGGTTTCGCTCTGGTCAAGAAGGTGCTTGATGCCGCGCCACGTGCCTTCGAGCTTCTGGAAAGCAGGATGATGCATCACCTCGTTCAATTGCAGCGATATCAGGCGGTCAATGTCCGCGATGCGCGCCCCGATGCTGGCTTCCGCGTCGCGGCTCAGGACCATCTTCCCTTCAAGAACCTGGTTGACGAACTCCTTCACCATGTCCTTGCCGCGCTCTTGCGCAACGGTATCCTTGCCAAAACGCCCCTGGGCCACAATCTGGTCCAGCAGCGATACCTCTGTTGTTTGTGATTCGGCGGCCTGACCCGCTACTGCATTCGACGGGCTACTCATGTTGGTCTCCCTTTGCCTCGCCACCCATTTCAGCGCGCAGCTTGTTTAGCTCTTCGGTCTTGGACACTGCATCGAACAGCGCCTGGTCCAGTTGGTCATTGCCCTGCAGGCTGCCCCGCAGATTCGAGAGCCGGGTCCGCAGGTCCAGCAGTTCCTTGATCGGGCCCACCTGGGTGGCCACATTGGCGGGCGAAAAATCGTCGAAGCTCTCGAAGTGAAGATCTACGCCAACCTGTCCCGCCTTGGAGCTGAGCTTGTTCTCCACCGAAAACTTCAGGTGCGGCTGCATGCCTTTCAGCACGCTGTCAAAATTGTCGGGGTTGATTTCTACGAATTTCCGATCCTTCAAGGCTGCCAGCGGCTGTTCGGGTTGCCCGGTTAGGTCGCCTAGCACGCCCATCACGAACGGCAATTCCTTCATCTCGATGGCGTTTCCAACTTCAACGTCATACGTGATCTGCACCCGGGGAGCCCGGACGCGACTAAGTTTCTGCTGAGTACTCTCTCTGGCCATAACGCTCCGGTGTTACAACTGGGTTGGGGGTTTCCGAATTATCGGTAAAGGCAACAAAACCACAAGAACGGGCCCTCTGTCCAGTAAATTCTGCGTGCGTTTATTAGTATTGCAACAAACCCCGGTAACATCGCCTGCCTGAAGATTAATTTCCTGGCAATCCACGCCGTGTGCGACGATGATGGTGCTGGACGCCGGACTCCTTCGTGATTTTGAATCTTCTATCCGGATCGAACCTTCTGTATCTTCCACTAACCCATGAAGATCGCCGCGCAATTTTTGCTTTGGACACTGTCTCACTTCAACGGTTACCATCACCCTTTCAGCCGAGGTTGACCACAAAATGCGACAGCTCCAGCCCGTCATCTGGTCAAAAGGAACGTTTCTCTCGCCCCAGCACCTGCAGGCGCAGGAACGCTTTGTTGAAGACAGTGCGCGTTTTTACATGGATTCCCTGAACTCCCGTTCCTGGGGCTTCAGCGAAATCCAGATCGATACCAAAGCTCTGTCGGAAGGCAGGCTGGCCATCACACTGGCCTCGGGAATCTTCCCCGACGCGCTCCCGCTCGACATCCCCGCCTCAGAGTACCCGCCGCCGGCTCGCGTTCTGGATGAGTGCTTCCAGGGTGGGCGTCAGTCCTGCACCTTCTACCTAGCCGTGCCGGAATACCTGCAAGGCGGCATGAACGTAGCGGTGGATCGCGGCCGGGTGAGCACGCGCTTCGTTGCGCAGATGCAGATGGTGCGCGATGAGAACACCGGCAGCGGCGAAAAGCCGGTCCAGGTGGCGCGCAAGAACCTGCAGATCCTGGCCGAGGGCGAAAATCGCGAAGGCTCCGTGGTGCTTGGATTCACCCGTATCCTCCGCTCCGAGACCGGCATGTACCAGATCGATCCCACTTACATTCCGCCACTGATCGACATTCACGCCCACCCCACGCTCAAACGCATCCTCAGCAACATGGTCGAACTGCTGGTGGCGCGAAGCGGCCAGCTCTCCGGCGGACGCCGCCAGAAGAATCAGTCACTGGCGGACTTCACCGCCTCCGATGTCGCCAATTTCTGGCTGCTCTACACCATCAACAGCCATTTACCGGTGCTCCGCCACTTTCTGGAATCGAGCAATGTCCTGCCCGAGCCGCTCTTCAATGAAATGTCCGACCTGGCCGGCGCCTTGACCGCGTTCTCCGTCAAAATCGCTCCCAAGGACCTGCCCGCGTATAACCACGACCAGCTCGGCTCCTGCTTCGGCGAACTCGACCGCCAGATTCGAATCATGCTGGAGACGGTCATCCCCAGCAACTTCGTCTCACTCCCGCTGAAGCTGGTCCGCGACACCATCTATGCCACGTCCATCGACAAGGACGCTTACTTCGAGAACTCCCGCTTCTACCTGGCCATTGCCGCCGACATCCGCGATGCCGACCTGATCGACCGCTCCCAGAAGCTGCTCAAAGTCTGCTCCGCCACCCAGCTCGAAACCCTGATCCGCAACGCCCTGCCCGGACTTCGCCTCACGCACGTGCCCACGCCGCCAAGGTCGATCCAGATCAAGCTAAAGTACCAGTGCTTCTCCGTCGAGCAGGGCGGACCAGTTTGGGAGTCAGTCTTGCGCGCCCGCAACTTCGCAGTCTACTGTCCGTCGGAAATCCTCAATCCGCAAATGGAGCTCATCATCCTGCTGGCCCAGCCCGCCTGACACCTGACGTCAATGCTTCATCAGGAAGATCACCACCACCAGAATCACCACCAGCAACACGATGATTGCCACCAGCAGCAAGGGCACATACGCCTGCAGCTTATTCGGCGGCGCCTCAGGCGGCTTGGCTGCCGGAGGTTGCGGAGCCGGGGCCGGCGGCATCTGGGGCATGTACATTCCGGGAAGCTGCGGTGTATTGACCTGGGGCGGCTGCGCCGAAAACGATGGTGGCTGCGCCGAGAATCCACTCACCTGCGGACCGCTGACTTGTACGGACGGAGGAGAAACCGGGAAACCCGGCATCTGCATTCCGGGAGCCGCGGCCTTTGGCGGAGCCGCAGCCGCGCTTTCTGCCGCATTCGCGCCGCCACGCATCGCGATCTCCCGCATCCTTGACGCATCGAGGATGCGCGTATATTCACTCGGTCCACTCGCCGCTGGAGGGGCCGGAGGAGCAGGCGGAGCGAACTGACTCACGGGCGGAGGCGCAGGGGCCGGAGGCGGTGTCCAACTCGGCGCGGCAGGCGGGGTCGCGGCAGGCGCACCGGGCTTCGCAAGAGCTTCGAAGGTCTGCGTCCAGAGCCCCGGCCCTGCCGCGGCCGGAGGCGTCACAGGCGGAGGGGTCGCAATAGGCACTGGAGCACTCACAGGCTCATCCAGTATCTGAAGCAACCGCGTAATCCCCACACTACCCGTGGCTGGCGCGCTTTCCATCGGAGGCAGCGACTCTGGTACCTCTCTGGCAAATGGATCTTGACCCGCCTGCCCGGGCGCGTTTGCATCGGGCTTGCCGGGGGTCTGGGCATAATCCATCCGTCCTGGTTGAGCCGGGAGCTCTTCGCGATAGGCCGCTTCAGGCGGCGCAGATGGAGGCTCGATCGAGAGCATCCGCGTAAAAGAGCCGGGCCCGCTGCTGGAAGAATCCCGCGTTTCGATGGGCGCCGGCGGCGGTGCGCTCGCCTCTGCGCTGCCCAGACCCCCGAACAGCCGGGTAAATGACCCTGGTTCGCCTTCCGCGGGACGCGGAGCAGAACTGCTCATTGCCGGACTCGCCTCTGCGCTTCCCAAACTAGCAAACATCTGCGTAAATGCACCCGGCTTGTTTTCGGTGGGACCCGGAGCAGAGCTATTCACCGGCGGACTCGCCTCTGCACTTCCCAAGGTTCCGAACATCTGCGTGAACGCGCCGGGCTTGCTCTCTCCGGCAGGGGGCGCTGCGCCGCCCAAAGGCGCGCCCCAAGGCGAAGCCGGCGGCGCTTGCGGAAAAACCGGCTCCGGTCCCGCCAGGTCGCTGGCGCGTAACAACTCCGTGAATCCCCCGCTACCGGAAGCGGGAGCAGCCCTGGGCGGCTCCGCCGGAACGGGTGGCGCTTCAGGCTGGGCGGCCTTCACCGGAATCGACGGAATCGGCATCGGAGCAGTGGGCGTCTGTGCCGCGTTCAAAGTCTGCAGGAGCGAAGTGAACCCCGAAACCGGCGCCGCCGGCCGCATCTCCGGGGCCGGAGTCGCGCGTGCCGCGGGTGCAACAGCGGACGCATCGCTCCCCAGCGTGCGCAGCAACTCGGTAAACCCACTGCTGCCCTGGCCTCCCGGTTGCGATCCCGGTGCCGCGGCAGCAGGCCTCTCCGCGAATGACTGTCTCTCCGCTGAAACCATCCGAATTTTGTCAATCAACTGCGTTGGGCTCTCGTCAGCGCCCCCGCCGAACACCACTTTGTGGACCACCGGCTCCGCAAACGCCTGCGCTCCCGGAGCGGGCGCGGGTACCTGAAAAGGCGCGGGCGTAGCCGGCAATTCCTTCGGCTCCTCAGGAACTTCCACCGTCCCAAAAACGCCGGTTGCCCCAAAGCTTTGCCCGGAAGCCGAATCTTCCTCCCATGGGAGCTTGGGACCGCCTCCGCCGCCTGGTGCATTCGGATTGCTCATACTTCAAAGGCCTCCGCCGCGATGCCGGTAGCATAAATCATTCGCTGCTCCCGATTTACCTGTTCACCCAAAAAAGAATTTGAGTATAATTCGCTTGCACTCTACAACTCC
>Ga0302310_10003035_pt1 | contig 13237 bp, 12 predicted proteins | sample III_Palsa_N1_2_FD_200451 | JGI IMG/M metagenome (GOLD analysis project Ga0302310, IMG submission 200451) | Peat permafrost microbial communities from Stordalen Mire near Abisko, Sweden - III_Palsa_N1_2 | ecosystem: Environmental > Terrestrial > Soil > Palsa > Peat permafrost | place: Sweden... | reverse complement strand
AACTGAAGGCCAGCGCGTCTATGGCGCGAAGAACGACCACAGCAATGCGATCACCGCCAGCGCCATCAGCGCGGTGCCGATCCAGCCCAGCGCGATCAGCCAGGGGCCGGCCCGAAACCGTCCCATCAGTTCGAAATTGGTCACCACCACCATCATCATCGCCATGATCGGAACCGCGACGATGCCGTTGAGCACGGCACTCCACACCAGCATGTGAATGGAGTCGATGCCGGTGAAGCCGAGGCCGAACCCGATCGCGGTGGCGGCGGCGATGATGGTGTAGAATCCGACCGCGTCCGGCGCCTTGGCCTCCAGCGTCGCGGGCCATCCGAACGCTTCGGATACGCCATAGGCGGCGGAGCCGGCCAATACCGGTATCGCGAGCATGCCGGTGCCGATGATGCCCAGCGCAAACAGCAGGAACGTAAAATCGCCCGCCAGCGGCCTTAGCGCTTCGGCGGCCTGGGTCGCCGAATTGATGTTGGTGACGCCGTGGGCGTTCAACACCGCCGACGTGGTCAGGATGATGAAAAACGCGATCACGTTGGAGAAGATCATGCCCACCGTGGTGTCGATCTTGATGCGGTCGATTTCCGGATGGCCGCCGCGGCTCAGTTCGCGAAGTGGACGGCGCATCTTGCCTTGGTTCTTGCCCTTGTGCATTTCCTCGACTTCCTGCGAGGCCTGCCAGAAAAACAGATAGGGGCTGATGGTGGTGCCGAGCACGGCGACCACCATCAGGAAGTAGTCGGTATTGATGGTCGGCCTCGGCCAGATCGTTGCCAGCAGCGCGGCGCTCCAGGGAATCTTCACGGTCAGCGCAGTCGCGACATAGGCGAAAAGCGTCAGCGTCATGAATTTCAGCACCGGCGCATAGCGGCGATACGGCACGAACACCTGCAGCAGGGTCGATGTTGCAGCGAAGATCAGCGCGTGCTCGTGGTTGAGCCCGCCGATCACCAGCGTGAGTGCTTCGCCCATCGCGGCGATGTCGGCGGCGATGTTGAAGGTGTTGGCGGCGACCAGGAGGAAAATCAGCGAGAGCACAAGCCAGCGCGGCGCCAGCTCCATCACATTGGCGGCGAGGCCCTTGCCGGTGACCCGGCCGATCTGCCCGCTCACCAGCTGGATCGCGATCATGAAGGGCGTGGTGAGAAACACCGTCCACAACAGGCCGTACCCGAACTGCGCCCCGGCCTGTGAATAGGTGGCGATGCCCGACGGATCGTCGTCGGCGGCGCCGGTCACCAATCCCGGACCCAGCAGCCGAAACAGCATGTTGCGGGGCTTCCTGATCTCTGGGCGGGTGATTTCGGCCATGCATTCCCTTGGATTTCCCGGCTTGACCGGCAAGAACCGTCACGAATCTTTCGCGGTTTTGCCGCGGCGATCAAGCGAATTCTTCCGCGGCGGATCGGCTTCGATTTCATGTCAGGAATTTCACGTTAACAGCAGCGCGATAAAAAAATTGACACGTCGGGCAAATCACCGGAACATTGTCATCGTCGCAACAATTGAGCCCGCGCCGGGAAACCGGTCGCGGGCTTTTTCAATCGCGATTTTGAACCCGTTTTTTGAATCGGACGGCGGCCGCATTCGGGACGCAGCATCTCCCATGTCAGCGCCTTGCCGCAAGACGCGTCTGCAAGCGCGCCGCCGTCCGAACCAGTGTTGGCGATCAGCCGGGCCGCTTTGTCACTTTGCGCCGGCACGACCCGCGACAACGAAAGAATTCAACATGACCGCATATCTGATATCGCTCGCTTTGGCGGGCCTGCTCGCGCTCGCGCTGTGGGAGACCATGTCATGAGTGCGGATATCATTCCATTTATTCCGCGGCGGAATCGTAAACGCCGGCTCGGTGATTCTTCCGTTCCAGCGTCACCGCCGGATGATCTCGTGATGGATCATGTCGATACCGCGCCTTGCGAATATGTTTGGCCCGAGCAGGGCGATCCCGTATCTACCGAGAACATCCATGCCTAATAAAACCATCACCGAAATCCGCTCGCTGGCAAGAAGCCATTCCAGGACGGCGCTGAACGTCCTGGTCGGCGTCATGCGCAGCAAGGACGCGACGGCGACCGCCAAGGTCTCGGCCGCCAATGCCATTCTGGATCGCGGCTGGGGCAAGGCGACGCAACCGATCGAGAACGGCGATGACGGGGCCCTTGAACTGATCCACCGAATCGAGCGCATCATTGTCCATCCTGAAAATCGCGACAGCGAAAATATTTGAACCGCTGCTGGCGCGCGGCGTGCGATACCGCGGCGCGTTCGGAGGCCGGGGCTCGGGAAAATCGCATTTCTTCGGGGAGCTTCTGGTCGAGCTGTGCCAGGCCGAGCGCGGCACCTCGGCGGTGTGCATTCGCGAGGCGCAGAAGACGCTGGCGCAATCCTCAAAGCGCCTGATCGAAAGCAAGATCGCGGGCCTCGGCCTCGGCCATCGCTTCAAGATATTCAGCGACAAGATCGCCACTCCCGGCGGCGGCGTCATCATTTTCCGGGGCATGCAGGATCACACGGCGGATTCGATCAAATCACTGGAGGGATTTCGTATTGCCTGGGTCGACGAGGCGCAGTCGCTGAGCGCGCGCAGCCTTTCGCTGCTGCGACCGACCATCCGCGCAAAAAACTCGGAATTGTGGGCGTCTTGGAATCCACGCCGGCGATCGGACGCGATTGACGATTTCTTCCGGACCAAAAAGCCTGACGGTGCCGTGATCGTCAACGCCAACTGGCGCGACAATCCCTGGTTTCCCGCGGTGCTGGAAGACGAGCGCAGGACCGATCTGTTGCTCTATTCCGATCGCTACGAACATGTGTGGGAGGGCGATTATATCAGGGCGTTCGAAGGCGCCTATTTCGCGCCGATGCTGAACGAGGCAAAGGCGCAGGGCCGGATCGGCAAGGTCGCCGCCGATCCCTTGCTGCCGCTGCGCGCCTTTCACGACATCGGCGGCTCCGGCGCCAATGCCGACGCCTACACGATCTGGATCGTGCAGTGGGTCGGGCAGGAGATCAGGATTCTCGACTACTATGAAAGCGTGGGCCAGGTGCTCGCGTTTCACGTCAACTGGATGCGCGAGCGCGGCTACGGCAGGGCGATCAACATCCTGCCGCAGGACGGCGTGAACGAAAACAATATCATCGGCAAGAAATACGCTGATCACTGGCGCGATGCGGGGTTTAGCGTCGAGCCGCCGGTGAAGAACCAGGGCAAGGGCGCCGCGATGATGCGCATCGAGGCGGTGCGCCGGCTCGGTCCGAAGATGTGGTGGAACGAGGCCACCACCGAAGCCGGCCGCGACGCGGTCGGCTTCTACCACGAGAAGAAAGACGATGTGCGCAACGTCGGGCTGGGGCCGGAGCATGATTGGTCCTCGCACGCTGCGGACGCGCTGGGCTTGATGGCGATTTGTTACGAGGAGCCCGGGCGGAACGGGGATTTCAACCGCGCGATCCGGTATCGGGAGCAGGGGTGGGTGTGAGGGGTAAGCACGTCATCACTCCTGCAGCGCCTGCGCGATCCGGTTCAGCCGCGCGTCGATGGCCGCGATCTGGCTCTTCAAGGCCTCGATCCGAGGCCCCATAGCCGGGTCCAAACAACAACTCGATATCATTCAGTGTCGATACCACTACTAATGGCAACACGATATTGGTTGCTGTTTTTTCAGATGGGCCCCCTTTACCCGAGATTCCATTCTCGCCGCCGAGATTTGACACGTCGGGCAAATCACCGGCATAATTTCAACATCGCAAGAATTGTTGGCCCGCGCCCGGAAACCGGCCGCGGGCTTTTTGCATCCAGGCCTTGGATGCGCAATTGCCCGCCGGGATTCCGGGTTCGCACGGCGTGCGCCCCGGAATAATGGTGAGATGCTGTCGATCCGAGAGAAAATCCCCCATGTCAAAAATGTCGATCCTCGATCTCAAGGCCTTGCTTGCTGCCGAAAAATCCGACGCGCTGGCGGCGATCTCGGCCGCGAGGCTGGCGGAGGAGCGCGCCGATGCGATGGATTATTATCTCGGCGATATGCGCAAGGATATGCCGGCGCAGGATGGCCGCTCGCGCGCGGTCTCCTCCGATGTCGCCGACACGATCGAGGGGCTGATGCCGAATCTGATGGATATCTTTGCCGGCTCCGATGAAGTGGTGCGGTTCGAGCCGGTCGGGCCCGAGGACGAGGCGGCGGCGAGCCAGGAGACCGATTATGTCAATCACGTCTTCATGCAGCAGAATCCCGGCTTCATGATCCTGTATTCTTTCATCAAGGACGCGCTGCTCTCGTCACCGGATTTGTCGGGGCGGTGTGGCTCGGCGCCAAGGTCATGCTCGGCAAATGATCCGCACAGTTCTGGTTGTTGCCGCGCTGCTGGCCTCATGTCCCGCGCAGGCCTTTCCGTGCTGGGTTGTGAAGAAAGCCGTCGCGCAATATGGCGAGGCGGCGGTGGAGTCCTGGGCCCGGGCCAAAGGTATTTCCGGCAAGGACATCGAGAAGGCGAAGCGATGCCTCCGCTAGTGCGCGTGGCGAACGCCGTTCGTCTCGATGAGCGAAGCTTTCATGAACCGGCAACAGGTGCGAGATGAAAAAAACGTGCCTGTCGTTGGCTGAGAATCCCACCTACAGGATCCGCGAGGTCGATGGACATGACGAGGAAATCGCCGATACACTGGCGGATCTGCATCGACTGACGTTCTTCAACGGCGCCTGCCTTCCGGATTTCGACCGGGGGCTGTGGTGGCTCGCCTGTCACGAAGCGAAGCCGGTTGCTTTTGCCGGCCTCTTGCCATCGACGCATGCCCACAACGCAGCATACATCTGCCGTGTCGGAGTATTGGAAAAACACCGGGGAAGGCAGCTTCAACTGCGTCTGATGCGCGCGATGGAAGCGCGGGCGCGGCACAATGGCTGGAATTGCGTGGTTTCCGATACCACCGATAATCCGGCCTCGGCCAACAACTTCATCCAGGCCGGCTATCGGCTGTATCTGCCGCAGACGCCATGGGCGTATTCGAATACGCTGTATTGGCGCAAGATTATCGCGTAATCGTCGATCTCGCCGATGACGCGACAAAGGTTCGTTTCGTCCTTCTGCGCCACCCATTCAAAAAGGCTGTAACCCCCCTTCGATTTTGACGGCACAACTCTTTTGGGCGGAGCCATAAAGGGCTGTATATGGGTTCACCGGCGGGTGAAATATCTGCCTTTTGCGGTTCAATAATCGGCCCTCAAGGGCCATTCATCGATGCAGGGAAGGGATTAGCCTATCATGACTGCCAGACCACAATTGCCGGATCGGACGCCACGAGAAAAGGGCGCTCCGACCGCCCTCGATGGTTTGCTGGTCGTGGATTTCACCCGGGTTGTTGCCGGTCCGGCCTGTACGCAGACGCTGGCCGATTTCGGCGCCGACGTCATCAAGATCGAAAACCCCGATGGCGGCGATGATACGCGGCATTATGAACACGCCGATCTTGCCGGCGAAAGTGCAGCCTTTATCAGCCTGAACCGAAGCAAGCGCGGTATTGCGCTTGATCTCACCAAACCTGCGGCGTGTGAGGTCGCGCGCGAATTGATCGCGCGGGCAGACGTGGTGGTGGAAAATTTCTCTTCCGGCGTGATGAAGAAGTATGGCCTCGATTATGCCGCTGTCGCGCCAACCAATCCCCGCTTGGTCTATTGTTCGATCTCGGCCTACGGCCGCCATGGACCGTTCGCCGCACGCCCCGGCTTCGATCCGATCACGCAGGCCGAAAGCGGCTTCATGTCGCTCAACGGCTTTCCGGACGGGCCGCCGGTGCGGACCGGACCGCCCGCGATCGACATGGTAACGGGCATGGCAGCCTGCAACGCCATCCTGCTGGCGCTGTTGGCCCGCGATCGGATCGGCCGCGGTCAGCATGTCGAGGTGGCGCTGTTCGACATCGCAACGGCGATGACCGGGTTTTATGGTATGGCCTATTTGATGACCGGAAGGAACCCGAGCCGGCAGGGTAATTCACCGAACGGCTCGCCCTCCGTCGGGCTCTACGAGGCCTCGGACGCGCCGTTTTATATCGCCTGCGCCAATGACCGGCTGTATCGCCGCCTTGTCGTCGACGTGCTGGGTCGGCCTGATCTCGCCAGCGGCGAATTCGCCGACCGGCGCTCGCGCACCGCTAATAAAGACAAACTGCGTGCGATCCTCACCGGAATTTTTGCGCAAGACCAGCGCGAAAACTGGGTGACCAGGATGAAGTCGGCCAATATCCCCGTCGGCTATCTTCGCACCGTCGAGGAAGCCTTCAACTCGCCGGAAGTCCGCGCGCGCCATCGCGTCAGCCAGATTCCGCATCCGGCCGCGGGCTTTGTACCCAACATCGAATCGCCGATTCACCTTTGGTTGACGCCAGCGTCGGACCCGATGGCCGCGCCCATGCTGGGCGCGCACACCAGCGATGTCCTGCGCAAAACGCTCGGCTATGACGATGGTCGCGTCGCAGCACTTGCCGAGGCCGGGGTTTTTGGGACGAGCATGCGATAAGTGGGCTCGTGCGCGATGGCACGTCGGAACAATGACGATGACGCAGTAAGCGGTGAAACCATGATGTCTTGAGGATACGATGCGATGATCTGAGTGTTTGAACCGCGCCCTCACAGGGCTGCGCACCAAAATTGGCTGCGCAACAAGCTTTCGAGATGCGATACCCGCCCGGTGGCCAGATGGCCATCGGGCTTTTTTTGTTTTTCAGATTCCAACGGCGTGCCGCACCAAGCGGATAGGCGTTCAGAACGCAGACTGACATAGCCGCTGTCGGGCACATATTGTATAGGTGGCTGCCAGCAGCCGGTTCGGCTGCGACGTTTCAAGTTTTTGTCATCTCAGGTGAGGGAGTAGTTCCATGACGCACGCCATTCGTTTTCATAAGACCGGCGGGCCCGAAGTTCTGGTCTGGGAAGAGGTCGCGTTGGGCAAGCCCGGTGCCGGCGAGGCGCGTATCCGCCACACCGCGGTGGGACTGAACTTTGTCGACATCTACAATCGCTCCGGGCTCTATCCCGGCCAGCTGCCGAGCGGCTTGGGCGGTGAGGGTGCCGGCGTGGTCGAGGAAGTCGGACCGGGCGTCACCGATCTGAAGCCGGGCGACCGTGTCGCCTATGGCAGCGCGCCGCTTGGTGCCTATTCCGAAGCGCGGCTGATCCCGGCCGATCGCCTGCTCAAGCTGCCCGACGGCATCGATGACAAGACCGCCGCGGCGATGATGCTGAAGGGCCTGACGGTGCAATATCTGATCCGGCAGACCTACCGCGTCAAAGCTGGCGACACCATCCTGCTCCATGCCGCCGCTGGCGGCGTCGGCCTCATTCTTGGCCAGTGGGCCAAGCATCTCGGCGCCACCGTGATCGGCACCGTCGGCAACGACGAGAAGGCCGCGCTCGCCAGGGCCCATGGGTGTGCGCACACCATCGTTTATTCGCGCGAGGATTTCGTCAAGCGCGTCGACGAGATCACGGCAGGCAAGAAAGTGCCTGTGGTTTACGATTCCGTCGGCAAGGACACTTTCCTGAAATCGCTCGATTGCCTAGCCCCGCTCGGGGTCGCGGCTCTGTTCGGCCAGTCTTCCGGCAGTGTCGAGCCGCTTAATCTTGGTCTGCTGGCCCAAAAGGGCTCGCTGTTCGTCACCCGCCCGACGCTGAACACGTATGCCGCCAAGCGTGAAAGCCTCGTCGCGATGGCGAAGGAGCTGTTCGAGGTCGTGCTGTCGGGTGCGGTGAAGATCGAGGTTCACCAGACCTATCCGCTGAAGGACGCGGCCAAGGCCCATGCCGATCTCGCCGCGCGCAAGACCACGGGATCGACAGTGCTACTGGTCTGAGGGCCGCCTGTGGCGCGCGTTCTTTTCCTGTTGTCGGCGCGGGATTTCGATCCGAGCGAAGCGGCTGTGAGCTGGCGCGTACTTGTCAACGCCGGCCACGTCGTCGAATTTGCCTCGCCGGACGGACGGCCCGCCGTGGCCGACGACATCATGGTGACAGGAAAGGGTCTTGATCCCTGGGGGGTGATTCCGCTGTTGCGGAATTGGCCCCTGATCGGACTGCTGCTGCGGGCCAATCGCGATGCGCGTGAGGCCTATGCCGGGATGATCGCCGATCCCAACTATCTCGCGCCGCAGCGCTGGGATGCCGTCGATCCGTCCGCGTTCGGTGCGCTGCTGCTGCCCGGTGGGCATCGCGCGCGCGGCATGCGTGATTACCTTGAGAGTGGCATTCTGCAACGCCATGTCGTGAGCTTCTTCGAGGGGAACAAACCGGTGGCGGCGATTTGTCACGGCGTGTTGCTGGCCGCGCGCAGTATCTCGAAACAAACAGGCCGTTCGGTGCTTTACGGATACAAAACGACGGCCTTGACCTGGGCGCTGGAACGCAGCGCCTGGTCGCTGGCCCGCGTCACGCGATTTTGGGATCCGAATTATTATCGGACTTATCTCGAGCAGGACGGGCAGCCCGATGGATTCATGTCGGTGCAGCAGGAAGTAACGCGCGCGCTCGCCCGCCCCGAGGACTTCATGGATGTCCCCGCGACGGATCCGGATTACCGCCGCAAGACCTCCGGGCTGCAACGCGATACCATCGACGATGCGAGGCCGGCCTTTGTGGTCCGTGATCGCAACTACGTTTCGGCGCGATGGCCGGGTGATGCGCATACCTTCGCCAAGACCTTTGCCGATAGGCTGAGCGAGCCAGCATAGGCCCGGCCGAATCTGGCGTGCGGGCAGCATTTCCGGCTGTGTTTTATTCTCCCATAAACAACCCAAAGGTGTATATTTGATTGATGTCGCCTGGGTAGGCGATAGATTTCAACATCGGGTGGCAGGCGGCGCCACCGCGGGCCCGGCTCGCACCGGAGCCCAGCGGCCAAATTGTAGTAATGGCCGGAGCGACCGTCGTAGTGGCAGAAGGAACCAGGCAATGGCGAAGAAGAGCACGGCATCGCGGAAGCACACTGTTCTAACCTCGGCCGATCTACAGGCGCATCACCAGAGTCTGCCGAAGTCACAGCATGGACATTCCTTCGCACCAAACAAGGTACCTGACGGATTTCATACGCTAATCGATCCCGACAAGAATCCCCCGCAATTATGGAGGGACCTGCCAACCCCGCCCGGCTTGCCGCCATATCGGATGGGTCTCGATACGATCCTTGACGCTGAGACCATGGCAACGATCCTAAAGTCCGGCAAGCTCGTGTTTCATTCCGTCGGGGACACCGGCGGCGTGAATACGTCGACCTACATCGATGGCGTGACGCGTTTCATGGAATGCGATTTTACCTACAATGCCGACGCCGCGGATCGACCGTCCTTTTTCTGTCATCTCGGCGACGTCGTCTATTATGATGGCGAGGGCGCCAACTACTGGCCGGAATTTTACGAACCCTATCTGCAATATCCGGCACCCATTGTCGCCATTCCGGGAAACCACGATGGCGATGTCAATCCGACTACCGGCGAGACGAGCTTGCAGGCGTTTGTGCGGAATTTCTGTTCCCAATCCGCCGTCATCAGCCCCGATAACCGTGACGCGCCACGCCGTACGATGACGCAGCCCAACGTGTTCTGGACCCTCAACACGCCGCTGGTCACGATCATCGGTATGTATAGCAACTGCCCGGAAGGCGGCCAGGTCGGGGAGACACAGAGACAGTGGGTCGTCTCTGAACTCAAGGCGGCGTCGGCTTCGCTGCCGATCATTCTGGCGATTCATCATCCCATCTATTCCGCGTACGGTTCGCATCCGGGTAGCACCCGTTTGAAGAAGTTTCTGGAGGATTGCTGCACCAATGCGAAACGGGCGCCTGACGTCGTACTGACCGGACATGTTCACGACTAACAGCGTTTCTCTGCCCCGCTTTACAACAAAAAGGATGTTCCGTTCATCGTCGCCGGCGCCGGCGGCTACAACAAGCGGCTACATGTTCTCGGCAAGGTATTTCAGGAGGCGAAGTCGGCGCACAAGCTTCCGGTTCAGATTCAGAACGAACCTGAAATGCTGGAGAACTTCAATGACTCCGAACACGGCTATTTGCGGATTACGGTAACGAAGAAGGACATCACCCTCGATTATGTGACAGTGCCTGACCCCAGCACCAATCCCAAAGATGGCGTTTTGAAACCATACGACTCTGTCAAGGTGGTCCTGCCGCAGCGGCAGTCCCGCAGCTGATGGTTTCGTCGTCCCTGATCCCGACCTCCGCGCGGCCGACATGTCCGGTGCGGATGTCGGGTGCCGACCACCAGTTCGCCCAGGGGTGATCGGCGACCCGAGACGAATGCCGCTCCCGGCTTGGCTGTTATCCTCCCGGGTACTAGCCTAACGGCCGGCTGTTATGCTTTGATGCCGCTAAAGGCGGGGGCCCACGATGCCCTTGAATATCAAGCCGTGCGAAACGGCTGGCAGCGGATAACGCCGTTGGCCGCAGAAGCCAAAAGGGAGGATATGCTGTTGGAAAAGGCAGGCCGAACGCTGCTGGCCAAGATCTGGGACCAGCATGTCATTGCCCCTGTCAGCAGCGATACGGATTTGCTGCACGTCGATCGTCATCTGCTGCACGATCTCGGCGGGGCGCGAGGCCTGCTCGATCTCAAAAGCCGCAACCTCGGTGTCCACAATCCGGAGCTGACATTCGCGACGCCGGACCACGCGATTTCGACGGCGCGGGGCCGCGCCGGGACCAGCAAGGTCGGGCAGGAACTGCTGGCGGGTCTGCGGGCCGAAACATCGGCCAGCGGCATCACGATGTTCGATATCGACGAGCCCGGGCAGGGCATCGTCCATGTCATCGGGCCCGAACTGGGTCTGAGCCTTCCGGGCAGCCTGATCGTCTGCGGCGATAGCCATACCTGCACCCATGGCGGGCTGGGCGCACTGGCGTTCGGGATCGGTTCGAGCGAACTGACCCATGTGCTGGCGACGCAAGCGCTGATTCAGCGGCGCCCCAAAACCATGCGCGTCCGGTTCGAAGGCCGGCTGTCCGCGGGCCTCGCCGCCAAGGATATGATTCTCGCGCTGGTCGGCCATGTCGGAGCCGCTGGCGGCACCGGCTATGCCGTCGAATATGCCGGCAGTGCCATCCGCGACCTGCCGGTCGAAGGGCGGCTGACCATCTGCAATCTGTCGATCGAACTCGGCGCCAAAATGGGCCTGATCGCGCCGGATCAGAAAACCTACGACTATCTGCGCGGGAGAACTTACGCGCCGCAGGGCAAGATGTGGCAGCGGGCGGTCGAAGCCTGGCGTCAACTGCCAAGCGATGCCGACGCGGTGTTCGACCGCGAAGTGGTCATCGATGTCGCGAACATCATTCCGCAGGTGACCTGGGGCATCAGCCCGGAACACGTCGTCGGCGTCGATGGCCACGTGCCCGATCCCAGGGACATTGCCGACCCCGGATGCCGTGCCGCGATCGAGACCGCGATCGACTATATGGGCCTTAAGCCCGGCGCGCCGATCCTCGGCACACCCGTCGATTGGGTTTTCATCGGATCATGCACCAATAGCCGGCTCAGCGACCTGCGCGCCGCCGCCGCCATCGTGCGCGGCCGCAAGGTGGCGCCCGGCGTGCGCGCCTGGGTGGTGCCGGGTTCGGAGACGGTCAAGCGCGATGCGGTTGCCGAAGGGCTCGACAGGCTGTTCACCGATGCCGGGTTTGAGTGGCGCGAGCCGGGATGTTCAATGTGTCTCGCCGCCAACGGCGAAATCGTGGCGCCCGGCCAGCGCTCGGTATCGACCTCGAACCGCAATTTCATCGGCCGCCAGGGGCCGCGCGCCCGGACCCATCTGGCGAGCCCGGCGATGGCCGCGGCCGCCGCGATATCGGGCGCCATCGCCGATGTGCGGACCATGGAGCGATAGATGCCGAAGCCCTTCACCAAACTGAGCGCGATCGCGGCGCCGATCATGCGCAGCAACATCGATACCGATGTGGTCATCCGCATCGAGCGGCTGGTCGGCACCTCCGTTCGCGGAACCCTCGGCAAATGGGCGTTCGGTTCGCTGCGCTATCTGCCGGATGGTTCGGAAAATCCGGAATTCATTCTCAACCGCGAGCCCTATCGGCAGGCGGAAATCCTGGTGACCGGCCCGAATTTCGGCTGCGGCTCTTCGCGCGAAGGCGCGGTGTGGTCGTTGCAGGAACTGGGCATCCGCGCCATCATCGGCTCGGGCTTTGGCGATATCTTCTTCGCCAACTGCTTTCAGAACGGAATCCTCCCCATCGTCGTCGACAAGGAAATCGTCGACGGCCTCGCCGCGGAGGTCGAGCACACCCAGGGGGCCGGACGCATTGGTATCGACCTCGAAGCGCAAACGATCACGTCACCGTCAGGCAAAAGTTATCGCTTTGAAATTGATCCGCGCCGCCGCGCCGGACTCCTTGAAGGGCTCGACGAGGTCGCAATGACACTGCAGCGCGACGACGAAATCCGCGCCTTTCAGGCGGCTGACCGTACCGCGCGGCCATGGATCCACTTCGCGAGGAAATCGGCGGGGAAATCGGCATGAACAATCGCTCCAACATGATCAAGGTGGCCGTGGTCGGCGGCGAAGGCATCGGCCCCGAGGTCACGGCGCAGTCGCATCGGGTGCTGAACTGGTTTGTGGCCAAACGAAATGTTCCGGTCGAACTGCGCGAGGCGCAGTTCGGCCTCATTCCCTATCGGGCGACCGGCAAGGTGTTGCCGCCGGATACCGCCGAGGCGATGGACCAAGCCGACGCGATCTTGTGGGGCGCGACCGGCGGTCCGGAAACCACCGAGGTTCCGGCGGAAGCCCGCAAGGCCGGAAGCCTGCTGTCGATGCGCCGCAAATATGATCTCTACGCCAATCTGCGGCCGATCGTTGCCAATCCGGCGCTGGCCGAGTCGGCCCCGCTCAAGGCCCGGGTGCTGAAGGACGTTGATTTCGTCATCATCCGCGAGCTGACCAGCGGCATCTATTTCGGCGAGCCGCGCGGCATCGAAACCCTCGCCGACGGGCAGCGTCGTGGTTTCAACACCGAGCAATACACCACCAGCCAGGTCCGCCGCGTGGCGCGCGCGGCGTTCGAACTGGCGCGCACCCGCAAGGGTCGGGTCTGTTCGGTGGACAAGGCCAATGTACTGGAGACCAGCGTGCTGTGGCGCGAGGAAGTGATCGCGCTGCACGCCGAGGAATTTTCCGACGTCGAACTCAGCCATCTCTATGTCGACAACGCG
>Ga0302310_10003027_pt1 | contig 13250 bp, 14 predicted proteins | sample III_Palsa_N1_2_FD_200451 | JGI IMG/M metagenome (GOLD analysis project Ga0302310, IMG submission 200451) | Peat permafrost microbial communities from Stordalen Mire near Abisko, Sweden - III_Palsa_N1_2 | ecosystem: Environmental > Terrestrial > Soil > Palsa > Peat permafrost | place: Sweden... | reverse complement strand
CCAAACGCTTTGGCGAGGTGCGTACCTTCGTCGTATCCGTCGGCTTGTTCGTGCTGTTTTCGATGATGTGTGGCCTGGTCACCAGCATGCCGATGCTGGTGGTCGCCCGACTGCTGCAGGGCGCCGGTTCCGGCCCGATGGTGGCGCTGGCGCTGTCGCTGCTGCTGGCCAACTACCCCAAGAGCAAGCAGGGCATGGCGCTGGCGCTCTGGGCTATGACGGTGGTGATCGCGCCCGTGCTGGGCCCGATTCTCGGCGGCTGGCTCACCGACAATTATTCATGGCCGTGGATCTTCTACATCAACGTGCCGGTCGGCATCATGGCGGCCGTGTCGACCTGGTTCCTGCTGCACAAGCGCGAATCGAAGATGGTCTACGCCCCGATCGACATGATTGGCCTCGTGCTGCTGGTGCTCGGCATCGGCTGCCTGCAGTTCATGCTCGACAACGGCAATGACAAGGACTGGTTCTCCTCGCCGTTGATTCTCGTGCTCGGCCTGGTCGCCCTGGTGAGCCTGGTTTTCCTGGTCGTGTGGGAGCTCAACGCCAAGTACCCGGTCATCGACCTGTCGCTGTTCAAGCAGCGCAACTTCACCGTGGGCGTGATCGCGATGTCACTGGGCATGCTGGCGTTCTTTGCCATCAACGTTGTGTCGCCGCTGTGGCTGCAGACGACCCTGGGCTACACCGCCAGCTGGTCGGGCCTGACCAGCGCCTGGGTCGGCGTGCTGGCGTTCCTGTTTTCGCCGCTGGTCGGCAGCCTGCTGGGCAAGTTCGATCTGCGGGCGATGATCAGCACCGCCTTCGTGATCCTGGCCAGCTGCGCGTTCTGGCTTTCCACGTTCGATAGCAGCGCGTCGTATATCAGCATGGTGTGGCCGCGGCTGGTGATGGGCATCGGCATTCCGCTGTTCTTCATACCGTTGAATCAGATCTACTTGTCCGGCTTGCCACCGGAACAGGTGGCCAGCGCCTCGGGCCTGGCCAACTTCTTCCGTACTCTGGGCGCCAGCGTCTCCACAGCCGTTACGGTTACCTTGTGGCAACACCGCACCGAGTTCCACCATGCCTCGCTGACGGAGAACATCACCGCAGCCCAACCCGCCACCACCATGTTCATACAGCAGCTGAATGGTGCCGGGCTGGCCGGCCAAAAGGGTCTCAGCGTGATCGAGCAGCTGGTCAGCAAGGAAGCGGCGACCCTTGCGGTGAACGATGTTTTTTGGGGCTGCAGCATCACCTTCGTCCTGCTGATTCCCTTGCTGTGGCTGGCCCGGCCGCCGTTCGGCAACGCCGCCGCCAAAGGAGCGCATTAAACCCCCCAGGCCACGAATGCTGCAGCAAACCGCCTGCAGCAATTTTTCCAGCGCATGACTGGTGCGGCGCAATACCTTCTGCTAGTTTGTGCGGCATGGCACAAACCAAACGCATCATCAAGAAGTATCCGAACCGCCGTCTTTATGACACGGAAATCTCCAGCTACATCACGCTGGAAGAGGTCCGTCAGCTGGTGCTGGATAACGAAGACTTCGAAGTCCGCGACGCCAAGTCCGGTGAGGATCTGACGCGGTCGGTGCTGCTGCAGATCATCTCCGAGAATGAGGGCGACGGCCAGCCGATGCTCTCGCCGCAGCTGCTCAGCCAGATCATCCGTTTTTACGGCGATTCGCTGCAGGGCTTCATGGGGCCATACCTGGAGCGCAGCCTTCAGGTGTTTCTCGACCAGCAGACCCAGTTCCGCAGCCAGCTCAACAGCCTGATGGGCCAAACTCCCTGGACTATGCTCAACGACCTCACCGAGCGCAATATGGACGCGTGGAAGGCCATGCAGCGCGGTTTCATGGATACTGCCGCCCAAGTCGTTCAGCCCCCCGGCACGCCCGGTCGCGGCGGCAAAAAGACGGGCTGACTCGAACCCGCAGCACTCAAACGTGCCAATGCGTCACGCGCCGTTTCCCTTATCTTCATCCGCTGCAGCACAGCATGTGCTGTCCTGCGGCATGAGCCACGCCATGTTGGAAAATTCATGAGTGCATCCGCCGCTCAAACACGCGTCGCCGTCGTCACCGGAGGCATCGGTGGGCTGGGTACCGAGATCTGTCGGCATCTTGCCCGGGCGGGTCGTCAGGTCATTGCGGTGGACTTGGCAGGACACGAGAAGCGCGTCGAGCAATTTCATGCCGATGTAGCCGAGTTTGCTGGAACCATTGCGTTCGAGCCGGTCGACGTCACCGATTTCGCCAGCTGCCAGCAGCTGGTCTCTCGGATCGAGGCCGAATACGGTGGTGTCGACGTGCTGGTCAACGCCGCCGGCATCACGCGCGACGCCAGCCTGCGCAAGATGACGCCCGAGCAGTGGCACCAGCTGATGCAAGTGAACCTCGATGGCGTATTCAACATGTGCCGCAACGTGATCGAAGGGATGATCGAGCGCGTGTTCGGCCGCATCATCAATATCAGTTCGGTCAACGGCCAGACCGGGCAATTCGGACAGACCAACTATTCCGCGGCCAAGGCCGGCGTGCACGGTTTCAGCATGGCGCTGGCGCGTGAGACCGCGAGCAAAGGGATCACCGTGAACACCGTGTCGCCCGGCTACTGCGATACCCAGATGGTAGCCGCCGTGGCCGACGACGTTCGCGAGCAGATCGTTGCAGGCATTCCGGTAGGGCGACTGGGCACACCGGGCGACATCGCCCGCGCCGTGAGCTTTTTCAACAGCGACGACAACGGCTATATCACCGGTGCCAACCTGCCGGTCAACGGCGGCTATTTCATGAGCTTCTAGTGTCGCAGCCCGCGCTACGACCAGCCGACCTCACTATGCTTTAGCGCACGGCTCACCCGACTGCCGACTGGCGCGACAGGTCGTTTTACCCTCTCTGGAAGCCGCATGGCGAAGCAACCCATTACTCTCATTGGCGGCGGCCTAGTCGGTGCCCTGCTGGCGCAGCAGCTTGCCCAGCGCGGCTTTGCGGTCGAGGTGTACGAGAAGTATCCCGATCCTCGCCTTATCGGTTTTTCCGGCGGTCGCTCGATCAACCTTGCCCTCGCCGAGCGCGGCTTGCAGGCGCTGCGCACGGCCGGGCTGGCTGACGACGTATTGCGTCATGCGGTGATGATGCGCGGGCGCATGGTGCACGGCCGCGACGGCAGCACCAGCCTGCAGCGCTACGGCGTCGACGACAGCGAAGTGATCTGGTCGGTCTCGCGCGGTACCTTGAATACCCTGCTGCTAGGCGCAGCCGAAGCGGCCGGCGCCCGAATTCATTTCGGCCAGTCACCGCACGATATCGACTTTGACCGGCAGCAAATGCTTGTTACCGACGCTGCGGGAGCCATTCAACACCTGCCGTTCGGCATGCTTATTGGCGCCGATGGCGCAGGCTCAGGCGTTCGTGCCGCGATGAACGCCTACGCGCCACTGGGCGAACGCGTCGAATCGCTGGGGCATGGCTACAAGGAACTGGAAATTCCGCCGGTCGACGAGCTGCCCGCCTCGCTCGTACGCGGCAGCGGCGCCTACGGCCAGTTTGCGATCGAGCCGCATGCGCTGCATATCTGGCCGCGTGGCGGCTATATGTGCATTGCCTTGCCGAATACCGAAGGCAGCTTCACCGTGACGCTGTTCCTGCCCAACGACGGCAGTTCACCCAGCTTTGCGGGTTTGCCGGATGCGACCGCCGCAGCCGCCTTTTTCCGCGAAGACTTTCCCGGCCTGCTCCCGCTGGTGCCTAAATTCGTCGAAGATTACGATGGCCATCCGGTCGGCGGCTTATCGACGCTTTATCTGGATCGGTGGCACCTGGACGGCCGCGCCCTGCTGATTGGCGACGCGGCGCACGCCATCGTGCCGTTTCATGGTCAGGGCATGAACTGCGGCTTTGAAGACACCGTCGCACTGACCAATTTGCTGGCCGAGTCGCCGCAGGACAGCGCCGAGGTGTTTGCCGAATTCCAGCGCATTCGCCAGCCCGATGCCAACGCGATTGCCACCATGGCGCTGGAAAATTACGTCGAGATGCGCGACTCGGTCGCCGATGCGCACTACCTGGCCAAACGCGAGCTGGGCGTGCTGCTGGCCGAGCGCGCCCCCGAGCACTACATGTCGCGCTATCGCATGGTCACCTTCACCCACCTGCCCTACGCCTACGCGCTCGAACGCGGGCGCGCGCAGGACGCACTGCTGGATGATCTCCTGCACGAGTCCAATGATGTCGCCAGCGTCGATCTCGACGCGGCGGCCTCCCTGCTCAAGACGCGCCTGCCGCCGCTGCCGCCGCTGCGTCATGGATGACGCGCTGCTTCGGGCGTATCGCGATACCGAATATCTGGTGTGCCTGGACAGTGTCGAGTGGGCGTGCCTTCGGGTCGACCAGGCTCTGCCTCCGCCGCTGCAAGGGGTCGTAGGCGCCAACGCCTGGGGATTTATCACGGCGTGGAATCCGCTCTCCGAAGCGCGCACGCCGGCGGACAACCTCGTCGCCCAGCGCGCGCTTTTTGCCGACCTGACGGCCATCCTGGACGCATCCATTTTTGCGGCCATAGGCATGGGCCGAAGCGGCTGGTACGAGCCCAGCCTGTTCGTGATCGGAACGGATCAGCCGACCCTCGACGTGCTGGGTCGCCGCTACCGCCAGCACGCCTACATTCACGGCGCGGGCGCGGAACCGGCCCGTTTGCGCGTTTTGTCGTCCTGAGCCGCGGACAGCCCGCCGCATGGACAAGCGACTCGCGCATTGCGGACAATCAAACGGATGACCGCCACCCCGACCGCTGCAACTGACAACGTGATCCTGCTCGAAACGCGGGAGCTGGGCTTTTATCGGCAGAACGAGCCGGTATTCGACTCGTTGAATTTCCGGCTGCGCTCGGGCGAACTGGGCTTGATCGAAGGCGATAACGGCAGCGGTAAAACCACGCTGATGCGCATCCTCGCCGGCTTGCTGCATGTCGACGAAGGCGAGCTCTACTGGCGCGGCCAGCCGCTGCAGCGCGAGCACTGTGTGGGCGAGGTGCTTTTTCTCGGACATCAGCTGGGACTGAAGGCCGACCTTAGCCCGTCGGAGAATCTGCAGGTGGCAGTCGGCGTGCACGGGAATCGGGCGGGGACAACCATTTCCGCGGCGCTCGCCGCGGTCGGCCTGAGCGGCTACGACGACGAGCCGGTAAGACGGCTCTCTGCCGGCCAGAAAAAGCGCGCGGCGCTGGCCCGACTGGTGCTGCTCCCCGCGACGCTGTGGCTGCTCGACGAGCCTTACGCCAACCTCGATCGCACCGGCATCGCGCTGGTCAATCGGCTGTTGGAAGAACACCTCGCGCGCAACGGTGCGGCGTTGGTCACCAGCCACGGCGCAGTGAGTTTTCACGGCGGCGAACCGCAACGCATCCGGATGCACGCGTGAGCACCCAGATCATGAGCCGGCCCGGGCTGGCCACCGCCTGCGCGGCCATGCTGCGGCGCGACCTCACGCTGGCCTGGCGTCGACGCGGCGATATCGCCATGCCGGTGCTGTATGCGCTGATCGTCACCATGCTGTTCCCCTTTGCGCTGGGGCCGGAAGACACGCTGCTGCAACGAATCGCCGGCGGTGTCGTGCTGGTCACCATCCTGCTGGCGATGCTGCTGGCGCTGGATGCGATGTTTTCCAGCGATATCGAGGACGGTTCGCTGGAGCAGCTGGTGCTGGCGCCGCAGCCGCTGGCGCTGATGCTCGCGATGAAAATTCTCGCCCACTGGTTGACCACAGCGCTGCCGCTTATCGTCATCTCGCCGCTGCTGGCGGGCATGCTGCACCTGCCCACGGCGGTGATGCCGGTGCTGGTGCTGGCCTTGCTGCTTTCGACACCGATGCTGAGCCTGCTGGGCGCGATTCTTGTCGCACTGACGGCCGGCACGCGGCGCTCTGGTATGCTCCTAGCCCTTATGTTGCTGCCGCTGTGTGTGCCTGTTGTGATCTTCGCCGCGGGTGCCGTGGCGGCATCCCAGCAAGGGTTGCCATGGCTGGCACCCATCGCGTGGCTGGGCGCGGCACTGGTGCTGTTGCTGGTGTTGGCACCGCTGGCCTGCGCCGCCGCGCTCCGTATTGCTCTGGACGCTTGAAACGATGTCCAAGTGGATTCCACTGTGGCTGCACAAACTGAGTTCGCCGCCGACGTTCTACCGCTTCGCGGGCGCGCTGCGGCCGTGGCTGCTCGCGCTGGCGCTGCTGACCGGTGCCATCGCGCTTTACGGCGGTCTGGTGCTGGCGCCGGCGGATTATCAGCAGGGCGATGCGTATCGGATCATCTTCATCCACGTGCCTAGCGCCTGGATGAGCCTGTTCATCTACGGCGTGATGGGTTTCGCTGCATTCCTGGCGCTGGTCTGGCGGATCAAGCTGGCCGAAGTCGTGGCGATGGAATCGGCACCGATCGGCGCGGCCTTTACCTTCATTACCCTGGTCACCGGCTCGCTCTGGGGCAAGCCGATGTGGGGCACGTGGTGGACCTGGGATGCGCGGCTGACGTCCGAGCTCGTGCTGCTGTTTTTGTATCTGGGCGTGATCGGGCTGTATCACGCGTTCGAGGACCGTCGGCAGGGCGCACGCGCCGCGGCGTTTCTCGCGCTGATCGGCATCATTAACGTACCGATCGTGCATTTTTCGGTGAACTGGTGGAACACTTTGCATCAGGGTTCGACGATCCGCCTGCTCGGGCCATCGACCATCGCGCCGGGGATGCTGTGGCCGCTGTTGACGATGATGCTGGCGACGAAGTTCTATTACCTCGCTAGCTTGTTCGGGCGCGTGCGCACTGACCTGCTCGACCTGGAAAGCGGCAAGGACTGGGTCCGCACGATTGCCACCGGGGGCACGCTCCAGTGAATACCGGTTCGCTGCAGCACTTTTTCGCCATGGGCGGCTACGCCGACTATCTTTGGCCGGCGTACGCGGTGTTTTTCATCGTGCTGTTCGTCGACTTTCTGGCGCCGCAGCTGCGCCGTCGCCGGCTGTTGCGCGAACTGCGTGGACGGCTGGCACGCAAGGCCGCACGTCAACCCCGTCAGGCACCCACTCCGACGGAGCCGGTTTGATGCTGGCCTGTCAACGAACGCTGCAAGAGTTTTTATGAACCCCACCCGCAAGCGCCGACTTATCGTGGTTTTACTGGTCGTTGCCGCAGCCACCGTCGCGGTCGGTCTGGGCGTGTTCGCCCTGCAGCAAAATATGAACTACCTGTTTACCCCAAGCCAGGTTCAGTCGGGCGCCGCATCGAACCATAAAACGTTCCGCCTCGGCGGCATGGTCAAGGCCGGCTCGATTCAGCGCAGCAAGACCTCGCTGCTAGCCACCTTCACCGTGGTCGATGCCGACGGCGCCATGCCGGTGGAATACACCGGCATCCTGCCCGACCTGTTTCGCGACAACCAGTCGGTGATTGCGACCGGGCACATGGACAACGCCCACTTCGTGGCGACCGAAGTGCTGGCCAAGCACGACGAAACCTATATGCCGAAAGAGCTGAAAGACGCCATGGCGAAGGCACACAAGGACAAACCGATGCCGGAAGGCAGCGACGCGGGCGGCTCACCATGACGCCGGAACTGGGCCAGATTGCGCTGATCCTCGCGCTGCTGCTGGCGCTGGCGCAGAGCATTCTGCCGATTGTCGGCGCCTGGAAAAACAACAGCGCGATGATGGCGGTGGCGCGTCCGGCCGCCTTCGGCCAGGGCTTTTTCGTGGTGATGGCGTTTGTGCTGCTGGTCTGGGCGTTTCTGCATTTCGATTTTTCGGTGCAGTACGTCGCCGACAATTCCAACCTGGCGCTGCCCTGGTATTACCGCATCACCGCGGTGTGGGGTGCGCACGAAGGTTCGATGCTGCTGTGGATCTTCATCCTCAACGTGTGGACGCTGGCGCTGGCGCTTTTCAGCGGGCAGTTGCCCGAGGCCTTTGCGGCACGCGTGCTCGGCGTGCTCGGCATCATCTCGGTCGGCTTTCTCGCCTTTATCCTGTTCACCTCCGATCCGTTTGGACGGCTGATCCCGATGCCGCCCGACGGCGGTGATCTGAATCCGGTGCTGCAGGACCCGGGCATGACCTTCCATCCGCCCGTGATCTACATGGGCTATGTGGGTTTCTCGGTCGCCTTCGCGTTCTCCATCGCCGCGCTGCTGGGTGGCGAGCTGGAACAGGCCTGGGTGCGCTGGGCGCGGCCGTGGACGAATATCGCCTGGGCGTTTCTCACCTGCGGCATCGTCGCCGGCAGCTGGTGGGCGTATGCCGAACTGGGCTGGGGCGGCTGGTGGTTCTGGGATCCGGTGGAAAACGCCAGCTTTATGCCTTGGCTGGTCGGCACCGCACTGATTCACGCGCAGGCGGTGACGGAGAAGCGCGGCTCGCTGCGCGCTTGGACCATCCTGCTATCGATCTTCGCGTTTTCGCTGTCGCTGCTGGGAACGTTTCTGGTGCGTTCGGGTGTGCTCACTTCGGTGCATTCGTTTGCCTCCGATCCGCGCCGCGGCCTGTTCATCCTGTGCTTTTTGATCGTCGTCGTCGGTGGCTCGCTGCTGCTGTATGCGCTGCGCGCGCCGAAGGTCGCCGGCGGCAAACCCTTCGCCGTCGTGTCGCGCGAAAGCGCGATCCTCGTCGGAAATCTGATGTTTACCGTGGCCGCGGCCATGGTGCTGCTTGGCACGCTGTTCCCGCTGATCGGCGACGCGCTGAACCTGGGCAAGATCTCGGTCGGCCCGCCCTACTTCGGCCTGCTGTTTCCGCTGCTGATGCTGCCGATCGTGCTGCTGCTGCCGTTCGGTCCGTACCTGCGCTGGGGCAAGGGAGAACCTCAGATTCTGAAACGAGTGATGCTGCGCGCGCTGCTCGCCGCCGTGGCCTGTGCCATCGTGGCCGCGTTCTTTGTCGACGGCAAACTCAAGGCGATTGCCGGCGTGGCCGCGGCGGTTTGGGTAGCGGTTGGCGTGCTCCTGTACGTGGTGAAGCGCTGGCGCGAGATGCCGCGCGGCCGGCGTTATCCCGCTGAAATGGCCGGCATGCTGTTCGCCCACGCGGGCGTAGCGATTTTTCTGATCGGCGTGCTGCTGTCCGAATCGCTCAGCGCGACCAGCGACGTGCGCATGGCACCGGGCGAAACCAAAACGATCGGCGGCTACGACTTCCGCTTTGACGGCGTGCGCGAAACGCAGGGGCCGAACTGGCGCGCCGACCAGGGCACGGTCACGGTGACCCGCGACGGCAAACCCGTGGCCGTGATGCAGCCGCAGAAGCGGACCTATACGCGCGAGCAGATCCAGACCGAATCGGCGATCGACCCAGGCCTCACCCGCGATCTTTACGTCGCGCTGGGCGAGCCGATGGACAAGCAGCATATCGACGGCGCCTGGGCGCTGCGCCTGTACTACAAGCCGTTCATTCGCTGGCTGTGGTTCGGCGGCCTGATGATGATGCTGGGCGGCTTCGTCAGCGCCTGCGATCGTCGCTTCCGCATAAGACGTACTGCCATTGTCGACGTAGCCGAGCCGATGCGCACCTCGGTGCTGGCGGAAAACCGCACATGAGTCGCCTGATTCCTTTTATCGGCTTTTTACTGCTTGCCGGCCTGCTGGGCTTCGGCATCTGGTGGAATACCGGGCACGACCAGACCGCCATCCCCTCACCGCTGATCAACAAGCCGGCGCCCGATTTCAAGCTGCCGTTGCTGTACGAGCCAACGCAGACCGTGACGCGGGAATCACTGCTCGGCAAGCCCTACCTGCTCAACGTGTTCGCCAGCTGGTGCATCGAATGCGGCGTCGAGCATCCCGTGCTGCAAGCGGCGGCGCCGACGCTGGGCGTGGCGCTGGTCGGCTACAACTACAAGGACGCGCCGGACGATGCGAAGGCATGGCTGGCAACGCACGGCAATCCGTACTCGCTGCTGATGGCCGACACCAGCGGACAGACCGCGATCGACTTCGGCGTCTACGCCGCGCCGGAAAGTTTTCTGGTCGATGCGCACGGCGTGATCCGCTACAAGCACATCGGCCCGATCACGCCGGAGGTGCTCGATAATGAGCTCAAGCCGGCGATCGCCGCGCTGCCGCAGGAGCCGCGCTGATGCGTGCGCTGCTGCGATCCCTGCTTCTGGCGACGCTGCTGCTGTGTGCCGGCGCCGCACTCGCCCAAGCGATCGAACCGCTGCCATTCAAGGATCACGCCGAGGAAGTGCGCTATCAGCATCTCACCGCGCAGCTGCGCTGCCCGATGTGCCAGAACGAAACGCTGGCCGATTCCAACGCGCCGATCGCGCGCGACCTGCGCAATCAGATTTTCCAGCTGATGCAGCACGGCCAAACCGATGCGCAAATCAAACAGTATCTGGTCGATCGCTATTCGGAGTTCGTGCTGTACGACCCGCCGGTGGCGCGCAATACCTGGCTGCTTTGGTTCGGGCCCTTGCTGATTCTGCTGGTGGGCGCCGCCGCCGTGGTCGCCACCATTCGCAAACGCAGCCGCTCGGTCACACCGTCCATGTCCGCAGCAACGCCTACCGCGCTCGATGAAGGGGACGACTGGTGAAGCTGGCTTTTGTCGTTACCGTCGTGCTGATGGTTCTCGTCGCCGTCGGCGTGGTTGTGGTGCCTCTGCTTCGCCGCGGCCGCCAACAGGGACGGCCGCGCAGCGTGTTCGTTGTGGCGCTGCTGGTTATCCTGGCCGTGCCGCTGATCACGCTGGGCCTGTATCTAAAAATCGGAACCCCGGCCACGCTTGATGGCGTTGCCGTGCAGCCGCCGGCGGTGAATATCGACCAGGCGCTGGCCGATCTGCGCGCGCATCTGGCGCAGCAGCCCGACGATCTGCAGGGCTGGCTGCTGCTGGCTCAGACCACGACGGCCATGCATCAACCGGATGCTGCCCGCGACGCGTACGACCACGTGCTAAAACTCGACGCCGGGAATACGGACGCCATGGTCGGCTGGGCCGAGGCCGATTCGATGCTGCAGGCCACGCACATGATCGACGAACGCGCGCGTCAGCTGCTGAAACAGGCGGTCGACAAGGAGCCGGACAATCAGCGTGGCCTCTGGCTGCTGGGTATCAGCCAGTTTCAGCAAAACCAATTTACCGATGCCGCCGCTACCTGGCGTCACCTGCTGCCGCTGCTGCAGCCGGGCAGCGCGGTGGCCAACGCCGTGGCCGAGCAGATCAAAGCCGCCGATGCGCGCAGTGGCGACATGTCGGCTCAGGCGCCAAATGCCGCTGTACAAGTGACAAGTACTGACAAGCCCCACGGTCCGGCGTTGCGGGTCCAAGTCCAGCTAGCGCCGGCGCTGAGCGCGCGCGTCGGCAGCGGCGACACGCTCTTCATCTACGCGCGCGCGCCCAACGGGCCGCCGATGCCGCTGGCCGTCACACGGATGGATGCCGACACGCTGCCGGTCAGCGTCACGCTGACCGACGCGATGGCGATGACGCCGCAGCGTTCGCTTTCATCCGTGCCCAAGGTCTTCGTCGGCGCACGCATCAGCCACAGCGGACAAGCGATCGCCCAGCCCGGCGATCTCGAAGGCGATGCCGGCGTGGTCGCGGTCGATGCCACGGGGCCGATACACATCACCATCGACAAGGTGCACTGATGGGCGACGCACGCCAGTATTTCGCGCTCCCTTCGCCGTTCGCCATGAAGCGCGGTGGCGAACTGCACGGCGCCCACGTCGCCTTTGAAACCTGGGGCACGCTCAACGCAGCGCGCGACAACGCCGTGCTGATTCTCACGGGCCTATCGCCAAGCGCGCACGCCGCATCCAATGCCCATGACAATTCACCCGGCTGGTGGGAGGCCATGCTGGGCGACGGCAAGGCCATCGACACCTCGCGCTGGTTCGTGATCTGCGTGAATTCGCTCGGCAGCGACAAGGGCTCCACCTGCCCCGCGTCGATCGATCCGGCCACCGGCGAAGCCTATCGGCTGAACTTTCCGGACCTGTCGCTCGAAGACGTGGCCAACGCGGCGCATGCCGCCGTCAGCAGCCTCGGCATCTCGCAGCTGGCCTGCCTGATCGGCTGCTCGATGGGCGGCATGAGCGCGCTGGCGTACATGCTGCTGCATCCCGGCAGCGCCAGAAGCCATATCAGCGTCGACACTGCGCCGCAGGCGCAGCCGTTCGCCATCGCCATCCGCTCGCTGCAGCGCGAGGCGATACGGCTCGATCCGAACTGGAAGGACGGCAACTACGATATCCAAGGAGGGATGAGTGCCGCGAGCGCCCCAAAAAGGGGCACCCAAAAAGCGGGCGCAGGATGCGCAGGAGCGGCCGATATCCAGGGAGGGATGAGTGCCGCAGCCACAGGAAGTGTAGGAGCGGCCGATATTCACGTGGCTGAAGGCGGCACCTATCCTGACATCGGCATGAGTATCGCGCGCAAGCTTGGGGTGATTACGTATCGATCGGCGATGGAGTGGAACGGCCGCTTCGCCCGCATCCGGCTCGACCCCGAACAGCGCGACGACGACCCCTTCGGCCGCGAATTCCAGGTCGAGTCGTACCTCGAAGGCCACGCGCAGCGCTTCGTGCGCACCTTCGACCCCAACAGTTATCTTTACCTCTCCCGCGCCAGCGACTGGTTCGACATGGCCGAATACGGCCACGGCAGCGTGCACGAAGGGCTCAAGCGCATCCCCATCGAGCGTGCCATGGTGATCGGCGTCAGCACCGACATCCTGTTCCCGCTGCAGCAGCAGGAGCAGATCGCCAAGGGTCTTGAAGCAGCCGGCGCCAAGGTCGAATTCGTGGCGCTCGACTCGCCACAGGGCCACGACGCGTTTCTGGTCGATATCGAAAATTACAGCAAGGCCATCGGCGGATTTCTGAGTCGAATCTCGTCGCATGCTGAAGCCGCGCACAAAGGCCAAACAGACTATTGACGTCGATCAGGCCTTTGAAGGCTTCATCACTTATAATTGAAACAATGCGACGTCTTGCGCATCACCCGATTTACGGAGCCCGCCATGCTCACTCTCGACTTCCCCGGTAGCCGCACCTTGATCGACACCATCGATGAGGCGATGAGCAAGGAATCCACGCCGGCCATTACCGACAGTCTGCGCAACGGCCTGTGCAAGCTGATCCGCAGCAACCAGGTCGAGCTGCCGGCCTGCGTGTTCGAAGCCAACGAAGGGCACTACGCGCGGCGCGAACTCTACTGCAGCGAAGACCACGGCTACTGCGTGGTGGCGATGACGTGGGGTCCCGGCCAGGGCACCCTGATCCA
>Ga0302310_10003019_pt1 | contig 13266 bp, 10 predicted proteins | sample III_Palsa_N1_2_FD_200451 | JGI IMG/M metagenome (GOLD analysis project Ga0302310, IMG submission 200451) | Peat permafrost microbial communities from Stordalen Mire near Abisko, Sweden - III_Palsa_N1_2 | ecosystem: Environmental > Terrestrial > Soil > Palsa > Peat permafrost | place: Sweden... | reverse complement strand
TTGCGGTTGATGATCCACCAGGGATTTTGCTGAACGTCTTCGATGAACGGCCAGTTCTGGGTAGGGGCGCCGTTGCCGCCTACTGCCGGTGCCACCTGATAATTCTTATACGGGGCGATATTCATTCCGCGGGGGAAAAAATACAACCCGGTGAGGGGATTGGAATAGAAGCCGATAGCGGGGCTATTATTGAGCTTCTGCGTAATATAGTTGACATTTCCGTCTACGGTGAGTTTGTTGTCGAGGAATTTGGCGACTTCGTGGAAGTTGAAGTTATTCCTTTGCAGTTTGTTCTCGGGTTCGACGCCACGGGCATCGGTGTTGGTATAGGAAAAATAGGTCTGTGCTATTTCCGAACCACCTGACAGGGCGACGGCGTTGGTGAGGTTGTTACCGGTCTGGAAGAACTGTTTAAGGTTATCCGGTGCGCTGGTGATGGCGGGTCCCCAGCTGTCGACGGCGCCGGCGGATGTTTCGCCGTAGTGGCTTTGGAATTGTGGCAGGTATGCGTTCTTGTCCATGGAGGCAGACGAGTTGACATTGATACTGGTCCTGCCCGCACGACCTTTTTTGGTGGTGATGACGATGACGCCGTTGGCGGCCTGGCTGCCATAGAGTGCGGCGGCGGATGCGCCTTTGAGCACAGTCATGCTCTCGATATCCTCGGGGTTGAGATTGGAGATGCCGTCACCGCCTTCGGGGTTGCCGCCATATGTGTTGCTCATGGGCTGGCCGAAAGGGTTGCCGTTGTTGGAGATAGGTACGCCGTCGATGACATACAGCGGTTGGTTGTTACCGCTAGTCGACCGGTTACCTCTGAGGATCACTTTGGCGGAGCCGCCGATGCCCGAGGCGCTGGGGTTGATCGTCACCCCGGCGATCTTGCCGTTGAGCGAATTCATGAGGTTGTCGGTCTTTGCCGTCGTCAGCTCGGCGCCGCCGATCTGTTGGGTCGAATAGGTCAGCGATTTCTCCGAGCGTTTGATCCCGAGGGCGGTGACGACGACTTCGTTGAGGTTTTTGTTGTTGTTCACGAGTTCGATGGCCAGTTCGCCATTGTCTGTAATGGCTATCTCCTGGGAAGTATGGCCGACATAGGAGAAGACCAGCACTTCGCCTTTTGCTGCTTCGACGGTGAAGCGGCCTTCGGCATCGGTGCGGGCGGCCCTGGAGGACCCTTTGATTGTGACGGTGACGCCCGCCAGTGGCTGGCCCGTCTCATCCTTGACGATCCCTTTGATGGGGCCGGCGAAGCCGGGGATGCCCGCATGGGAAAGCAAGGGGATGAGGAGCATCAGGAACAGGAATTTTCGCATTTGCATCAGTTTTTGGTTGTTAATATATAAAGCATTCGATCGCGATTTGGGCGCCGGCCGCGGTTGAGCGGAAGGCGGGTTTCGGGCCGGCGGCGGCGGACGGTTTACCGGGTCGTCACTGCATATAGCGAGTGATGGCCGGTGATGTACAGGGTACCCGGATCTTTCGGGTCGATGGTGAGGCCCGTAGGCCGTTCGGGTACTTTGATCAGTTCCGTCTGGCGGCCTGTCACATCGTATTTATAGACCTGGCCGGCTGCGATATAGACGTTCCCCGTCGTGTCTGTCACTGAGGCAAACTCTCCTCTTTCGGCGAATGTTGTAAGGTCAGACAGGTAGCCGTCGGGACTGACCTGCAACCGGACTGTGCGGCCATCATATTCATCGGCGGTATAGAGAGGCCGGCCGGGATGAGCCGGGGCCAGCGCCGTTGACCGGGCGAGGTCGTATACCACGGGAATAATCGTGCGGCCATCTGGGGCGACGAAGCATTCCTGCGCGCGGTTGACGGAGACCGCGGCAAAGTCATGGAAATCACGCCAGCGATGGGCAGGGTATAGCGCCTCATACAGCAGGTTGATGCTGCCCATCGGTACTTTCGGCAGCAGCTGGACTGTCTCGTCCGGGTTATCAGGGTTGATGGAGTATGCCCAGGTGGCGAAACCGGAGTTGCCCCAGCCGCTGAAGGAGGTGCCGGACGCGTCGGGAGGGTTGGTGAATGTCTCTTGTCTGCCGTCTACGAGATGGCCGGGTTGAGGAACATATTTAAAGACGACGAGCAGGTTGTCCTTTTGATCGCAGGCGAGGGACAGTGGTTCCCAGGGATAATCTGCGATGAGCGAGAGGCTTCCGGAGGCGGGCGACCAGCGATAGATGCGGCGCTGGCGGGATTCGCAAAAATAGATGTTGCCTTTGGTGTCGGTGCATACGCTCTGCGCGAATTCGAAGCCGGTGGCGAGTTGGCGGATGGTGGGGGGTGCCGGGGTGAGCGCGGGTGAGGGCGCGGTCGATGTCGCGGAGCCATATGGTCCGGAGAAGTTCGCATTTTGCGAACTTTGCGCGCGGGGAGAGGCGGGGGATGCAGACGAGGATGCGGGTGCGAGCGATGTGGACGAGGATGCGGCGGGGGGTGCAGACGAGATTGCGGATGCGGGCTCGTCGCCGATAGAGAGGCGGGCGAATTCCCAGGGGCGGATCTCGGTGTTATTGTCTACGTCATACAGCGGGGCGGTGGTGGTGAACTTGGTCTGGCTATAGTTATGCACGTTGAGCAGTTCGATGCGGCTGCCGCCCCATTTACGGATCGACCAGGGATAGGGTCTATTGACGCGGATCACGCGGAACATATAAAGGTTAGCGAAGACCATATCATTACAATCCTGCAGTTCCATGGGTTGGCATTCGGAGCTTTCGCGGCTTTCTTCTTCCAGCTGCAGCGCATAGACTTTCCAGTTAGCCACCCGGTTGAAGCGGATCTCGTTTCTCACATGGTGTTCGACGGACAGGGCGTAGATGCGGCCTGGTGTGGCGGTGCGGGAGATATAGACGCCGGCGAGCGCGTCGGTATTGGCCGTCCAGATATCTTTGAAGGTGCCACCACCGCCGTTGGTGATCCAGAGGCTCCAGTATTGGGAGTCCCAGTTGGCGGGGCCGGGGTCGGATGATGCGGGACGGACGGTGGGCGTGGGGGGGTGAGTGCCGGGACGGGAGAGGTTACCGTGGCCGCCGATGAACTTGACGTCCCCCAGGTAAGACTTTTCGCCTGCCATCCACTTGCAGGCGACGGCCCGGGCGTTGCCGGCGCCGGTGGCAAGGCCTATACCGCTGACGATATTGGCGCCGCCGGATGGTGTCTCCAGCAGCGGAACGGGTCCGCCGAAACCGCCGAAAGCCTCAGCATTGTCAGCCAGCCGCAACTGAGTAGCGATAGGATTGAGACCGATGAGCACCGTATTAGGTCGCAGGTGCAGGGTAGTGCTGATACGATACCAGCCCTGGGGAATATAAATGACGGGATAACGGTCGATGGCATCCTGCAGGACTTTGGTATCATCCGTCGCGCCGTCACCTTTAGCGCCGAGTAATCGCAGGTTGGCCCAGGTATCCATGGGCGGAAACGCGGGAATGTCCGAAGCGACAGGAGCAGGCAGCGAGGACAGGGGTTCTATATCCTGGGTCATCGCGAAGTCCGGGTCGGCCTGCCAGTCCTGCATCTGAAGTCCATCCGTAAAATGGCGGACGGCATAGTTTTGTCCGGCACCCTTGACTTGCCTGCCACTAAGCCGGTAAGCCACCAGCACAGGTGTATTGCGACAAACGATATTGCGCAGGTTGACCTGGTTGAAAGCATTATTTTCATCGCTGATGCGGATGGCAGCGCCGGTAATGCCATCGAAGCGGCAGTCTTCCATGAATAGTTTCTCCGAATAATTCGAATCGATGTCGATCACTGCCGGAGTGTTGCTGACTGACATACGGACGATCGTCAATCCCGCCTCGCGGGTGCGGATAGCAGCGCGGCGCTGGCCCTCGAACCAGGTATCGACCATCATAAAGGCCCAGCCGGGGGAGGGTTTTGTGGTGTAAATGCCGTAATCGCCCCCAAAGAAACGAACATCTTCCATTTCGTTGCCTACGTCATAGAGACCAGCCTTGCCCGAACCCGTATAGATATCGACATACGAAATGAAGCTATGCTGCGCAAAGTGCGTGCGAAGGGCTACGGCGGAGGGGTTACCGTCCCCGATCCTGAGATTGACATTGGACAGTGCGCTGTAAAAGGTGGAGGCACCGGCATCATAGATAGGTTGGTCCGGACCGGAGAGGCTGTTGACGAACCAGAACATATATTTGGCGTGGCCTTTATCTGCCGGATCTGCTGTCTGGAACCCGGGGGCATTCCTGGCGAGAAGGAAGGTCGGCCGTTCCTTGCCATAGCCGATCAGCCGGACGGCGGTTGGGATATATATCGTCTTCGTGATGAGATATTTTCCTGCGGGAATGAAGAGAATGCCGAAATTGTAGCGGGACTTGACTTCGCGGATGGCGGCCTGAAGGGCATCCGAGACGTCCATGCTGCCATCGGCCCTGATATTGAATTTTTCCGGGGTGAAATAAACGGCATCGGGATCTTCGGGCCGGAGAGGAAAGAAGGAGCGGCCGGGCTCGGTGATAGGAGGTACGGGAGAAGGTGAGGGAGAGCCAGGTAGAGGACTGGCGAACGCATCGGGTGCTGTGGCCAGGAGGGGCAACAGCAATCCAATAATAATAATGATATAGCCAGACCTTTTCATTCTGTCAAATCTAATCGTCAGGCTTATCGACCGTTTTTTTAGAGGCCCTACTTCGCCACTACCGTTTTAAAAAGGTTAAAAAGGGCCATTTTTGGGTTTTGGTAGTGGTAATGTAGTGGGAGGAAAATAGCAATTGACGGCTCATTAGCTGATTATTGTATCGCACTAGTCAAAAGGACAGGCATGAATACCAAAACAAGAAAATTTCTGATCGCTACGCATGGCGCTTTGGCCAGTGGGTTCCGATCTTCTCTGGAAATGATTGCGGGGGCGGGGGACTCGGTTCACCTTATTCAGGCCTACCTGGATGAAAGCAAACCTGTGAACGAGGAATTGGCCAATCTGTTTGGCTCCGCCGGGTCTGAAGAAGAATGGGTTGTCTTTTCCGACCTGCTGGGGGGCAGCATCACCAACCAATTAGTACAGGCGGCGGCCGGGAAAAATGTCCATATCATAGCAGGCTTTAACTTACCGCTGTTACTCGAGGTTGTTTTATCCGATCCGGAGGAACCGATTGGCGGCATCCTGGAAGCGGCAATTGACCGGGCGAGGGAACAGCTGGTGTATGTCAACAAGCTCATCAACCTGAAAAACGACAGCGAAAATGCTTAAATTGATCCGGATCGACGACCGGCTGGTACATGGGCAGGTGGCTTTCACCTGGACGCCTGCACTGGGGATCGGTTGTATTATAGTGGCTAACGACCGATCCGCGGGAGATGAATTCCTGAAAATGACGATGGGCCTGGCTAAGCCGGCTGGGGTCAGGCTGCTCATCAAGACGCTGAAGGAAATCCCCTCATGCCTCCAGGACCCTAAAAACAAATCGGCCAACGTCCTATTACTTATAGAGTCGGTGAAAGACGCGCACACCCTGTGTACTGAGCTGGCTGAGATCAAGAGCATCAACTTTGGCGGCATCCGGGCCAAAGCGGGGGCGAAGCCGGTATCCAAAGCCATTGCCCTGACGGACGCGGACATCACCCTTGTACGGGAGCTGCTGCAGAAAGGGATAGAGCTGGAAGTAAGACAAGTCCCCACGGACAAAAAACAACTGCTAGAAAATTTAATCTGACGTGCAGCTAACCTATCTACTTATCACGCTCATTATTGTATTTGGCCACTGCGAAGATTTCCTGGGCACGACCCTGCTAAGCAGGCCACTCGTGCTGGGGCCGCTGGTGGGACTGGCGTTGGGCGACCTTCACCAGGGTATCCTGATCGGAGCCGCGCTGGAACTGATCTTCATGGGTAATATTAAGGTAGGCGCGGCGATACCGCCGGACGTGGTGACGGGAGGGGTGTTAGGAACCGCCTTTGCGATCCTGTCAGGCAAAGGGGCGGCGATCGCGCTGGCCCTGGCTGTGCCGATCTCCATCCTGGCCGAGATGTTGTTGAGTGCATTATTCGTTTTCCGGAGTACCTTCAATAAGTTGTTCGCGGTCTATGCGGAAGAAGGGAATTACCGGAAAGTCCAGCGGCTGCACCTGTTGTCGGGGGCGTTGAAACCTTTGCTGATGGGGTTGATCGGCTGGCTCTCTTTGCAATTGGGGGCGGGGGTGATGAAATCGGTGTTGGATCATATCCCGGGCTGGGTGAATGCGGGGCTGCAGGTGGCGGGGAACGTATTGCCGGCATTAGGATTTGCGTTACTGATGAATTTGTTATTCCATAAAAAAGTGGCCCCCTATTTCTTTCTGGGATTTGTGTTGGCTGCCTGGATGAAGCTGCCGGTGATCGCCATCGGAGCGTTGGGGGTGATCATCGCGTTCCTGGTGACGAATAATATGCCGGGGGCCGCGGAAGAAGAGGCGGGGGAGGAAGATGAGGGGAGCGCGGGGATGGAGGTCGCGGCTGTAAAGTCGCGGCTGACGAATGGGGATCTGCGATGGATGTTTCTCCGGTCGATGGCGCTGGAAGCTAATTTTAATTTCGAGACCTGGCAGAATACCGGCTTTGCCTTCAGCATGCTGCCGGCGCTGAAAAAACTATATCCTGACAGGGAGGCGATGGCGGCTGCGTTACAACGTCATTTGCAACTTTTCAATACCAGCACGTACGGTTCGACGCTGATCATCGGGTTGACGGCGGCCATGGAAGAACAGAACAGCCGGGACCCTGATTTCAATTCCGAGTCTATCAATTCCGTGAAGCTGGGACTGATGGGCCCGTTGGCGGGGGTGTTCGATTCTTTATTTTGGGGAACATTGAAGGTCATCGCAGCGGGGGTCGGTACGTCACTGGCATTGAAGGGCCATTTGTCGGGTGCGGTGCTGTTTATTCTCCTGTTCAACGTACCGCATCTGCTGTTGCGTTACCAGCTGACCTTTATCGGTTATCGGGCCGGGACCCGGTGGCTGCAGCAGCTGGCGAGGACGCATGTCATGGATAAACTGACCTATGGCGCGAGTATACTGGGGCTGATGGTGGTGGGAGCGATGCCGGCCACGCTGATGTCCCTGCGGACACCGCTGGCTTTCGGGGGCGGAGATGCAGGATCAGGGCTGCAAGGGATATTGGACAGTATTGTTCCGGCCATTTTGCCTTTGGGGCTGACCTTCCTCGTCTATTATTTTATCAAAAAAGGGGTGAAGACGACCTATTTACTGCTGGGGCTGGTGGTACTGGGATTCGTGGGAAGCGTGCTGCATCTTTTTGTATGACCATGATGAATATCGCTAATAATTTACAGGGTATGGGTGTCTCGCCGGGAATTGCGATCGGGCGCGCCTGTGTGATCCGGCAGGCCCAGGCTGGGATAACAGGAGAGACGTTGGCCGACGAGGCTGCGGTCGCGGGAGAGATAGCGCATTTTCATGATGCTGTCGGGCGGTCTATACGCGAGTTGAGAGTCCTGATGGCGGGGGCAGAGACGGCGGTGGCGGACATCCTGGAAGTACAAGTGGAATTGCTGCAAGACCCGATGTGGGAAGGGGAGGTGTTGTCGAAGATTGAAGCGGATAAGAAGAATGCGGGGGATGCTGTGTTGGAGGTCACGCGGGCATTGATGAATACATTCGGGAGTATGGAGGATGAATATTTGCGGGCGCGGGCGGCGGATATAGAGGATATAGGGAAGAGGGTGATGAGGCATTTGAGAAATGAGAATGGGGGGATGGCGGGGGGCGGAGCGATGCCTGTGGGCGGCGGCGGGCGCGGATCGGAAGGCGATGGGGCGAATGCGGTGGATGATTCCGATACCATCCTTGTCGCTACGGACCTCAGCCCTTCGGACCTGATTGCGCTGGATATCAGCCGGGTGGTTGGATTTGCCACGCGGGCAGGTGGAAAGACATCACATGCTTCAATCGTTGCTCGATTGAGAGGGATAGCGGCTGTGGCCGGTTGTGGCGAAGGGCTGGATGCCATAGCGGATGGAGATATGATGGTGTTGGATGGGACAACGGGCATCCTATTGGTTAATCCTGCACCGGAGGTAGTGGAACAATATGTTGAGAAAAGAAAAGAGCAATTAGCCACTACGCGGTTTCTTCAGTCCCTGAAAAGCAAGGAGGCGATCACGACGGATGGGACTGCGGTCCATTTATCGGCCAATATCGGCAGCATTGAAGACATGGAGCAGGCACTGGAGTATGGTGCGCAAGGCGTGGGCCTTTTGCGGACGGAGTTGCTGTTCATGCAAAGCAATAGCCTGCCTACGGAAGAGGAGCAGTTCATTTTCTATAAGAATATTCTCGTCCGGGCAGCCGGCCGGCCGGTCACGATACGGACGTTGGATATCGGCGGTGATAAGGCTCTCCCCTATCTGCCCTTGCCGAAAGAAGACAATCCTTTTCTGGGTTACAGGGCTATCCGGATCAGTCTCGACCGGAAAGATCTCTTTCTTGTCCAGCTGAAGGCTATTCTCAGGGCCAGCGTATTTGGGGAATGCCGCATCTTGCTGCCGATGATCGGGAGTGTGCAGGAGCTTCGCCAGGCCAAAACGTTGATGGCAGAAGCTAAGGAGGAACTGACCCGGCAGCAGTTGCCGTATGATGCAGATATCCGAACAGGTATCATGATTGAAGTGCCTTCGGCCGCTATCATGGCAGACCAACTGGCGAAAGAAGCCGACTTTTTCAGCATCGGCACCAATGACCTATGCCAATACACGTTGGCGGTAGACAGGATGAATGAAAAGATCAAAGCGTTGTACAACCCCTTTCATCCGGCGGTATTGAGGTTGATCCGGAGCGTGATCGAGCAGGGCTTTCTTCATCATATACCGGTGGAGATGTGCGGGGAACTGGCGGGAGATCCCGAGGCCACCTTATTATTGCTGGGAATGGGGTTGCGTGATTTTTCGATGAATGCCCCTTCTATTCCCGTGGTTAAAAATATCATTTTGCAAACGAACATGACTGTGGCAAGGGCTGTTTGTACCAAAGAGATGAATAACATTGTATGATCACCAAAGACTATATTATCCGGGCCCCGGAAGGTATCCATGCGCGGCCGGCTGCGGCGCTGGTGAAACTGACCCGCCAATTCAAGGCTGTCATTCACCTGCAAAAGGGAGAGAAGAAGGCGCCACTGAACAGTCTTTTGAACCTGCTGTCGGTGGGAGCAAAAGGCGGCGATACTATAACCCTGTTCATTGAAGGCGAAGAGGAGAGCAGTGCTGCCGATGCGCTGGACCAATTTTTTAACGACTTGAAAGAATAATTATGAAAATAACGATCACGGCCAGCGAGCAGCAGTTCGATGAGACAGCAGCCTGGCGAATCATTGCACAGATACTGGAAAAGCGGAATGCAGTCATCGGCCTGTCGACGGGGCAGACGACTATCGGCATGCACCGCATCGTATCGGATATTCATTCTCGCTATCCTTTCGATGTTTCGCGGGTAACTTTTTTCAATGTAGACGAGCTGACGAATTTACCCCGGGAGTATGCAGGCAGCTGTTATACGATGATCAAGACCCAATTGGTCGGCCCATTGGGTGTCCCCGAAGAGAATTTTATCATGCCCCCTACCCTGTCCGACGATTTTGAAGCGGAGGCGAGGTTATTCGAAGAGCGGTTGGCGGCGCGGGGTGGAGCAGATCTGCAAATGCTGGGCATCGGCAGTAACGGTCATATCGGTATCAATCAACCGGGAACGCCGTTCGAGAGCGAGACGTGGGTATCTCCTATGGACCCTGATTTCGAAGCAAGGGTAAGAAGGGAGACACAGGTGCCGGAACATATTGTATTAGGAGGATTGACGCGAGGTATCCGCAATATCATGCACACGAGAAAACTGGTGCTGGTGGCGAAAGGCGCACATAAGGCAGAGATTATCGAGAAAGCTATTTTGGGGCCGGTGACAACGGATATTCCTGCATCCGTGGTTCAATTACATCCGAATTGTGAGATTTTGCTGGACGCCGCCGCTGCAGAAAGGATTGCGGGGCGGATCGGCCGCTGGCGATGAGAGGCGCACGCCAGGGAGATAAGGTTTGATCTGACCTTAGAACAACAAAAGGTGGCAGCTCATGGTCACCAGCACACCCAGCAGGAAAGCTGCCAGCAGGCTCATGATGGAGGCGTTGTTTTCAGAGGTCAGTTTCGCGTAGAGGCGTTTCATTTTTTTACGATTTTGATATAAGAAGGCAATCGTTGTGCCATTGGTAGATTGTTGATTATCAATGTCTGACAAAATGATAGTCTTCCCAGAATGGGAGAGGGAGATTTTTTTGGGAAACGGGAGTGTCACGAAATCAAGAGGGTGTTTCAAAAATATTGAGACACCCTCTTTTTATTACTTCTCCTGGTCCGCTTGTACTATTTCGCACTTGAAACTAATCTGCACGATCTGTCCGAGGCCGGGAGGGCCGATGCCCCAATCTGACACATACAGCTTTCCGTCAGGCCCGAATGTCATCGCGGTGGGCAAATTCAGCCCGCTGGTGATCACTTCCCGTCTGCCGTTGGCATCCAGCCGGATGATCTCACCTGTTCCCGGCGTCAGGTTACCCGCTGCCGTATTGGTCTCGAGGACATACAACCGTCCGAGATCATCAAAGGTCAATCCCAGTATACAGGTGAATCCGGTAGCGAAGGTTTTGATCTTCCCGTCGGCAGTAACCGTAAAGACCGAGGAACTTCCGGGTACTACGGGAAAGAGGTCGAGATTGCCGAAATAGAACAGACCGTCATGCGTAGTCAATGCCGTTGGAACGATGTGGCCTTCCACCGCAGATATATCAACTACCCGGCTGATCGCACCTTTCGGACTGACCTCATCCAGTTCTCCATGATTGGGCTCGATCGTATAAAAGTCGCCATTCGAAGAGATCATGCTCCACCAGGTTCCATCGGGCTCGAAATCGGGCGGGTTCGGATTCTTCACCGGGTTATTCATAATGAATTCACTCAAATTAGCGATGATCTTCCAGGACCTGTCCGCATTGATTTTGATCACCCCGTTAGGAATATCCGGCACCCCATGCGAACAACCGGCGCCCGCCAGGACCGCGTACAGGTCATCGCCGATGAACGCAACGTCCGCGACGCCCTGGATCCCACTCCCGCCGCCGGGAGCCGTCGTGCTCGAGGGAAGATGGTCGACATAGGTCGTACGCACGCCGTTCCAGTCTACCCGGGAGATGCGGCTGCCGGTATCGCTGCCCATATAAGGACCCACCGGGGGCACAACCTGCGGGATACAGGTGCTGAAGTTCTTCCCTCCAACCCCAGCTTCCGCGACATACAAAAGATTGTCGGGCCCGAACTTCAGACCGCGCGGGTCATTGAAACCGGTCGCGATCACCTTGCTGGTGGTGATGGTACTATCAGGGCCGCCACAAAGCGGGGGGCCCTCCTTGACGTTTTTGCTGCAGGCGGCAAATAACAAGATCAGCGAAACCAGCGCCCAAAGGCGAAAGGAATGTGGTGTTCTCATAATAGTTGTTTTTTATTCTACTAATGTAATCACTCCGGCAACCGCCCGTAGTTTAATTCTCCGGATGTCCGGTTTATCGGCATATAAACCATTTGTCGGCAACTAACGACAGCCTTTCGGGGACAAATGGCGTCTGTCGATCTATGAGCTTTTTTGCAAAAAACGCTGTGAAGGAAGGGGATTGCTGGTTACCTTTAAGCAAAGCCGGCTGACCATGCATCCATTTATCTTCTCCAATAAAATAGCACCGAGGCTGGCGCGGCACCTGGTATTCTGGGTCCTTTATTTTGCGGGCACCCTGCTGATCCATCTGCCCGATATCCGAAGTTGGGGGGTGATCAACCGCGACATATTCGTGACCGCCTTCTCAGATGCCTTGAGCTTATTGCCCGTTTACCTGCTGGCGGTTTATTCCGCCATCTATATTATACTTCCCATATACCTCCGGAACAGGAAACTCTCTCTGCTGGTCTGGTACTCCTTGCTGATTTTTACTATCTCGATCCCCGTAGGGTATTATATCGCCGAAGTAGATTATATGAGCCGGGGTTATGATTCGGACGAGCTCGATTTCTTCGCGACGGCCTTGCACAATTGTATGGCCAATCTGATCACCATTACTACGGCAGCGGTCATCATTAAGATCATGAAAGATTATTGGCTCCGGGAACGGGAAAACGAGTTGCTGGCCATTGAAAATATCCGGAATAAGCTGCATTTGCTGAAAATGCAGATGCACCCGCGGGTCCTGTTTGTCTCCCTGCAAAGAATCTATCATGAAATAGACGGAGGTACCCGGGAAGCGCCGGAAATGATCCTGAAATTATCCGATCTGTTGAGTTACTTGCTGTATGAGTCGGAATCGGAACAGGTCCCGCTGAGCAAGGAGGTCCAAATGATCGAGAATTACCTGGCCTTAAAAAGACTTGAATACAAGCAGCAGATCGATCTTCGAATGGAGACAGACGGCCAGCTGCACCTGCACGGGATCGCGCCCGGGCTCTTCCTCCCCTTGCTGGAGATCGGCATCGAGCGCAGCGGCGGCGTGGAGCGGCTGACCATAGTAACGGTCCAATTGCGTTCCATAGGATCGAAAATCCATTTCAGTTTGACAAACAATACTCCAGGGATGGAGATCGCGAACGACCCGATGGTGCAGACGACTCTCCGGACGGTGAGGGAGCGGCTTCGCAGTGCCAATTATCAAAAATGCAAATTAGAGCTGCAGTCCGGCACCGACGGTCTAACGATCGTCATGCAGCTGGAAAGGAATAAAGGCAAGGCCGCGGATCCCGCATTAAGAACGATAAAAACCTGATCTATGAGTCTCCAGGCATTCATATTTTCCAGGGGCCGAAAAGCATCCATAAAAAGACATCTGGCGCTTTGGATTGGCGGCTATCTTTTTTTCCTGCTGACCTATCCGCCCCACGGGACCTTTGGCGTCGTCAGCGGGATCGAGTTGGAAGGCATTGCCAGATATTACAAGATGGCTGCGATACGGTGCTTTTTTCATCTCCTCTGCCAAATGATCTTTTGCTATCCATTCCTGTATTATCTGGTGCCCGAATTCTTCAGGAAAAAGAAATATGCCCAATTTATTGTCCTGTTGTTGCTACTCCTGGCCATGACTTCCCTACTTAGGTTTATGGTCTTTACCTATGCTTATAACCCGATTATGCGGGGACTGAAATTTTACGTAAATTCCCCTGGCGAAATCCTCAATAATAGTATTGTTCAGAACTTCGACGGACCGGCTTTCATGGGTTT
>Ga0302310_10003016_pt1 | contig 13270 bp, 14 predicted proteins | sample III_Palsa_N1_2_FD_200451 | JGI IMG/M metagenome (GOLD analysis project Ga0302310, IMG submission 200451) | Peat permafrost microbial communities from Stordalen Mire near Abisko, Sweden - III_Palsa_N1_2 | ecosystem: Environmental > Terrestrial > Soil > Palsa > Peat permafrost | place: Sweden... | reverse complement strand
TTTTTGCCCATGTACATCGATCACGCTGGCTGCGCCGCCGAAGCGTTAGTCGCCAGAGTTCGATTACACGTTGCCGAAATGCGCCCAGACTTCTCCCGTTGGTGGGGACAGCGTGGTACGCAAGATACCCTCGCACCACCTGACCCAGCCACCGTCTCTGCTTTTGAAGAGGTTGGTGCAGACGACGCCACAATTCCTCTTTGATGGCTTTCAGTAGCGCACCCGATCTCTCCGCGTCTTGCGGTTGAGAAGGAAATGACCCGCACGCGAGCGTCCACAGATGTGGGTAAAGCCAAGAAAGTTGAATGTTTCCGATTTTCCAAGCCCCCGTCTTGCTCGACGCTCAGCCGCGAAGCGACCGAACTCGATAATACGAGTCTTCTCCGGATGCAGCGACAAAGCGAACTTCATCATTCGTTCGTGCAGATCCTCAAGAAAACGCCTGGCCTCGTGTTCGTGTTCAAATCCGGCGCCATAGTCGTCGGCGTATCGCACAAACACGACCTTTCCGAGAGCGTTACGGTGTCGCCACCGATCAGCCCAAAGGTCGAAGCTGTAATGAAGGTAGATGTTGGCGAGCATCGGCGAAATCACGCCCCGAACGCAAAAGGTAATCGGAACCGTTTCTGTTACTGGGGTGTAGACCCATTAGGGACTAAGATAGGGCCGCGGAGAAACCAGGGGGTGACCTGTGCGCATGCTAGTGTCCGTGGAGTTTGCTGATGCTGGTACGAAGACCGGTTCCCATCGAGTTCTCGTGGTCGGTGGCTGCAGCGATGCCACGGCGCCTGGCGATATCGGCATCAGTCTCGAGGAAGCTAAGACGCTTCTGAATGCGTTGCAGTGGGAATACGTAGCGGCGCAGGCGGCGGAAATCACTGAGAAGGCCCGTCGATGCGAGCGGTGTGGCGGTCGCCTACAGATTAAAGACTGGTCGCGGCGCAAGGTACACACCCTATTCGGTCGCGTATTCGTGCAAGCGCCGCGCATGATTTCTTGCTGCTGTACGGGAGAACGCAGCCGCGCCTTATCCCCCCTCAAAGGATGGCTAGCGCGATCTAGCCAGGAACTCCGGTATCAGGCCACGAGACTAGGAAGTATGCACAGCTATAGGCAAGCAGCGACGACCCTGCATGAACTGCTCGGCGTAGATCTGAGCTTCGGCTTTCTGGGGGTCAGGAAGGCCGTCTTGCAGGCTGGCAGTCGCCTGGATCACGAGCCGACCATCGCGCATCGACCTGACCTACCCCCGCGAGCTGGAGAGCCGACCCCGGCTCTGACCTTTGCTTTCGATGGTGGGTATGCTCGTTGCACGAGGAAAGGACCGCGTAGGAACTTCGAGATTCTGACCGGCGCTTGTGAAAAGAACGGCAAAATTGGACGCATCCGATCGCATGTCCGGTCCCATACCGCAAGAACGCCAGATTGTATGGCGCGTCATTCAGGATGACCGGTGCGCGTCAATCAAGATGACAAGGGATCACGCGGCATCTGGATCATGCAGCTGATGATTGTCGCTGGCAAGCGTTACGTCTCGGCTTGATTGTCGCTGGGCGTCAGTGCAGCCACGTTCTTGGTCGTCGCATGGTTGGCTGTCCGCCCGGGTCCGGGCTTCTTTCGAGCCAGTGCTGCCCGGCGTCTGTAGCTTTCCACGTTCATCTCAAAGATCGTGGCATGATGAACCAGACGATCAACAGCAGCCAGAGTCATAGCGGGATCTTGGAAGACCTTGCCCCATTCGCCGAACGGTTGATTTGCTGTGATGAGAACGGAGCGTCGTTCGTAGCGCGTGCTGATGAGCTCGAACAGTACGGACGTCTCGGCCTGATCTTTCGTGACGTAAACTAGATCGTCGAGGATTAACAGGTGGTATCGATCCAGGCGCTGGATTGCGGCTTCCAGCCCGAACTCGCGACGTGCGATTTGTAATCGCTGCACCAGATCAGAAGTGCGTGCAAAGAGCACGCGCCAGCCCTTCTCAACGAGCGCAAGTCCGATCGCCGAGGCAAGGTGCGACTTGCCGCCGCCGGGTGGTCCGAACAGCAGCAAGTTCGCTCCTTTCTCGAGCCAACCATCACCCGCACACAGCGCCGACACCTGCGCCTTTGAGATCATCGGCACCGCAGCGAAGTCGAAGTTGTCCAAGGTTTTCTCAGGCAACAGCTTCGCTTCTCCGAGGTGGCGCTCGATGCGGCGCCGATCCCGCTCGGCCACTTCGTGCTCGGCGAGAGCCATCAGCAACCGCGCCGCCGCCCATCCTTCCTTGTCCGACCGCTCGGTAAACTGGGGCCACAAGTGTTTGATGGCCGGTAATCGCAGTTCATTCAGCAGCAGCGTCATCCGTCCCGTGTCGATGATGTCGCTCATGCTGCTTCTCCGATGTAGGCATCGTTCAGCGCCTCGTAGAGGCTCAAGGGCGTGAGGTGCACGGTCACCTCGGGCAGACTAGCTAGGTCGGGTGCAAAGCGCGTACGCAGCTCCTTGAGGTCCGGTAGTCGATCGGCGGCGAGGTCCTCGGTCAGCAGTGTTGCCAGTTGCGACTCGCAGGCGCGCTCATGGGCGATACTCAACAACTCGACCATCAGCTTGCAGGCGCCACGCCCGGAGATCTTTTCGCATAGATGGTCGAACATATCCCGATACGCTTGACGCGGCCACAGTTGATCTCGATACACGAGATTTAGCAGCGCCATGGGTTTACGTCGCAGCGCGTGGATGACGTGGCGATAATCGACCACATGACCGTGTTTGCCGTCGCGGCCAGGCCGGCCGCGCACCAGGCTTAGCACTCGCGAGCCGCCGACGAACAACTCCACGCGATCGTCGAAGATGTGCGCCCGCAACCGATGACGGATCAGTCGAGACGGCACGGTATAAAATACCTTTCGCAGAACGAAGCCACCGGAGCTGCTCACATACACCAGAGCCTGTTCATAATCGGCGGTGCGCGTGTCGGGCAAGGGCTGTAATACGGCTCTCTCGGCATCGATTCGTATTCGGTTGCGCGCATTCTTGCGACCGACGAGTTCGTCGATGAAGGACCGATAGTCGATGAGATCCTCGAAGTCCATGGTGCCGCGCATGAGCAGTGCGTCGCGGATCGAGAGTTTAATATGTCCATGCGGGCTTTCGATGCCGCCGTTTTCGTGCGCGACACCACGGTTGTTGCGGGTCGGTTCCATGCGGTAGTGCGCGCACAGCGCATCGTATCGGCGGGTCAAGTCATCGCGCGCGTCGTGGTCAAGGTTGCGGAACGCCGCAGACAAGCTATCGCTGCGATGCTCGCGCGGTACGCCGCCCAGCGCCCACAGCGCGTTCTGCAGGCCTTCAGCCAACGCGACGTAGCTCTCGCCGCCCAAGATGACATGGACGTGCTCAAAGCCCGAGCACGCTAAGCGGAAGTGGTACAGACGATGGTCAAGTTGAACACCCGCTATCCGTACCGCAAGATCACCCATCTCGGTAAAATCCGACAGTCCCATGCGCCCCGGTTCTTGGACCTGGCGAAAGATCACATCGCGATCTTCTCCCTTCAGCGCACGCCATTGCCGGATCCGCCGTTCCATCGTACGACGCACGCAGTCCGGTAACTCCGGATGCCGCCGACGCATCTCCTCAAAAATGGCTATTGGCCGCAAGCCCGGCGCCGCCTCGAGCATCGGCACGACCTCGGAGTCAAAAATGGCAATCAGCGGATCGGGTCGTCGCCGACCGCGCGGCGCCGCCTTTTGCGACGGAAGCCGAGGGTCATTTTCGATGCGGTATGCGGACTTCAGGCTCATCGACGCTTGCGCGGCGGCCGCCGGCTTCTTCTCGGTCAATCTGGATTTCATGTACAGCCTCATCTGGTGATCGTTGATGTGTCGACCGGGCATAAGGCTGGTACTCCGCTCTTGGAACACCTCACCAATACCCCATCGGCCTCGATCACCGACGAGACGGACCCAAAATAGGTCCGAAATCGCCTTTTCGGGGGCCAAATTCGGGCCAAAAGGCCCGAAAATCACCCCATCAAAAACTTGTCATCCTGATTGTCGCGCGTTGTCACCCTGATTGACGCGCGACAAGATTGCACGAACCCGCCGCTCAGCCCGCGCGAGCCAAGAATGGTTGGCCGATCGACAGGAGCACTGGCCCACGGCATATCGGCGCCAGTGCTGGATTGATGTCCGCCAACTTCAGTCGGAGACCGCGGCGAGCCACGTCGGAATTGACACAAATTGTTGAAATAATTGACGCAAAATATTGAAACCGACATGATCCGGGCCTAGCACGGCGATCGGCTATCCACCGAAATAACCATAACCCATTGAAGCGTCGAGACTTATCGATCTACCGGATCGCAACCATTGATCACTCGGAATTATCTACCGGGTATTTTTCCGGCATGAGCCCGGTTACCCCAAGCTGTGCGCTGGAACGTCGTCGTAGACTGGCACGAGCTCCGCTGCCGTGACAGTGACGAGAGTGAACTTTGTATCGCGTCTCACTCTCAGAATCGGCAATCAATGCCGAGCCTGAGGGTCCTCGGTTGAAGCGGCGTCATCTGATCATGCTGCGCAAGGCCGAACGGGTTTCCGAAGGCGAACGTGTTCGCTCGCACATTGCCTAGGTTGCCCAGGTTCAGCGAAAGGGTGACTCTGCCAAAATAGAGTCTCGTATCGGCATCCACGACGAAATAGTTTCCTTGGGGAATGTCTAGGAGCGGCCCAACTCCGAGCGTCGATTGGCCCACATACCGCACCGACGATTCGGTGCTTAACCTCCCGAGCGCGATGTCCCGATTCCATTGAGCGGCGAGGCGGCCACCGTTGCGCGCGACGTTGGGCAGTGTCTGTTCTCCGGAGGTGGCAAATCCGGGTGCCGGCGCGACCAACTTGCTGTCGTTGATAAAGGCAGCCGCGTTGAGTGTGAAGTCGGATGAGAGGCGCCAGGTAATATCGGCATCGACGCCGTAGATCCGTCCATTGCCAATGTTGGCCGTATACGGCAGGCCGGAGCTATCGACGAGATCGGCCTGCATTTGGTCCCAAATGGCGGCGAAGACAGCTGCACGGACCACCAAAGGGTCGTACGCTTCACGGCCCAATCGCACGCCGATCTCGTCCATATTCAGTTCATCGGCATCAAATTTACGGCTCTCGAGGCCCGATCCCGACGGGGCAACGGCCAGTCCGCCGGCCCGGTCTCCCTGCTGGTAATGAAAGAATGCGGACCACACTCCGCCCGGGTGCCAATCGAGCCCGAGGGTGTTGGAAAAATGTGCCGAATCGCGCGAAGAAATCTGTGGCTGGTTCGGCGGCGAGCCGATGAGCACACCTGTGCTGTTGGCGAAGGTAAGCCGCTCGCCGATCGTACCGGTCAGCGTTCGAGTGAATGGATGCGAGATTTCCCCGAATAGGGCCGCTTCCGCCTGTACGTTGTCGACGCCAGCGATGGGTACGGGAGCCTCGAGTGGCCCCAGTGTGCGCGTCAGCAGGCTGGAACTGAAGAGAGTGGTGAAGCCTGCGACCCAGGGGGCATCTTTCGGTCCGCCCGCAATGCGGGTCTCGTGCGAGACGAGTGTAATGTCATTGTCTTCCTCGAAACGCGCGGGTGTGGTGGTCCCGTTATAGCCTGTCGCATCGAACACTGTTTTCAGATTTTGCCAAACTGACGAGGTGACGGAGAAGAGCTCGGCGTCGCCCACGGGCCGCCGGGCGCTGATATACGCAACACCATAATCGTTCCGGAAAGGTTGAGGAATGGCGCTGCTGCGGGTAAGGGGCGGGTCGCCGAGCAGGGTGTACTGGGCATCGGCGCTGTTGATGATTTGCTTTACGCCACCGAACTCCAGGGTCCAATCGGCGAGATTCTCCACGCGCAACGTCAACCGCGAGCCGTAACTTGCGGTGTTGTTGGTGTCGTTGAAGCCACGCTCGAGGTCATCGATGTAGCCGGTGTCGCGGTCACCGTAGGCCACCAGCCGTAGCGCAACACGGTCGCTGATGAGGGGTACATTGAGCATCGCCGCGCCATCACGGCTGATGCCACCGGATTGGGTGGTACTGAGACCGGCCGATGTTGCCGCCGAAATCTCATCAGCGTCGGGTTCATTCGGGACGAGGCGGATGACACCGCCGAGCGAGCCGGCACCATAGAGCGTTCCTTGGGGGCCCACGAGCACCTCCACCCGTTTCATGTCGTAGAGATCCAGGTCCGGGTCTGGCGCGTTGTAGTTGAGCCGGACATCCCCCAGATACTGCCCGGTCGTAGCCTGGGTCGGGCCGTTGAAGCTGCTGTCGGCCAAACCGCGGATGAACAGCTTGTCGCGGCCGGGACCGAGATTGGTCGAGCTGAGTACTGGGAGCAGTTCGGTAATAGCGGCGGTTCCGTCCGCCGCGTTGTCGGCGGTCCAGCCCCGGTCGAGCGTGACGACTTTGACCGAACCCGGATAGGAATCGACCCGCATGTTTTGCTTGCTGGCGCTGACAACGAGTTCCTCCAATTGCTCGATCACGGGTGGCGCTGGAGCGGGTCCTGGCTCCTTCGACGGTGGCGGCGCACGGTTTCGGATGATCCGAATGGTCGTGCGGTCGTAAAACAAGGCATAGGCCCCGGTCCCGCGCAAGGCCCGATCCAGCGCGTCATGGAGCGACAAATCGCCGCTCACACCGGGGGAGTGCTCGTCGGCCACGTCCGGTTCGGTCACGGTGATGGTGACGCCGGCTTGCACGCCCAAGGCCGCCGCCACTTCGCCGAGGCGGCCCGGCGAGATATTGAAGTTGTCCGCGTCGGCGATACCAGCCAACCCCAAGGCGACAGCGAGGACCGCCCCGCGCCCCCTAACGCCCACCATCATCGAGGGGCTTCATCGTCCAGCCCTTGGGCCCCTCCTCCAGATCTACGTTCAACGCCAACTTCAGGTGTTCGAGCTGCTTTGAATCTGCGCCCTGCAGCACGATGGCACCGGAGAAGACCCGATCCGCAAGGGAGGGAGATACGATGATATGGACGCCGAGTGTCCGCTCGAGATCGGCCGCGACCTGTGACAGCGATTCGCCAGAATAGACTAGGCGACCGCTTTGCCAGGCGCCAACGGATGCGATCGGTGTCGTTGTCACGCGCACGGTTGCTGAGTCAGAGCGCGCCAGCAAGGCTTGGCCGGCACCCAGAGAGACCGCCTGTACCTGAGTGCTGTAGATGACCTTGCCCTCGGCGACGGCGACACGTATTTGGCTGGAATCACGCACCACATTGAACACGGTTCCGATGTCCTGGACGCGGTTATTTCCCAGATCGAGCACGAAAGGCTTGGCACTGTCATGATGCACCCGAAACAGAGCCTCTCCGGCGATAAGCGAGGCGAAACGTGGGTTCCTCCGATCGAAGATCATCCGAGTCGAGCCGTTCAGCATCACCTCCGTGAAGGCATCGAGCGCGACCGTCTGACGTTGTCCGGAGCCCGTCGTGACCTCGTACCGGCCGGATACCAGCTGCGGGAGAAAAACGACCCCGGCGATAATTGAGGCCGCCAGCGCGCCCCCGGCCAGCCACCGACGGCGCGGTGAGAAACCCTGCGTACCGGTGGGTCTGTTCGCGTCTTGCGTGATATCCGGAAACACCAATTGGGGCAGCAGCGACTCGATTGCGAGCTCGGTTTGCTCGATCGCCGCATAGGCCCCAGGGTGGCGTGGATCTTGCGCAAGCCAGTCCACAAACGCATCCCATGTCGCGTCATCGCCATCGCGAAGGCGGACATGCCACTCGATGGCACGCGTCTGTAGGTTGCTCTCCGTATCCGAACTCATGTCGACCTCTTCACGTAAGACACCGCGGACTCATCTAATCCCCATCCAGCCGAAGCTTGGCCGCCGCAACCGCCTCGTAGGCCCGGGTAAGGTGCTTTTCGATGGCACTGACGCTGATTCCCAAGTCCGCGGCAATCTGCCGCTGCGGTTCGCCGTCGAGTCGAAAACGTCGAAAGATGGTCCGAGTCCGCTCGGGCAGCTCATCAAACACTCGCTGCAGAATCGCCAACTGCTCCCGCGCGATAAGGCCGGCCTCGGCCGTGGGCTGCTCGGCAATCTCCGCCTGCTCGCCACCGCGGACATGCATCCAGTCCCCTTCACGGCGCGTGCGCCGGTCAGCCGTGCGGCGATGCAACAAAAAATGGTTGTTCGTCATCTTGTATAGATAGGCGCGTGGTTGATCCACGGAACCGATCTTCTCGGCCCAGAGCTTCAGGTGGACCTCTTGCAGAATGTCCTCCGCTTCCTCCGCGGTCGCCCCGCGCAGGGTGAGGTAGCGGAGCAGCGCCGAGCGACACTCGACGAAGGCTGCGAGAAGCCCACTGGTCGACATGCTGTGCAGATCACTCCCTATAGGGAAACTTCGTTGCTCTGACGAGAGGACCGGGCCAGATGCGCGCCGATTTCTTCATGGTGACGGAGCTGGTCGCGCGAGCGATCAAGCGGGTTGACGAGCGTACACCCCGCGCCGCCGCGCTTTGCATCTTGCGCGGGCCACCGAATTAGATGCGAACCATACCACTAAATGTCAGCCGGGACAGCCCGACGCCAGATCACAAAGATCTTGATGTGGGAATAGCGGGACGTCGGTGTCTATAGGGGGAACTTAACATCAAACCGGCCGAACCAGCCGTCAAGGAGTCGAAATTGCTCACGCCGCGCCTCAGGGCTTCCTGTTTTCTATTTGGTCTTGCAATACTGCCGTTAGCGCCGTCTCACGCCCAGGAGATCGTCGACAAGGGATTCTATGCAGTCGCTCGCGCCGGTGCATCCGTAAACCCGGAATTAAAATTCGATAGCGAGGCTCTCGGTGTATCCGCGATATCCGACGACACCGTGAAATACAAGGTTGCGCCCTTTGGCGAGGTGGGAGGTGGCTACAGTTTCGGCAAGTTTCGAGTAGAGGAAACACTGGGTTACAGCTCAAGCGACGCAAAGAGCAGCAACGCGCAAGGCCGCGCTCGGTTCTACTATCTCACCGTCTCCGGATTCGCGGACATTCCCGTTACGGATGTGGTCGTGCCGTATGTCGGCGGGGGCATGGGCGCCGTTCGTGTGGATTCGGATTTGTCATGGGCCAACGCCCTTACCAACACTGACGTCACCATTCAGGGCAAGGCCTGGGGTCCATTCTGGCATGTCGACGCGGGCGTCGGCTTTCGCGTCGCGCCGAAGATCACCGTTGATCTGGGCGTTCGTTATGCAAAGTCCTTCAGCAGCATGAAGGGTATCGGACACGATGACAATGATGGCCTTGTGCCGGTCGCTCAGTTTAACGCGGCATCCGCCCTGCTAGGGGCGAGATACCACTTTTGACCCACGCCAGAGTCGAGCCTTCTACAGAACATGTAGACCCGGGGAGGCTCGACTCGACCGATCTGACTGCGTGGAGCAAGGTATGCCGCAAAAGCACAATCGCGCCAAGTCAGGCGCAATCCATGCGCCTGACTTGGCACTTTACTGAAGGTAACTCTTATGGCGAAACCCATCTCTCTTCATTGTGACACCTCTGCAATTGGCGGCGAACCGGCACAACGTCGCCTGCGCAGAGAAACCAATGTCGCATGCGACTTTGAACGAACAGGACCCTGTATCACTCGGATGCCAGTCGAAGCCTCCTCGTCTGCGCTGTCGGACCGCGCACTCGAAGCAATGCTGCGAGCGCTATTCGCAATCGCCTTGCCACGTCGTGAGAATCACCCTGACGACGAAATACTCGAGCTAGGTACAAATTGCTTAGGGCTAGTTGAACTGTACGCGAATATCAATCGCGCCTTTCCGAACCTTGTGAGCTATACCGAGTTCCTGGCTCAACCGACCCTATCGAGTCTGGCTCGATACATGACGCGCAAGCGCAGTAGTGCGTGGTGGCCGTAACAATATTGAGAAATTCAATGCAATTTCCGACGAAGTCCCGTTCACACCGTCCTTTCACTTGTACAAATGGTGAGCGCCACGGATTGGACATGCAATACCGAAATCCCTACCGAGGGACATCGACCGCCGACGACGTAGTGGCGGGTATCGATTTGAGCCGCAAGAGAATTGTCGTGACGGAATGCGATTCTCCGGTCAGCGTCGAAACCATGAAAGCGCTCGCGGCAAACGGCGCAGAGATCATTGGCTTGGCGCGCTCGGCAGACTCTGCCCGAACAGCGTGCCGCGAGGCTAGCAGGTCGTCCACCCCGTTGGCCTGCGACATGCGCAACGACGAGTCGGTCGCCGCAGCGATAGCCGCGTTGAAACTTCTGGGCCCACTGGACGCCATCATTATCAACTGCGCTCAGGTTCCGGGTACGCTGATCGAGACGGACTGGAGCGCAGGCACCCAGCTCCGCACAGATCACATCTCGTGCTTTCGGTTGGTAACACTGTTGATCGACTCCCTTCGCCTGCGGGCGGGCCGGATTGTCGTTGAAAACGACCATAGAGCCGACCTCGCAAGCGCCCTTCTAACAACGGAGTTGTCGCGGCGAGTGGTCCGAAGCAGCATAGCGGTAAACTCGTTCAGCACGACGGCGGTAAGCCTACACGGGAAGGGTACGCTCCAAGGTCGAGCCATGTCTGTCTTAAGTGCCGTTGCGCGTTGGCGACGGCGTTCTCCATCTCAACTCGCCGCAACGCCGGTGTTGCTCGCCGCGAGCCCGACGGTTGCCGGTGCCACTGGATTGAATTGGTCGGCATGCCAGATATCGGCAATCGATCCGCACCGTGAGGCTCCTCCTGCCGCCAGCGAATTCCTAGCGGGCACTGCACTGACGGGCATGCGGCAAGCTGGATGCCATCTCACAAAAACTTTGATGGGGAAATACCCGCATGCCGGTGTCTTACGGGGGAACGAACATTGATCCGGCCGCAGTGGCCGCTTTGGAACACGGTCTCATTATGTTAGGCAGCAAAGTTCACGCCGCATTGGTGGGCCTCTTGATGCAAACCGCATCAGGCGGTACCTATCAGCGCCGCGAGAGTCCACACGTCGTGACGGTGCAGTTGAATGCACCACCGACCAGGTTCACAAAGCACTGCACCGGCATGGCACGTCTACCTCCCGAATCGACCCTTTACTAGGAGCATTTCATGTCTCATTCATCGATCAACCGACCGTTCGCGGCACTTACCCTTTGTATCGCCACGATTGCCATCGGCACCGCCGGCTGTGCCAGCACCCGTCCGGTGGCTTATTCCGATCTGGCCTCGTCCTCGCAGCTGCGGCCCAACACCCAGGACACGTCCGGTCGCGTGCCGTACAGCTATTCAGAGACGGTTGACTGGCGCAAGTACTCGCAGGTGATCGTCGAGCCGGTAGCGGTCTACAACGGCGTGGATGCTCAGTTCAAGAAGATTTCCGATACCGATAAGGAGGCACTCGCGCAGTACATGCAGGAACAGTTCACCGCGGAGCTGTCGGAGCGCTTTCACGTTGTGAAGGACCCTTCGCCCACCGCGCTGCGCGTCCGGCTGACCCTGACGGGCGCGAAGGCCAGCACTCAGTTCATGAGTACCTTCATGCACTTCGATATAGCGGGTGGTCCCGTCAATGCGATTCAGGGCGCCCGCGGCAAGGAGGGCACGATGATGGGTTCGGTGAGCTACGCGGTGGAGATCTACGACTCGGCCACCAATCGTCTGCTCAATGCCTACGTCGAGAAGCAATACCCCAACGCCATGAACGTGAAGTCCACCTTCGGATCGCTCAGTGCGGCGAAGACTGGAATTCGCAAAGGCGCCGGCGAGCTCGTCGCCAAGCTCGATTAATTATGCGACAAGCGAACAATTGAAATCATGAAGCCAAAATCAATGAAACATCAACGAGCAGTAACCATCGTAGTAACCGCGCTCATCGGTTTGAGCGCCTGCGGGGGTGGTGACAACAACACTCCGCCCCTCACCGGGGCGATCCGTATCGGCAACGGCATCGCTGATTCAAGCGGCCTGGATATGAGTATCAGCAATACGACGTCATTTACGGCGATCGGGGTGGACGCTGCCAGTACCATCAGTTACATCCCGGTCAGCGCAGTACAGAGCTACAACGCCACTCTGGCGAGCAATAGTGCAACTTTCACGGTCAGCGGAATCAGTATCGACCAGGACCATGTCACCACCCTCTTCACCTACGGTGAGATCGCCGCCGGCACCCAGGGCGGCTTTCCAGCCGAAATTGCACTCGGTACTCCGGTGGGCGGCGAGGCTGCTGTGCAACCCGTTCACGCCGCGTTGCTCGCCTCGACGACCGCTCTGTCGCTGAGTTTCTTCTTCGTCACACCAGGCGTCTGTGCCACCGCCATCGCGGGTGCTACCGCCAATGGCTCGGCCACTTTCAAAGCCTCGCCAGGATCGTTCGTCTTGGCCACCGGCACATATGAGATCTGCATCACGGACGCGGCCGGCACTGTACTGTTCGACAGCGGCCCGACGGGAATGGCGCTGCCCCTCGCCAATGCTGACGTATTCCAACTCGCTGTCTACGATGCCCCCTCTGGCATGGGCAACGGCTCCGCGCTGATGCTTTCGCTGCTCGACAATGCCGGGGGCAATACGGCTCTCTATAACCTCAAGAACTGATGGATTCGCCAGGAAGCTCACTGAGGTATGCGCGCGATGACGAGAAGAAGCGTTGAAGGACTCCGATTGCTTTGTTTGATCGGCATCCTGTCGTTGGTCGCCTGCGGGACACTACCGCGGCGACCGGCGCCACCGGCGGCAGCGGAACCTGTGGCGCCGAAGGGTTTCCCGGCGACGGTGAGATTCGTAGGCTCGGACACGCGGCGGTTGATGGGCAGCGAAGTCCCTACGCGGCAGCGCATTCGTGCGGCGAGGGGTGACGGTCCGCTTAATATTCTCGCCCTATCGGGGGGCGGGGCGGGCGGCGCCTTCGGGGCCGGCGCACTCGTCGGCCTGGGTCAGCGCGGTGAGCGCCCGACGTTCACGGTGGTGACGGGCGTCAGCACCGGCGGGCTGCTGGCGCCGTTTGCGTTTTTGGGGCCGGCATGGGACTCGCAGTTGGTAGAAGCGTTTGCAAGCGGTCGCTCGGAACAGCTATTGCGAACACGAAGCATCGGAGTCCTGTTTCGACCGGCCATCTACCAGGGCCGTCCCCTAGCCGATCTAGTGGATCACTTCGTGACCAATGAACTCATCAATGCAGTGGCCGAGGAGTCCGCGAAGGGCCGAGTGCTGCTCGTGGCCACGACGGATCTCGACAAAGGGGAAACCGTCATTTGGGACATGGGGGTGATTGCCTCTCATGGGGGTGAGGG
>Ga0302310_10003015_pt1 | contig 13270 bp, 14 predicted proteins | sample III_Palsa_N1_2_FD_200451 | JGI IMG/M metagenome (GOLD analysis project Ga0302310, IMG submission 200451) | Peat permafrost microbial communities from Stordalen Mire near Abisko, Sweden - III_Palsa_N1_2 | ecosystem: Environmental > Terrestrial > Soil > Palsa > Peat permafrost | place: Sweden... | reverse complement strand
GAAGGGAGCAACGATCGACCGCAAAAGCCTGCCCGGCGCGCATTCGATGACGATGTCGGCGGCCTCAGCAAGCTGTTCGATCGGCAAGACCGCGGGCGTCGCCGTTAGTTTGCCGAGCCAGGTCCGGTGTTTCTCGGGATTCTGCACCGACACCGCGGCGAGCCTCAATCCATCGATACCCTGATCGAGCGCCTCGGCGACCTTGGTTCCGATCGGTCCCAGTCCGGCGATGGCAACCCGCAACCTGGCTTCAGGGCTTTTCGATACATTCGACATGAGTTGGTTTCTCTATCCCTGGATGACCGCGCTATAACGGTCGACGTACCACGATCCCAGGAAGATCTATACTAGCCGCCCGATCCAAAATCTCGCGTTCTCCTGCGAAAAACCGACTGACCGAGCGCCTGAAATATGATCTTTTGCTCTTTGTGAAAATCGGGTTTGTTTCGTCCCGGGATATTCGCGCAACGACGCGCGGACACACGGCTCTCTGCGAGGAGTGAGACATGAACGGACTTGGCGGCCTCAACAAATCCCCCGAAGGCGTGGTCATCGGGCTCGTTCAACTGCAATTGCCGGTCGTGGTGACCAAGGCTGACCTGGCCCGCCAGACCGACCGGATCGTCTACATGGTCGGCAAGGCCCGCCGCAATCTCGGCACCATGGATCTCGTGGTATTCCCGGAATACTCGCTGCACGGCCTGTCGATGGACACCAACCCCGCCATCATGTGCCGGCTCGACGGTCCGGAGGTCGCGGCCTTCAAGAAAGCCTGCATCGACAACAAGATCTGGGGCTGCTTTTCGATCATGGAATTCAACCCCGATGGCAATCCCTACAATTCGGGGCTCATCATCGACGACCAGGGCGAGATCAAACTGTACTACCGGAAATTCCACCCCTGGATTCCGGTCGAGCCGTGGGAACCCGGCAATGTCGGTATCCCCGTGATCGAAGGCCCCAAGGGCGCCAAGATCGCACTGATCATCTGCCACGATGGCATGTTCCCGGAAATGGCGCGCGAATGCGCCTACAAGGGCGCCGATATCATGATCCGCACAGCCGGCTATACCGCGCCGATCCGCGACAGCTGGCGCTTCACCAATCAGGCCAATGCGTTCCAGAACCTGATGGTGACGGCGAATGTCTGCATGTGCGGATCGGATGGCTCCTTCGATTCCATGGGCGAAGGCATGATCGTGAATTTCGACGGCAGCGTCATCGCCCATGGCACGACCGGACGGGCCGACGAGATCATCACCGCGGAAGTGCGTCCTGATCTGGTGCGCGAGGCGCGGATTCACTGGGGCGTCGAGAACAACATCTATCAGCTCTGGCACCGCGGCTATGTCGCGGTGAAGGGCGGCGCGATGGATTGTCCCTACACCTTCATGCAGGACATGGTCGCCGGCACATTCCGGCTGCCATGGGAGGACCAGGTCAAGGTCACCGACGGCACCTCCTGCGGTTTCCCGGCGCCGACACGTATTTTCATGGACAAGACGGCCAAAGCCGCGGAGTAGCAATCAGTCCTGCGTCCGCGGATGAAGCTGCGGACGCGGCCGGGTGAAGGACGCCCATCCGCGTTTGAGGCCCCACAGCGGCTGCGCCAGCGTCGCGACCGCTTCGGCGGGGTTGCTAGCGTCCAGGCAGACAAGATCGGCCGGTCCGCCGACCGTGATGCCGTAATCCTCGAGGCGCATCAGGCGTGCCGCGGAACCGGTGATCATGTCGAGGCAGCCCGCGAGATCGGCCGGCCGCGACACGTGGCAGACATTCGCATAGAGGTTCGCCATCCGGATCAGCGAACCGTCGCCATAGGGCGTGAACGGATTGAGGACATTGTTGGTCGAGATCGAACAGGTCACGCCCGCCTTGCGCAGCGGTTCGGCCGGCACGACGCCACGCGGCACCGCATGGTCGTGGCTGCGGCCCATCAGATGCAGATCGGTGGACGGCAATATCGTCACGGCGACGCCGGCGCTGGCCAACTGCGTTGCGATGGCGCCAAAGCGTTCCGGCGGCAGCAGCGACATCTGGGTGACGTGTCCGACCGCAACCCGGCCGCCCCAGCCGAATTCTTCGGTCTTGCGGCAGACATATTCGATCTGCATCCCCTGCGTGGTTTCGGCGAGATCGAGATGCATGTCGATCTCGGCATCGAAATCGCGCGCGATCGCGAAGATGCGGTCGATCTGGCCACGCGGGTCCGTATCGAAATACGGCACGGCGCCGATCGCGCGCGCGCCGCGGCGCAAGCCTTCGATCAGCAGCTCTTCCGTGCCGGGATTATTGGTGAGCCCTTCCTGCGGGAACACGCATAGTTCGAGGTCCATCGCCCAGGCGTAATCGCGCGCGAGCTGGTCGACCGCCTCGAAGCCGATCATCCCTATACCTGGATCGAGCTCGACATGGGTGCGCATCCGCATCGTACCCTGCGTGATGCAACGCTCGAGCGTGCGCTTGCCCCGCGCATAGACGTCCTCGACGGTAAAGCCGCGCTTGGCCGCCGCGGTTTCCCGGACGGCTTCGGCGACGGTGCCCTCCTCGATCCGGCAGCGGTCGAGGATGCAGGTCTTGTCGAGATGGATGTGGGTCTCGATCATGCCGGGAAGCACAAGACAGCCCGCGGCATCAAGTTCGCGTGCTTCCGCCTGCAGCGAAGGCGCGATGGCGGCGATCGTGGTGCCCATAATGCCTATATCGACGACGGCAAGCTCGCTGCCCGTTAGCGTCGCGGCGTTACGAATGATCAGATCCATCAATTCACCACGGCAGGCTGGGCACCCAGATAGGCATCGTCCAGCATCGCATCCCGTAACCCGGCGGGTTCGCCCTGCGCTACCACGCGGCCGCCTGCGATCACATAGCCACGATCCGCAATGGCCAGCACATGATCTGCCATCTGGTCGACGATCAGTAAAGTCATGCCCTCGTCCCGCAACCGCGTAAACTGTCCAAACAGTTCTGCGGCGACCGCCGGCGCCAGACCCAGCGACGGTTCGTCCAGCAAAAGGATATCGGGCCGCGCCAGCAGTCCGCGGGCAACGGCCAGCATCTGCTGCTCACCGCCCGACAACAGACCCGCCGCGGTGTGAAGCCGTGGGCGCAGCCGCGGGAACCGGTCGAGCATCGTCTCGATCTCGGTATTTTCGAAGTCACCGCGGCGGGTCGCACCCAGGCGAAGGTTCTCGGCGACGGTCAATTGCGGAAATACCTGCCGGCCCTCGGGAACCAGGATCAAGCCGGCGCGCGCGACCAGATGCGCCGGAAGCCGCATCAGCTCGACGCCGCCAAAGCCGATCGCGCCCTCGACGGGACGGATCAGTCCGCTCAGGGCCTTCATCAAGGTCGACTTGCCGGCGCCGTTGGGGCCCAGCACCGCGATGGTTTCGCCCCGGCCAACACGCAAATCAATCTGATGAAGTACCCCAAGAGGTCCATAGCCTGCGCTGAGGTCGCGCACGTCGAGCAAGGGAGCGCCGGCTTCCCGCGGCGCCAATGGCTGGATCGATGCCGTGGCGCCGAGATAGGCGGCCTTGACGGCGGGATCGGCGCGCACCGCCGCCGGCGCACCCGAGGCGATACGGCGTCCGGCATCGAGCACGACGATCTCGTCCGAGATCGACATCACCAGCGACATGTCATGCTCGACCAGCACCACAGCCAGACCGGCGCGCGCCAGCCGTTGCAGCAGGCCGCCCAGTTTAACCGTGTCGGCCTCGTCAAGTCCGGCGGCCGGTTCATCCAGCAGCAGCACGGCCGGCCTGGTCGCAAGCGCGCGGGCGATCTCGACCAGCCGGCGATCGACATGCGGCAATGTCGCGGCAAGCCTCGTCTCCGATCCGGCGTAGCCGACCAAAGCAAGCAGCGCACGCGCCAGTTCTGCCGGCGCTTCGCCGCGCCACGAGCCGCGCAGCAATCCGAGGCGGACATTGTCCAGCACGCTCAGACCGCCGAACGGTTGCGCGGTCTGAAAGGTACGGGCGAGGCCCGCGCGCGCGACGTCGTAAGCGGGCTGGCCCGTGATCTCGCGGTTGCCTACCCGTACCGTCCCGGTGTCCGGGCGTTGAAAGCCGCTGACAAGATTGAGCAGCGTGGTTTTGCCGGCGCCATTGGGACCGATCACGCTGGTGACGCGGCCGGGCGGCGCCGTCAGATCGACACCCGCCACGGCCACCACGCCGCCGAACGCCACCCGAACCCCTTCGGCCACGAGGCTGCCGCCGGAGCCCGCGATATGAGCCAAAGCGAGATCAATATCCGCTTTGAGGTTTGGCGCGGATGCACGCGGCATCACCAGCCGCGCGATGGCGCCGGCAATCCCGCCCGGAGCGGCCCAAAGCACAACCAACAACCCCGCGCCGAACACCAGCAGACGGTATTCGGCAAGGCTCGCGAGAAATTCCGGCAGCAGCACCACCACCGCGGCTCCGACCAGCGGACCGAGGGTGCGGCCGGCTCCTCCGACCACCACGACCAAAAGAAACAGGATCGACTGCGAAAACGGAAACGAACTTGGCGCGATGAAGCCTGTCAGCGCCGCCTGCAACCCGCCGGCCAGACCGGCCGCAATGGCGGCCAGCACGAAGGCCGCGGTGCGCACCGGCAACGCGCTGATTCCGATGCCGCGCGCCGCCGCGGGCGCGGCAGCGGTCGCCTGCATGGCGAGGCCGAGGGGGCTGCGCGTGAAAGCGTGAAACAACGCAAGCGCGAGGACGCAGAGAACGCAGGCCAACAGGGCCGTGCCGCCGGTACCGAACGGCGCTGGAATTCCGGCGAGACCACTGGATCCGCCGGTCAGGCCTTTCCACTCAATCGAGACGGATTCGACGATGAAGCCGAAGGCGATGGTGACCATCGCCAGATAGGGACCGGTCACCCGGAGCGCCGGGATCGAGAGCACGGCCGATATCGCCGCGACCAGCAAAACAGCGAGCGGCAAGGCTTCCCAGAAATTCAAGCCGGCCTTGGTCGTGAGGATTCCGACGCCGTAAGCACCGAGCGCCAGAAACCCGCCCTGGCCGAGAGAGACCTCGCCGGCGAGACCCAGCAGCACGTTGAGGCCGACGCCGACCAGGGCGGTCGTCGCCAGTGTTCCCATCAAATAGGCGTAGTAGCCGGGCGCCAAAAGGCAGGTTGCAGCGGCGCCGGCGGCCAGCACCGCCGCGATCACGATGAAGATGGCCTTCATACGCGCACCTTGGTCCGGCCACCGAATAGTCCTGATGGCGCCAGCGCCAGCGCGGCGATGACGGCGGTGAAGGTGACGATCTGGGTGCTGCTCGAACCCAGCCAGGTGGTGGCACAGGCTTCCACCAGACCGTAAGCAAGCCCGGCGATCACGACACCCCAGGGATTGGTGAGACCGCCAAGGATAGCCACCGCGAACGCCTTGATGCCGAATAGAGTACCCATGTCATACGCGACGTTGTACAGCGGCGCGATCAGGATGCCGCCGATCCCGGCCAGAAGCGCCGCCGCCGCATAGGTGAGCGCAATCAGCATCGTGACATCGATGCTCATCAGCCGCGCCGCATCCGGATTCTCGACCGCGGCCCGCAGCTTCAGCCCGAGGCCGGTTCGATGCATTCCCAGATGCACCAGCAAGGCCAGGCCCAGTCCGACCACCGGCACCAGAACCTGCAAGGGAAAGATCCCGACATTGCCGATGACCCAGGGATCATCGGCCAAAGCCGACGGAAGGGCGCGCGGCTCCTTGCCGAACAGCACCATCGCCACATTGTCGAGCACGATACCAAGCGCCACGGTCGCCATCAGCCAGGAATTCGTCCCGCGCGCGACAAAAGGCCGGACCGCAATCCGTTCAACCACCAGGCCCCAGAGAGCGCAGGCCAACAGCGCCGCGGGAATCGCCGATATCATTGGCCAGTGCATCCCGACCGCCAGCGCATGGCAAACCACGGCTCCGAGCATCACCGATGAACCCTGCGCGAAATTCACCGTGCCGGAGACGGCAAATGTCAGGGTGAAGCCAAGCGCAATCAGGCCGTAGATACTGCCGAGACTGAGGCCTGAAACAAGTGCGGTCGCGAGCATCGATCAGCCCGTGATGGGCTCGATCTGGTCTCCATTGTAGCGAACCATGACGTAGTCGTTTTCGTTCAGGGCGTCGTGGTTCGCATCCGTGAAGGGTTTTGTGTAGTTCTTGATCAGGCCCTGATAGCTTTCGATGCCGAGAAATCCCTCGCGCAGCTTCGGGCCTTCGGTCGAGCCGGCCTTGGCAATAGCGAGCGCGGTCAACTACATCGCATCATAGGCGTTGGCGACACCGACCGGCGGCGTGACGTCACCGGGGCCTTTGACATCGGGATATTTCGCCATCATCGCCGCGAGCACGCGCTTGCCGACATCGTTTTGCGGACCGAAGAAGCTGTAGGTCTGGACGAAATGCACTTTCCCGGCCCAGGATCCTGCCAATTCGGGGAAGCGTCCGCCGGAAATACCCCAATGCGAGACCACCGGCACCGTCCAGGCCGAGCGTTGAAGCGATTTGACGACCTGCGCGCCCGGCGCCGCGTTACCGACCAGGATCACGGTGTCCGCGCCCGCCTCACGCAGCCGCTGCAACTGCGGCGTCATATCCGCATCCTTGTCGTCGAATTTCTCCGCGCCCGCCAGCTTGATGCCGGCGGCTTCCGCCGCCGCGGTCAAACCACCGAGGTTGGATTCGCCCCAGCCATTGTTGACCAGCATCAGCCCAGGTGTCTTGGAGCCGAATGTGGTCATGGCATGCTTGATAAGCGCGCGATCCACCAGCACGTCGACCGCCGAGACCCGGAAAATGTAATTTGGATTGGCGCCGTTGCGGGTGATGTTGGTCGCCGCAGCCCACACCCCCATGAAGGGCACCTGCGCCGTGTTCATCACCGGCACGATGGCCAGCGAAACCGGACTGTCGATGCCTCCGAAGATAGCGACTACCCCCTCCTTGTCGATCAGTTCCCGGGCAGCGGTCTGGCCCTTGGCTGGATTCGACTCATCATCGCGGCGAACGAGTTCGAGCATGCGCCCGCCGAGCACGCCGCCGTGCGCGTTGATCTCATCGATGGCGATCGTCAGTCCACGGGTGATCCCCTCGCCCGACTTGGCCGACTGTCCGGAAAGGGCTGCGACCAAACCTATTTTGACGGGTTCTGCCGCCATCGCGGAGCGCCCAACGAGGCTCCCCAATGCGATCCCGGCAGGAAGAACAAGAGCTTGGCGGCGCGTGAGACGTGTCGGCATGTGAGATACTCCCTGTTGGATTTTCACGATGGAGGACTCTTATGCTGGCTCCGGCCAGCTTCGTTGCTGCGGCTGCGAAACAAAAGTTACGGCGTGCTCGACGCCCAAGTCCATGCCGATATCAAGCAAACGGTATGCCACAACCGCAGAAATCACAAACAGTACCAGAGATTTGATCATGCATTTCATACCGCGAAGCACCACCGCGTTATCTCCTGTTCGCTACGTTTGTCACTAAGTTTTCTTGGGATCCCAGATCATCACCCGTATCGGAGTCGGATTGAAGCCGTTGCAGGGATTGTTGACCTGGGGACAGTTGGAGATGACGAACAGCACGTCCATATCAGCCGTCACGTCGACGTAATTTCCGGGGGCCGAGATACCGTCGACCACCGTAAACGCGCCGGAAGGATCGATCGGCACATTCATGAAGAAGTTCAGGTTTGCGACGATGTCGCGCTTGGTCAATCCATGTTTCGACAGTTCGAGAATGAAGTTCTCCCGGCAGGCGTGCTGATACTTGGTCGCCTCCCCGAAGCGGACGGCGTTGCTTTCACACGAACAACACCCCGCCGAGGTATCGTGCCGCCCGCAGGAATCAGCGGTCAGATGGGCCATCACCCGGCCCTTGTTCGAGATCAGCCGCGTTCCCAACTCGACATAGGCCGATCCCTGAACCCGCAGCGTATCCTGGCTGCTGTAACGCTCGGCCGGATCTTCGGCGCAATAGAGCAATGCGTCGACCGCCTGCTGTCCTTCGCTGTCGATGATCCGCAGGGTCTGTCCCTGCTTCAGCACACGGGACCAGGGCCGTTCTGCCGGAATATCGTGCGCATAGACAGCGTCGGACGCATCAGGCGTCGATGATGGGGCTGCGAGACCAGTCATGGAAGACTCTCCTTAGGCAAAGAGCCGATCGGTGAACTCAAAGGCGCGAACGATTTCCGGGGACGTTGTCCGGCACGGATCGTCGGACCCCGGCGGTGATGCACGGTAGCGAATGAGCGTGATGGGATCGGTGGCCGCCGGCCGCGCGGGATCGAGCGGATGAGCACAATTCGACAGCACCAGCACCAGATTCATCTCGGCACGCAGGTCGACGAAGTCGCCCGGCCGCTTTCGGCCGGACATCCAGAGAAAGCGCCCGGAGGCGTCAAGCGATACCGGCGCAAAAAACGTCACACAGGGCGGAATATCTCGAAGCCCGAGCCCGATCTTGGCTGCAGCCGCGAGGAAATTCTCCTGCGTGTTGCGCGTGGTCGCGCCGAATGCGGCTCGCGTTGAGGCTGGCGTGGATCCTCCGACCAACAGATCGTGGGCGCCACTGGTGTCCTCGATCAGCGACAGGAACACGCGTCCCATGTCGGACAGCAGCACGCGGCCTTTTGAAACCGCGGCACTCCACTGCACCTTGACGGTATCGGCGCAATTGACCCGCTCGGAGGTATCTTCCTCGCGCCAGCCGATCAGCGCGACGCTGGAGCGGCCGGAATCGTCGACGATCCGCAGCGCCTCGCCGCGTCGCAATCGAACCGTCGCATACCAGCCGGCAGGAACCTGTTCGCGGCCGACTACCGCATCAGGCGAGATCGGAACGCCATCAAGGGGCGTCGCATCCGGCAGGCCCTTGGGCGTCAACTCCTGTCCAGCTGCCCGAAGCTCCTCGTAGCGTCGCCGGTTGGCCTCGGAAATCTCCTGCTTGGTCTGTGCCATGGTCATGCCGTTGCTCCGACATTGGTCTGCCCTTCGGCGATGGTAAAATGCGCCTCGACCGGCTTTCCCGCCTTGCCGTTGATCGGCAGAATATCCTGCGGACAGGCGGAAAATGCGATCACCAGATCCATCTCGGCCCGCAGGCGAACATAACTCCCGGGCACCGGCCGCGGGGGCGCTTCGAAACCAAGTGTGCCCTCGGCGGTCCACGGAATATTCATGAACAGGTTGAGCGGGCTTGGCACTTCCACCGGAACCAGACCCAGTTCACGCATCCCGGCAAAGAGATTGTCCGTGCAATTGTCGTGATAATCCTCCACCCCGAGAAAGGCGTAGCGGTATCGGTCGCAGGCCGCGATCAGCGTGTCGTGAATTCCGCCCGAGGTGTCTTCAGTCAATGTCAGGATCGGCCGGCGCTTGTTGGTGCGCAGGACATCGCCGGGCCTGGGCACCAGATGCAGGCTGTGCGCGCGGGTATGCTCATTCGACATGAACTCGCCGAGATCAGCGCGGTTGAACGCCCAGGTATCGACCACCTGTTCGCCATGGGTATTGATGACGGTGACGACCTGCCCGGCCGCCACGAAGGCCGCCTTGCCACGCCGCGCGGGAATTTCGATGAGCGGTTGGGTCATGCTAATGCCTCACGGCCGGATGGCAATCATGTCGATCTCGATAATCCCGCCGCGGGCGAGACCCGTCACGCCGATCGTGGTTCGGGCCGGCCGTTTGTCGGCGGCGAAATAGGTCGCGTAGATGTCGTTCATCTTGGCGTAGTCGCCGTTGAAGTCGGTGAGAAAGATTCGCACGCAAACCACGTTGGCCAGCGTAACCCCGCAGCCTTTGAGCACGCGGATCAGATTGTCCATCACCTTGTGGGTCTGCGCCTCGATGCCGGGCGGAATAGGAAGAGAGTCGTCGACCGGATCGGTCGCCAATTGCCCGGTCACGAACAAAAATCCGCCAGCCTCGGCGGCATGGCTGTATGGCGCGACCGGCTTCGGTGCATCGGGCAACAGATGAAAGATCGCATGCATGGTGGACGTCCTCTTTGGTTCTCAGCGCTTGCCGTTGGCGATGTCACCAGCATAGCGCTGGAGAAACTGGCGCGCCCGTTCAGTCTCTGGATTGGAGAAAAATCGATCCGGCGATCCGGTTTCGACGGCCCGCCCGCGATCGAGAAACAGCACGCGGGTGGCCGCGTCGCGCGCGAAAGCCATCTCGTGGGTCACGATCACCATGGTCATGCCTTCGCGGGCGAGATCGCGCATCACCACCAGCACTTCGCCGACCAGTTCGGGATCGAGCGCGCTGGTGGGCTCATCGAACAGCAACAGATCCGGGCGCATCGCCAGCGCCCGCGCGATGCCGACGCGTTGCTTCTGTCCGCCCGACAGTCTTGCCGGAAATGCATCGCGCTTCTCGCTCAGCCCGACCTTGGCCAGTAGCGCCAATGCCTCGTCGCGAACCTCGGCCTTTGGCCGCCGCTGCACATGAACCGGCGCTTCCATCAGATTTTGCAGCACCGTGAGGTGCGGCCATAGTGCAAAATGCTGGAACACCATGCCGATGCGCGTCCTGATCTTCGACAGGTCGCGATCGCCCATCACGATCCCGGCGTTGTTGATGCCGACCCGCTCGCCGTTCAAATAGATCTGCCCGGCGTCCGGTCGTTCAAGCCAGTTGATGCAGCGTAACAACGTCGATTTGCCGGAGCCGGATGGTCCGAGCACGCAAATCGTCTCGCCCTTGTCGACCTGGAAACTGACGTCGGAGAGAACCTCGTTGTCGCCAAACCGCTTCGATACTCCGGCCACGTCGAGAACTTTAGTGAATTCCGCCATCGCGCGCTCCTATCGGCGTGCGTCGGCGACGCGGCCGATCGAACTGACCCCGGCCTCGATCACCAGGCACAGCCCCCAATACAGGAACACTGCGGTAATGAAGGCCGCGAACGGAATGTAGTGCCGCGACTGGATAGAACTGGCGGCATGCGTCAGTTCCGGCAGCGCGATGATGGTGAGAAAGGCGCTGTCCTTGATGATCTGGATCATCTGGTTGCCGATCACGGGACCCGCCGACAACAATAGCGGCGGCAGAATGATGCTGCGAAACAGCCGGAGTCCCGAAAAGCCGAAGGCAACGCCTGCCTCGATCGGTTCGCGCGGCTGCACCACCCAGGCGCCCCGCAGAATTTCCGCCATGTAGGCCGCATTGTAGATGGTCAGCGCCGCCAGGCCCGAGGTCCAGTTGTCCAGCCGCAGGCCCAGCGACGGCAGGCCGTAATAGATGATATAGGCGAACAGCAGGAACGGGACGCACCGCATACCGTCCACGAACACGCGTGCGATCCCGGAAACCACCGGCTGTTTCGACATCAGTGCCGGGGTCACCACGAAACCCAACAGCAGCGCCACGACCGCCGATACCGTCGATAGTATCGCCGTATTGGCAAGCCCGCTCAGCAGCAGGGAGCGCTCGCTCCAGACAATGCCGAAGTCGCGGATCATGCGAGCGCCTCGGCCACGGCCTGGCGCCGCTCGATCCAGCGCTGCAGCGACACCAGCGCGAACACAATCGGCACATAGAGAGCGATCGCCACCAGAAACGGCGGCAGCGGTTCGTAGGTCTGGGCGCCGATCCTGACCGCGGCGCGGGTGATATCGACCACCCCGACAACCGCAAGGACCGGCGTGACTTTGATCAGCAACGACATTTCGTTGACGAGACCGGGAAGGCTGACCCGCACGATCTGCGGCAAGACGATCCGGCGGAAGCGCTGCCCTGCCCGCATACCGACCGATTGCGCGGCCTCGTACTGATCCTTCGGAAAATTCATCAGCGCCGATCGCCATACCTCGCAGTTGAAAGCCGACGTGCTCATGACCAGCCCAAGAATCGCCGCCGAAATCGGATTCATCGGTATGCCGATATTGGGAAGCGCGAAAAACAACAGCAGCAGCAGCGTGACCAGCGGCGTAGCGCGCAGCATGCTGACGTAGAGTGTAACGATCCCCGCGGCGACCGGAACATTGGCCCAGCGGATCAAAGCAAGGCCAAGACCGATCGGCAGCCCGATCAGGATGCCAACAAATGACAGTGTTATTGTCACGATGGCACCCTGAAAGATGGCCGCGATATCGCTGCCGTTCATGACAGACCGGTTCTGCCGGATCGGCCGTTAGAATTGCGGCTCAAACGCGACCGGCAGGTTCGGGAAGGCCTCACCGAACCATTTCTTCTGCAACTCGGCAAACCGGCCGCTGGCCTTTTCCTTGGCGATGAAATCGTTCAGGAAGGCCAGCAGTTCCTTGTTGTCCTTGGCAACGGCCCAGGCCGGGAATGACGGTCCCGAAACAGCCTGACCGACCTCGAAAATGGGCTTTTCGGCCGCCAGCGTTTGCAGATTGATGACGGTGTTGACCACGTAATCCACCCGGCCGAGGGCCAGATCCTGATAGGCTTCAGGATAAGACGTGTATTCGACGACCTTGCCGAGCTTGCCGCCCTGTTTCTCGAGCATCGCGCCAAGTTCGGGGAGGCGGGCCAACAGCGCGCTGCCGGCCTGGACACCGACGGTCTTGCCGCTGAGATCCTTGATCGAGGAGATCGACTTGTCGTCCTTGCGCTTGATGTAATAGTGCGTGGCGTCCGCGATCGGGCTGGTGAAATCGAGCGACTGCTTGCGCTCCTTGGTGATGATCACGGCGGTAATGGCGACATCATACTTGCCGGTGCTGACGCCGGCCAGGATGCCGGTCCAGGGCAGGATTTCCTGCTTGATCTCGAAGGGTGCGGATTTGCGCAGGTCCTCGATCAGTTCATTGTCGAAGCCGGTCGGCTTGCCGTCCTTGACGAACTCGAAGGGACGGAAATCGTCCTCGGTCGCCACAATGAGACCGCGCTTCTTGATCTCTTCGAGACCGGCGGCCTTGGCGTTGCCGATCAGCACCGGCATCGCCAACAGCGCGGCCATCGAGCCGAGCATCAGGCGCCGTGACAAGGAATTGGGGTAGGCGATCGAATACATCTTCATGACGAGTCTTCCTCCGTTGAGTGATGGCCTGTCACGGCCAGCAAATAAAACCGTGCAACGTGTCGTGGTGGTCCCTTCAGTCGAAGTTGAATCCATGTGAACGCAGATAGGGCGGAAACGCCGCGCCTTCGGCCTTGGCCGCCTGCCGGGCCTTGTCTTCCGACCAGCCGTAAAAGGCCGCATCGCCGAATTCCGCATTGGACCGCTGCTGCTCCCGGGGGATGGCGTGCAGCGCATCCCGCCTGCGGTCGTAATCGTCGATCGCTCGGGGCA
>Ga0302310_10003012_pt1 | contig 13276 bp, 10 predicted proteins | sample III_Palsa_N1_2_FD_200451 | JGI IMG/M metagenome (GOLD analysis project Ga0302310, IMG submission 200451) | Peat permafrost microbial communities from Stordalen Mire near Abisko, Sweden - III_Palsa_N1_2 | ecosystem: Environmental > Terrestrial > Soil > Palsa > Peat permafrost | place: Sweden... | reverse complement strand
ATGTCGCGGCATCACCCCCGGCGCGGTCGTCCTCGCCATTATCGCGTGGAGATGCGCTGAGCTTGACCAACCAGTTCTACGAAGCGCCTACCGATGCTGATCCATTTGATATGCTGCGGCAGCTGTCCGTATCGAGACTTACGCGCAGCAAGTAGTGGTAAGGTATATCTAATTCCTTGTTGCGATGCAGCGGGATTTTTCAAGATACAGTGCTCTCATTCAAAGAGTTGTAGGTATGATCGTGCTGGGTTGAACGATGTTCGCCGCATATTGTCGCAGTAATATATCAATATCTCCTGAGGCCATCGGTGTACAAGCTCATTTGCAGTGATCTAAGCGCGGGGCCCAGCTTGTTGGCGAGATCGCCGTCATGAGCTGGTGGTGGCCGCTCAGGCACCAGGCGCTAGGCAACCGAGCGCGTGATCGCATGGATTGGTCCCGTGCGGCCTACCACTATGGTGTGTATCTGAGGAATAATCCCGCAGATGCTGCGCTTTGGGTGCAGCTTGGCCACGTACAGAAGGAGCGCGGGCGGCTTTCAGCTGCGGCCATTGCATACCAGCGTGCGCTTTACATGCGGCCGTACGATGCCGACCTCCACCTTCACGTTGCTCACCTTCACAAGCGGCGCCGAGAAATTCCGATGGCCATCTCGGCCTTGCGGCGCGCATTGGAACTTTATCCGCGCTTTGACGCAGCACGTGAGGAACTGCGGCGACTGGAAGCCGATAGCGTCGAGCCTGATGATCGGACCAAAACGCTGGAGACGTTGATTAGGCGGTTAGAGCGCCGGATTATCAACTTGGAGCGGTTGCAGGGACTAGCGCCGGAAGCAATCGATCATAACGATTCTGCCAATGAAGCAGGATGACAATCCAGACAATAATCGTGCCGGCTAGCTCAGAAGACCTTCTTGCGCGGTAGGTCGCTTGGCGATCGGGCGATATCCAAGATGTATCGGCCATAGTCGCTGTTGCCGAGTTCGGCGCCAAGGGTCTCCAGCTGGTCGCGCGAGATGTATCCCTGGCGATAGGCCACCTCCTCGGGGCAGGCGATCCTAAACCCCTGGCGCTTCTCCATAGTACCAACGAACTCCGCCGCCTCGAGCAAGCTGTCGGGCGTGCCTGTGTCGAGCCAAGCATACCCGCGTCCCAAGGTTTCGACGGAAAGCGACCCACGTTCGAGGTAGGTCTTGTTCACGTCAGTGATCTCCAACTCGCCACGCGCAGACGGCTTCAGATTCGCGGCAATGTCGACGACCTGTTCGTCGTAGAAATAGAGTCCTGTTATCGCCCAGTGAGACTGGGGCTTTATGGGCTTTTCGTCGATAGCGATGGGGCGGGCCTCGGAGTCAAACGTAACGACGCCGTACCGTTCCGGATCAGCGACGCGATAGGCGAATATGCTCGCTCCCGCTCGGCGGGACGCCCTGGACAGCATGGCCTGTAGGCCGTGGCCATAGAAGATGTTGTCGCCCAAGATCAAGGCCGACGGGCCGGCGGCGACAAAGTCGGCGCCGATGACGTAGGCCTGCGCTAAGCCTTCCGGCTTCGGTTGTTCTGCGTAGGTGATCGATATCCCGAATTGGCCGCCATCGCCCAGCAAGCGCTGAAAAGCGGGGAGATCGTAGGGGGTAGTTATGAGCAATATGTCGCGAATGCCCGCGAACATCAGGGTGGTCAGCGGGTAGTAAACCATTGGCTTGTCATAAACGGGTAGCAGCTGCTTGGAGATCGCGACAGTCGCGGGATGTAGCCGCGTCCCACTTCCTCCGGCCAAGATAATGCCCTTCAAGTGGCTCTCCGTTTCTTCCGCGACTACCTCAACGACAGCCATTTAAGCCGTTATAATGCCAAGTCGTTCGCCACCGTAGATGCGGTTGCGCAATGGCTTCCACCAATCTCTGCGTTCTAAGTACCAGGCGACGGTTTTTTCGAGGCCGCTCTCGAAGGTCTCCTGCGGCTGCCAGCCCAGTTCGGCCTCTAGCTTGCTCGCGTCGATCGCATAGCGGCGATCGTGGCCCGGACGGTCGTCGACAAATTTGATCAACTGATCGTGCGGCGCCCCGGCTGGACTCATGCGGTCCATCAGGCGACAAATTCGGCGAACGACATCGATATTCCGCTGCTCATTGCAACCGCCAACGGCATAGGTCTCGCCGGGGCTCCCTTGCTGAAGGACAAGCGCCAGGGCGCGGGCGTGGTCATCGACGTAAAGCCAATCCCGTACGTTGGCGCCATCGCCATAGACCGGCAGCGGTTGACCCTCCAAAGCGGCCAGGATGGTCAAAGGGATCAGTTTTTCAGGAAACTGGTAGGGGCCGTAGTTATTCGAACAGTTCGAAATTATCACCGGCAAGCCATATGTCCGACCCCAAGCTCTCACCAGGTGGTCGGACGCCGCCTTGGTCGCCGAATAGGGCGAACTCGGATCGTAACGGCTCGTTTCAGTGAAAAAATCCTCGCCCTTAAGGGATCCAAAGACCTCATCGGTCGAGACGTGGAGCACGCGAAAGCGCTCCGTCAGGTCTGGACCTGATCTAGCCAAATAGGCGCGCGTCGCTTCGAGCAGCACAAATGTGCCGACCACATTAGTGTCAAGGAAGACCCGGGAGCCGGAAATAGATCTATCGACATGGCTCTCTGCTGCAAGATGGATCAGGGCGTCGGGCTTGTAGGTTTCAAACAACTGGGTGATCGCGGGCGCGTCGCAGATGTCCACCTGTTCCAGGTGGTAGAGCGGGCTGTTGCAGATCGGCGCCAGGGAGGCGAGGCTGGCGGCGTAGGTCAGCTTGTCGATCACGACCACCTCGTGACCAAACTCGCCGATCAACAGGCGGCAGACCGCCGATCCGATGAAGCCCGCGCCTCCGGTAACGAATAACCTCATGACGTTGGCTCCGTTCAAGCCGCGCGTGTGGCGCTACTATCAGTAATAGCTCTGTCCCCCAGCTAAGCGCTCTGGGATCCGCGCCTGCGATCAACTTGCTCAGGCGCCATTTGCATGGTGAGGAATAGTAGTCTGTGCGCGGATGTAATCCTCGGGAATGCCGATATCGATAAAAAAGCCGTCCGTGAGGTAGGCTCGAGGTCGCAGCTCGCCGATATGGGCCTGCAACAGGTCGGCTTCGAGCGAAAATTGCCCAGATAGTCCGAATCGAGAAAACACGCCCGGATTCAGCAGGTAAACGCCCGCATTGATCAACCCAGGTCCCGTCTTGCCCTTCTCTGCGAAGCCGCAGACACGTCCCGAATCGAAAAGGACCGCGCCATATCGCGAAACGTCTTCGACGCGCCTCAGGACCATACCCGTGGTCAATGTGAGCTTCGCCTCTGCCCATGCCGCGAGATCTGCAAAGTCGATCGCAAGATAGGAGTCGCCATTAACCACCAGAATGTAGTTATCTGTGCAGCAGCGCGCGGCATAGGCGACCGCGCCGCCCGTGCCGAGGGGTTCGGTTTCAACCGCATAGCTGATCGCGGCCCCGCCCCACGCTGCTCCGAAATGGCTGGTGATGGCGTCCGCGCAGTGGCCGACCGACAGGATCAAATCCGTCACCCCTCCCTGCACCAGTCGCTCGATCAGATATTCCAAGAAGGGTCGCCCGGCGATTGGCGCCATGGGCTTTGGCAAGTCCTGAACGTGAGAACGCAGCCGCGTCCCTGCTCCGCCGGCGAGAATGATCGCCTTCATCTGCCGTCGTCGGATGAATGACTCATTAGTGCACACACCCCGTCAGACCCTCCAGGCTTCGGCGCCGTTCCCGGTAAAATGGCAGTTGCTTACCGAGCCGGGAAATTCGCCGAGTTTGACGATCACATCCGTACGCCGTTCAGGCGGTACAAAGAATGCAAGAAATCCGCCGCCGCCGGCCCCCGAAATTTTCCCGGCCAATGCACCCGCGGTCATGGCGGCATCGAACAGTTCTTCGATCACCGGGTTCGAAACCGACGTCGCCGTGCGTTTCTTGCTTTCCCAGCTATCCTGCATGGATCGGATTATGCCGGCGAAATCGCCCTTCAGCACGCACTCCTTCATCCGAATGGCGTCCTGTTTGAGTTCATGCATCGCCGCGAGCCCCGCGCCATCGCCCTCAATGACGTTTTGACTCTGGTCCGCAATGATTTTCGCCGACTCCCTGGAGATGCCCGTATAGAATAGAAGTAGAGATGCCTCGAGCTCGCACAGAATCCAGTTCTTGATCCGCAACGTGTTTATGATGGCTCGATCGTTTTCATAGAATTCCATAAAATTGAAGCCGCCGAATGTCGCGGCGTACTGATCTTGTCGGCCACCCTGTAACTTGCAGTCCAATCGCTCGATTTTGAATGCAAGCTGGGCGATCGAATAGTCGTCTAGCGGCAGATTCAGTAACTCAACGAACGCGCGGATCATGACGACCACTATGGTCGAGGAGGAGCCCAGGCCTGAGCCCACCGGTGCGTCGCAATAGGTGCTCAACTCCACCGGCAATGGACGGCCGGCGTTATAGGTTTGGATGATCTCGTTGTAGACCGCGCGATGCAGAATAAGTCCGTCGTTCAGCGGGAGCCGGTCGGCGAGGGCCAGAGTTTCGGTCGTGTTCTGGTCCGTGGCGGTGAACACTAGGGCCGGTCGGTCCAGGGGTTTTAGAGCGGCATACGCAAATCGGTCGATCGTCGCATTCAGGACGCAGCCCCCGAAACGATCGCAATAGGGCGAAACATCCGTGCCGCCGCCGGCCAATCCAAGGCGCAACGGTGCGCGGGCGCGAATCAGCATTGCAATCTTTCGCGATGAAATCGACGAGAGCGCATTGCGCAGCATCGAGTCGCACCCTCAAACGGCTCGATGCGATATTTTTATCTGGCGTGACCTCTCTGTTCAAGGTTCGCGCTGGCGTCTCGCGACCTCGTTTGACCGAAGCCGGTCCGGCGCCTAGGGTCAGCGCCTTGGGCGGCAGGATTCTCGTATGACGGGTAGGGTGTGTATCGATGGGTTCAACCTTAGCCTGGAGAAGGGGTCGGGGATCGCGACCTACGCCCGGACGTTGCACGATGGCCTCGCCGGGCTAGGGCTTGAAACGCAGCTTCTGTTAGGGCCGGGGAGGGAGCCTGGCGGCAATGCGCTGCTCAATGAGATCGCTCTGAGCGATGGCGTCTCGGTCAAGTCGACCCGAAAATCTGTCTCGCGTTTCTTAAGCAACCGCACGTCCCGCCCAATCCGTGAGGCTCTGGTAGTGGGGCGGAGCGGTGAGGTGATCGCGCCGCGCACCGATGTCATCGATCAGGCGGACGTGATCTGGTCCTGTCAGGATGTCTTTCACACCGCCAACTGGGACTATGGCGCGCACGGCCGTTTCACTGAGTTGCGCCTCGGACCAGCCGGCGAGCCCGCCAGGACCGATGTGACGCATTGGACCTGCGTCTTGCCAATCCGCGAGGTGCGGAGCGCCAATCTCTACACCATTCACGATCTCGTTCCCCTTCGGCTGCCTCATGCAACGCTGGACGACAAGGGACGCTACTTTGGTATGTGCGCCGAGATTTGCCGCAGGGCGGACCATGTAGTCACGGTATCGGAGCAGTCCAAGGCCGACATTATCCGGCTGTTCGGCATGGATGAGGCGCGGATCACCAATACCTATCAGGCGGTCGACGTGACCAGCGCTCTGGCTGCAGCCAGCGACGAAGAGGTCGCCGCGGAAGTCGAAAGCGCGCTAGGCCTGCCCTGGCGGGGTTATTTCCTCTATTTCGGTGCGGTCGAGCCGAAGAAGAATATTGGTCGGTTGATCGAGGCCTACCTGACGTCAGGGGTAAAGGCGCCCCTGGTTCTCGTTGGAGGCCGGGCGTGGCTTGAGGAATCAGAGACGGGGCTTATCGATCCCAGTCTCGCCGGCGATCGGATTCGGCGGTTCGACTATCTGCCGCGACAGCTCCTGGTCAGTCTCATACGCGGCGCTCGCGCGACCCTGTTTCCGTCGATCTATGAAGGCTTTGGTCTGCCGGTCGCGGAGTCGATGGCGCTCGGAACGCCCGTGCTGACCTCCAATTCGGGCGCCCTGGGCGAGATAGCGGGCGATGCAGCCTTGCTGGTCGATCCGCTTGATGTAAGAGGCATAAAGAGAGGCATTCAAGCGCTCGACGCTGACGAAGCGATGCGTGGGGCTCTGGCCGCGAGGGGGCTCGGGCAGGCGGAGAAATTTAGTGCTCAAGCGTACCAGGGCCGGCTTGCCGAGCTCTATCAGCGGTTCACCTAGGGTGGCCAAGCGCGTTCTTTTCGACGCAACCCGCCTTGCCATGCGCGGTCGCAGCAATTCGCCGACAGGCATCGACCGGGTCGTGTTGGCCTACGCCCGCTGGCTGATTTCCCGCCCCGATCTGGATGTAGTCCCCGTAGCGACCTGGGGGGGCAAGCTGATGCCGTTGCGGCCTGGCTGCCTGCCCGGCTTGGTGGCTCGGGCGCAGGCCATGTCCACCGACGCCGGCGTCAAGGATGCAAAGTGGTTGGCGTTGCGCAATGCGCTTGAGATGGACAATGCACCCGATTGGGGCCTGCGTCCTTCGCCGAAGCCCGACAAGCCGCATCGAAAGATGGCGGACGGATTGGAGACAGTTTGGCTGTTTCTCGGAGGCAAGCTTGAGCCGCGCGCGGGGGATATCTACCTCAACGTGTCACACTCAGGCCTGGAATCCCCGGACCTTTTGGCTGGCCTCGTGGATCAGGGCGTTGCGCCCGTCGTGATGGTCCACGATCTGATTCCTCTGACCCATCCGGAATTCTGTGGTCCGAACGCAGGGGACAGGCACGAGGGCCGGGTGAGGGGCCTGCTGAAACACGCCGCCCTAGTGCTGGTGAACTCCTCGACCACGGCCGAAGAGTTGGGGCGCTACGCCAGCCAGCGTAGCTTGCGCCAACCGCCGATCGAGGTGGCCCTCTTGGGGCTTGAGGAGGCCTTTCTCATCGACCGGGCAGACAGGGCCACCCGGCGACCCTATTTCGTCACCGTCGGCACCATTGAGGCTCGCAAGAACCTTGCCTTCCTGCTCACCGCGTGGCGGCGGCTCGCTGAAGAGATGGGCCCCAGAGCGCCGCATCTTGTGCTGGTCGGTCGGCGGGGCTGGGAAAACGAGGCGGTGATCGATCATCTTGACCGCGCCACGGCCGTCCGCAAGCTGGTGCATGAGATCACCGATCTTACCGACGAGCAGGTGGCCGCCCTCGTTCGCGGCGCCCGCGCGCTGCTGGCCCCATCGCTTGCGGAAGGGTTCGACCTGCCGGTGATCGAGGCCCTGACGCTGGGCGCGCCGGTGATCGCCTCCGACATTCCGGTTCACCGGGAACTGGCGCGAGCCGCCCAGTTGATCGATCCGCTTGATGGGCTGGGGTGGATCGAGGCGATCCAGTCGGCTTGCGATCGGCCGCCACGCCGCCCACGCCGCCCCGGCTACAGCTGGGCCGAGCACTTCAAGATCGTAGCCCAAGCGCTTGGTCTGGAGGCGGAGGCGCCCGGGGCGCGGCGCCAAGTGGTCAATGTCTGACGCCGCCAGGTTCGGCTCCTCTGACGCCAACCGGAAAAGCGGAGCAGTGGTGGACGCTTCGCTTAAGCGTCTGCGTGTCCTTTCCGCCTATTTTCCCGACTTCGCGGGCCTGGATGGCCCCATCCATGACGCCGAGGTCGTCTTAAGTGGCTATGATCCGCGGGCTCGCCAGAAGGCTGGAGATCTCGCCCGCCATCTGGCGGCGACGCATTGGCTGGTGCAAGACGGCTTCATCCGATCGGTCGGCGAGGCGGAGAGCGGAGCGGTGCCGATCAGTTTGATCGCGGACGACGCCAGCGGGCCCAGGCGTCTTCTGCATTTGTTGGCGTCTTCGGATTGGGAATCGCCCGCGATTCTTGCCGAAGCGCGCTATCTCATCGCGTTTAAACGCGATGAGGGACTGTCGCGGATCAATTGCGGCGAGCCGGCAATCTGGAATGCCCCGGTGGGTAAACCCAAGGTGTTGGTGATCGATCGAACGGCGGACGAGCCTTGGCTCGGTCAGCCTTCCGCCGGGCCCGAAATCTATTCGGCCACGGTCGAGGCCGCCCGGCGAGATCACCCAGCCGGCCATATCCTGGTCAGGCGAGACAGTCGGGCGGCTGGAGGAGCCGGGCCGGCCGCGCTCGCGGTCGCCGACACGGTGGTGGACCAGACCGACAATGTCATGTCGCTCATCGCGCAGGCCGATGCGGTCTATGTGGTCGATAGCCTGATTGGACTTGATGCGCTTCTCAGCGGCCGGCGGGTCACCGTCTTTGGCCAGCCCTTCTACGCCGGGCTGGGACTGACTGATGACAGAGCGACGGAGGGCGTCGCCAAGACGCCAAGAACGCTCGATGCCCTCTTTGCTGCCGCCTACATCCTCTATCCACGCTACGTGGATCCTCTAACGGGCGAAGCCTGTACCGCGCGCACCGGCTTCGAACGTTTGGCGGCGTTTAAGCGCCACGCCGACCGTGTGCGCGGTTGCTGGGTGGGCCTGAACATCCCGGCCGCCAAACAGCCGGTACTGAAGGCCTTTCTAGCCGGTCCTCAATCCAGCTTTTCACTGTATGGGTCAAATCCGGGGCCTTCGACGCGCTTTGCAAACTGGGCTTCGTGGTCGAGCGCCGCGGTGCGCCGCGCTCAGGCGAAATGGCCGGGGCAGGTGACCAATATCGAGGATGGGTTCGTACGGTCTGTTGGGCTTGGATCGAGCTTCCATCCCGCCTCGTCTCTGGTGCTGGATTCTCGCGGCATCTACTACGATCCACGGCAACCGTCCGACCTGGAGCATATCCTGAACACGGTCGACTTCACGCCCGAGGCGCTGGCGCGCGCGCGGAGCCTGCGGGCCGCGATCGTTGAACTCGGCCTGTCCAAGTACAATCTTCAGGTTCGGCCTACGCTGGATGTCAGCGGCGCCGGCGATCGCGTCAGAATCCTCGTTCCGGGGCAGGTGGAGGGGGACGCGTCGGTGCTGGCCGGCGGCGAGGCCTGCTCAAACCTCACGCTGCTGCAGCGAGTGCGGCGGACCGCGCCCGAGGCCTATATCGTCTATAAGGAGCACCCCGACGTCACGGCTGGCAATCGCCGGGGCCGAATTCTGGAATCTGACGCCCAGGCGCTGGCTGACCTGGTCGTGCGCGACGTGGACATCATCGCCTGCGTCGAGGCCGTCGATGAGGTGCATACCTTGACCTCCTTGACCGGCTTTGAAGCGTTATTGCGGGGAAGGGCGGTCGTCACCTACGGCTGGCCCTTCTATGCGGGCTGGGGTCTGACGACGGATCGCGCCGAGGGCGCGGGGCCAACGCGGCGCGCCATAAATCTGGACGCCTTGGTGGCGGGCGCCTTGATGACCTACCCGCTCTATTTGGATCCGATCTCCTGGCTGCCCTGCGACGCGCAGACCTTCGTCGACCGCATTCGTGTCCTGCGCGCCAGCAGCGCGGTCTCCTCGCAAAAGCCGAGAGGACGGATCATGCGCCTTGGACAGGCGGCAAAGACCCTGTTGTTCCCGCCTAGGCCGCCGGCCTACTGAGCCGCAATCATCCGGCGCGCCGCTTCCGGCGCAACCAACGCGATGCCGGCTGGGGTGGAGAAGTCCCCGTTGATCTGGGTTTGAGCCATCACGACCGCGCGGAAGGCCACCAACAGGTTCGCATCCGGCGCCTCGGGCTGGCGCCAGAACTGGTCGAGGCCGGCCTGATGGGTGAGGCCGGGGAGAGAATAGATCGCGCTTCCCAAGGTGATGGTGGGACGACCGAACTCAATCGCCGAAAGACCGCCAGTGGAATTGACCGATATGACCCCAACGGCCGCACGGACCATGGTGGGGAAATGGCCTCCATCGACGCAAGTCACCCGGTCTGAGACACCTGCCGCCTCGGCCGCGCGTCTGACGGTCCGCTCGTGCGGTTCGATGCCCTGGTCGAGCGGGTGGACCTTGAAGCAGAGCCGCGCGTCCGCAGGGGCGTGAGCGACAAAGCTCTTCACCACATGGTCTACGAAGTCACACATCTCGCCGAAATTAGCGTCATGAGTCAGCTGGGCGTCGCCCGGCCGCTGTAGCAGCGCTAGAAATAAGGGACGGGGATCGGCCAGGATGCTCTGAACCAGACGTTCGGTAGCGGGTCTGGCGATTGTCTGTTTCAGATACCGCCGGATGTGCCCGTTCATCTGGCTCAAGATCGAGTACCGATATGGGAGCGGGAACCGCGGGAATAGCGGGCTGCCCAGGATGTAGTTGGTGTGGAACGCGATCAGTCGCCTTACCCCAGCGGGCGTGATCTTGCCGGCTGGGGCAAACGGAGCCATCCGGCTATGGGCGGCCGCCCGACGATAAATCTCCGGATCCTTCGGGAGGCTCGACGTACAGTTGACGCCGTTACGTTCCAATGTGACCCAATGCGGTCGAAAATAGCCTTCCTCGAACACATGGACCTTCATGCCGAGCCGGCGCGCTTCGTTCGCCGCTTGATGGGCATGGCTATAGGCGGCGCCATGAATGATGAGGTCGGTCGCCTTCTCACGCTTGAAATAGTCGGCGATCCAACGCGACCAGTCGGCTGGCCCGCCGCGATAAAGGGCCGCCTCGCGCAAACCCCAATCCATCACGTCGCCACCGTTGACCAGGACCCGCTTGCAGCGTGCTCCCTGGGCCCGCAGTTCACGCGCCAACCGACGGGAGAAGGGGCCAAATGGCGCTGTAACAAAGACAAAGCAGCGACCATCAGCCCGGGAGGCGGACCAGCGACTCGCCTCAGAGACGGTCGAATCCCCGAGATTCTCCGTCTTGAGTTCCGCGCTCGCTTTTGGTGATAAAAGCATCAGAAACGTTTGTTTCTCAAAGAGTTGCCCGACAAGATCGGCGCTCAATTGATTGTAGTGTTGATGACGCCGATATCGTAGCTGACGCTCGACAGCTCGTTGACGTCTTCAAAGAATTGCCAGGTCTTGGCGCGATCTGCGTGAGGCCCATAGATGATGTCGTCCGACTGAACTTCGAATCGTTGAGCGCTGCAGAAGCCCAATGGGTCTCGAAGCTCCCAGCGCGACGATGTCCCAGCGACGCATATAGACGTTTCAGAATTAGGCCGGAAAATCGCAACGGAGAGGACATCGCCGTCCTCAATTAGCCCTACCTGGGCGGTGCTGCATGAGCCCGACAATGTGGTCAGCGGTCCCAGCGGACGGGTGGCGACCTTGGCTGTCACCCGATAATCGAGCTTCACCAAGTCATAGTGTTTGTCGCTTGTGGCGCGCGCGTTTTTGATGATCTGGTTCGTGGGAGGGCCGTCAACAGGAAAATTTGCGCACCCCGCAAGAGGCGGGATCGATAAACTCTGCAGGGCGAAACGCACCACAACTCTTCCCCACATCTTCGCGCGCCGGCGCCGCAACTAGACGCCAGACTAGCCGGTGCTCTCGGGGTTGAGTAGCGTGAATCTGCAACGCCGCTAACATTCGCATCATTCGACAAACGTTGATGAATGCAAACCAAGCGTTGTGCATGGTCGCGCTAGATTATTGAAAATCAGACAGCTCTGCCTCCGAAGGCGCACGATTTTGGATCAGAGCGGGCCACCTGCGGCGCTGGGGTGGGCTCAACGTCAGGTCGTGACCGCCGTGAACCAATCGGCGAACGCTCCGTGAAGCGCTCGCCATCGGAACAACTGTTAGAACCCGACCTGGGAGCGTCGTGCGATAGTTTTCCTGACTTGTGCGCCGGTTGATGTGGAGAAGGTGGTTGCGCTGGGGGAGAGGCGCTCGATCTGGCCATGTTCGTAGTCGAGCATAAGCCGCCTGACGGGATTCAGGCGCCCGTTGAGTTCGCCGGTCCAGACTTCCTGGTGGCCGCCACGGCCTACGTAGGCATGATAGGCGCGCCGTTGTGCATCGTTCTAAAAGTCCGCCGATCGGACTAAGGTCGGTGCAGCCAATGAGGTCGATCATGCCCAAACGATTTGACGCTATCGTCATCGGCGCGGGGCAGTCGGGCCCATCGCTTGCGGTGCGGCTTGCGCAATCTGGCCAGAGCGTCGCCCTGATCGAGCGCGAGCATCTGGGTGGGACCTGTGTCAACGACGGCTGCATCCCCACCAAGACCTTGGTAGCGAGCGCAAGGGTCGCCTATCTGGCGCGCCGCGCGGCCGATTTCGGCGTGCACGTCGGCGGCGTCAGTATCGATATGAAGGCGGTCAAGGCGCGCAAGGACGCTGTAGTCGGGCAGTCGATCGACAGCCTGACCAGCTGGCTTGAGGGGACTCCGAACCTTACCTTGTTCCGCGGCAAGGGCGTGTTCACCGGAGATCGCGAGGTGACGGTGAACGGTGAGGCGCTTACCGCGCCGAAGATATTCATCAACACCGGCGGCCGGCCAACGATTCCAGAATGGCCCGGACTCACAGATGTTCCCTATCTCACCAACACCTCGATGATGGGCCTGGACGTAGTGCCTGAGCATTTGATCATCGCTGGCGGCAGCTACATCGGGCTGGAGTTCGCCCAGATGTATCGCCGGTTCGGATCGCGGGTGACGGTGCTGGAGTACGGCGACAGGCTGATTGGGCGGGAGGATCCGGAAGTCTCTGAGGCTGTGCAGGCCATCCTGGAAGGTGAGGGGGTCGAGGTGCGCCTCGGCGTCCGCGATTTCGCGGTGGCCGAAGAGGCAGGCGCCATTCGACTGACGGCGACGATCGAGGGGGCGCCGCTCTCGCTCGATGGCAGTCATCTTCTGCTCGCCGTCGGCCGTAAGCCGAACGTCGAGGCGTTGAAGCTTGAGGCGGCGGGCGTCGCGCTCGACGCGCGCGGCTACATCGCCGTCGATGACAGTTTGCAGACCAATGTCGCGGGAGTCTGGGCTATTGGCGACGTCAACGGGCGTGGCGCCTTCACCCACACCTCATACAATGATTACGAGATCGTCGCGGGCGATCTGCTGGATGGGGACAACCGAAGGGTCAGCGATCGCATCCAGGCCTATGCCCTCTATGTCGATCCGCCGCTGGCGCGCATCGGCATGAACGAGAGCGAGGCGCGGAAGTCGGGTCGCCGTGTGCTGAAGGGCTATCTGCCGATGACCCGCGTCGGTCGCGCCCGCGAACGCGGCGAAACCGAAGGCTTCATGCAGGTCTTGATCGACGCCGAAACCAGGCTGATTCTGGGTGCGGCCCTGTTGGGTATTGAAGCCGACGAGGTCGTGCACTGCCTGCTGGACGTGATGTACGCCAAGGCGCCTTACACGGTGATCCAACGCGCCGTGCACATTC
>Ga0302310_10003009_pt1 | contig 13280 bp, 13 predicted proteins | sample III_Palsa_N1_2_FD_200451 | JGI IMG/M metagenome (GOLD analysis project Ga0302310, IMG submission 200451) | Peat permafrost microbial communities from Stordalen Mire near Abisko, Sweden - III_Palsa_N1_2 | ecosystem: Environmental > Terrestrial > Soil > Palsa > Peat permafrost | place: Sweden... | reverse complement strand
GTTGCCCTTGAAGTCGGACGAGACCAGCTCTTCGTCGGTGTAGCCGAGGATGCCCTTGAGCGAGCCCTCGGAGGCCTTCTTGATGGCCTCGTTGATGCTGGCTTCGGTGATCGGCTTCTCTGAGACGAAGGTGAGGTCGACAACGGAGACGTTGGGGGTGGGGACGCGAATCGCGAAGCCGTCGAGCTTGCCGGACATCTCGGGGATGACGAGCTTGAGGGCTTTGGCTGCGCCGGTGCCGGTTGGAATCATGCTGAGGGCAGCGGCGCGGGCGCGGCGCAGATCTTTGTGTGGGGTGTCGAGGATGACCTGATCGTTGGTGTAGCTGTGGATCGTGGTCATGATGCCGCTGGCGATGCCGAAGGTGTCGTTGAGCACCTTGACGACGGGCGCGAGGCAGTTGGTGGTGCAGCTGGCGTTCGAGATGACGTTGTGCTTCGCCGCCTCGTACTTGTCGTCGTTGACGCCGAGGACGAGGGTGAGGTCCTCGTTGGTCGCCGGAGCGGAGATGATGACCTTCTTTACGGTCGAACCGAGGTGAGCTTTGGCTTTTTCCGCATCGGTAAAGAAGCCCGTCGATTCGACGACGATCTGTGCGCCGACGGAGGCCCAGTCGAGTTTGGCGGGGTCGCGCTCGGCGAAGACTTTAATCTTCTTGCCGTCTACGGCGATGAAATCGTCACCGTGGGTGATCGTATGTGCGAGATTGCCGAGGATGGAGTCGTACTTGAGCAGGTGGGCCAGAGTGGCGGGGGTGGTGAGGTCGTTTACGGCTACGAATTCGATGTCCGGGTTGCCGAGAGCGGTGCGGAAGACGTTGCGTCCGATGCGGCCGAAGCCGTTGATGCCTACCTTTACTGCCATGATTTCGGTTGCTCCTGTCGTGGTGCTGCGGTGTCGGTAAAGAGTTTGAATGGGTAAGAGCGCGGCGCAATCGGCTACACCCCATCCAGGCAGGATGCTATCACCGGGGCGGGGGTGGCGCAAATATCGAAGCAGGGGTCAGGGGCGGGGTGTCGCTGGTGGTGCGGGTCATTTGCGGGGGGCTTCCGCGCTGTGTTACAAGCGTCGTATGCGCGATTTGCGCGAATGGATAAGCGAAAAAATGAGACGACGCCCTAGACGTGGACCGAATGATTCGGAGTCCACGGGGAAGAGTGGCCAGGAGTTGCCCTCGAACCAGCCTGCTCCCCTGAGACCAACGTACCCGGAGGCTGTGCCGGTACGTACAACAGAGCCCACGCCGGTTCCAGCCGTGGAGCATCATGCCGAGCCGGTTGTTGAGGCTGCTCCTGTAGTGCACGAGGCTGCTGCCGCTGCCGAGCCGAAGGCCGAACCCCGGATGGTGATGGAGACTCAGCCGGAGTCGCTGGCGACGCCTCCCGTGGAACAGACGGCAGCAAAGTCGCCCAAGGGATATGTGGTCCTGACGATCGGACTGCCGGGTTCGGGCAAGACGACCTGGTATAAGCGCCGGGGAGTCACTCCGCTGTCGAGCGATCTGCTGCGGACGATCCTGTTCGACGACATTACCGAGCAGCGCTATCAGGGACTGGTGTTTTCGACGCTGCGCAGCCTGTTGCGCGCACGGCTGATTGCCCGGATGCCCTGGAACTATGTGGACGCGACCAACCTGTCGCCGCACGAGCGCAAGCAGTGGATCAAGATGGCCAAAAGCTTCGGGTATGAGGTGCAGGCGGTCTTCTTCGACGTGCCGCTGGCCGTGTGTCTGGAGCGGAACTCGAAGCGCGATCGTCAGGTGACTGACGAGGTGATGCGTAAGATGGCTGAACGACTTAAGCCGCCAACCTTCAAGGAAGGCTTTGAGAAAATTACGGTGGTGCGCGTCAAGGGACAGGCGGGTGCAGCAGGTGATCCTGCTGCGGCAGACCCTGGGCCCGAAGTGACCCCGTAGGTTCATTCTTCGGCTGGACAAGTTAGAGTAGGTGACATGCCCACGGTTGGCGTTGAGTTCGCGAAGGTGAGCTACACGTTGGCTGGTGGGCGTGTTTTGCTGCGTGAGATTCCGCTGCAGCTTGAGTCTGGAACCACGACCGCTTTGCTGGGGCGGAGCGGGTCGGGCAAGACGACGCTGCTGCGCATGGTGAATGGTCTGGTGAGGCCGACCTCGGGTGAGGTGAGGGTTGCGGGCAGGGCAGTCGGGGCAGAGGATGTGGTGGCGCTGCGGCGAAGTATCGGCTACGTGATCCAGGAGACGGGGCTGTTTCCGCACATGACCGTGGAGCGCAATGCGGGGATGGCGCTCGAGCTCGCCGGTCGTTCCAAAGCAGATATTGCTGCACGGGTGCGCGAGGTGCTTGAACTCGCCGGGCTGAACTTTGAGGAGTTTCGCGGGCGGTATCCGTGGCAGCTTTCGGGTGGGCAAAGGCAGCGTGTTGGACTGGCGCGGGCGCTGGCGACCGACCCGACGGTGCTGCTGATGGACGAGCCGTTCGGTGCGCTCGATCCGTTGACCCGGGCCGAGATGCAGACCATGCTGCGCGATCTGCTGGAGCGCGTCGGCAAGACGGTGGTGCTGGTGACCCACGATCTGAACGAGGCGCTGTATCTGGCGAAACGCGTGGTCTTCCTGGCTGCAGGCGAGGTGGTGGCGGATCTTCCGGCCAGTGAGGTGCTGAAGTCGGAAAATCCTCATGTAAAAGATTATGTTTATGCTGTACATCGATCGGTGCCAGCATGATGGACTTCCTTCGATTGAATGGGTGGGAGATTGGCCGATTAACCTTTGAGCATCTGTGGCTGACGCTCTCGGCCATGCTGCTGGCGGCGGCAATCGGCCTGCCTTTGGGGATACTGCTGACAAGGAAGCAGGCGCTGGCGAAACCGGTGATCGGACTCGCCAATGTGGTGCAAACGGTGCCGAGCCTTGCGCTCTTCGGCTTGCTGCTGCCGGTGCCCTGGCTGGGCGAGAACGCGGCAAGGCTGGCAATTCTGGCGCTCACCGGCTATGCGCTGCTGCCGATTCTGCGGAATACCTACGCTGGAGTGGGAAGTGTCGATCCGGCTTTGATCGATGTAGCAAACGCATTAGGAATGAGTAGTATGCAGAGACTATTCAAGGTAGAACTTCCATTGGCGGCGAGCGTTATTCTGGCCGGACTGCGAACGGCCACCGTCACCTGTGTCGGCGTGGCGACGATTGCAGCGGCAATTGGCGCGGGCGGTCTGGGAGAGCTGATCTTTCGTGGAGTCGCGAGCGTCGATAACGGTCTGGTGCTGGCAGGAGCCATCCCGGCAGCACTGCTGGCGCTGGTTGCGGACGCCGGGTTGGGCTTGCTGGAGAAGAGGCTGGCTGTGAGGCGGGCGTGAGGAATGCCGACCGGGAATCTCGCGGATCAGGGCGGATCGATCCAGGCGGAAGGATGAGTGCACGGCACGGGACGGTCGGATTGGTGCTGGTTCTGGCCGTTTGCATGGGGTTGACGGCCTGCGCTCCACCGCGATCGTCACGGATCACAATCGGGGCAAAAAACTTTACCGAGCAGGTGGTTCTCGGAGAGCTATTAGCTCAGCAGATTGAATCGGTTACGGGGGAAAAGGTAGACCGTCGCTTTTATCTTGCGGGGAGCTATCTCTGCCAGCAGGCGCTGGTGAGCGGACGCATCGACGGCTATGTGGAATACACCGGCACGGCGCTGACGGCGATTCTCAAACAGCCTCTGCCGCCGATGGGGCAGCGGGATGCGGCGACGGTGCTGCGGCGGGTGAGCGATCTGTACAGTTCGCGATATGGGGTGAAGGTCGAGGCTCCGCTGGGGTTTGAAAATACCTTTGCGATGGTGGTGCGGGGGGACGATGCGCGGCGGCTTGGGTTGAAGACGATCTCGGATGCGGTGAAGGTGGCTCCGCAGTGGCGGCTGGGGGTGGGGTATGAGTTTCAGGAACGGCCCGACGGGCTGCGTGGGCTGGAGGCGGCGTATGGGCTGAAGTTTGCAGGAGACCCGAGGACGATGGATCTGGGGTTGCTGTATCGGGCGCTGGCGAGTGGGCAGGTGGATATGGTTGCGGGCAACTCGACCGACGGGCCGATACGGGCGCTGGGGTTTACGGTGTTGCAGGATGACCGGCATTACTTTCCGCCGTACCAGGCGGTGGCGCTGATACGGGAGGATTCGCTGAAGAAGCATCCTGGGATTCAGGTGGCGACGGATCGGCTGGCAGGGAAGGTGAGCGCCGACGAGATACGGGCGATGAATGATGCGGTGGATGGACAGCACAGGGACGTCGGAGAGGTGGTGAGGGAGTTTCGTAAGGGGAAGGGCCTTTGAGTTTGGGTGAACGATTCGGAGTGTGCGCGCAGCGGTGAGTGGGGCAGGATGACTCCAGTGGTTCAACGCAGACTGGAGAGACGACATGAGCGGATTACGGATGATTGCGATTGCGAGTGAGTTGGCGGAGAAGGTAAGGGAGACGAGGCTGTCGCCGGGGTATGGACATCCGGTTACGGCGAAGGTGGCGACCGGGCATGGGCCGTGCCGGCATTGCCTGAGACCGTTTACGGTGGGAAAGGATGTGCGGCTTTTGTTTACGCTAAATTCGTTCGAAGGCGTTGCGCGGATACCGCAGCCGGGACCGGTGTTTGTTCACGAAGAAGCGTGTGAGCGATATGCGGAGGAAGCTGGGTATCCGGCTGAACTGCTTCCGTTTGGAGCCGTGCTGGACGGGTACGATGCGGAGCAGATGGTTCGGAGACGCGAGACCGTGGCCGACGGATCGCATGAGAGTGTGATTGAGGAGATGATGCGCGATCCGCTGATACGGTATGTGATGGTTCGCGATGCGAAGGCGGGCTGTTTCGATCTTCGGGTTACGCGGCGGGAGGGGTGCTGATGGCAGAGCCGTGGTTGCGGGGAACGTTGACCGAGGTGGATGCGGTGCGGCGGCAGGTGCTTCATGCGCTGGAGCAGGCGGAGGAGGATGTCGAGCGGTGGTGCGCCGGATTGAGCGATGCGGAGATGAACGCGCGGCCGTTTGGCGTGGCTCCGGTGGCGTTTCATCTGCGGCATATTGCGCGAAGCCTCGACCGGTTGTTGACCTATGCGGCGGGTAAAAGCCTTTCCGGCGCGCAGTTGGACGCTCTCAGCAGCGAGTTGGCGGGTGGGGCCTTTGCTGAAGTGGTGATGGCCGAGGTGCGGGCCGGACTGGGCGAGGCACGGCGGAGGGTGCTGGAGATCTCGCCGGACAGTTACGAAGAGACGCGCGGGGTGGGCCGGGCGATGCTGCCGAGCACCGTCGGCGGACTGATGGTGCACTGCGCCGAGCATACGCAGCGGCACGTGGGGCAGGCGGTGACGACGGCTAAAGTGGTGATGGGGATGCGTGAAGAATAGGGAGCATCTTTTCGCAGACGGCGTCTCCGAGGGGGCCGAGAGCGTCCAAACAGAAGAAAGCTCGCGACAGATGCCTGCAAGTGGGGTTTGTCTCTCTGAGGGCGACATGGTGCGGAGTAATTTGCGGCTGCTGCTGTTGGTGCTGGTTTTGACGGGTTGGGTGGGGGTAGCAAATCTTTGGGCGCAGCAGTCGCCCCCGACCGCAGCGCCGGACGCAGGAGTTGCCGCGCAGGGGTTGCAGCGGAGGGATGACAACGTCGCGACACTCCGGACTGCGGTACGGCTGGTGCTGCTGGATGTGGTCGTCACCGATGGGAAGGGAAGACCGGTCCGGGGGCTGAAGCAGTCGGACTTCAAGCTGCTCGAGGATGGCGTGCCGCAGGTGCTCTCCAGCTTTCAGGAGCACCATCCGATCACACCTGAGGAGGCCGCGAAGGCGGAGGCTGCGGTGAAGCTGCCTCCGAACCACTTCACCAACTACGAGCCGGTAGCGAATGAGAACGCGGCGACGGTGTTTCTGCTGGATGCCCTGGACACGCCGGTGCAGGCGCAGATGTACCTGCGTGAGCAGATGATCGCTTACATGAAGACGGTGCCCCCCGGCACGAAGATTGCGATCTTCCAGCTCGACACCCAGATGCACATGATCCAGGAGTTCACGTCCGACCGCGAGGTGCTGCAGCAGGTCGTCAGCAGCAAGCGGAATCAGCCGGTGCTGTCGCCGCTGCTTGGTGGGCCGAGTGCGCCGAACTATGTGCGGGAGCAGCTGCGGCAGCAGTATCTGACCGAGGGGATGCAGGGGCTGGCGCGGTATCTGGCGCCGTTTCCTGGACGGAAAAACCTGATCTGGTTTACGGCCAGGGTGCCGATGCCGGTGTATGGTCCGGGGATCGACGTGCCGTTTCCCGATATGACCAGCTTCATCGACGACTTCAGCAAGACGACCGACGTGCTGACGCTGAGCAGAATCGCGGTCTATCCGGTGGATGCGAGGGGGCTGCAGACCAACCCCGCCTTCAGCGCGGCGGGCGGAGGCAGAGGCGGCAGGGGCGGTGGTCTGGGCGGTTTTGAGACGCGTCAGTTCTACCAGCACGGCGATCTGGACGATGTTGCCGAAGCCACGGGTGGACGTGCTTTCTACAACACCAATGGCCTGAAGGAGGCGATCGCCGAGGTCGTCGATACGGGGTCGAACTATTACACGCTGTCGTACAGTCCGGCCAATCGCATCTGGGACGGCGGCTATCGCAAACTGCAGGTGAAGCTGGCGCAGGAGGGGCTGCATCTTGAATATCGGCGCGGCTACTTCGCTCGGAACGACGAGGTTGCGGAGAACAGGCACATGGCTCAGGTGAGCGGCCAGCGCAGGTTGTTGCCGGGGCAGCCAGCCGTGAATCTGCCGCCGACCTCGATGGAGTCGGCGATGAGGATGGGTGCCGCGGCGCCACGAGACATCGTCTTTATCGCGGATGTGACCCCGTCGGCGGACGTGTCGAAGGCAAAGGGCGATGAGCCGCTGGCGAAGGATAATTTTCTGGCGAAGCAGTATCGAAAGGATGCGTATCGCGAGTATCAGATTCACTACTCTCTGAATGCGCAGCAGGCGCGGTTTATGCCGACGCCGGACGAGAGCTACCACGGACGACTGGAGTTCGTGGCCGTTGTCTACGACAACACAGGCGCGGTGGTGAACTCAAAGAGTGCGCAGGTGCCGATCGACGTGGATCAGGTGACGTATGCGCAGATGCTGCAGGCCGGACTGGGAAGCGTGCAGACGATAGCGATTCCGGTGAAGGGAAACTTCTTTCTGCGGATTGGCGTGCACGACATGTCGGGAGACCGGGTAGGCGCGCTGGAGATTCCGGTGGATCAGATCAAACCGGGACTGCCGCAGACAGCACAGGTTAAACCTTAAGAACTCTGCCAGGGTTTCGGTGCCGGCGGAGGAACGGTGCGACTGGCTCCCAGTGCCTCTTCGTAGAGCCGGTATCGCCGCGAACGGATGAGGCTGCCAACGCCTTCAATCGTCAGAACGACCAGACCGGCAACGAACAGGGCGATGGTCCAGAGGATCATCCCGAAAAGGCCATATACGCCGAGAATGCCGCGAGAGTCCGGCGCATGACTGGAGCTTGCTGCAAGAGAAAGACCGAAGATCGTCCAGCTCACAAGGATCAACAGCCAGAGGACAAGAGCGGTGATCGCTGCGCCACGTCTGAATCCAGGTTTGCTGGTCAGGACTTCGGGCAACGGGACTCCTCCTGCTTATGGCTAGCTGACGAGGTGGCCCATCTTCTCGCGCTTGGTCTGCAGATATCTCGCGTTGGTTGGCTCGCTGGGAACTTCAGCCGAGATGCGTTCTACGACCTTAACCCCGGCCAGTTCGAGAGCTTCCACCTTCTCCGGATTGTTGGTGATTAGGCGGACGGCCTCGATACCCATGTGCTTCAGAATCTGCGCCGGCAGCTCAAAATGACGGCAGTCGGCCTCATAGCCCAGCTCAAGGTTGGCTTCGATGGTGTCGCGACCCTGATCCTGCAGCTCGTAGGCGCGAAGTTTCGCCATCAGGCCGATGCCGCGGCCTTCCTGCTGTTCGTAGAGCATAATGCCGGCTCCCGCGTCGGTGATGGTCGCCATGGCGAGCTCAAACTGCTGACGGCAATCGCAGCGCAGCGAGTGGAACACGTCTCCCGTGAGGCACTGGGAGTGAATCCGGACAATCGGCGGTTCGGCGTGAATGTCGCCCATGACCAGCGCCACGGCCGATTCGATGCGAACCGCCGGCGCAGGAATGTTGTCGTTGCAGGCAGCGGGGTTCTCAATCAGGCCTTCGAAGCCCAGGATACGGAACTGTCCCCAGCGGGTGGGGAAGTCGGCTTCCGCTACTTTTTTCACACTTGCGAACGGCATGCTCTGATTATACGTTTCATGCTTCATATTCATTGGATTACCGTCGGGTATGGTTCGATGCAGGTAGCTGAACCAGGTGCGATTAGGAACGCGCGGCTGCGGTCCTGGGGGTAAAGTAAGGGTGTGACGCAGACTGACCCAAAGCTGATTCTGATTACGCTGCTGATCGAACTGGGCGTGGCGGCGGCGGTGTCGAGTTCGCTGGCCCGCTCGAAGACCTTCAAGAATCTGCTGCTGACGCCGCACCGCACCCCACGGCAGACAGCATGGCTGGTGGCGATGGTCTGCGTACCCCTTACCCTCGGCGTCTGGGTGCGGGTTCTGGTGTCGAACTTCCTCGCCGCCGACCTCTCGTTCGAGACCACAATTCTTATCGGAATCCTCGTTGGTCCTCTGGCTGCGATGGCCGCTGGCGCCGCTCTGGCGATTCCCGCGGTGCTGCACCACGAGTACTGGGCGCTCCCGGTGAACCTGGCGGTGGCGGCCATCTCCGGAGCCTTCGGGCGTTTCGCCGATCCCGAGGATGTCTGGTCGTTCTCGCCGATGATCGACCTCAGCATCTATCGCTGGGTCACGCGCAATCTGCGGCGGCCGCAGCTCGACCGGCAGATTCTGCTGCTGCTGCTCGTGGCCGGTATGCAGTTCGGTACCAGCATGCTGGCGCAGTTCTCTCCACGGCACTTCTTCGAGCTGAACTCCCGCGTGTGGTGGGTGCAGCTTCTGATCTGCGCGACGGCTCCAATCGTCGTCGGTATTCCGCTGAAGATCTGGAACGCGATTCGCGTGGAGCGCAGGCTGGAGGAGCAGGAACGACTGCTGCTGGAGGCGAAACTCGATGCCCTGCAGCGCCAGATCAATCCTCACTTTCTGTTCAATACTCTGAACTCCATCACCTCGCTGGTGCGCTCGAAGCCTGAGCTGGCGCGAGAGATGATCGTCAAGCTGGCGAACATTCTGCGCGTGCTCCTGAAGGATCGCGAGGCGTTTCTTCCGCTCAGCGAAGAGCTTCAGTTCACCGACGACTATCTGGATATCGAGGTCGTCCGCTTCGGCGAAAAGCTGAAAGTGGTGAAGGAGATCGCGGAGGACACGCTACACATCGTCGTGCCGGGAATGCTGTTGCAGCCGCTGATCGAGAACAGCATCAAGCACGGGCTGGAGCCGCGGATCAGCGGAGGAACGGTAACGATTCGCAGCCGCATTACCGAAGAGGGCCGCCTGATGGTTGAGGTCGAGGACGATGGCGTCGGCATGGCTCCCGAGCGCGAAGATGGGGCGCCGGTAAGCGGGCTGGTGCGGGCGGGAACCGGCATCGGAATGCGCAACGTGCGCGAGCGGATGAAGGTTCTGTACGGTCAGCTGGCCGAGGTCGAGATCAACAGCCGACCGGGGCGGGGAACCAAAGTGACGTTGCTGATGCCGGTGCTGGACGCGGGTGCCGAGGCGTGGAGTCCGATCGGCGGCTCGGCGGGACAGGCGATCAGCCATCTGGTGAGGGGCGCCGTCCGCGCAATGACCGAGTCGTAGCCGCAGGCTTTATCCGGGTGCAATCGGCGTAGATGGAGTTTATCTTGCAGTCCTGCTGAAGATCGGTAGAATTTCGAGCGAACCTGTGCTGGAAAAAAGGAGCCCTCAATCGTATGCTGTCCTTTCGCGCCTTCCTGCGCAGATTTAAGGTTTCATACGCTCCGGGATTTGCGGTGCTGTTCCTGTTCTTCCCAGGCCTTCTCCTGCTCAATGCCGCGGAACATGGATGGGCGACCGCGCAGGAAAGCAAGCCGCTGCCACAAACCGCGCAGCCTCAACAACCGCCTGCCCCCGTACCGGCGTACGATAAGGCGCTCTTTCAGAAGCCGATTCCGAGCGATCAGCTCACCTTTCTGAATCAGTTCTCCGGAGTAGCGGCAATGGACGCCTTCCGCGATAAGCAATTCCGCAAACTCATGAAAAGCTTCGTCCCCGACTGCATGTTTCATTACGGCAAAGACATGCCGCTCTCCGATGCGCTTGAGATCGTGTTTGAGAATTCGCCCGTGCCAGTGCAGATCCGCGATGGGCGATACATCCTCCTGTCCGGCCTCAGCGGAACCCACCACGACGGCCGGGGATTCCTCTGGATCGATATGCAGGATGGCATCGGCCTCGGAGGGTTCTATTTCCATCCAAACAACGGCGAGCCCACGCCGTCGGTTGTGATCTTCTCCCGGCAGGTGGTGAAGGAAGACTACCTCCGGCTGAGCCAGCTTCCTCCGGCATTTATCGATTACCTCATCCAGTGGTCCACGGTATCAAGAGTTCCGCCCGTTACGACGCGCTACTTTATTACCGGCTCCAGCAAAAGGATACTGCTGGAACACAACGAAGATTATTGTCGGTTCGCGGACGGGACGACCGCGCCTCCTGAAAGCGGCTGCGAACAGATGAATGCGGACGCCGCCGACATCGATATGAACGCTGCCTCTTATCTCGACCAGACCCATCATGCAACCAACGCGACGGCGTGGATGATCACCGGTGCGGATCAGGCTGCATGGCTTCAGGTCCGGGAGAACACCTGCAGGACCGGTCCGGACCCGCTGGGCTGCCATATCCGTATGACCCACGAGCGAACCAGGGTGATCCTGAGGGGAAGTCCCATGCCCCATCCGCACAGGTAGCCAGCTGCGGGAGTAGGCAATCGTATCGCCGACAACATATAGTCTCTGTGTCGCTTTTGCGAGGCGCCGGGATAGTTCGTACTTCGTTCTATCTGCCGGATCGTCTCGGGACAAATGACACTGGAGGAAGAATGATCTCTCGGCGAACATTTCTGGATGGTCTTGCGGTTGGTATGGCTGGCGCGGCAATCAACTCCACGGCCAGAAGCTACGCTCAGATTCTCGGGGCAAACGACAGGCTCAACTTCGCGATCATGGGCTTGAATGGACGGGGCTACGCGCATCTCTCAGCCCTGAAGGCAAACAGTAAATCGGCGAGGGTCTCGCATGTCTGCGACGTCGATTCCACCATCCTCGCGAAGTTCGCCGGTGAGGCGCAAAAAGAACTTGGCTACGCTCCCGCAACCGACGGCGACTTTCGCAAAGTTCTCGAGTCGAAGGATGTCGACGTCATCACTATCGCCACGCCCGACCACTGGCACGCACCCATGGCCGTCCGCGGTCTTCAGGCAGGCAAGCACGTCTACGTTGAAAAACCCTCCAGCCACAATCCTCACGAGGGAGAGATGCTTGTCGAAGCCCAGCAGAAGTATGGCAAACTGGTGCAGGTCGGCGACCAGCAGCGTTCCTCGCCCCACACCATCAAAATCATCCAGCAGATTCACGACGGCCTGATCGGCAGAGCCTACTTCGGCAAGGCCTGGTACGTCAACGACCGCAAGTCGATGGGCATCGGCAAGGAAGCTCCTGTTCCCGAAACCCTCAACTGGGATCTCTGGCAGGGCCCCGCTCCACGCAGCGCGTACAAGGACAACATCCATCCCTACAACTGGCACTGGCTGCGTCGCTACGGCACCGGCGAGTCGCTGAACAACGGCACCCACGAGGTCGACATCGCTCGTTGGGCGCTCGACGCCGGCTATCCCGACCGTGTCACCGCCTCAGGCGGACGCTACCAGTTCAAAGACGACTGGCAGTTCTACGACACGCTCGTCACCAGCTTCGAGTACCCCGACCAGATGCTTACCTGGGAAGGTCGTAGCTGCAACGGCATGAAGTATTACGACCGCGATCGCGGAGTCACCATTCTGGGGACGAAGGGAACTGTGCTGGTTGATCGCGATGGCTACGAGGTCTTCGACTGGAAGGGCGCGAAGACCGATGAGTTCAAAACCGGCAAGCAGACCTCGAGCAGCGATCTTCTCGGCCGCGACTCCATGACGGACCTGCACTTCGAGAACCTGATCAACGGCATCCGAAACGGCGAAAAGCTGCACTCACCCATCCCTATCGCCAATGTCAGTGTCACGATGCTGCAGATCTCCAACATCGCTTATTTTGTTAACCGCGAACTGAAGCTGGACACAAAGACCGGCCACATCAAGGGCGACTCTGAGGCCATGGAGATGTGGGGCCGTACCTACGAAAAAGGCTGGGAGATGCGCGTTTGATTTAAAACTATGTCCTGCCGGACGGGCCTCCTGCGCGGAGGGCGACCACTTCGTGGTGGGTATGTCTTGTCATGGCGGGATGATCTTCTTTGGGCCTCCCGTTGGTCGGCGGATGAATGATCCCGACCAACGGGAGGGCCATTGCTGCCTAGTTCGCCTCAACAAGTTAAAAAGGCGTGCGAACGCCCGCCCCACGCGCAGTGGGCCCGTCCGGCAGGACATCGCCTTTCATCAGCTTTTAGTGATTGCCGCAACCGGCGCGATAAACCTTTGGCTTCTTCCACTCTTCATCGGTGGCGAACAGAATGCAGCTCTGTCCGGTATCGCTGTTCAGCCGCCACGTCAGATTTCCCTGACGATAGAGCTGATAGCGCCCCGTCCCCGAAAACACCATCCCATTCGGAGGATTCGGGCTGATCGTATCCGGCCCTGAGCCTGCGGAGCTGCGACCAGGCAAGGCTGTCTGCGTCTGGTCGTCCGGAACCGTCTGGGTTGTCTGCGTCGTCTGCCCGTCAGGAGCCGAAGTCACCGGCTGGCGCTCCGCAGTCCTCGTATTCGGCGAGTTCGATGTCTCTGTGTCCGCCTTTGTATTGCCTGTGATCGGATCGGCCGAAAACACATCGCCGTTCGCCCCCGCCCGCTTCGCGTCATAGCGGTTGTAGCCGACATACGCGAAACCCACTACGATCAGCAGCAGCACGAACACCAGGATGCGTCTTCCCATGTTTCCTCTCCCGTCCAGGATACCCTCCGGACAGCCAGCCCCGAGCGTGGTGCAACCACTCCCGCAACTACATCATAATCAAAGGCGTTACCCATCGCACACCAAATGGAGGCCTTCTCTGTATCATCGCCCCGGCTGCCTTTCCCTGACGAGACAATCTATCGACGCCGCAGTTACTATCTCGTCA
>Ga0302310_10003000_pt1 | contig 13314 bp, 3 predicted proteins | sample III_Palsa_N1_2_FD_200451 | JGI IMG/M metagenome (GOLD analysis project Ga0302310, IMG submission 200451) | Peat permafrost microbial communities from Stordalen Mire near Abisko, Sweden - III_Palsa_N1_2 | ecosystem: Environmental > Terrestrial > Soil > Palsa > Peat permafrost | place: Sweden... | reverse complement strand
TTACCGGCTATTGTGGCAATATCACCCGTAGACGCAGTCACCATGCGCACGCGGTTGTTGCCGGTGTCGGCGATATACACGTTGCCGGATGTGTCGACCGCGACGCCGTCCGGCCCCATGAGGTCGGCGCCGGTTGCGATAGCTCCGTCTCCGGTAAAACCCGATGTCCCATCACCGGCAATCGTATAAATATCACCCGCTGCCGGATAGGATTTCGCGCCTGTGCAGGAGGTGGCTCCGGCGAGAAGACCGAAGCTGGTTGGATTTTCCAGGATGATCAGGCACTCCAGCGCAACACCCGACTCGTAGACTACTCGAATACTGTTGTTGCCCGTATCGGCGATATAAATGTCCCCGGCTGCATCGAGCGCGACCGCCGTGGGATTGGAGAGCTTGGCGCTGGTCGCCGCGCCTCCGTCGCCGCCAATGCCTGCGCTGCCGGTTCCGGCAACCGTACTGACAACGCCGGCCTGAATTTTACGAATCGCATTGTTAGCGGCGTCCGCGATATACACGGTACCGGAGCCATCGACTACAGTCGCGGCAGGCGCGGCGAACTCCGCTGTGGAGGGCGTGGTCCCGCCTGGGTACGCCGCTGTTCCATTGCCCGCAAACGTACTTACATCTCCCGGAGCGACCGCTAGTTGCGGCGCATTGCCCGTGCCAACAACTCCGATGGTGTAACTGGAACTGCCATCGGTGAGGGTCAGCGGTGCGGTGCGGAGGCCGGGCCCCAGCGGAGCAAAGGTGATGGGCGCCGCACACACCGATCCCAGCGCGCTGGATGATCCAAGAGTGCAGCCGGCGACGGTCCCCGAGGTGAAATCCTTGAAGCTGGAGGGCGTCTGAAAGCTTGAAACGGTGTCTGCCTGGGTCAGGAGTGCATAGAAGCTCTGCGACTCGCCCGCCGCTGCAACGGCAATAGCGGGAAATGCTGGGTCTACCGATGCATTCACCTTGCGAATGACTTTGTTATTCGCATCTGCAATGTAGATGTTGTTGGAGAGATCGGCCGAGACTCCTAACGGTGAACTTATCTGACCCTGCAGGGCCGCACCAAGGACGTTGCCTGCCGTGCCCGTGCCTGCCACTGTCGAAATCATGCCTGTTGTGAGGTTGAGGGAGCGAACCTGATCGCCATTGGAGTCTGAGATAAGCACGTTGCCGTTACGGTCCACTCCTATACGCTGCACATAGTCGAACTCGGCACTAAGAGCTGAAACAGGACTGAGGTTCGCCGTGCCGTTCGCAGCCTCTGTGCCGACACCCGTGGAGGTGTTCACAGCCCCCGCAACCACGCAGATGTCCTGCGCTGCCGTGACCGCGGTCCCATAGGCGCAGGTATATGGAATGGCCGCGTTCACATACTCGATCAGATAGTTCTTGGTATCGGTGATGTACAACCCTCCTGTGGCATCGACCGCGATGCCATAGGCGTTATTCATCTTGGCAGCGTTCGCCAATCCACCTTCATAGGCCGTTGCGCCGCCGGTTCCGGTTCCGGCATACCGGGTTGCAACGCCTGTTGTAACGTTCAGCTTGGTGATCAGGCTGGTGTGAGCGTTGGAGACATATACGTTGCCGGAGCTATCGAGCGCCAGCGCTGAGGGAAAGTCCATGTAACAGGGATCGCCGGTAGCGGTATTGCCGTTGATGCATCCACTGGTGAACGGCGAGACGCCTGGGCCAAGCACGGTATAGATGTCGCCAACAACAGGAGCGGATGTCGCGCCCGAGCAGGTAGCCGTGGTGCCGGAACCGGCTGTGAGACCGAATAGCGCCGGGTTTTCTATCTCGATCATGCAGGCGACTGCGGAGCCGCCCCCGTAGACCACACGCACCCTGTTGTTGGCTTCATCGGAGATGTAAACATTCTCATTGCTGTCCACCGCAACAGCGTAGGGGCTGCTCAGCTCGGCAGACGTCGCAGGGCCTGCATCGCCCGAGTAGCCGGTTGTGCCCGCTGTTGTGCATACGCTCGTGCCCGTGCCGGCAAAGACGGTCAGGGCACTGGAAACCGCGTCAACCCGGCAGATCAGGTTGTTGGTCGAGTCGGCGATGAACATATTGCCGGTCTTATCGAATGTCACGTCGACCGGATGACCGAGCCCGGTTACCGCGCTGGTCATCGCAGGAGTGAACTGAACGGTCTGTGCCGGCAGTGCCAAAGCTACTGCCGCGACCGCCAGGAGCAGCAGCGCGCGCCGTACCGAAGACCGAAGCAGGCATACCCCGCGGCCACTCCAGTTCATGGGCAACTTCGAATTCTGCACAATCGGCAAGACCTCCGGTTCCGTGCAGGATGGCACCCATTGGGACGAGTTGGACACGGTGAACATCTCCATTTTTCGAGTCAATTGAACACATCGACGACAGCAAAAATATAATCGATGTCCCTGCAAATCATTACCGGTACAAGTTACGGATATAGCAATCAAAAAAGCCCAGGAACGGCCCAAATCGTAGGCTTCACGAGAGACGAGCAGCAATACACCATTCAATCAACTTCTTACATTTTTCGGTGGTGACAGCAGGAAGGAATACAGCCTGCCGCTCCCGAGTGCGCTACGAACGAATGGTTACGGATAATCCACGTTTTACTGATGGCGACCTCTATGGGGCGATCGTTTGACCGGTGGCTTTATCGGTGAAGTTCCACACCCCTGCGGAGTTGAGCTTGAAAGAGGGGCCGCTGGTCGTTGTTCCATCCTCCATGTCCAGGCACGGAGAGGTCACGCAGGAGGTCAGGTTGTAGGTAGATCCCGAAGCATAGTTCGCCGTAACCGTCATCGTATTGGCCAGAGTACTCGGAGCAATCCGAACCACAGAAGCGATCTTCGTGCCTGACACATACGAGGTGGGCCCCGTGACCGGCTGCATTACTGTACGAATATCGCTGGAGTTGGTGATGACATTGTTCCCTCGGGTCGGATAGTAGTAGACCGCCGTTGCCGCATCCGACATCTGTTCCAGCGTGTAGAGATAGGAGGCCGGATAAGTTGCCTCAGGCCCAGGACTCATCCACGTAAATCCGCCCGCTGTCACGGCGGCATTCTCTGCGGCGATCTCCGGCCATACATACAGCCGCACATCGCCGGTCTGGATCCCCGTGGTGCTGGTATAGCTTCCGCTGTCGGTCCCCGTAAGGCCAGCCGAGAGGTCCAGCACGATCGACGCCGGCGAGCTGGTGTTGTAGATATCGACCAGCCTGTTCTCCGCGGAGACATTGGGAACCCCCAGCAGGCTGCTGACCGAACCCAGCGCGGAGGTGCCCGTCGGGAAAAGTACCGAGCTCACGATATACAGGCTCGTTCCATCGGTAATGTAATACTGCGTCACATTGGCCGTTCCGCCGGGGACGGTCGCGGTACCCAGCACCTTGCGCAAGGTAAAGTTCACCGTCGAGCTGTAGCTTGGCGTATTCATCACCGCTGGCGTTGTCACAGTGCCGCTGGTGCTGATGATCTCCAGCCCCTGGGCCTTGCCGTTGATGCCGTTGCTGCCCGACGTGCTTCCGTGGATGGCATCGGTCAGCACGGTCCCATCGACCGCGATCTCCTGTGGCTGGTTGCCGTAATCGAAGCTGACGGAGACTGAGCCTCTGCGGAAGCCGGCGATATCGTTGACCAGCAGGGGCGTTGTGACCCAGGGTTGCCAGTTGAGATAGAGAAAAAATGGTTCGACAAAACGATGGCCCCAATTGACCGCACCGCCCGAGCCAGTGGAGTTATCGTTGCCGGTGGTGGCGCGGCCAAGATCGGCATTCAGGATCGCGCCAAAAAAGTTGTACGAAGCTCCAAACGATATGTCGGTGGAGCTGCCCGCAATCTCATTGTGGCGCGTTCCTCCGTGCATCGTGCCTGCCGCGGAGAGCCGGTCCCGGGTGTATTGCATCTCCGCCAACGCATCGGAGTATACCTTGGGGTCGTAGCATGAGGTGCCCACGTTCGTGGTGCAGAGGTTCGCGTAGGTGCTCGAACCCAGATTCATCATGTAGATCATCTGGGTCATCTGCTCCACCTGGAACCCCGAGTAGTGGGTGTCGAAACCGTCCCCCTGCACCGTTCCTCCAGTGCAAGGCGGTACACGCGTCGACGACCCCGACGGAAAGACGCAATAGTAGTCCTCGACAAAGTAGCTATAACCCTGTGGGTTGGTGTTGATATCGGTCTGGCGATAGCCGTTGGGAGGGGGGAGATTGGAGCCGGTCAAGCCCCCGTCGTAGTAGTTGATCGCGGCGGACATCAGCGCGAGTCCATTGCTCTTGGCGCTGGTACCATACTGCGCGGTATCGGTAGCGGTGTTGAAACCCAGCCAATAGCCTCCGAGAATGGTCATCATCACCTGGTTGGAGTCGCTCTCTGGGTTGTATTCCACGTCTTGGGTCAGCCAGTTCCAGTTCGACTGCGCCAGCGTCATCAAAGAAGCCATCTGGGTCGCGGTGTACAAGCACGCTTCGCCGGGTGTGCAGTTGTACTGGTACATGATGTCTTTGTAGGCGAGACTCAGCGCAGTCGCAAAGTAATCGCCATCCGACATCGGAGTACCGGCCGTCGTATCGGTAGATGTGTACTTGGAGTAGTAGTAGCCGCTGGCCTTGGTGATATAGGGTGCCAGCGTTGACCCCGGCGTTAGGCCCGCGTCTGATATATCGCACGGATTGGCGCCGGTCGCACCCAGCGGATAGTTCAACTCCGCCTGGGCGAATGCCTGATAGGAGGCTTGCGTCACTGTTGGCTGTCCGTTTGCCGTGAGCGAGGCAAAGCCGGACGCGCTGCCGTTGTTGTAGTACCACCAGGCCGCCAGCTCTGCGACGATACCCCACTCGCTGTCGGACACATCGGTCTCCGTCGAGCCACCTGTGACCGCGCAGCTCTGGATCGGCTGCGGCGATGTGTTGATGACGCTCTTGACCTGTAGCGTGATCTGCGCCATGACCGAAGCCTGCGTCGGGTAGATCGTAGACGCAGGCGATCTGCCGACAGAATAATCCAGATTCTGCGCCGGTAGAGACATGGTCCAGATAGAGACGCCGGCAGCCAGCGCAACTGCCAGCCGAAACTGCTTGCACAACATGCGTAAATCTCCTCACTGCTCCGGAATCCACTCCACAACCGCGACCAGAAATCTACTGGACTGGGAATGGCGAAGGATAGGACATTTCCGGTGATTATCTTGCATTATTCAAATGAGTCCTGCATATGCCGGATATACAGGCCCTGAAGCGCTTTTGCCAGAGCGACAGGCTGCGAAAACACTGCTATTTCCCGGCAACGCCGCGCCCCCGAAGGTTCCCTCCCCAGCTTAGACCGAAGGATATATCTGGGTCGCAGGGGTTTTGGAAAGTCCACTAAAAACCTAGTTTTCTACCTTGCTCCCAATAGCGGCGGGCGGCTATTGTCTCGGTGCTTTCATACACCCGGATTTACTCGACTACAAATATTGCCCTAACGCATCTTGGGGTTCGTTATAGCGATCACCTTGTGCCACTAGTTTGCTGCCGGCAGTCGCAAGCTGTCAGGAGGACTATCGATGTTGCGCAGATTTACTTTATTGCTGGCGATCGCTATCGTACACGGCTTCGCCCCTGCAAGGTCCTATGCCCTCTCGGCGACCACCACGACGCTGAGCGTGACGCAAACCTCGCCGCAGACTGTGGGCACCGTGGAAACGCTGACGGCAGTCGTCAAAGTCTCCGGCACCCCGACTACCGCGCCCGGGACGGTGGTCTTCTGCGATGACGTGAATGTCGCCACGGCCAATAACGGCTACTGCGGCGTTCTGGCGCGGTTGGGAACGGCACAGATTACATCTTCCGGCTCCGCAGTCCTCAACATTCGACTCGCGCCGGGCGCTCACGTCCTTTATGCGATCTTTCGTGGCACACCCGGAGCTTCCACCCCGCTGGGCTCCTCAACATCGCTTACGTCGGCGGTAGGATCGGCGGACACAGGGGCGGTCAGCTTTACGGTTTCTGTGACCTCGACGACTTATCCGCTGGTCAGTGTCCTGTCGAATGCTTATACCGCCGGCACTCATACCTCGGCCAGTCCGGGGACCTATACTGAGGGCAACCCCGGCAACTACTCCCTCACCAATACGCTCGTCAGCTCGCCTCCCAACCTGGGTACAACCACCCTTGGCACGGCGCCTGCCAATCTTTCGGGCGCCACTGCAAGCTTCAACGATGTCACCGGCTCCACCACCCTGGGCACCGAGACCTTCGGTTCTACCGGCAGCACGACTACCTTCTCGCCGCCAGCGGCTTACCTGCCAAACATTCTGGCCGCTACCGGTCAGACGGGCAGCCAGGATTTTGCCGGCGCGCAGACGATTGTAAAAGGCGATTTCAACATTGATGGCATCCCGGATCTCGGCGTCTTCGAGTCGGCCAGCAGCAGCGACAAGTATCTGTACCTGCTCAAGGGCAATGCCTCGCCCGCTGGGACCTTTACCACGGGTTCCTTCCTGCAGGTAACTGACCCCCCATCCATTGCCGTAGTGGGAGACTTCAACAGCGATGATTATCCGGATATTGTTTATTTAGCTTCGGGTCACGGAGTCTATTCCCTCATCAACAACAAATCGGGGGCCTGGAACGGGACCAGCGCAGAAGGAGTCACGGTGGGGCCGGCTGGAACGATGAAGGCCCTGGCCGTAGGCGACTTCAACGGAGATGGCAATCTCGACCTAGCTATCGGCTGCGATGGCACCTCGACCTGCGCCAATGGATTCGAGATATATCTCGGCAGCGCAGCCGGAACCTTCACCCTTAGCACCCAGGTCGCCACCGCCAACCCAGTCCAGGCCATCGGCGCCGCCGACTTCAACGGCGACGGCTACTCCGACCTCATCGTCACGGTATATGGCAGCACCACTGGCAACTGCGGCGCCGTGACCAGCGGCACCAACACCGCTACCGCCTGCTACTACCAGAACACCGGCACCTCCGGCTGGTTCTCCAGCACCACGACCGCGACGATGACCACTAATGGCTCGTCCACTGAAGGAAACACCGTTTTGATCGGCGACCTGTTGAACAACGGAGTGCTCGACTTCGCCTACATTGGCGGCGGCATCAATGTGGCCCTCAACTCCGCCAGCGGACCCGGCACATTATCTTCGCCGGTCACCCCGTCCTGGCCGTCAGCCGTCACCAACACCGGGGCCACCGGCAACAACAGTGCCAGCGGCTTCGCCATGGGCGATTTCAATAACGATGGCGCACTCGATCTGGCAATGGGCACCAGCTCCGGCACACTTGCTTTCGCCGCCGGCGTTATGTCCGGTGGAGCGCCCACTGGAGCGATGACTTCGACAACCAACGCGTTTTATCCGGCCAGCCTTATCGCGACAACTCCTTCAAACAGCAGCACGGCTCCCGCCGCCATCGCCAATATCGCCACCAGCCTGGCTGCCGGCGACTTTACTGGCAGTGGCTTGACCGATCTCGCGGTTGCCCTCTGTTCAGGGACATCCTGCGGTGGTTCAACCGATGTGGCTATACCAGACCCCGTCACCATCCTATACACGGGCTACCAGACCACCTCTGCGACGCTGACTGCCGTGTCTTTGCCCGGCTATGGGGGAGTGCCGATTAGCCAGGTCGTCGATGCCAGCACAACCTCCAACTACGCCACTGTAACGTCGAATACGGAGACCCTCGACGGCGGCGTTCTCACGCTGACAGCCAGCCCCGCCAGCGAGAGTGAAGACGGCACCAGCGTCACTCTGACCGCCACGCTCGCCTCCGCAACCATCACTGCTCAAGGCGGGACCGCGCCCACGGGAGACCTGGTCTACTTCTACAACGGCGCCACCTATATGGGTTCCGGCGCGATGAACAGCAGCGGCATCGCGACTTACACCACCACCACCGGAATCACCCAGGGAAGCAACACCCTCACCGCTGAGTTTGTCGGCGACTCTACCAACTACAAGGCCTACTGGTATGTCTTCCAATCGACGTCCGCGCTAAGCGCTCCGCTCACCGGGGTGTTGACTTATATAGGCGCGGGCGCCGCGACGAAGCTGGCCTGGAGTATGCCGCCGCCCACGACGCTGACTGCCGGTAGCGCTCCAGGCAACGTTGCCGTCGAGGAAGAGGACGTCAACGGAAATCTTGTCACAAATGGGATAGCCTCGGTGACGCTGACCATCACCGGCCCCAGCGGATATGCCGGTTATAGCAGCACGATCGCGGCATCGGGAGGCGTGGCGACGTTCTCGTCTATCCCGGCGCTGACGATCACCGGCTCCTACAACTATGCGATCACGAATGCGAACAGCCTGACGAATCCAACGGCAGACAGTGAGACGGTGACGGCGTCGGCGACCACGCTGGTGCTCGGCATCAGTCCATCCTCCACGGTTTATGGCACACCTGTGGCGTTGACGGCGACGCTCTCGCCCTACAGCGTGGGAACGTTGACGACCAATGGAGAATCCGTAACGTTCCTGAACAATGGAGCCAGTATCGGGACGGGGACGTTGTCGTCGGGTGTCGCGACGCTGACGGCGGCCGGACTTCCGGTGGGGATCAACAGCCTTACGGCGAGCTATGCGGGAGATTCGGACTTCAACGCCTCGACGGCGAGTGCGATGACTGAGACCACTACGCCGGCTTCGTTCACCGCGGTGACTCCGGGGAGTTCGACAGTGACGGTGACACTGACCTTTACGACAAACTTCACGCTGGGTTCGCTGAGCGTGACGTCGTTGGGGGCAACGGGAACACCGTTTGCGGTGGTCACTGGCGGCGGAGGAGGGACCTGCGCGGTGGGCAGCGCGTATGGGCCGGGCACGACGTCGAGCTGCACGGTGGTGCTGAGTTATACGCCGACAGGCCCGGGAGTGATCACCGGAACAGTACAGGCCTTCGACACCTCCGCAACACCGCTGCTACAGGCTGCCACAAATGCAGTGGCCGTACAGTACCGCTAGAAAGGAGACACCATGACCTCGACAGTGACTTCAACCCGCCTTTCCGAATCGACCTCAAGGACACTTTTCATGACCGTCTCCCGCAGCCTCGCTCTCTTCGCTACAGTAGCACTCGCTCTCGGATTGATCGTCTTGGCCGGCTGTTCGGCGGGTATGCCGGGCAACAGCATTACGCCTGTTGTCGCCGCTCCATCGGCATTCCATGCCTTCAATGGCGTGGTGCATGGCGGGCAGTCGCCAATCACTGGCGCGAATATCTATCTGTTTGCCGTGGGCGCCAGCGGATATGGGTCAGCCTCTACGTCTCTGCTGACCAGTGCCACCGGCAACCCCGCGGACAGCAACGGAAACTACTATGTCCAGACGAATGATAGCGGTGGCTTTTCGATTACCAGCAGCTATACCTGCCCCAGCTCGACGAGCCTGATCTATTTGCTCTCGTCCGGCGGAAACTCCGGTTCCGGCACCAACACCAACGCGTACCTCCTCGCCCTGCTGGGCAACTGCGTCGCTGTGCAGAACAGTGCAGCCGCGGTCTTCATCAATATGAATGAGGTCACGACGGTGACCGGAGTCTATGCGCTGGCCCCGTATATGACGTACTCGGCGGTCGCTGGGTATTCGGCGATCAATATCGGCTCTCCATCCACCACGGCGGCTCTTGCCGGAATCACCAATGCCTTCGCGGAGGCCAATAACGTCGTCAGCACCTCCTACGGAGCGGCCTATAGCAACACGCCGGCGGGCAATGGGGTTGTGCCTGCGGCCCTGATCTACAGCCTGGGCAATGCGCTGGGAACTTGTATCAACTCTTCGGGCGGCTCGAACTGTAATCCGCTGTTTACTCCAACCACTGTCAACTCTATCGCCCCCACCGACACCATCGCCGCAGTGCTCTCCATCGCACAGAATCCAGGCCACAGCGTGATGGCGATTACGGCGATCGGAGGTTATCCTGGCGCCCCCTTTGTCCCTTATCTCGCGACCACACCCAACGATCTGACCATGGCCGTGCAGTATTCCGGTTACGGAATCGGCGAACCTCAGGCTGTCGCCATCGATGCCGGTGGTAACGCGTGGGTAGCGAATGCCACCAACGCAGTAACCGAACTTAGCGCGGCAACAGGAGCCCCACTCTCGGGGTCATCTGGGTTTACCACGGGAAGCCTCAATGGACCGACGTCGATCGCCATCGATACATCCGGCAAGACATGGGTGACAAACTGCGGCTCTCCGTGCTCGGGCACGGGCAGCGCGAGTAGCATCACCGTGATGACACCAGGCGGTGGTGGCGTTTCCTCATCGAACCTGACCGGAGGCGCGCTGAATGGCGCGTACGGCCTGTCGCTGGATGCGTCGCCCCGGGCATGGATTGCGAACTCACTCGGCACGAATATCTCCGTCTTCAATAGCACCGGCGATGCGAGTTCAGGAAGCGGCTACAGCTCTACCTACCAGTCGAATACCACCGCAACGGCAGTCGATACCAGTGGCAACGCATGGTCGGTGAGCCCGTCGACGAATGCCGTGACGGAGTTCACCTCGGTGGGCGGCGCAGGCGCGAACAGTTATCAGGGCTCGGGCGTCTCCTATCCCTTCGCCGTGGCGATCGACGCCAGCAACCGGCCTTGGATCGTCGACCAGGGCTCAAATGCCTTGACCGTGCTTAACGCCGGCACGCCCATCTCGGGTAGCCCGTTTAGCGGTGGCGGCTTGTCCACACCAAACTCGATCGTCCTCGATGGTAACGGGACTGCCTGGATCTCCAATGCGAACGGCTCGGTGTCGGCGTTCACCAGTTCTGGCACGGCTGTCACACCATCCACCGGGTTCATCCCCGGCCAGTACCAGTCTGGAACCGTATACGCCAATGGCGTGGCGGTGGACGGCTCAGGCTCCCTCTGGGTCACCGTCTGCGGCAGCTACTGCGGCGGCACGGGCAGCGACGCTGTCTACCAGATGATCGGCGTGGCGACGCCGGTGATCACACCGATTGCCGCGGGCCTCTCCAGCACACTGGCAACCAAGCCTTAAGCCAGGGATGGCCGGGGCGTCACCGCCGATGCCGTAATAGTCACCGTTGCTGCCTCGAGTCCTGCTGAGCGTGCGGTGACTGATATCTGTCCGGCCACCAGTGACGACTGCACGATGGCCATGCACAGACCGTTGAATGCGCTTCGCTCTGCTTTGGTTGGACCCTCAGGTCTGTCCGGCTCATAGCAAGTAGGATCGCCATTGCCCACTCCGAGAACTCGACCGGGCCCCGTCAACTCGAAGTTGACCTTGTTGGAAGCCACGGGCACAGGCTGACCATTTGCATCGACGACCTTTACAGTCACAATCGATACATCCTCGCTATCAGCATTGACGGCAACTCTGTCCGCGGTCAGCACCAGCTTGGCGGCTTCACCTGCTGTCTCATGAGCTGTCGTCAACACGACTTGCCCCTTCGCTGACGCGCGCGCTTCCAGCTTACCCGGAGCATATTTCGCCTTCCACACAAGGTGCCCGTTTTTCTCCACGACCTGCGAGCCAAGGCTCATGCCATTGAGAAACAGCTCTACGCTCTGCTGATTAGAGTAGCCCCAGACTTCGATCTCCTCGCCTTCCCTGCCCGGCCACGTCCAGTGAGGAAACAGATGCAGCGCAGGCTCCGGCGACCACCATGTCTTGTAGTAAAAGTAGTTGTCCTTCGGAAACCCGCATGTATCCATCAGCCCGAAGTGCGAGCTGATGCAAGGCAGATGATAAGGCGTCGGCTCCCCGCGATAGTCAAATCCCGTCCACACAAATCCGCCGGCCAGCCAATCGCGCTCGGCATAAAACTTCCACCACTCTTCCGCGGTGTTACCCCACCTCGGCTTATTGATGTCGTACGCACTCACATATCCCTTCACCACATCGTCGGCATAGATGCCTCGTGTTGAAAGCGTGCTGGCTGTCTCCGTTCCAATCAGCGGCTGATTCGGAAACTTCAACCGATAAGCATCGATGCCGTCGTCCTTATAGTTGAAGCCCTGCACATCGACGACCGTCGACAACCCGTGCCCCCACTCGCCATTCATCGCAGCGGTCACCGGCCGGCTCGGATCGAGCTTCCGCACCAGCCGTTTCATCGTCGCGCCAATCCGCGCACCACGCTCCGAACCCTGCTGCCGCTCCTCATTCGCAATCGACCAGATCACCACGCTGGGATGATTGCGGTCCCTGCGGACCATCCGCTCCAACTCGCTCAAACCCTCAGGCCCCGAAGAAAACATCCGCGTCTCATCCAACACCAGCATCCCCAGCCGGTCGCACGCATCCAGCAACTCCGCCGTAGGCGCATTGTGCGACGTCCGGTAAGCATTCGACCCCATCTGCTTGAGGCATTCGATGCGATAAGACTGAAGACGGTCAGGCAGCGCAACGCCGACTCCCGCATGGTCCTGATGATTGCAAGTCCCCTTGATCTTGACCGGCTTGCCGTTCAGGAATAATCCTTTGTCCGCATCGAAATAAACCGTGCGGATTCCAAAGCTTGTCTCGTCGCGATCTACTTCATGTCCATCCACCTCAACAGCCGTAATCAACTTATAAAGATTAGGCTTCTCGATCGACCATAAAGCTGGGCCCACGAGACTCGTCTGCAACGCAAACGTTTTCTCCTCGCCCGCCTCAACACGCTGCACCGCGCATACCGCAGACACGACCGTTATTCCTTTGGAATCGACTACCGAGGCATGCACACGGCACATCGCATCCGTCAGGCTCTCGTTCACCACTTCCGTGCTGATCTTCAGCGTTGCACGCCCGTCCTTCACCTCTGACTGAATGAAGCTTCCCCAGCGGGCGATGTGCAGCGGCGCTGTCTTGGTCAACCAAACATGCCGGTAGATGCCCGCACCCTCATAAAACCAGCCTTCGCCGTAGGAAGCATCAACTCTGACAACCAAAATATTCTTGTCGCCGTAGTTTAGAAGATCGCTTACATCGATCGTTGCCGGCGCGTAGCCGCTGAAGTTTGTCTCCAGATAATGTCCATTGATAAAGACCATGGCATCGCGGAAGACGCCATCGAATTCAATCGAAATGCGCTTGCCAAGATCGTCCGCCGGGATGCTAAAGCTGCGCCTGTACCAGCCGACACTGGTAGCGGGAAACTGCCGTCCCAGGGGCTTTCCCCCATGCCATACGACATCGCGTTCGAGCACAAACGGCAGCACCACAGCCCAATCGTGGGGCAGGTCTACAACCTCCCACGCAGCATCGTCGAAGGGAGCATTCGCTCTGACGCCGGCGGGACCGCCTGCCTCACCCGATTTGGCAAAGGTCCCCAGCTCAGCCATTTTCCCGAAGCCGAAGTCCTTCTCCGGATCGCTCGCATGACCC
>Ga0302310_10002997_pt1 | contig 13327 bp, 13 predicted proteins | sample III_Palsa_N1_2_FD_200451 | JGI IMG/M metagenome (GOLD analysis project Ga0302310, IMG submission 200451) | Peat permafrost microbial communities from Stordalen Mire near Abisko, Sweden - III_Palsa_N1_2 | ecosystem: Environmental > Terrestrial > Soil > Palsa > Peat permafrost | place: Sweden... | reverse complement strand
ATCACCTCGATCGCCAGTTTCGTGCGGGGTGGGGCCAACATGTTCATGGCCGCAATATCGCCCCAAAGCCAAACTTTCTAAAGTTCTTTGAGGCTCATTTTGAAAAGAATTTAAATCAAGAAACGCTATTCAAGAGTGGCCGGATCATTCCTGGGCGCCGGAGCTCATGCCGTAGCCGTGAAGGCGCGCCGCGGTCTCGACCATCTCCTCATTGCTCAGCAATACCGGACCACCGATCAGTAGTGAGTGATAATATTGCTTGGCGATGGTCTCCAGCTCCACCGCCCGCCACAATGCATGCTTAAGCGACTCGCCCCACACCACCATCCCGTGATTAGCCAATAAACAGGCGCTTCGATCAGCCAAAGCCGCCACTGCCAGATCGGCGAATTCCTGCGTGCCGAACGTGGCGTAAGTCGCGCAACGGATCGGAGCGCCGCCGAATATTCCCGCCATATAGTGACAAGCCGGTATCTCCCGTCGCGTCATCGAAAGCACGGTTGCGAAGATCGCATGCGTGTGAACCACCGCCTGAGCCTCAGGGAAAGCACGAAAAATTCCATGGTGGAGCCGCCACTCGCTCGAAGGCCGAAGCAGCCCTTGCCAATCCGGCTCCCCCGTGAGTACGGTCGATGCCAAATGCGCCGGCTCCAGCTCATCATATGCCACCGAGGTGGGTGTAATCAGCATCCGCCCTTCATACCGCAGACTAACATTTCCCGAGGTACCTTGATTAATACCCAGCGCGTTCATATGGCGCGCCGTCTCTATCAATTCGCGCTTCTTTTGCTCAAGCACGCAACACCTCCCCAGCCGGTCCGGTCCCACGCGTGGTAAAGACCCTGTGGGCCGCCGTCCATGGAGCACCGTGGCAATTCTCGCTCCGGACTTGCACCCAAACTCCCCAATCTCTAGAGTAGAGATCAGTTGCGAGAGATTCGCAACTAGAGACGGAGTTTGTGTGGTGGCGAAGGACGGACAAGCGATCGGACGGCGTTGCGAGCGGGCGGTGATCACTGCGTACCGCGAGCTTCGCGATCACGGCAACAACGACCTCGACGCGTTTCGCGCCTGCACCACGCTTTACCGCATCCATCATCCGGAATCCTCGGTTTCGGAAGCTCGCGCCCTAGTTTCGGAATGGATCGACCATCACATCGTCCGTGCCGCACCGGGACCAACACCGGGTTGCGACTGCGACTAGCTCTCGTGCCGGTCGCCCCGCAGAAGAACCTGCATAGCGCTCCAATTCATAACCAAGTGCCTCCAACCAACGCCCCCCGAGCCGCTGGCGCATTTCGGCGTGGCGATTTTTGCCTTTCCACTGCCGGCGCTGCTAAAAGGCCGCAACACTCACTGACCGGGATAGAATTCTGATGGCTGGCCACAGTCACGTAAAGAATGTCATGCACCGCAAAGGCGCCCAGGACGCGAAGAAGGGGCGCCAATTTGCCAAGTTGATCCGCGAAATCACCGTTTCGGCTCGCGCTGGTCTACCCGACCCAGCGATGAACCCACGCCTTCGCGCGGCGGTATCCGCGGCGCTCAAAGCCAATATGCCGCGCGACACCGTCGATCGCGCGATCAAGAAAGCCAGCGGCGCCCAGGCCGGCGAGGATTATTTCGAAGTCCGCTATGAAGGCTACGGCCCCGCCGGCGTCGCGGTGATCATCGAAACCCTTACCGACAATCGCAACCGCACCGCCGCCGAGGTCCGCTCAGCCTTCGCCAAGCATGGCGGGGCATTGGGAGAGACCAACTCGGTCTCATTCCTGTTCAATCGTCTCGGCGTGGTCCGCTACCCTGCCAGAGCCGCCAGCGCCGATACGATGCTGGAAGCCGCGATCGAGGCAGGCGCCGAGGACGTGGAATCCGACGCCGAAGCCCACGAGATAACCTGCGCGGTCGACGATTTCTTTGCGGTGCGCGACACACTGGAGGCCCGATTCGGCGCCCCGGAATCGGCGAAACTCGATTGGCGCCCCACCACCCTGATCACGCTCGACGAAGACCGGGCCCAATCTCTGCAAAAGTTGATCGATGTGCTGGAAGAAAGCGACGACGTACAGAACGTCTATGCTAACTTCGATATTCCCGAATCGGTAATGCAGAAGCTCTCCGCCTGATGCCCCTGTTTAAGCACACATGATCCGGCTGCTCGGCCTTGATCCCGGCCTGCGATTCACTGGCTGGGGATTGATCGAGGTCGAAGGCAACCGGTTGCGGCACCTTGCCGACGGCGTGGTTGCGACCGACTCGGGCCTCTCCGTCCCCGAGCGGCTAAAGTTCTTGCATGACAACCTAATGCTCCTGCTCGAACTGCACCGCCCCGACGAAGCCGCGGTCGAGGAAACTTATGTCAATCGCAACGGTGCCTCCACGCTCAAGCTAGGCTACGCGCGGGGGATAAGCCTGTTGGCGCCGGCTTTGTTCGGCATTCCCGTGGCCGAATATGCCGCCAAGTCGGTCAAATCCTCAGTCGTCGGCAACGGCAACGCCGACAAAAACCAGGTCGGCGTGATGGTCCGTCGACTATTACCTGGAGCCAGCATCGGACGCGCCGATGCTTCAGATGCGCTGGCCGTGGCGATCTGCCATGCGCATCATCGCAGCACACGCAGCGCCTGGGGACTCGATATCAAGGGGGCCCGTCTATGATCGCACTGCTGACCGGCAACCTGGAAGCGATCGAGTCCGATCGCTGCATCATCGACGTGAACGGCGTAGGTTACCTGGTATTCGCTTCGACTCGCACGCTCGATCATCTGAACGCCGCCACCGGCCCGGCGCGAGTTTTGATCGAAACTCAGGTGCGCGAGGATGCGATCAACCTCTACGGCTTCGCCGACGCCGCCGAACGCGACTGGTTCCGACTTCTCACCACTGTCCAAGGTGTCGGCGCGCGACTTGCCCTTAATATCCTGTCCACCCTCTCACCGCGCGACCTGGTGGCCGCAATCAACGCCGGCGATCGCGGCTCGCTCACGCGCGCCAGCGGCGTCGGAGTAAAACTTGCCATCCGCCTGCTCACCGAACTGCGAGATAAAGCCGGCGGCATGCCCACCGCTCCTGGATTCGTCTCCATTGTACCTGTAGCCCCACCAGGGCCGGCCGCTGACGCAGTCTCCGCCCTTATCAACCTCGGCTACCGCCGCCCCGAGGCCCAGGCCGCCATCGATCACGTCGAAGCCCGCTTGGGTAAAGGCGAATCTCTCGATCGGCTGATCCGCGAAGGCCTGAGGGAGCTGTCACATTGAATAACACAAGTAAGAAAGTGTTCTTTTTTGCAAAAAAGAACCAAAAAACTTTTGTCAGTAAGACACCATTCAAATGAGTGAGGAACGGACCGTATCGGGCGTCCGCACTAATGAGGACGCCGCCGAAGCGTCGCTGCGCCCGCAGACCATGGCCGAGTTCGTTGGGCAGAAAGCCTCGCGTGAGAACCTCTCGATCTTTATCGAAGCCGCCAAAGGTCGCGGCGAAGCACTCGACCACGTCCTGCTGCACGGCCCCCCAGGGCTGGGCAAAACCACACTCGCTCAGATCATTGCCCGCGAACTTGGCGTGGGGTTCCGCGCCACCTCAGGACCGGTAATCCAGCGCGCCGGTGAACTCGCAGCAATCCTCACTAACCTGCAGCCGCGCGACGTCCTGTTTATCGATGAAATCCACCGTCTGCAGCCTACCATCGAGGAAATACTGTATCCCGCAATGGAGGACTTCGAGCTCGACCTGATTATCGGCGAAGGCCCCGCGGCCCGCACCGTTCGCATCGATCTGCCACCTTTTACTCTTGTGGGCGCCACCACCCGCGCCGGCTTGCTCGCCACGCCCCTGCGCGACCGCTTCGGGATCCCCCTCCGGCTGCAATTCTATACCCCGGAGGAACTTGAACTGATCGTCCGTCGTGGCGCCGAAAAACTGGGATTCGCGCTAGCCCCCGATGGCGCCGCCGAGATCGCACGCCGCGCCCGGGGTACCCCGCGCATTGCCGGCCGTCTGCTCCGCCGGGTGCGCGACTTTGCCGCCGTCGCCGGCCAGAAGTTGGTCGATCGTTCCATTGCCGACCATGCTTTGCAACGTCTGGAGGTAGACGCGCGCGGCCTCGATGCGATGGATCGCCGCTACATGCGCCGGATGGCGGACCACCATTCCGGAGGCCCAGTCGGGGTGGAGACCTTGGCGGCCGCATTGGCCGAAGCGCGCGATACTATCGAAGATGTAATCGAACCGTACTTGATCCAGGAAGGTTTGATCATGCGTACTAGTCGGGGCCGCATGTTGGGTGAGGCCGGCTGGCGACATCTCGGCTTGCTCCCCCCGTCACGCGAAATCCAACTGGATCTACTATCCGAAGACCCATGAGCAGATTGTCCCCCCACCAAACGTACAAAAGTTTTTTGCTTCTTTTTTTCAAAAAAGAAGCCTTCCTTCCCTTACCTTTGCCTTCAGTCCAGAGATGACCTCCGCTGCCCACGATTATTTCTTACGAGTCTACTACGAAGACACGGACGCCGCGGGTGTGGTCTACCATGCGTCCTACCTCCGCTTCGCCGAGCGGGCCCGCACCGAGGCTCTGCGCAAAGCCGGCGCACCCCACGCGGAAATGGCGCAGCAACATGACATGATCTTCATGGTGCGACGCGTAGATATCGAGTATTTGCGTCCCGCGCGGCTCGATGCCTGGCTTCGAGTCGCGACCTTGGTCGAACATGTCGGCGGCGCCTCGGCGCGGCTGCGCCAGATCGTCACCGAGGCCGAGAAAACGGTAGCTGTGCTCACCGTATGGCTTGTTTGCGTAAGGTCAGGCGATGGTCGCCCGGCCAGAATACCCGAGCGTTGGCGGAGCGTGCTGACAGCTTGGCAAGGAGAGTTGGATCGTGGATCAGGCGGTTAGTGCCGTAAATTTGGGTGCCGCGACGGCTGACATGTCGCTGTGGGGCCTGTTCGTTCAGGCTGACATCATCGTCAAAATCGTGATTATCGGGTTGCTTCTCGCCAGCGTCTGGGTTTGGGCGGTCTGGTTCGACAAGTTCTTCAGCCTGCGTCGCGCCAACCGATCAGCCGATGCGTTCGAGGACCGCTTCTGGTCCGGCGGCAGTCTCGACGATCTCTATGAACAGCAGGGCGCGCAGCCGCAGCATCCGATGGCCGCCGTGTTCGGCGCCGCCATGGCCGAATGGCGCCGCACGGCACGTGTTGCCGGCGCCGATATCGCGCGCACCGGGGTGAAGGAGCGCGTCGATCGCGCCGTGAATGTGACCATCGGGCGCGAAATGGAACGAATGGAGCGTTGGCTGATCCTGCTTGCGTCGGTCGGTTCGGTGGCGCCTTTCGTGGGCTTGTTCGGGACCGTGTGGGGCATCATGCGATCGTTTTCTTCGATCGCCCAGATGCACAACACCAATCTCTCGGTGGTGGCGCCTGGTATTGCCGAAGCTTTGTTCGCCACCGCGATCGGCCTGGTCGCCGCCATTCCGGCCGTGCTGTTTTACAATAAGATCAGCGTCGATCTCGATCGTTTTGCCTCCCGCCTGGAAGGCTTCGGTTCCGAGTTCGGCGCCATCCTGTCTCGCCAATCGGAAGAGAGGACCTAGATCATGGCCGGTAGCGTGAGGAGCAGAGGGGGTAGTGCTGCCGGCGGCCGCAGACGCAATCGCGTGATGGCCGAAATCAACGTCACTCCGATGGTCGACGTGATGCTGGTGTTGCTGATCATTTTCATGGTCACCGCGCCGCTGCTCACGTCGGGGGTTAACGTCGATCTCCCCAAAACCTCCGCTTCTCCGCTGGACCAGGACGCCAAGCCGCTGACCATCAGTATCGACGCCCAAGGCAAAATCTATCTGCAGGACGCGGAGGTGCAATCCACCGATCTGGTGACCAAACTGCAGGCACTCACAACCACCAATGGCCAGCAAGACAATGACCGCCGCATTTACGTGCGTGCCGACAAGTCGATTTCCTACGGCCAGGTGATGGAAGTGATGGGCACCATCACTGAAGGCGGTTTCACCAAAGTGGCGCTGCTTGCCGAACAGCCGGCGAGCGGCGCGCCGGTGTCCCAATAATCTCCCCCGATGACCTCGTTTGGCCGCGTCAGATGACCCCCAGGTTGCGCTGGAGCCTGGGATTTTCCCTGCTCCTTCACCTTTTGGTCCTGCTCGCGGTTCTGATCAGCCTGCCGCCCGCGAATTTGCCTGAGGCTGCCAATGGCACGTCGTTCGAGGTGCAATTCGAGAGCGTGCCCAAAGCTCCGGCCAAGGGCCCGATCGCCCGGCGCTCTCCCACTCCCTCACCGAGGGCTACCCAGCCGCAGCAACCTAAACCGCAGCCGATAGCGCCCGATACCGCTCCGCCGCCCCCGCCGCCGCCCGCACCCCCTAAAGCCCAAGCCGCGCAGATCACGCCCACGCCACCAAAACCGATTCCCACACCGCCGACGCCTGCCCTCACCCCCACGCCGACGCCGGTGAAGGTTGAACAACCCAAGCCGGCCCAAAACCAGGCTCTGGCAACTTCGATCCCGACCCCGCCGGAACCGGTGCCGGTGCCGCCGAGCCCAAGCACTACCAGCCAGCCCAACCAGACCAAGAATCCAGCCCCCGATAGCGACTCGCTGCTGAATACTTTGGCCAAGCTGCGCTCCGTCACCAAAGACAATGCACCCCCCACCGCCGTTGCCAACCCTGACAGCGGTGGCTCAACCGCCGATTCGGGCAACCCCAATAGCGACGACACCAGCAAGCTCACCGCCGCGCAAATCGGCGCCATTGGCGATGCCGTTCGCCCCTGCTGGACACGCGACGCCGGCGCGTTCCATGCCGATCAACTGCATGTCTTGCTCCAGGTGGTGACCGATCAGAATGGCGTGGTTCGGGAAGCGCACGTGGCTCCGTCCGACCTTGACCGGGTGAATTCCGACCCGGTTCTACTCGCCTTTAGCGATCGCGCCACAAACGCCGTGCTTGACGCCAAATGCGCGACCCTGCCACTGCCGCCGTCGATGCTTGGGCAGGTCCACACCTTCAGCTTCCTGTTCAACCCATGATAGATTTCTCTCACCACAGACTTCGCTCACCCCAGGGGGGTATCCGATGACCGACCATGATCCAGCCTTGCTCGGGCGCCGCGGCTTACTCGGCGCCACCGCCAGCCTGCTCGCAGTACCCGCCGCACTCGCACAAACCGCGCCGCCGGCCGCGGCACCAGCCACTGCGCCGCAAAGCGCGGTTATCACGGTGAACCAGGCCCGCACCGAGCCGATTCCGATTGCGATTCCCAACTTTCCTGGCGCCGACGATCAAATGTCGGCGCTCGGCGCCCAGATCACCGGCGTTATCTCCGACGACTTGTCCCGCTCCGGCCTGTTCAAGGCGATCAGCCAGCAGGCATTCATCGGCAACGACACCGGTGATGTCCCGAACTTCAGCAACTGGTCCTCGGTCGGAGCGAACGCTCTGGTCACCGGCAAGCTGCTCGACGCCGGCAACGGCCAACTACGAGTGGAATTCCGCCTTTGGGACGTGCTCCCTCAAACTCAGATCCAAGGTACCGCCTACACCACGCAGCCGAGCAATTGGCGCCGCATCGCCCACATCATCGCCGATGTGGTCTATCAACGGCTTCTCGGTGAATCGGGGTATTTCGACACTCGCATCGTTTATGTCGCCGATAGCGGGCCGCTGCTCCACCGCACGAAGCGACTCGCCATCATGGACCAGGATGGCGCCAACAACCGCTTTCTCACCGACGGCACCTGGATGGTGCTCACGCCGCGCTGGCATCCCACCCGCGACGAAATCGCCTTCATGAGCTACAACAACAACCGGCCGCGGGTTTATACGTTCAATCTCGGCAACGGCGAACAGGCCGTGCTCGGCGAATTCGAGGGCATGACTTTTGCGCCGCGTTTCAGTCCTGACGGCAACTCCATTATCATGTCGGTCACCAACGGCGGTGGGTCCGATATCGTTACCGTCGACCTATCCTCCGGAGCACGCAACCGCTTCGCGAGTTCCGGCGCGATCGACACTTCGCCTTGCTATAGTCCGGATGGCACGCAGATCTGCTTCGAATCGGATCGTGGCGGGGATCAGCAAATCTATGTAATGGATAGTTCCGGCAACAATGTGAAGCGCATCAGCTTCGGCGACGGGCGCTACGGCACGCCGGTGTGGTCGCCGCGCGGCGACCTGATCGCCTTCACCAAGCCGAGCTCGAATTCGAGTCCGTTTTCGATCGGAGTGATGGAGCCCGACGGCTCGAACGAGCGGATTCTCTCGGAGGGATTTGACGTCGAGGGTCCCAGCTTCGCCCCGAACGGAAGGGTGCTGACCTTCTGGCGTCAAAACCCCTCTCTCAACTCATACGGCTCTGGGTATAGCGAGCGTCTGGTCACAATCGACATCGAGGGTTTCAACGAACGAGTGATCGACACCCCGACCGATGCCTCCGCGCCCGCATGGTCGCCGCTCAATACCTGACGTCTGGGTAATTTCCGAGGCTACACTTGCCAATGATTCTTCATCTATTGTCCGGATGCAAACAGCTCTCTCGGAACTAAAGACGAATGTTACACTTCAGGAGAGTCTGCAGCCAGCTTTCGTTCGACAATCGGACCCTCTTGCCAAGCGTGCCGGGAGACACGTTTGTCGTATGCCTAACCCGGGTTAGACGTAAAAAAGTCGATTCCGGAAGAAATCTATTGTGCGTTGCACACACATGTCTCGTATGTGTGGATAAATTTGATACAGGTGCTTGACCTGGAACGATCTACTGAGCTAATCGCCCTGCTGAGTGCGACGGGATCGAAACTTTCCGATTTCGTTGCAAGAACCTATAATCCGTTGCCCCAACCGCCTGCCCCAGATGGGACTGTAGAGACAATGAACATCAAGATTTTTGGCGCCCTCGCCGCTGTCGCTCTGCTGGCGGCCTGCTCGAGCACCCCGCCCGCGACCGTTTCAACCAACAACCAAGTCCAAGGCTCCGTCGCCCAACCGCCGGGCGGTCCGCCGCCAGGCAGTGAAGCGGACCTGGTCGCCAATGTCGGCGACCGCGTATTCTTCGCCTTTAACCGGTCGGACCTGACCGACGAAGCCAAGGCGACGCTTGACCGTCAGTCTGCTTGGCTGGCCAAGTATCCGAGCGTCAGCCTCCAAGTCGCGGGCAACTGCGACGATCGCGGCACCGAAGAATACAACCTCGCCCTCGGCAACCGTCGTGCCACCGCCGCGAAGGATTACCTGGTGGCAAAGGGTGTCGACGGTTCGCGTCTGACCACCATCAGCTATGGCAAGGATAAGCCGACCGCGACCGGCGATAACGAGCAAGCCTGGGCCCAGAATCGCAACGCCATCTCCTCGGTGCAGTGATCGCACGAAGCCTGGTTCGGGGAATTCCCCGAATCTCGCTTGAAGACTCGAAAAGCCGGCATCCGATGGATGGCGGCTTTTCCTGTTTCACCACGCTTACTTGGCGTGCCGTGCTACCTTCCCTTCCGTCCTGTGGTTGCGTAAGCCGGATGCTTGCCTAGATAACCTGCGCCATGCCGGAGACCGCCATGAAGTACCTGAGAATCGCGCTATTTCTCGCCTCGCTGCTGGCGGTGGCGCCCGCCGTTGCGCAGGACGATGTTTCAACTCCCGACGCGATCGCGCTGCGCAATCAGATTCTGCAATTACAAGCCCAGGTAAACGCGCTGCAGGCCGCCCAGAACGCCAATCAAAATGGTGACCAAGGCAGCGGAGCGCCCAGTTCGTTGGCCGCTCCGGTGCCGCTTTCGGGATCCGGCGCCCCGCCGGCTCCCGCTTCAACGCCCAATAGCGATCTGCTTCCCGAACTGGTGACCAGGATTTCCACGCTCGAGGATCAGGTCCGCAGCCTCACCGGACAAGTGCAGGATCTCACCAATCAGTTGCAGCAGCAGAACCAGTCATTCACCAAGCAGATCGGCGACATCAACTTCCAGCTTCAAGGGGGTACCGGCGCTGCCCCGAATTCCAACGCGCCGGCTGCCGCCGCCCCCGGCGCTGCTTCTCCGGCCCCCGCGACAGCTCCACCGAATGCGGGCGCGCCTACCAGCCTCAACACGGCTGGCAGCGGCTTCCCGGTTGGCACGCTCGGCACCCTGCCGGCTGACCAAGCGCAGCCTGCACCCGCCCCGGCCGCGGCACCCGCGGCGCCGACCGCGCAGGACACGCTGCAAGACGGCATCGATGCGTTGAGCCAGAAGCATTATTCCGTCGCAGCGAAGGACGCGAGACTGGTGCTCGCAACCGATAGCGCTTCGCCGGCCGGCTATGACGCTCAGTTCCTGTTGGCCCGCGCGCTCGCCGGCCGGGGCGACTGGGAACATGCGGCAGTAGCCTATGACGACACCTACACCCGGGCGCGCTACGGCTCCCATTCGCAAGACGCACAATTGGGCGAGGCCAGGGCCTTGCTCGCTTTGGGCGACAACGGCGCCGCATGTGGTGCGCTTAACCGGCTGACCAAGCAGTATGCCACTCCCCGAGCCGACCTCCGGCCGGAGATCGCCCGCGTCCATGCCCGGGCCTGCGGCGCCTGAGCGAGACTCTCTCCGCTGAATTCATTTCCGCCATGTCCCAACTGGGACCCTGGGGTGACAGGCCGATCGCGGTAGCGGTGTCCGGCGGGCCGGATAGTCTGGCGCTTGCCATGCTCGCCTGGGATTGGTGCAGAGCTTCCCGTCGCGCCATGATGGTACTCACTGTGGATCACGGACTCCGCGCCCAATCCGCCTTTGAAGCACGCGATGTCGCCGCTTTGATGGGTGCACGCGAAATCCCCTGCCGCATCCTGACTCTGCCCGATCTTGCCCCCGGCACCGGGATCGCCGCCCGAGCGCGCGAGGCGCGCTATCAGGCCCTGATCGCCGCCTGCCGTACAGCCGGAGTTATCGATTTGCTGCTCGGACACCATTCGCGTGATCAGGCTGAGACGTTGCTGATGCGCCGCGCCAAAGCCAGTGGCCCGGCGGGCCTTGCCGGGATGGCCGGGGTCCACCTGCGTGACGGTGTCAGACTGGTTCGCCCATTGCTTGCAACCCCTCACGATTCCCTTCGTGCCGAACTTCGCCACCGCCGCATCGCCTGGGTGGAGGATCCGTCGAACCAGGACCTGCGTTCCAGCCGAGTGCAGTTTCGCGCCGAGCTTACCGATCCGGACACCGAAACACTCGTAGCCACGGCCCGAGACGCAGGCACGGCTCGTGCCGGATCCGAGGTCAACACCGCGGTTTGGCTCGCCCGGCATGCCACAATCAGGCCTGAGGGATTTGCATATCTCGATGCTCTGGCATGCCCACCTGGAGCTCTGTCCGCTTTGATCCAAGCGATCGGCGGTCGCGCTTATCCGCCTTCCTCCGCGTCCGTCGCCGGCCTCGCAGGTAACTTACGACCGGCGACGCTCGCCGGCACGCGCCTGATGAAGGCTCGTGACGCTGCTGGCTTTCTTCTGCTGCGGGAACAATCGGCCATCGCGCCGCCTGTTCCGGCCGAAGAAAATATCTTATGGGATCAACGTTTTCGCCTGATCAAGCGCGGACGTCTGCCGGAGCTCGCAACAATCGGAGCGCTGGGCCCCGATGCCGCCCGATTGCGCGATTACTCTCACCTGCCGGCGTCCATCTTGCGCACGCTGCCGGCCATTCGCGCGGGCGCCGCATTGCTCCATGTGCCGTTTTTATCCGCCGGCGCGCTCAATTCCGATACCGGGACGGTGACATGTTTCAATCCTCCCCATCCTGCAGCGGGCGCTTTATTTCGCACCATCGAGGGTTGAGGGGATGCGCAACATCGACATGCGTCCTATCTTCTGCTCATCATAGGCTGAAACGGGGCTGGAGCCTCGCAACTACTGGCTGGGACCTACTGGAATGAATAATTTCTGGCGCAATCTGCTGCTCTTGGGCATCGTCGTACTGCTGCTGTTTGTGCTGTTCAACCTGTTTCAGCCCGGCCAGTCCGCGCGCGGCCCCGCGCCGCTTGCTTATTCGGACTTCCTCTCGGATGTCAACCAGGGCCAAATCAAGGACGTTGTTATCCAAGGTCATGATGTTACCGGCCATCTTGGCAACGGTAGCGAGTTCCAGACCTATACGCCCGACGATCCGACCATGGTACAGCGCCTGACTGACAAGCAGATTCAAGTCACCGCCAAGCCTGAAGACGCCGACGGCAACGTGTTCGTCCGCATTCTCTTCTCCTGGGGCCCGATTCTGGCGGTGATCGTGTTCTGGATCTTCGTCATGCGTCAGATGCAATCGGGCGGCGGCCGTGCCATGGGCTTCGGCAAGTCCCGCGCCCGCATGCTGACCGAAAAACAAGGCCGGGTGACCTTCGACGACGTCGCCGGCATCGACGAGGCGAAGCAGGAATTGCAGGAAATCGTGGATTTCCTCAAGGACCCCGGCAAATTCCAGCGCCTGGGCGGCAAAATACCCAAGGGCGTGCTGTTGGTCGGCCCTCCCGGCACCGGTAAAACTTTGCTGGCGCGCGCCATCGCCGGTGAAGCCAACGTGCCCTTCTTCACTATCTCGGGTTCGGATTTCGTGGAGATGTTCGTCGGCGTCGGCGCTTCCCGCGTCCGCGATATGTTCGAGCAGGGCAAAAAGAATGCCCCGTGCATCATCTTCATCGACGAAATCGATGCGGTCGGGCGCCATCGCGGCGCCGGCCTGGGCGGCGGCAACGACGAACGCGAACAGACCCTCAACCAGATGCTGGTCGAGATGGACGGGTTTGAGAGCAACGAGGGCGTGATCCTGATCGCCGCTACCAACCGTCCCGACGTGCTTGATCCCGCACTGCTCCGCCCCGGCCGCTTCGACCGCCAGGTCGTGGTGCCCAACCCGGATGTGGTCGGCCGCGAAAAGATCCTGCGCGTGCATATGCGGAAGGTGCCGCTGGCCTCGGACGTCGATGCCAAAACCATCGCCCGTGGCACACCGGGTTTTTCCGGCGCCGATCTGGCGAATTTGGTGAACGAGGCTGCGCTGCTCGCCGCTCGCTTGGGCAAACGCACCGTTGCCATGGCGGAACTCGAATTCGCCAAGGACAAGGTGATGATGGGCGCCGAACGCCGCTCGCTGGTGATGAGCGACGAAGAGAAGAAGATGACCGCCTATCACGAAGCCGGTCACGCGCTCTGCTCGATCCACAGCACACACTGCGACCCCGTGCACAAGGCCACCATCATCCCGCGCGGCCGCGCCCTTGGCATGGTGATGAGCCTGCCCGAAGGCGACCGCTACTCCACCAGCCGCGCCAAACTGGTGGATCAACTGATGATGGCCATGGGT
>Ga0302310_10002976_pt1 | contig 13378 bp, 10 predicted proteins | sample III_Palsa_N1_2_FD_200451 | JGI IMG/M metagenome (GOLD analysis project Ga0302310, IMG submission 200451) | Peat permafrost microbial communities from Stordalen Mire near Abisko, Sweden - III_Palsa_N1_2 | ecosystem: Environmental > Terrestrial > Soil > Palsa > Peat permafrost | place: Sweden... | reverse complement strand
GTTTGGCAACGAGACCGCGAAGTGCGTGCTGCCCAGCGAGTTCAAGTATGACAAGGACGCATCGATGTCGCAGGCCGACGTCATCGACCGCTCGTCCTTCACCGCGCAGGTCACCGGTTCGCAGCCCCCGGGCGTTACAGCCTTCCCGGCCCTGTCACCGGGATCGAAGATATACTTCGTCTCGCCCTCCGACGTGGAGCTGGCCGAGTATCTCCGCGCGCAGCGCACCGCAACCATAGCCCAGTGGAGGGCCTACCTCGCGCAGTACGGTACTGCGCCCCACGCTCCCGCGGCCAAAAAATCTCTCGAAGCTCTGCTCCTCCAGGACGGCCAGCAGCAGCTCGCCGCGTATCAAAAGACCAAGCCCAACGCCCCCGGCTACGCCCATCTCAAGACCGCCTCGCAGCGTGCCTACGAGGTCTTCGCGCTTGAGCCCGACCAGTCCGACGCGCAGAAGCTGCAAGCCGATGTCGATACCGAGCTCACGCAGTTGTGCGATACGGGAAGCGCACAACTGGCGCTCTATCGCGCGGCCCTGGCCAGCCACACCAAGGGCTACAAGTCGCTGGTCACTGCCAAGTCCCTCGCCGACGCCACCTTCGATGTCGATCCAAAGTTCCCCGCAGCCCTGGCGCTGCATAAAGAGACCACGCTCGAGTGGACCGCCCTCGACACCGATCTCAAAACCGCCCAGGCCAGGCTCACCGCCCAGCACTACGACGACGCATACGCCGCCGCCAGGAAGTACCTCTCCTTCCTCGAGGAAGAGGACCGCGTCACCGCCATCGTGCAGGCCGACTACAAGTTCCACATGGACCGCGGCGCTGAGTTTGCCAGCACCGACAAGTGGGCGGATGCCGTCGGCGAGTACACCAGGGCCAACGAGATTGCCCCCTCCGATGCCTCGAAGGCTGCCCTCGCCCAGGCCCAGTCCGGACAGTCGACCCAGCAGGACAAGGAGGCGGCTGAGTCAGCCTCGGTCAAGAGCAAAGCCTACACCGACGCCCAGGACCCCATCCAGGCCTATGAAGTGCTCGCCGCCCTCACGCCCGCCCAGCAGAAACTCGTGGCCGATGCGATGGAGGCCGCCCAGCCCGCCTACATCGCAGCCGCCACCGACAAGGCGCACAAGCTTCAGCAGAGCCACACCCCCATAAAGGGACGAGGCGATGAAGACGCCGTCCGTGAGGCCTACGCCTACCTCGAGCGTCTCGACACCCTCTCCGACGATCCCGACGTGAAGGTGCGGCTCGATCTCCTCTCCGACGCCATCAGCGTCTACTACGTCGAAGTGGCCAAGAAATATATAGATCGCCCCGTGGCCTCGGGCGTAGGCCTCGGCTGGAGCTATCTCGGCGAAGCCTCCCACTACAAGCCCGGCCTCGATACCATCCGCGATGAGATGGCCAAGGCCAGCTCCACCTACCAGATGCGCTCCAAACTCTCCGTCGGCGTCGTCTTCCGCGACCAGACCTCCCGCCGCGACAGCATCGGCTTCGCCGAGCAGTTGCAGGACGCCATTGCCACCGGTCTCGAGACCTCCAAACTCCCGGTCAAGGTGATTCGCCCCAGCGCGGCAGGGGCGGGAAATGCCACCGGACAAGCTCTCGACCCCAACTATCAACTGGTCGGCGAGATTCTCCAGCACCGCACCATCAGGAACATTAAGAACGAGACCCTGCAGTCCAAATATCGCTTCGGCGAGCGCGAGATTCCGAACGCTGCCTGGAACGCTGCCGACCAGGCCTACCAGGACGCCGAGACCGCCGTCGACAAGGCACAGAACGACATACGCGCGGCCGAGGCCAAGAAAAACAAAAAGCAGACCGAACAGGCCAACGCGGAACTCGCCAACGCGCAGAAGCAGGCCTCCGAAGCACGGGCCAAAGAGAACACCATCCCCAAGAGCCAGCAGGAAGACGTCATCCGCCCCTACAGCTACACCAAACAGACCATCGACATCAACAATATCGTCGAGCTCTCCTTCCGCATCGTCGATACCAGCGGAAATATCGTCGAGGAGTCCAAGCACGTCATCAAGGAGACCCCGAAGACCTTCACCGTGCTCCAGAACCTCAAGCCGGAAGACACCGAAGGCGTCCGCGATATGGATGCGCCGCCCGACGAAACCCAGCTCATGACCGACGTCGAGATTGCCGCACGCGATGAGCTCGTCAAGCTGGCCTACGGTGAGATAGCCGACCTACCCACCAAGATTCTCGCCACCGCAAGAGCCAAGGTAAAGAGCGAGGACACCGACGCCGCCGCGGAGCTATACATCCTCTACCTCAACTGCACCTCCGCGGGAGACACGCCAGAGAGGCTGGAAGCCATCCAATTCCTCAAGGACACCTACAATATTCGCCACGCCGCCATGCTGAGCGCTTCCGCCCAGTAAGCAGCCTGGAATCTGGCGTACACTGTTCCGGAGGTTGATGTTGTTGTGGGGTGAGTCGCTTGAATCCGCCGCAGCCAACTCGAATCGACAAGTACGATATCCTCGGCGAACTGGGCCGCGGTGGCATGGGAGTGGTCTATCGCGCGCGCGACAGCCGCATGGGCCGCCAGGTCGCCATCAAGACCCTCACCGAGGGCTTCAACGACGACCCCAGCATCCTCCAGCGCTTCTACCATGAAGCCGAGAAGACCGGAAAGCTCAAGCACCCCAACATCGTCACCGTATACGACCTCGGCGAGCAGGACGGCGCCCCCTACATCGTCATGGAGCTCGTCGACGGTCAGTCGCTCGAATCCCTGATCAAGGAAGACCGCACGCCGCTGCTGGAAAAACTCCGCATCGTCGAGCAGGTCTGCTCCGCGCTAGGCTACGCCCACCAGAACGACGTCATCCACCGCGATGTGAAGCCGGCCAACGTCATCGTCCAGCAGGACGGCGTGGCCAAGCTGCTGGACTTCGGCATCGCCCGCGAGGAGAAGAACAACCTCGGCCTCACCCGCACCAACGCGGTCGTCGGCACAGTCCCGTACATGGCGCCAGAACGGCTCCGCGGAGACCCCCTCGATGCCCGCTCCGACATCTTCGCGGCCGGCGTCATGCTCTACCAGACCCTCACCCGTCAGTTGCCGTTTCAAGGCGAGGAAGGCGTGCTCGTCATCAAGCTGATGAGCGAAAAGCATCCGCCCCTGGGGACCTATCTACAGGAGTATCCCGCCGCGCTCGACGGTATCCTCGACCGCTCCCTCGCCAAAAATCCCGACGACCGCTACGCCACAGCAGAGGAGATGGGCGCCGAACTCTTCGCCATCATCGACGAGCTCAAGCGCGAGCACATCGACGACATGATGCTCCAGATCAAGCGGCTCTCCCAGGAGCAGCAGTTTGTCCAGGCCCGTGACGCGCTGCAACAACTCCTCAAGCTCGACCATCAGCACACTGAGGCCCGCCGCATGTTGTCCGAGGTGCAGCGCCATCTCTCCCGCAAGCAGCGCGACGACCAGGCCCAGCGCCTCTCCCTCCAGGCCGAAGACCTTATCCGCGACCGAGAGTTCGTGCAGGCCATCGAACTCCTCGACCAGGCCGCGCAACTGGTCCCAGACGACAAGATCGTCGCCCGCCTGCTCGAAGAGACCCGCAGAAAGCGTGTCCTCCAGGAAAAGGTCGAGCGTTTCCTCCGCAAAGCCGAGACCGCAAGGCTCGCCGGCGACTTCGACACCGCCAGGGCCATCATGGATGAGGCCATGGACGTCGATGCGCAGGACTCGCGCCTGCTCGCCGCCTACGCCGCGCTCGCCCGCCAGGTCGAAGAGGCCGCCCAGCGCGCCAAGGCCTGGGAGCTGATCGAGAAGGCCCGCGCAGAGCTCAAGGAGCGCCGCTACGCCGAGTCCATTCAAATACTCCGCGAGATCGAGCAGATCGATCCCTTCCATCCCGAGTTGCACGGGCTAATGAGTGCCGCCAACACCGGTGCCCAGCAGGAACAGCGCCGTAAGGTCCTCGATGAAGTGGAGGCCGTGGTCGCCCGCGCCACCACCCACGAGCAGGCGCGGTCCGCCCTTGAAACCATTCAGGCTGCCATTGAAAAGTCCGGCAGCGATCACGCCCTTCTGCGCCTCCAGGCCCAGGTCATGCGCCAGGTCAAGGAGTTTACTGACAAGCGTCTGCTCGAAGACACAGCCCGCGAGTGCCGCGCCAAGCTCGACGCCTCACCGTCGGAGGCGCTCCAGATCGTGCAGACCGCCCTCGCCCAATTGCCCGGCAACGAGAACTTGCTCGCCCTCCAAACCAGCATTCAGGATCGTCTCGCACGCCAGAGTCTTGAAGAGCGCCGAACCGAGCTTCTCAAGCAAGCCCACCAGGCGCTCTCGGAGGGCCGCTTCGCCGACGCCGTCAAGGTGCTCGAAAGCTGCCAGGCTGAACTGCAATCGCATGAGATCTCAGAGCTGCTGGAGTTCGCCCGCACTGAGATGGATAGCCACGAGCAGAGTCAGTACCTCGCCGCCAGCCTCGCCGAGGGTCAGCGGTTGGTCAGCGAAGGTCTCTACTCTGAGGCCATCGAACTCCTCGAACCCCACGCCACGGACGCCGCCATCCGCTCCCTGCTAGACCAGGCGCAGACCCAGATGAAAGCCGCCATGGAGAAGGCCGAAGCTGTCGCCAGGGCCGCCCAGCCGCTGCTCCAGGCCGAAGGCTACGAACAGGTCATCGCCTACCTCGAATCGCTTCCCCGGGACGTGCGTGCGAACGCCGCCGTGCAGACAGTTCTACAACAGGCATTGCAGGGCCTTGAGCGCGAACGCGAATACTTGTCCTTCGCAGCCCAGTCCTATGCGCTGCTCTCGGACCAGGCTCCCCCCGCCGCCTGGACCACCATCGCTGAACCCGCCGGCGGCTCAGGCGTCTTAGCCCAGATGATACGCGCGCTCGGACAACGCCGCACCAGCATCGCCACCCGCAGAGTCACCGCCCAGATGGAACGCATTCGCGTCACCATGCACACCGCGGATGTGCGCACCATCGATGAAATGCTCAATCTGCACGCCCCTCTCCTCCCGCACTGCGGCAAAGAAACCCAGGACCAATGGACCACCCTGACCAAACAGCATACCCTCCGCAAGACCTCCGAGATGAAGGCCACGCCCGCCCGCAAAGTCCGCTAGCCCGTTAGCTGCCGCGCCCCGCGCGCTCACGACAACAGATGCTCCAACAGCGCCATCCGCACATACAGCCCATTCTTCGCCTGTCGGAAATAAGCCGCCCGCGGATTGGCATCCACTTCCGGAGATATCTCATTCACCCGCGGCAGCGCATGCATAAGTATGGCGCGCGGCTTCATCCGCTCCGCCATCTGCTTATCGATAAAATAGCTGTCCTTAATCGCCTCGTACTCGCGAATATCAGAAAAACGCTCGCGCTGCACCCGCGTTATATAAACAACATCCGCAGCTGAAATACTTTCATCAAGTGTGTCGCTCTCTCGAAAGCTAACTCCTGCTTGCTGTAACATCTCGATATATTTTGACGGCAAACGCAGATTTTCCGGAGATATTAAATCGACGGTCACACCCGGATACAGGCAAAGCAATTGAAGCAGTGAATGGATCGTCCGGCCGTAAAGCAGGTCGCCCACCAACGCGATCCTAATACTCTCAACTCCCCCCAACTCCTTCCTGATGCTGTAAATATCCACCAGCGCCTGCGTCGGATGTTCTCCCGGCCCATCGCCCGCGTTAATCAATGGCACCGGCGAGATCGCAGCCGCGGCCTTGGCCGTGCCTTCTTCATAGTGGCGCATCACAATCACGTCGGCATATCCGCCGATCACCCTTATCGCATCGGCAATGGACTCCCCCTTCGCCGCCGAGGAATTCTCCCTCGCATTCTCTGCCGTAAGTATGCCGCCACCCAGCTTTTGCATCGCGGCTTCAAAAGACAATCGCGTCCGCGTGCTCGGCTCATAGAAGATCGTCGCAAGAATGCGTCCACTCAACGACAGCCGCAGCGTTCGTTGCACATCGTCACGTTCCATCTGCTGCGCCGACTGGAACAACTCTCCCAGCAGCTCCCGGTCTGCGAACTGCGTCGCGCTAATCAGGTGTTTGAGCTTTTGCATAAATAGTAAAGACGAACGCTAGCTGGAATGATATATCTTGCCCCTGAGGACGGTGTACCGCACACTGCCCGGCAGCGTATAACCTTCAAACGGAGACCAGCCGCACTTGGTCTTCACCGACTCGCGCGTCACGGCAAAGGGTTTCTTGAGATCGAGAATGGTCAGCGACCCAACATACCCCAGCTCAATCAAACCATATCCTTTACCAAATCCAGCCGGCAGAAACTCGCGCACAAATATTCCCGGATTATAAGCAAATACACGAGCAATATCATGCGTCGAAAAACCGTGCTCCACCATCAGCCAGCTCGCAAACGCTCCCAGCGTATCCAGGTGCGGAACCCCGCTGGCGCCCTTGATCTTCTCCTCCAGCGTATGCGGCGCATGATCCGTGGCCACATAATCCACAACACCGGCCTTCAACGCAGCCAGCAACGCAAGCCGGTCTTCCCTGCTGCGCAGCGGCGGATTCATCTGCAACCACTGCCGGTTTTCCGCGGTAATCATTCCAGTATCGAAGAACAGATGATGCGGCGTCGCCTCGCACGTCACCTTTATTCCACGCGCCTTAGCTGCAACAATCAGCTTCAGCCCTTCGCCCGTTGAATAATGACATAACTTCCCTGTCAGGTCGTACTTTTCAATCAGGTAAAGCGCAAACGCCGTCGCGGATATCTCAGCCTCTGGCGGCCGTTTCAACTCGTGCAGCAGTGCACCTCTGTTTTTCTCAAGAATAACTGGATCTTCGCAGTGAAAGCTGACATTCTTCCCGCGATAGTTTGAAATGACCGCTTCCAACTCCTGCTGCGACGAAAAAAACAAATCGCCAACAGAAGGCCCCATAAAAGCCTTATACGGAACATGGCGTTCCAACGGCTTGGTCTGCGGCCCTATCCCCGCATAAAGCGTAATATGCACGGCGGACTTATTCGTCAACAATTCCTTGATTGCGTAACTCTTGTCATCAACCGGCGCAACCGGATTATTGGGCATGTCCGCCACATGCACCACGCCTCCATGAATAGCGGCGGCGGATACAGTCGAAAAATCTTCCTTATAGATTTGCGACCCACTCGCATCTTCGCGGGCATGAATATGAATATCTCCAAATCCGGGAAATATGACACAGGCGCCAAGTTCAATATCGCTTCTTCCCGTCACTGGCCCAACATGCTCTATCAGCCCGGTCTCGGTATCGATCTCGATGGCACCGTCAAACTCCGCATCATGGTTCGCTATTCGTCCCTCAAGGCGCAGCATCAATAGCCTCTTTCGCTGCTTGAATGGCATCCCGAAACCCTCGCGCCGCCCCTGCCGGATCGTCGCTGAAGATAATATCGCGCGAGCAACTCATCATCAGTCCCCTGCCTTCAGCGTCCAGCCCTGCCGATACGACCGCGTCTACATCGCCGCCCTGCGCACCGATTCCCGGCACAAGGAACGTTGTCCTCGGCGCGACGGAACGTATCCTTCGCATCTCCTCCGGGTAAGTTGCGCCGACAACCAGCATGCAGTTTCCATCCACATCCCATTCGTTGCTGACTCTTTCAGCGACTGCCTGCCACAGCGGAACTCCGTTTGCCTCAATATCCTGAAACTCTCCCGCGCCTTCATTGGAAGTTCGGCAAAGAATAATACAGGCCTTGTCCCGCCGCTCCAGAAAAGGCGTCAGCGCTTCTTTTCCAAGATAAGGATGTAATGTAACGGCATCGAATCCCATGCGGTCGAAGATCGATGTCGCATACCCTTTATTGGTGTTGCTATTGTCTCCGCGCTTGGCGTCGCAAATCGTCACAATATCCGGATAAAACTCCCGAAGATATTCCATCGTCAATTGCAGCTCTGTCAGGCCCTGCACTCCACGGGCCTCGTAAAACGCCATATTTGGCTTATATGCGGCCGTGAATTCAGCGGTCTGCTCAACAATCCATCTATTGAAATCAAATAGCGGATAATCGGCCGCGCGAAAGCGCTCTGGAACATGACTCAGCACAGGGTCCAGCCCCACACACAGCAGGGAGTGGATCGCATCGGCCCTCTGGTTATACTTTGTCAGGATCGGATTCATCGTCCTCTATTCAAGCCCGCGGTGTGCGGCCCAGCCATGCGGTTCGTCCAGCCACTCGCGTACGCTCGCCGCCCCGGTCTCATCGATTATTCCACGCTCTGTTGCAACCTGGAGTACCGTCTCGAAGTTCGTCAGCGGATGAAGCTGCACCCCCGCTCTCGCAAAGGCCTCAACTGCCTCCGGCATACCATAACTGATGATGGCCACGCAGTCGGTCACAGTCGCTCCTTCCGCGCGCAGAGCTTCCACACCTGAAAGACTGCTGCTCCCGGTGGTCACCAGATCTTCGACCAGCAGGACGCGACGGCCAGCAACATCGCCACCCTCAACCCGCTTCTTCGAGCCATGCGCCTTCGCTTCCTTGCGAATGAATATCGAAGGCTTCCTCATCGCAAACCCCAAGGCCGCGCTGTGCGGGATACCGGCAGCCTCAATTCCCCCAATCACATCGGCCGCAATCTCATTTTCGATAATGCAGTGCTCGAATCCATGAATAACCTTGGCCCACTGCTCCGGCCAGAAGGGAAACCGCCGGTTGTCGCAATATACCGGAGACTTGATTCCAGACTTAAAAGTAATTGGCGCCAACGGCGAGAAGCCGACGCCATTAATCGCAACGAGTGCCTCCGCAATCTCATAGCTCTCATCGCTCATTCGCCGGCCTCTCGCATCTCCGCCTTGATCTCCTGCGCAAGCAGTGGATTCCACATCATGGACGTCGCCGCCATCACAGCGTCCGCGCCGGCCTTGCGATATTCGCAGTAGCCGGCCGCATCGCCAACACCACCGCAGCCCAGGATCGAATAGGCCAGTCCCATCTCATCGCGAAGCCTGGCAAGCCGTCCTACCATCTCCAGTCCGGCCCATTTAATACTGCTGCCGCATACCCCGCTCCATAATCTGCCTTCCCCCGGCAACGCCTGCTTGCCATCGCCGTCCAATATCTCGGCGGAGATTGTATTGATCGAGCAAATACCGTCAACGCAACTCCCAATAGATCGAATAAATTCTCTGAATTTATCGTCGTCCGCGAAATAAGCGATCTTTATGATCAGTGGCACGCTGCCAATTTCATTCTTTATCGTCTCCACGACTTCACGTGACCGTGCAACATCGAAGCAAAGAAGGTTCGATGTCCCTTCGTTCGGGCAACTCAGATTCACTTCAATAATTTTGACCCCGGTCTCCTTAACCAACCTCGCCCCGAGTGCGAAATCGGCAATATACTCGGCAACGCTTCCATCTGCCGATCGCGTCCCTTGATAGCTCGCGACAACGACTTGCCCCTTGCCTGCATACGCGACAGCCGCAGCAATGTCCGGCTGCCAGAAGTCAGGATCGAACGACGGCACGCCGAAGGAGTTAGTGATAGACAGCGGTTGACTATAATCCTCGCTCGCGACAAGACGATTATTTGCAGCGCTCAGGTCTCCGTCAACCTTCACCGCCAGCACATTAGGCCATGGATGGCATGGAAAGCGGTGAGTCCTGACAGTTTTATAAACCGGAATATCATAGCCCTTATCCAGCGCCGCCTTCACGAAGGCACCGTTCAGCAAGGGACCCGCGGGAACTCCGAAGGGCAAAGTAACAGGGCAGCCTAAAAACTCATACTGCGGTTCACCGTCTTGCTCATACTTGACCGGATCGGCGAAGACCCCAAATGGTCCATGATCGAAATTTTCCTGGTAGGTCTTAGCCGGGTCATAGATAGGCGTCATAGATAGGCTCGGAGAATATTCCCGTCCCTAAAAGTATAAGCGAGGCCTATCTGGATATCAGGCCTCCTCCACGGCTCCGTGCCTCACATCGGCCCCACGCACCCAGAAGATCACGTCCTCGGCGATATTCGTGGCATGGTCGCCCACGCGCTCCAGGTTGCGCGAGATGATCAGCGCATTCAGAGCCTGCGGGGTCATCTCCGGCCGCTCGCTGATCAGCTTGCTCAGCGACCGAAATGCGTCGGCGTTCATCTCGTCCACCTGGTCGTCCAGCAGTAGCACGGACTGCGCCAGGTCGGCGTCGCCTTCGATAAACGCCTGCAGCGCCTTCCGCACCATGGCCGCGGCCAGCGACGCCAGCTTGGGAATGTCTACCGGCAACTCCACGTTGGCAAAAGCGCCCATCTCCTGCACCCGTCCGGCAATATTTACCGCCTGGTCGCCCACCCGTTCCAGGTCGGAGTTGATCCGGATCACCGCGATAATAAACCGCAGGTCGACTGCCATCGGCTGTTCCATCGCCAGCAGGTCCAGCGCTGCCTGGTCAATCTCCCGCTCCATCCGATTGATCGCCGGCTCCGACCGTAGCACCAGCTCGCACAAGCTCAGATCGCGCGCTGAATAAGACTCAATCGCCCTCTGAATTGCCTGCTCGACGAGACCGGCCATTACCAGCAGCCGCTCTTTCAAATCGTCGAGGTTCTGTTGAAATTTAATGCGCATCAGCCAAACCTCCCCGTAATGTAATCTTCCGTTCTCTTATCGGACGGGTTCGTAAAAATCTTCGTAGTCGCATCAAACTCGACAAGCTTGCCGTTCAGAAAGAAGCCCGTATTGGCCGCCACGCGCGCGGCCTGCTGCATATTGTGCGTCACAATCACGATCGTGTACTGGCTCTTCAACTGGAAGATCAGGTCCTCGATCTTCGCCGTCGATACCGGATCGAGTGCGCTCGCCGGCTCATCCATCAACAGCACCTCGGGGTCCACCGCAAGCGCTCGCGCAATGCACAGCCGCTGCTGCTGCCCGCCGGAGATACTCGCGCCCGACTTCCGCTTCAGATCGTCCTTCACCTCATCCCAAAGAGCGGCCTGCTTCAAGCTCCGCTCCACCACTTCATCCAGCATTCGCTTATTGCGAAAGCCGTTCAGCTTCAAGCCACTCGCAACATTGTCATAGATCGACATCGTTGGAAATGGGTTAGGCCGCTGGAACACCATACCCACTCGCCGCCGTATCTCCACCGGCGACGCGTCCTTATAAATATCGAGCCCACCCATCAGCACGGTCCCCTCCGCCCGCGCGACCGGGTTGGTCTCATGCATTCGGTTCAGGCAGCGCACAAACGTCGACTTCCCGCACCCCGAAGGCCCAATCAGCGCCGTCGCATGATTGGAGGGGATATGCAGATTGATGTCCTGTAGCGTATGTACGTGCCCATACCACGCATTCAGGTTCTCCACTCGAATGTCGACGCCCACTAATGTCCTCCCTTAAGCGCGCCGCGGTTGGCAAAGATTCGTACCAGCGTAACCGCTGTCATAATCATCACGATCAGCACCAGCGCTCCGGCCCACGCCAGCCGGTGCCATTCATCGTACGGCGAAACGGCATAGACATAAATCTGAAGCGGCAGAGCGGCGATCGGCTCGTTCAGATTGAAGCTCCAGAACTGGTTGCCGAAGGCCGTGAACAGCAGCGGCGCGGTCTCCCCCGCAACGCGCGCAAACGCCAGCATACAGCCTGTAATGATTCCCGGCGACGCGGTCCTCAGGCTGATCGACATAACTGTCCGCCACTTCGGAATCCCCAGCCCCAGCGCGGCCTCGCGTATCGCGTGCGGCACAGTCGCCAGCATCTCTTCGGTGGTCCGCGTAATCGTCGGCACCATCATAATGGCCAGCGCAACGCCGCCCGCAAACCCCGAAAAATGATGCTGCATCGCCACGATCAGCGCGTACACCGAGATCCCCATCACGATCGCCGGCACGCCATTCAGCACGTCCGCGGTAAACCGCACCAGGTTGCCCAAATGCGTCCCATGCCCATACTCCGCCAGGTAAACTCCAGCGGCGATGCCCACGGGCACGCCGATCAGGCTCGCCAGCCCCAGGATCACGCCTGAGCCCACAATCGCATTCGCCATACCGCCGCCTGCCTCGCCCACCGGCGCGGGAACATGAGTAAAAAACGCTAGGTTCAGCGAGCTCGCACCCTTGTAGATCAGGTAGCCCAGGATCGCCACCAGCGGCACCAGCACCAGCACCGTACTCACCACCGCAAGCACGGTAACGAAGTGGTTCATCCCCGAACGCCACAGTTGGTGCAGGCGATGCATCCCCGCGCTGCGTGCAGAACGTGTCCCGGTCATACGGCCCTCACCGATTCCCCGCGCGTCACCGCCCACACCAGCAGCCGCGCGATCGCGTTCACCACAATCGTCACCAGGAACAGCGCCAGCCCAATCTCAATCAGCGCGCTCAGATACAGATCGCCCGTCGCCTCCGAGAACTCATTCGCAATCACGCTCGCCAGCGTATACCCCGGCGCAAAAAGGTTCTTGCTGATCTCCGGATGGTTCCCGATCACCATGGTCACGGCCATCGTCTCGCCCAGCGCGCGTCCCAGCCCCAATATCACCGCGCCCACAATCCCCAGCCGCGAGTTCCGCAGCACGCTCATCCGCAGCATCTCCCAGCGCGTCGCTCCCAGCGCCAGCGCAGCCTCCCGCTGATGGATCGGCACTGCCTTCATCACATCGCGGCTTATCGAAGAGATCACCGGAAAGATCATGATCGCCAAAATCACACTGGCCGTCAGCATACCTACACCAAAGTTCGGCTCCGCAAACAATCCTGTCCACCCCAGCCACTTCTCCAGCACCGGCCCCACCTGGTCGCGCATCAGCGGCACCAGCACGAACACCGCCCAAAGCCCATACACCACGCTAGGAATCGCAGCCAGCAGCTCCGTCAGAAACGCAATCGGAGTACGCAGTGGCCGCGGACATATCTCCAGCAAGAAAATCGCCACGCACAGCGAAAGCGGCACAGCCATCGCAACCGCCAGCACCGACGACAGCACCGTTCCATAGATAAACGGCAGCGCCCCAAAGTCACCTGAAACCGGGTCCCACGAACTCCCCGTAAAGAACTTCCACCCAAATGCGTGGATCGATAGCTGGGAGTTCTTCACCAGCACAAACACGATCAACAGCACGATCGCAAAGATACTCAGCGCGCATACCAGCATCAAGCCGCCAAACGCGCCGTCGGCCCACCGCCCCGCGCTGCGCTGATGCAAAAAGGCTCGTATCGGCGAGGGCGCCGCCGCTGGAGCCGGCACCAACTCCGCCACTGGCCCATCGTCCTCGGGGGGGACGGCCATCTCTGGAAGCTTCACAAAACCTGACTGGATCATCGGTCGCTCTTGGCTCTCCGCCACTCTATCGCTCTAGCCACTTTATGAAAGGAATGTGAAAGGACGGTGAATCGGGCCGGAACTGCCATCATGCTTGT
>Ga0302310_10002970_pt1 | contig 13387 bp, 14 predicted proteins | sample III_Palsa_N1_2_FD_200451 | JGI IMG/M metagenome (GOLD analysis project Ga0302310, IMG submission 200451) | Peat permafrost microbial communities from Stordalen Mire near Abisko, Sweden - III_Palsa_N1_2 | ecosystem: Environmental > Terrestrial > Soil > Palsa > Peat permafrost | place: Sweden... | reverse complement strand
GGATTCGCTGCCTGCAAGATGATCCGCCGCATCGTCGGCTTTGCCCATGTGATCGATCTGGAAGCCATCCCCGATCCGCAGCGCCGCGCCGGATGCGAGGCACGTGCGCTCGCCATGGCGCGGCTGCTGTTGAGGCAGCCGGAGCGCTTCGTCTCGATGACGGATGTCATCGATGCTGTGCCGCGCGTGACCGCCGATCCCTGAGGAGTCAACGCTGCGCGATGGCGCGCAGGTCCAGCAGGGCAAACGCGAACTTGCCATCGTGATTGATGTGCGGCCACTGCCTGTCCAGCAGCTCTCGGGCAGCGCCCACATCGCCAGCGCGCAGCTCGGCGGCGGCGCTCACGACGGTCAAATACGTGAGGTCATCCTCAAGATCCACGGCCGGCGATCCGAGCAAGCGCGTGCCCAGTTGCGCAATCTGCGCCACATCGCGCTGCGCGATGGCCGCCCACAGATCCACCCATGCGCGGCGCGCGTCGCCTGCGATCTGATAGCAGGGGCTGGCGCCGATCTTGAGCCACAGCGGCTGCAGCTCGGCCGCAGTCAGGTAGGAGGCGGTCGCATCGCTGATTCCCCTGGCCGCATCCTGCCATTCCTGGCGTGCCGACTCGTCAGCGCAACGCTCCCGGCTCAGCTCGATGCGCGCGAGAAATCGAGCCGTGATCGGATCCAGTCCGTTCAGATCGCCACTGGCGGCCGCCTCACGGATCTGCAGTGCGCGGCGCACGAGGCCATCGCGGAACAGCGCGCTGCCGGCGGCAGGCTCGACAGTCGGACCTGCGGCGGCCGGCGCTCCCAGCAGCTCGAAAAAAGGGATCGGCAAGACGGTCAGTGCGGGCAGATCGATCGCGGTCTCGCGCAGGTATCGCGACCGCGGCGCGTTCAGATCGATGTAGGGATAGAAGTCGGAGTTCGCCGGTGCCGCCATCGATGTGAGCAGCGGGCCGATCGTATGGTTGTCGCCCATCTGGCGCGACTGGAAATCGGCCACCGATTGAATCGAGACGCGTGACAGTTCCGCGCGCAGCAGTTTTGAGCGCAGCAGTGCCTCGTCGGGCGCGCGCAGTGTCGGGGCGCGCGTGGCAATGATCAGCATGTCGACATCATCGACGTTGTACAGCGCGTAGGCCCCGAAGTGCGGTGCCAGCGCCTTGATGACCGAGGCGATGATATTGGTGTTGGTTTCGTAGACCTGCATCCATTGCGCGAAATATCCATCGGGGGTCAGATATTGCGCAATGCGGCCGTAGAACTCATCCGAGAACAGTGTGGCAACACCGCTGACCCAGGGGTTGGAGGGCTCGGAGACGATCAGGTCATACGGCTGATGGGCGCTGGCGAGAAAAGTCTTGGCGTCATCGAGAATGATGTGACTGCGCGGGTCCTCGAAGACGTTGCGGATCCGCTCGAAGTAGCCCTGCCGCGCAGCCGCGACCATGAACGGTTCTATTTCGATGGAATCCAGTCGTTGCACCCGCTCGCTGCCGAGCAAGGTGTGGGTCGTCAGTCCCGATCCAAATCCGATGTTGGCCACGCGCGCCGGATGCGGCTGCATGCTCAAGGGAACCGCGGCCGCCAGCACCATCGTCACCTCATCGGGCGATGGCGCCCCCGGCCCCATCTGGATGCCGGCGTCCGGCTTGCCGTTGGTGGCAATGGTCACACGACCGGCCCTGTCTACCAGGCTGATGGTGGCAGTCTTGCCATCGCGCAAATAGTCGACCGCCACCCCTTCGGGCAGTGTCGCCGAGCCGGTGCGGTATACGCCGGAAGTCATGCGCAGCGGATCGAGTTGCACGATGAATATCGCGCCGGCGAGCACCGCCAGGGCAGCCGTCATCGCCACCGCGCTCAGCGCCGAGGGCCGGCGCTGATCGACGATGAGCCGCGAAGCGCCCAGTCCCAAGTGGATGGCCGCGCCAGCGAGGATGACGCCTTTAACGCCGATGAGCGGCATCAGCAGGTGAATCGCCAGCAACACGCCGACGATGGCGCCCAGGGTATTGGCCGAGTAAATGACACCGATGGCGCGCTCGCCCGCACCCTGGCGCATACGTTCGTTGGTCAGCAGTGGCAGGGTCATGCCCGCGCAAAAGGTCGCCGGCATCATGATCAGTGCGGCGATCAGCTGACCGACCAGGTTGAATCCCACGTAGCCGGCCGCAGTGCGCGGAAATTTGCCGAGGAACCACGCCATCAGATCGAAGGTCTGGTTGTAGGCCGGGAGAGTCAGCGCGGCCAGCGTGCCCATGGCAATCAATACCCAGGCGACATAGCGCCGCGGGTCAACGATGTGCTCGATGTGACGGCGCACGTACAGCCCACCGAATGCCAGTCCGAAGATGAAGGCGCTGAGCATCAGTTCGAAGGAATGCGTCGAGCTGCCCAGTACCAGGCTCAGCATGCGAATCCAGCCGATCTCGTACATGAACGAGGCCGCACCCGTCAGGAATGCCGCGAGCGTGAACCAGCTGACGAGCGACCGCACGGCGGGTGTCGCGCCGCTGACGGATGTCGCTCCGGCTTGCGATGCACCTGCGGTTTCGGCATCGGCACGAACCGCCAGCCACACGATCAGCGCCAGCGCCAGATTGAGCAGGCCCGCCACGAGAATCGTGCCGGGCAGACCCACGGCGCGGATGAGTACGAAACCGCTGACCAGGACGCCGATAGCCGCGCCAAGACTATTGGTGAAGTAGAGCGTGGCCAGCGTCTCGCCCGGGTGCGCCGGCCAGCGACGGATCAAACCACCGCTGATCAGCGGAAAGGTCATCCCGAGCAGGATCGACTGCGGCAGGATCAGCAACGCACCGAGGGTCCACTTGTACGCATCAATCAGCCAAGGTGCTGAGATCGAGGGAATAGCGGACACGAACGAGAAATCGATAGCGTTGACGAAAATGCGGTGGAACACCAGGCCGAGCAACCCGATCAGTGCCTCGACCAGCACATACCCAAAGAGCAGACGCCGAATGCGGTATGAGTAGCGCGCCACTCCCCAGGAACCCAGTGCCATGCCGCCCATGTAGATGGCGAGCACCAGCGTCTGTGCGTAGGCCGCGTGGCCCAGGAACAGCTTGAGGTAATGAGACCAGATCGATTCGTAGATCAGTCCGGTGAATCCGGAGACAACGAACACACCCAGCAGGAAACGTCGCCGCGCGACCTCGGACATTGTCATAGGGCGACATTCTAGTGAGCGGATCATCGGAGCGAGCGAGTCGCGTGACCGGGCAGGGTCTCGCATGCGGATAATCTCAATTCTTGTTTATTCTTGTAACTGATTATTATATATCGATATTATTTAGGCTGATTGCCGTGGGAGCGGCGCGCTGAGCTCGCTTGCGGTCGCGGTGAATGCATTAAACTGGCGCGCCCTACGTCACGAGCGCCATGTCCTCAGAATCTCACCCGGGTGCCGCGCGCGGCGCCCTTGCCGCCGGCATAAGTTTCCTGCTCTGGGGTCTGTGGCCGCTTTACTGGCGGACGCTTCAGGCGGTCTCACCTTTTGAGTTGATCGCCCACCGCATCGTCTGGTCGCTGTTGTTGCTGCTGGCGATCATGCTGTGGCAACGGGCACTGGCCGAGCTGCGCACCGCACTGTCCTCGGCACCCACGGTTGCCGCGAGCCTCCTGAGCGGCGTACTGCTCGCCACTAACTGGACCATCTACGTGTGGGCGGTCAACAACGGCCATGTCATCGACAGCAGCCTCGGCTATTTCCTGACGCCGCTGTGCAATGTAGCGCTCGGGTTCTTTTTTCTGCGCGAACGGCTGCGCACCTTGCAATGGACGGCGTTCGGCTTTGCTGTGGCTGGCGTGGGATTGCTGCTGTTTCGCGCCGGCCATCTTCCCTGGATCGCCCTGGCCCTGACGGCGACCTGGTCCACCTACGGCATTCTCAAGAAGCAGTCCCGGCTGGGACCGATACCTGGCCTGACCATGGAAACGCTGATGCTGTCTCCGGTCGCAGCCGCGGTGCTCATCTGGCGGATTCACGCCGGCGACAGTGCCTTTGCGCTGGCCGATGCGCGCATCGACGTGCTGACGGTCGCCTCGGGCGTGTTCACAACGGTCCCGTTGCTGATGTTCGCCTACGGCGCGCGTCGCATCCGTCTCGCTACGCTCGGTCTGCTGCAATACATCGCCCCCAGCGTGCAGTTCCTGCTCGGGCTATGGTTCTACAAGGAGCCCTTCGATAGCGTGCAATGGCACGCGTGTCTGCTGATCTGGTGCGGATTGGCGCTCTACACTGCCGATAGTTTCTGGTCGCAGCGCGAGAGGTTCCGAACCGCGGCCGATGCCGCCTGAACAACGGCAGGAGGACTCATTGCGGCCCGACGCCCACTGTGGCCACAATGGCCACGAGAACTCCAGGCATGTCCAACCGCATTCTCGTCCTCTACGGCTCTTATCGCACCGATCGCAAGGGCATTCGCCTGGCGACCTATGTGGTGTCGCAGTTGCGAGCGCGCGGCGAGGACGTCGAATTCATCGACGCCAAGGCCGTGGGCCTGCCCATGCTCGATCGCATGTACAAGGAGTACCCCAAGGGAACCGCACCCGCGGCCTTGGAGCAGCTGGCGAAAAGTATCATCGGCGCCGATGCCTTCGTGTTCGTGGCCGGCGAATACAACTGGGGAATGCAGCCGGGCCTGAAGAATCTGACCGATCATTTCCTCGAGGAGTGGTTCTGGCGGCCCGCAGGCCTTGTCAGCTATTCGGCCGGCCGTCTGGGTGGCGCGCGATCCAACTATGCATGGCATCCGACGCTGTCGGAAATGGGCTTGCTGGTCATCTCCAGCACGATCAACGTGGGACCGATTGCCGAGACTGTTGATGAGCACGGTCAGCCCCAAGGCCCCCTCGGCGAACGATTGACCGGTGCCTTTCCCAGATTCGCCGATGATCTTGCCTGGTGGGCGGAAGCTGCGAAGATCCAGCGTGCCCATCGGGCGCCGCCCTACTGACGGTATCGGAGCGCTGACGCGCGCGGTGTGCGGCCGGGCGGCTGCCTAGAGTTCTTCCAGGTTTATAAGAGCGGAAGGATCAACGCGCCCACCTTTTACAGTGACGCCCTCGGCGCGCAGACGCCTGGCCTGCTCGCGATGCTGCGGCGAAGACACAGGGAAAACGATTCGTCCCCCGGCACCGAGCACTCGATGCCACGGCAGTTTCATCCCCGGCGGTGTCATGCGCAGCGCATAGCCGGCCTGCCGCGCGCCGCGCGCCAGACCTGCCGCCCGTGCTACGTTGCGGTACGTCGATACGCGTCCATGCGGAATCATGGCCACTATGTCCCAGATGGTCTGGAGCACGGGATTGTCGGCCGCATCCGATTTCCGCGCGCGTGGCATCTCTGCCCTACGTTTAATCAATGGTTGGTACATCACCGGTCGCGCTCGAGCGCCGTGGCGGCTTGTTCGACGCTGCGCTCCCGCGCGGATGAGCTCCTCTGGTCCGCACTGGCGCATCCCGCCACTTGCAGACACACCAGCGCCATTAATGATATCGAGAGCATGCAGACCTTCATGAAATGCGATCATGCCGCTGGACGCGGCCGCCGTCATCTCGTGTTAACCCACATCCTCACCGATGGTTGACCGATGAGAAGATTGGAGGGAGATTGCGGGAATGAAAGCCGTGCGCACCGTCCAGATCGACAATCCGCGTGTCATCGTCACCGAGTGGGCGTTTGCTCCGGGAGCCGAAACCGGTCAGCACGTGCACGGTATGGATTACGTCGTCGTGCCGCTGACCACCGGAGCATTGCGACTGATTGAGCCGGAGGGAACGCGGGATGCGCAGCTGACTGCCGGTCTGTCCTATAGCAGGCCTGCGGGCGTGAACCACAACGTCATCAACGTCAATGCCTACGAGTTCCGATTCCTGGAAATCGAATTGAAATAGGGCGGCAAGCGCTGCGTCTCAATGACCCGGGATTTGCTGCCGGGAGAGCCCGGCCAGCAGCGACAGCTTTTCCACCACGGGCGGACCGTCGCATATCCAGCGATCCGGGTGCGGCAAAGGCCGATCCGACAGGAACGCCGACAGACAGGCATTGGTAGCTTCGGTTGAATCAAAGGGCGTGCCGTGCCGGGAGCCGCGTACCACAACGAATTGGGCGCCCAGCGCCGCTGCCATCGCCTTTTTTTCCGGCAATGGCGTGAAGTCGTGCTCGGCCGCGATGACCAGCGTCTTGCCCTTGAGACTCGCGAAGCCATCGCTAGATTTCCAGCCCTCTAAAGCCAACGCCATGGTGAGATAAGAGCTGGCCTGCGCTGCGCTGATGACGGCGGCAGCGCGCTCGCGCAGGGGCTGCTGCCAGGAATTCGGGAACAGTCGCGTGGCGACCAGCCAGGCCATCCGCCGCATGCCGATCAGTCGCACCAGCACCGGGGGCACACGGGCTTCGAGCCACTTGCGCAGGCTATCGATGCGGTAGCTGCACAGACTATTGATCAGTGCCAGTCGAAGCACCCGTTTGGGCCGCCCCACTGACATCTCGAGCGCGACCGCACCGCCGAGCGAGAAACCGACGATATTCACCGATGATGCCTTGAGGTGATCGAGCAGTGCCCAGAGGGTTTGCGCGAAACCCGCAATCGTGCACTGCTCCTTGGCCGCCGGAATGCTATTGCCGCTGCCCGGGAGGTCGGGAACGATGATGCGGAAGCGCCCTTCCAGTGCCCGTGCCTGGAACTCCCAGTCGGCGCCGCTGGATCCGAGTCCGTGAATGAGTAAAAGATACGGACCGTGCCCGCGTACGCGGTAGTGCAACGACGTTCCCTGACAATCGAATTTAGCCAACTTCACACGCTTTGCGGTTTCGGCCACTGCCGACTACTCACAACCTCTTGTCTACTTGTCTACTCACATGCGTTTTTCCGTACGGGTAAAAAATTACCTCGGCCCGGCCCCGCTTGCGACGGAACGGCGGCGCTTGCAGCCCCCGGCTTTGGACGAATTCCTTGTGGGCGGGTGCGCAGAGCGGGTAGGACGATGTCTGACCGGCGTCAGAACCCGAGACGGCGCCATTGGGGTGCAAGAGAACCCGCGCCCGGTCTGGAGGCGCAGCTCGCGGCAAGGATCGCCGCGATGCCGGGTACCGACTATCGCACTGCTGAGCCTACGGCTGCCGGCCCGCTAACGGTATTCGGCAAGCCCTGATCCCGTACGGCGTCTTCGGGCAGCAGCAACGGCTTTTCGATCTGCTGCTGCAGACGGCTTCGAAACGTCAGCGGATGGGCGATGGTGCGAAACGGTTCAGTGGAACCGCCGGTCCCCACGACCACAATGGCCCCGTAACCGAGCAGGCGGCCCATTGTGGTCTCGCTGACCTCGATCGATTCGACCTTGTTCAGGAGCATTTCAATCGTCCTGCGGCTGGCCAGCCCCGTCTTGACGATGACGCGCCGATTGGTCACCGCCATCTCCGTGGCATTGCGCCGCGCCGCACCCCAGAGGATGGCGACCAGCCCGGCCACGAAGAGCGCGACGCCGCTCCCCTGCATGACGTGTATCGTGGCGATATCAAATGAAGCCCGGGTAGTCGCGTAGTAAAGCAGTGCCGCGCCGGCTGCCAGCAGCAACAAACCCACTACCAGATTTCCCAGCATCACGACCCAATGCAGCCGTGTCTGATAGACCACTCTTTCCCCGGGAACGAGATTGGACGTGAGGTAGCTCATAGCCCTGCGACCCTCTGAAGTGGCGAAAAGGCGGATTGAAGCACTTGTGCGGCGCGGGCGCTGTAGGCCACGACGCCAGTCTGGCGCCGGATCATTCCGCTTAATATGAGCGATCCTTTAATAACTACGACGCGTTCGTCCAGCTCGCGACGACGTATCAGTCCAGTTCACTCTGTTCGAATGACGCGCTCGCGTTCGACCGGCAGGGAAATGGCTGCTGCAGATGTACGGGGAGAATCTCACCGACACGCACGCGGAGTTATTCGCCAATTATCGGCAGTTCTACCAGGCCATCACGGTGAACCGGCCGCGCACCATCGGGCTGCGTTTCAGCTGTAGAATCCGCAGCAGTTAGCCCATTCCTGTAACATATTCAGTTGGCCGCAGTCGTCAGGGTGCGACAGCGGGCAATTTGGTGCCCGTGCGTTCAGGATCATCACCGGATGGCAAATCATGACTGAGTCATGGGCGACATGGCAGGGCCAGGTGATCAATGGCACATTTGCCCTGCGGCGCCTGCTGGGTCAGACCGGTCACAGCGCCGTCTTCCTGACGGATGTTCCTGCGCTGGGCCTCGACAACGCCGCCATTAAATTCATCCCGGCCATCGCCTCCACGGCCGATGCGCAGCTCGCCAACTGGCACAGGGTCGCCGCTCTGCCCCACCCGCATCTGGCGCGCCTTATCGAATCCGGACAGTTCCAGCAGGACGGGCAGGCCTACCTGTACACCGTCACGGGTTATGCCGAGGAAAGCCTGGAGGAAATCCTGCCGCATCGGCCCCTCACTTCCGATGAAGTTCGGGCCATGCTGCCACCGCTGCTGGACGCGCTGACGTTCCTTCACGACAACCAGCTGGTTCAGGGCCAGCTGAAACCCTCGAACATCCTGGTAATCGATGACCAGGTAAAGCTCGCCAGCGACACGATACAAGCCGCCGGCGCGGCTGTGCCCGGGATCGTGCGCTCCAGCGTCTACGATGCCCCCGAAACCGCGTCCGGCCATCGACTGCCGGCCGGAGACATGTGGGCGCTGGGTGTGACCATGGTCCAGGCCCTGACGCAGCGCATGCCGACCTGGCCCGATGGGGGCTCGCAGACCCCTTTGCTGCCGGAGGGGTTTCCGCGCGATTTTAGCGACGTGGTCTTGCGCTGCCTGCACCAGAATCCGACCGAGCGCCCGACTCCACGGGAGCTGAAAGGACAGATCAGCGGTGAGATCACCGCGCCGCTGGCGGTGTTACCGGAACCGATGGCTGCGGTTCCGGAGCCCCCGGCACCGCAGAAAACCGTCGTGACTCGACAGCCCGCACGCCAGGAGCCGGTACTCAGCGAGCCGGCGCGCGCGGAGATCGTCAGCCAGGCGGTCGCTGAGGCTACGGCGCCCACGGCCGCGCGCGCAACACCCAAACGCTCGATCACCCCACTGCTGTTGGGTGCCGCCATCGGGTTGCTGGTCATCTGGGGCTGGACTCGCCTGTTTCACAAAGCCCGCAATCCCCCGCCGAGCGTGGCCGACCAGGTTCAACCCGCGCCGACCGCGGCGCCGCCGGCATCCCCCATGGCGTCCCGGCCGCTCTCGCAACCCTCACCCGCGCCCGAGGCCAATCTGCCCCCGGGCGTGCTGCACCAGGAACTACCCACCGTGGCGCGCAGCGCGAATGAAACGATTCATGGCCACTTTCGAGTCGTGGTGCGCGTGGTCGTGAACCGATCCGGCAAAGTCATCGACGAGTCACTCGAGGATGCCGGACCGAGCAAGTACTTCGCGAAGCAGGCGAGCACCGCTGCACGAGAATGGAAGTTTGTCGCCGCGGATGACCACGCCGCGCGGGAATGGCTACTGCGGTTTGATTTCAGTAAAGACCAGGTCAACGCCCAGGCCGAAGCCGCCGCCTCACCGCAGGGCTAGCGTCGGCAATCTGCTAGTTGTCGGCCGAATACTCGGCCTGCACTTCCTCGGCGCTCGGATTGGCCTTCGCTCGACCGTTGATGATCACGATCGGTATTTCGCCTCCCAACACCTCGTTGGTGCGATTCAACAGCGGCATCTGATCGCGCGAGTTGATCGACGCGAAATAATTGTTGGCGCGCTGATTGGCGAGACCCAGGCGCGTCAGTTCCGCCGACAACGCATCGGCTCGTTGCGCCTGTGCCGACGGACAATTGAGCGCCGCCAGGACGATGGCCACGTTGTGGGCACTGCCCGCAGCAGTGACGACAGGAACAAAGCCGTTGCTGTCGGCGACCGAGGCCAGGTCACGTTCAACGACGGCGCGTTGATGGTGATGCCAGACCTGCACCCCGCCCCAGATCAACACGGCAAACAACACCCATTTGATCGAACCCACGCTGCCCGCTCCCTGTCCGCCGGTTTGGCCGATGAATGGGAAAGCTAGCACTGCGATCTCAGGCGGCGACCTGCCGCGAGTCGCAAAAGGCCGCACCGGAGACGGGAATTCATCGCGCTATCGCAGCGGAGCCGATTGCCATAACGTCGGCTCCCGCAGGGCCGATGCCGCGGGTGGCGCCCAATGGGCACGGCAAGGTTGGCCGAGGCGCCTTTAGCATGGCAACATGACACCACGATGTCAGTCGGTGTGGTGACCTGGTGGTCTTGCCTGTGTGCGGTGGCGGGGTTCAACGTCCTGGCCTGGTCGCTGTCAGCCGTGTCCCTGAATCGCCGCCGGGCGATGATGCTTCCCGAGCACCACGCGGCGCGCCGGCGCCAGCTGCAGCTGGCCGCCATCTATGTGTTCGGGTGCGCCTTTCGTTCGGTGTTTCCGGTCTTCGATGTCCCACGCCTGGGCCTGGTGGACTCCTGGCTTTCCAGCGTCCTCGTTGGACGCTCGGTGGCCACTTGCGCGGAGCTGTGCTTCGTGGCCCAGTGGGCTGCCATGCTGCACGAAACGTCCCGCGCCACCGGCAGCCGGTTCGCCCGATTCGTGTCGCTGATCCTGGTGCCGCTGATCGCCGTGGCGGAGATCTGCTCCTGGTATTCGGTGCTGACGACCGCCAACATTGGCCATGTTGCCGAGGAATCCCTCTGGGGAATATCGGTCGCGCTGCTAGTGGCGAGCGTCGTAGCCATGGGTGCGCGCTCCACTGCCGCTCGCCGCCCGATGCTATTCCTCTGGTGCCTGGCGGGCGCCGCCTATGTCACCTACATATTCCGCATCGACGTCCCGATGTACTGGACGCGGTGGATTGCCGATCAGGCGATCGGACGCCACTATCTGAGCATCGCCCAGGGGATCCACGACGTTGCTTCGCGCCGGCTGATCTCCTATCAATGGAATGACTGGAAGAGCGAGATCGTCTGGATGTCGCTGTACTTCAGCGTGGCGGTCTGGCTGAGCATCGCCCTCATTCACGCGCCGAGGTTCGAGGCCGACATCGCCCGCGGCCCGACCCGTTGGAGCTTGCTTCGCCGCCGGTTCGGCTGGGCGGCCGAAAACTAGCCGGACTTGCCTCGCCGGCGCCTCGACAAAGTCGGCTTCCCGGCCGCATGTCACGCATTTTTCACGTTTTGGCTAATAATGGGCGCTCGACATGACGACAATGGCTGTGGCGGGCAGCGCCGTTCCCTTCCGATGACCAATCATGCGCTTGGCTCCGGCACAAAAATGGTTGCCATAGCGACAATAACTATCCGAACACCCGCAATGCTCGCCCCGTCCCTTCACCTTTGTACGACAGGAGATCCCCATGGCCTGCGATCCGGAAGTGCTCAAAAGCGTGCCGCTGTTCGCGTTGCTCGACCAGGACGAGACCGCGGTGCTGGCGGCGCAGGTTGAGCTCAAGCACTTCGCGGCCCGCGAGCGCATTTACAAAAAGGGCGACCCCGGCGGCCAGGCGTACGTGATGCTTTCCGGCAAGGTGCGGGTGACCACGGTCGATGAAGACCAGCAGGAGGTGGTGGTCGATGAGCCGGCGTGCGGGGAATTCTTCGGCTTCGCGTCCATGCTCGAGCAGACCCCGCATCACACCAACGCCATCGCCCTCGAGGACACCTCCTGCCTGGAGGTGTCGCGCGATGACATCGCGACTCTGCTGGAGCGCAAGCCTCACGCAGGCATGGACCTGCTGACGAGTCTGGGACGGCAATTTCATGCCGCGCAGGAGCTGGTCAGGATGCGCGCCACCCGCAATCCGAACGAGCTGATTGAAAGGGAGGCGACGCTGGGCGAGCGAGTCGCGGACCACGTGGCACGCTTCGGCGGATCGTGGACCTTCATCATCGCTTTTGGCGTGTTGATGGTGGTCTACACGGCCATCAACATCCTGATGCACGACAAGGCGTGGGACCCGTATCCGTTCATTCTATTGAACCTGTTTCTATCGATGCTCGCTGCGATCCAGGCACCGGTGATCATGATGAGCCAGAACCGCCAGGACACCAAGGACAGGCTACGCGGAGAACTTGACTTCGATGTGAATCGACGCGCGGCGTCCGACATCCAGGGTCTGTCGCGCAAATTGAATCTGCTGGACGAAAAGATCGACGATGTGGGCACGCTGCTGCGCGGCCGAAGCAGCCACTAGCGTCAGGGAGCTGAATCGGCGCGGCGCGCGTTGATGATCTTCACCGGATTGGCAATCATCTGACCGCTCATGACGCCCTCCCCGGTCCCCGCGGCGCGCGGCAGCTGGAGGATGGCGCGCACCACATCCATCCCTTCGATCACGCGGCCGAAGACGGCATAACCGGGATCGCCGGCGTCCGGATGCGCGTCATAGGAGTCCAGATCGCCGATCACGATAAAAAAGTCGGCCGACGCGGTTCCAGGTTCGGCGCGTGCCATTGAGATGGCGCCGCTCACATGACTCAGCCCGGTGACGTTGGTGGGCTCATGGGCGATGGGTTTGAACACGCGCTTGGGGTTGTTGCGCAGACCGCCCTGGATGAGCCCGAACTGCCCCTGCTCGTCCAGCGTCACCGCGCGATAGAACTCGGTGCCATCCAGGCGCTTCTGATCCACGTAGTGCAGGAAATTGTTGACGGTGACCGGCGCGCGCTCTTTTTCGAGCGCAAGGACGATGTCACCCAGGGCCGTTCGCAGCACAACTTTCACGGTCGCGGGTGCCAGGTTCGGCGGCCCTTCCGCACTCACCGTCGGCGCGGCCTGCTGGCAGAAGGCAACGCCTGTCCACAGGCTGACCAGGGCCAATAAGGCGCCAAGTCGATTTTTGTGAATCGGTCGAATGGATAGATCCCTCAGATGGAGAGCAGCGTCACTGACCGAGCCGCTGGAGTGTCGCCAAATGTCCCTCATGCGCGGTATGTCCGATGAATCAGTGGAAGTCAGCCTGTGGCGTCTGGCCCTGAAAACCATTGCCCGAACGATGCTGGCCTTCACCTTACCCTACCTCGTCGCGTACTACACCGTCATCGGCGCCTGGCAGGGTAGTCGCACGCTGCTGCTCTGGATAACCGGCACGCATTGAAGGTGCTGCAGAAGCTGGCCGCCAATGGGGGCAACGTGCCGCCAGATCTGTTGCGCTGATCGCCTACGTCGTAGACCCGGATTGATCTTGGCGACTGGGCCTTGCGTCGTAGGGCTCCAGCCGCTGCAGGCCGAGGATCTCATTGAGCGGCTCGCCGTCGCTCACGCGATAGAAAAAGCCAGGGGCCATCCAGCGCGCGGCGCCATCGACATTTGGCGCGCCACGCCCCGACCTGAAATCGGGGAT